>JABAHS010074397.1_pt1 | contig 10568 bp, 8 predicted proteins | sample 7062111 | NCBI WGS metagenome assembly JABAHS01 (sample SAMN14534600, study PRJNA622989) | marine sediment metagenome | biome: marine biome [ENVO:00000428]; feature: marine pelagic biome [ENVO:01000023]; material: deep marine sediment [ENVO:00002113]; isolation source: pool of 4 deep marine... | reverse complement strand
GCCTGCTGAGTGAAACCCTGCGGATGCCGACATTTCCAGCCAAGCAGGTGGAAAAGCTGCGGGCAGTCCTGCTGACCAGCCTGGACTTGCAGCAGCAGGACCCGAAAGACCGGGCAGGAATTGCCTGGGACCAGATCGTTTACCCCGACCATCCCTACGGGCGGCAGGATGAGGGAACACCGGAAACGGTGCGCGCGATCAAATCGCGTGACCTGCGCGATTTCCACCACAAGCATTACGGTCCTCGAGGTTTGGTGCTGGCAATTGTGGGCGGCATCGAACCGGAAACAGCCGTTAAATTGGTGGAGGAGGCGCTGGGCGATTGGGAAAATCCCTCGCAACCAGCTCCGCCCCCGCTGCCAGAGTGGCAGCCGCTGCCTGAGCAACAAGAAATGCGGATTGCGATGACCAACAAGAGCCAGAGCGAGATCATCATCGGCACCGCCGGGCCAGCACGCAGTGCGTCAGACTATATACCGGCAGCCCTCGGAAACATGATCCTCGGGAATTTCGGCATGATGGGCCGCCTGGGAGACTCCCTGCGGGAAAAAGCCGGTCTGGCATATTACGTTTACAGCAGTTTGGGAAGCAGTATGGGCCCGGGGGCATGGACGGTGGAAGCGGGCGTGGATCCAAAAGACGTAGACCGGGCAATTGGACTGATCTATGAAGAACTGCACCGCTTTGTCTCGGAAACCGTGACCGAGGAGGAACTCAGCGATGTACAGGCCAACTTGATCGGATCCTTGCCCCTATCGCTGGAATCGAATGCCGGGGTAGCCTCCCGCCTGCTGCACATTGAACGGCACCAGCTTGGACTTGACTACTTACGGAGCTACCCTGAGATGGTGCGGGGAATCACGCCTGAGGCGGTGTTGGACGCAGCTTCTTGCTACCTCGATCTTGACAGACTGGCAGTGGTGGTTGCTGGCCCCCAGGAAAAGGAAGCATAAAGGAATGGCAAAACTGGCGAACGGCGTGGACCTGATCGAAATTTCCCGGATCTCACAGGCGATCGAACGTCACGGGGAGCGCTTTCTGCGGCGCATCTTTACCAGTAANNGTCACGGGGAGCGCTTTCTACGGCGCATCTTTACCAGTAAGGAACTGGCCCTGGTAGGGGACCAACCCTCTTCACTGGCTGGACGCTTTGCCGCCAAAGAAGCCGCGGCCAAAGCCCTGGGATGCGGCATCGGTGATGTCAGCTGGACTGAGATCGAAATCCTGCGCGGACCCAATAACCAGCCGGAACTGCACCTGCACGGAAACGCCCGGAGGATCGCCGAAAAGCTCGGGTACCATACATGGTCCATCAGCTTGAGTCATTCAATGGATTTTGCCATCGCGATGGTGACAGCTATGGGCGATTGATGAACAAGCCCGGGCCTCTATTTGAGCATCAATTTTCAAATAATCTATGTAAAACTCCAAAACCTGACTGAATCTTACTTGCAAATGGAAAATTTTTATTGATAATATAATTGATACATCCTTTGACCTTTCCCAAAATCTGCCCGGATTTCCCGGGCATTTTTTGTTGGTCTAGGGATCGACCCAGCAGCTACAAAACATACATAAAATTATAAAAAAGTTATTAAAATCTAACTGAATCTACATTTACAAAATTACAAAAATTGAGTATATTTGTAAAATCAGGTTGCTTGGAGCGCAGATGACAACGAAAAGAATTAAATTAGGGCTCATCCATGTTGCTGTAGCGATCTCGCTCGTCCCCTTCAACAGCACGTTGAACCGGGTGATGATCAAGGAATTGGCCCTCTCCACGTTGCTGGTGGCAGCATTGGTTTCGCTGCCTTATCTTTTTTCCCCCATACAAGTTGCCATAGGATCCTTTTCCGATAAATATCCCATCATGGGATGGAAGCGGTCTCCATACATCGCACTCGGACTAGTGTTGTGCGTGGGCGGGTTGATCGCCGCGCCCAATACTGCCTACCTGATTGTAGAAAACCGCCCGGCAGGCTTACTGCTGGGCACCGTGGTGTTCGGCGCCTGGGGCATGGGATACAATCTGGCTTCGGTGTCCTATTTCTCCCTGGCGACTGAGCTCTCTGGAGAAGAACAGCGTTCTCGCACCATCGCCGTGATGTTCTTCATGATGATCGTCAGCATTATTTTCACCTCCCTTTTCCTGGGCAGAATGCTGGAAACCTATAACCCCGAGACGCTCAACCGGTCCTTCACCATGGTGGCCATAATTGCTGTCATCCTGGGGGGCATCGGTTTATTCCGTCTTGAGCCGCGTTCAAAAGCCGCCAGCACATCCGACCAGCAAGAAGAGTCGCACAGTTGGAAATCGGTGTTTAAAACCATTGCCAGTAACAAGCAAGCGACACGTTTTTTCTGGTATCTCCTGCTGCTGCTGACCGCCATCCTGGGACAGGATATTCTGCTGGAGCCATATGGCGCTGAAGCTTTTGGCCTTTCCGTCCAATCCACGACGCGCATTACAGCCATCTGGGGAACCTTTTTCCTCATCTCGCTCTCTCTGGGCGCAATGTTGGAAAAACGCGTGGAAAAAATCACCCAGGCGCGCATTGGTGCCTGGTTGGGGTTGGCTGCATTTATGCTCATCATCATCAGCGGGATCATTCAGGCACTCTGGTTATTTTACTTCGGAGTGATTACCCTAGGACTGGCAACCGGCTTATCAACGGTCTCAAACTTGTCCCTGATGCTGGACATGACCAGCGTCGGAAGTATTGGTATGTTCATCGGCGCTTGGGGGATGGCCAGCGCAATCGCTCGCCTATCGGGTAATTTACTCAGCGGAGCGATCCGGGAAGGATTCACCCTCCTGCTGGATAACCAGGTGGGCGGTTACAACGCTGTTTTTGTTGTTGAAATAATTCTACTGATCCTATCTTTAGTTATTTTGCGGGGCGTTGATGTAACCTTGTTTCAGAAGCAAGTTGATGATCAGACGTCGTATCTTGAGCGCGCCGTAATCGCAAGTGAGGTGTAGAAATGCCAGGAAATTGGTTAACCCTGACAGAAGTATCTGAAATATTGGGGATTCACCCCAGCACAGTCCGCAACTGGGCAGACCAGGGCGTGCTGCCTGTGCACCGGACACAGGGTGGTCACCGTCGTTTTATGCGTTCGGAAATGGACCTCTGGATGCAAGCACAGCGCGTCAACAAACCAGAGGATTCTGAAGGAATGATTCAGAACGCGTTGAGCTTTGCCCGTATCCAGATATCTGAAGCGCACCTGGAAAAACAGCGCTGGTACCAAAAAATTGACCCTGCCGGAAGGGCATCCTACCGCAAGAGCGGGAGGATGCTGGTGCAGGGATTGATCAAATCTCAGGTGCTAGACGAAAATGCCGCGGCAGCAGAGTCACGTGTGATCGGAGTGGATTATGCCTCGAACGGCCGCCGTTTCGGCCTGACGATCTTAGAAGCTGTGCAGGCCTTTCTCTTCTTCCGAGATGTGCTGCAGGAAGCTGCCTACCACGCTTATGAATCGGCCGCGATCCAATCTCCCTACGCCTGGGGCGATATGTTCAGGAACATGAACGCCTATACCGACCGGATTTTAGTCACGATTATTGAAACTTATCAGGCATACGAAAGAAACGAGAACAAAAAACGTAACAACGAAAAAGGCTCCAACAGCAAAAATGAATGATTTGATTTCTTAAAATTGGATGCACGATGTGCACCCAACGAAAAATTAACCAAAAGAGGTGAGCGTTTCGAAACACTCACCTCTTTTCTTTTCAGATGGTTAATGGCTCATTGGGGCGCCTTACGGCTGACAAACCACTTCGTCACTTCTGCCGCAAAAGCAGGGACAAATAATAATGGAACCAGGTACTGCCAATGTTCCCAGCTGAGCGGTACGGTGGAGAAAATAGGCTGCAGGAAAGGCAGGTAGAGCACACCGAGCAAGAGCACCGACGAGATGACCACTGCCCAGTTCATGTTTTTATTTTTGAAGACCCCAATCTTGAGCAGCGGATAACGCTCCGAGCGCGCAGTAAACGCCCGCAACAGTTCAGAAAAGGAGAGGGTCATGAAGGCCATCGTGGCGGCGGTGTTATTGATCTCTCCGTTGGCGGACGGCCATAGACTAAGCCCTATGAGATAAGCCCCTAAGGTGACTGCTGTGATGGCAATCGTCTGCACGACGATCCCGGTTCGCATCAAGCGGTTTATAATCGGTTCGCTCGCCGGGCGCGGGGGCTGATCCATAATATCTGGGTCCCCCTTTTCCATCCCTAACGCCAGCGCCGGGGCTCCATCCGTCACCAGATTGAGCCACAGCAGTTGGATGGGGTTGAGCGGGGAAGGCAACCGGAAGGCAATCGCCAGGAAGATGGTGGCGATCTCGGCCAGGTTGCAGGAGAGCAGATAAAAGACAAACTTGCGGATATTGGAATAAATGATGCGGCCCTGTTCAATGGCGGAGACAATGCTGCTGTAGTTGTCATCCGTCAGCACCATATCCGCCGTTTCCTTGGCAACATCGGTACCGGTGATGCCCATCGCGACACCAATATCAGCTTGCTTCAGTGCAGGAGCATCATTCACGCCGTCACCGGTCATGGCGACAATCGCGTTGTTGGCACGCAAGGCCCGCACGATACGCACCTTATGTTCAGGCGACACCCGGGCAAAGACATCCGCGTCAGGGATGATCGTTTCAAGCTGGTGGTCATCCATCTGGTCCAAATCTTTACCGGTGTACACTTCATGATCAGTCTGTATAAGACCGATTGTCTCTGCGATGGCGCGGGCTGTTTTGGCATAATCCCCGGTGATCATCACCGTCCGAATGCCCGCATGTTTGGCAACTTCCAGCGACTCTCGCACCTCTTCGCGCGGTGGATCAATCATCCCCAGCAAACCGACAAAGGTGAGGTCTGTTTCTATTTCTTCGGGGGAAAGTTCTTCCGGCAGGTTTTTGACTACCTTGAAGGCAACAGAAATCACGCGCAGCGCCTGGAGCGCCATTTGGTCATTGGCCTGCAGGATGCGCTCGCGGACGGTATCATTCATGTCTGCAGGGACATCGGAAAACTGTTCGTACTGCGTGCAGAGGTCGAGCACCACATCCGGGGCTCCTTTGACGGCAATCACATACCAATCAGAAAATTGATCGTTATCAGTGAATGGAGAAAAATCTTCATCATGCGGGTCCAGCACCTTGTGGATAGTAGTCATGCGTTTGCGCGCAGAATCAAATGGGATTTCCTGAACGCGAGGATAGGACTCTTCAAGATATTGGAAATCCAGCCCAGCTTTGGCGGCCGCCACAATGATCGCCCCTTCGGTTGGATCTCCGATCATCCGATACTCTGACCGCGATCCCGATTCACTAGTTTTGGCCAGCTGGGCATCGTTGTTCATTGCACCAATCCATAGGGCAGTACGAGCCGCGGGGTGCTCTTCCAGGTTGACCTGGTTGCCGTTCACGAGAAATTCTCCGATCGGAGCATAACCACTGCCGGTGATATGGATATCTCGGCCGTCGATGGAAATTTGGGTGACTGTCATCTCGTTTTGAGTCAGGGTTCCCGTTTTATCGGAACCGATCACATTGGCTGACCCGAGGGTTTCCACCGAGGAGAGCCGCCGGATGAGGGCGTTGCGCTCGATCATCTCGCGCATTCCTAATGCCAGGCTGATGGTCACCACTGCTGGCAGGCCTTCCGGCACCGCGGCAATCGCCAGGCTGACAGCCACGAGGAACATTTCAAGCGGGTCGTTACCGCGCGCCCATCCAAGTAAAAAGACCAGGCCACAGATAGCTAACGCGGCCCAGCCCAGGGTTTTTCCCAATTGGTCCAGCCGGCGCTGGAGCGGGGTGACCTCATCCTCCACCTGGGAAAGCATCTCGGCAATCCGGCCGATCTGTGTTTTCATCCCGGTATCGACCACCAGGCCGCGTCCGCGGCCGTAGCTGACCAGCGTTCCCATGAAGGCGGAGTTTTTTCGGTCTCCAAGGGAGGCATCTTCTGGCAGCGTGATGCCAGAGTCTTTTTGGACGGGAACGGATTCACCCGTCAGGGCCGCTTCCTCCACTTTTAGGTTGTATGTTTGCAATAGACGCAAATCGGCAGGGATAAAATTCCCTGCCTCCAGCACAACAATATCCCCCGGAACGAGCTTGCGGGCTGGAACCGATTCCCGCAACCCGTCGCGGATGACATCCGCTTCAGGCGCGGCGAGCTTTTTAAGGGCGGCCAGCTCCTCCTCCGCGCGCTGTTCCTGGACGATTCCCAGGACAGCATTGAGCACGACGATCGCCATGATCGCCCCCGCTTCAACCCATTCGCCTAACGCTGCGGAGATCAGGGCGGCACCTACCAGCAACCAGATAACAAAATCATTAAATTGCGCCCACAACTTGGCCCAGATGGTCTTTGGAGGTGCTTCCTTTAATTCATTGAGCCCATATTTTTTCGATCTCCTGGCTACTTCCGACTTATCTAAACCTGTTTCTGCATTGGTTTCCAGAGCGCCAAGGGCTTCTTCCGTTGTCAGGTTGTGCCATCGGTTCTCACGCTCCCCAGTATCGTTCGTCATATCTTCCATGAATACATTCTCCTCATGCAAAATCTATCTTTTCAACTTTACCATATGATAATATTTTCACAATACAAACATCCTCCTAGAAACTATGATATTCAAATCGGCATTATGGACTATTCTCAACATTTTTTTGAACACGTAAGTAATATTTTAGTTATGCGGAATGTCTGTGGATGGAAGGCTTCTGCCTTTTGAGATAAAATTTTTGAAACCACGTCCCCAATTTGTAAGAATTGAGGTTAAGTTGTTCAAATTACACGATAAAATCAATAATATCATCTTAGCGCGAGAGGAAATCCATGCGAGTCCATAATAAGTTGGTTTTTATTATTTTCNNTTATTATTTTCAATCTGATCATTTTGCTATCAGCCTGCAGTCCGACAGCACAAGAGCAAGAGCAGCCAATCGTGATGGCTAGCACTACCATCATTGGCGATGTGGTGAAGCAGGTTGGCGGAAATTTGATCGACCTGATGGTACTGCTCCCACCCGATTCTGATCCGCACAGCTTTTCGCCTGCACCGAAAGATGTTGCACTGGTTGAAACCGCCCAGTTGGTCTTCCTGAACGGTTTCGATCTGGAAGAAGGCCTTGCCGACTTGATCGTTGCCAATGCCAGCGGAAAGATCGTGACCTTGTCGGGCGGGATCGAGCCAATCCTCCTCGAATCTGATATTCACAAAGGAGAAGAGCCAGAGGAATCCGGCGACTCTCATGGGACTGCCGATCCGCATGTCTGGATGGATCCGTCGAATGTGATGGTCTGGGTAGAAAGGATCGCCCGGGAACTGAGTGCACTTGATCCGGAACATGCTCCGGACTACCGGACCAACGCCGACCGCTACCTGGCTGAACTGCAAACCCTCGACAGTTGGGTAAGACAGCAGACAAGCCAAATTCCGCCTGAACGCCGCGTGCTGGTCACCGACCATGATACGCTGGGATACTTCGCTGCTGCCTACGACTTCGAAATTATTGGGGTGGTGGTGATGGGAGGGAGCACGCTGTCTGATCCCTCTGCCCAGCAAATCGCAGCGCTGGAAGCGGCCATTGTGGACTACAAGACCCCGGCCATTTTTGTTGGCAACACGGTCAATAACCAGCTGTCCGAGCGCATTGCCCAGGATACCGGAATCACATTGGTGACATTGCACACCGGTTCGCTGAGTGCTCCAGACGGCCCAGTGCCTGATTACATCGAGATGATGCGCTACAACGTGAATGCGATCGTGGAGGCGCTGAAATAAGCATTAATTTGCGCGATTGGGTGATTCTCCTCGTTCTTTCCCAAAAATTGGTAAGAAACGGTATAATCGGTGGGTCAGATGACTGGTGTAATTTGTGCGCTCCAGCACGATCACCAGTCAAGCGAAATCATAAATTATAAATTGAGGAGAAACCCCCAATGAGTTATACAATCATTAATGTTCCTGAAAGCGGCGAGAAAATCACCATCTCCAACGGCGTGCTGAACGTCCCGGACAACCCGATTATTCCCTTCATCGAAGGTGACGGAACGGGGCCGGATATCTGGCGCGCTTCTGTGCGCGTCTTCGATGCAGCCGTGGAAAAAGCCTACGGCGGCCAACGCAAACTGCAGTGGATGGAAGTGTATGCCGGGCAAAAGCCCTACGACAAATGGGGCGAATGGCTGCCCGATGAAACTGTGCAAGCCTTCAAGGAATTCCTGGTCGGGATCAAGGGCCCGCTCACCACGCCGATCGGCGGCGGGATCCGCTCGCTGAATGTTGCCCTGCGCAAGCTGCTGGATTTGTATGCCTGTGTGAGACCGGTGTACTACTACCAGGGTGTGCCCTCACCCGTCCTGCACCCGGAATATGTCGATATGGTTATTTTTCGCGAGAACACGGAAGACATTTATGCCGGGATCGAATTTGAGAACGGCACCGCTGAAAGCGAGAAATTCAAAACAATCTTTAAGGAAAACTTCCCGGAAGAATATGCAAAAATGCGCTTCCCCAACTCTTCCGGCATTGGCCTAAAACCGGTCTCGGTGGAAGGCACAGAACGCATTGTGCGGTCAGCAATTAATTATGCGCTGCGCTACAACCGCAAATCAGTGACCCTGGTTCACAAAGGCAACATCATGAAGTTCACCGAAGGCGCTTTCCGCAACTGGGGCTACGACCTGGCTGAACGCGAGTTTGGCGACAAGGTGTACACCTGGGCTCAGTGGGACCGCACCAAAGCGGAGAAAGGCGAAGAAGCCGCCAATGCAGAGCAGGACGCCGCGCTGAAGGCGGGCAAAGTGTTGATCAAAGATGTGATTGCCGACATCGTCTTCCAGCAAACCATTACCCGGGCGCGCGAATTCGATATCCTGGCCACCATGAACCTCAACGGCGATTACCTCTCGGATGCCCTTGCTGCCCAGATCGGCGGGATCGGGATTGCCCCTGGCGGCAATATCAATTACGATACCGGCGCGGCAATCTTCGAGGCCACCCACGGCACCGCACCCAAATACGCGGGCAAGGATGTGGTCAATCCGGGTTCGGTGATTCTCTCCGGCGAGATGATGTTCCGCTACATGGGCTGGGAAGAAGCCGCGGACCTGATCGTGGAGGGCATGGAAAAAGCCATCGCCAGCAAGCGCGTGACGTACGATTTCCACCGCCTGATGGATGGCGCCACCAAACTGGCTACCTCCGAATTTGGTGATGAAATCATCAAACATATGGGATGATTTTGAAATCTTAGATATAATCAGAGGCGCAGGATGAAGGACCATCCTGCGCCTTTTTGCTATCATTGAAAACAAAGGAATTCTCATGTCAGACAAACAACTCCGGAAGCGCATCCAGATGATGATGCCCGACCTAGAAATCGATCACCTTGAACACAACAGAGAAGGATTGATCAACGACGTTGTGATCATCAACCACGAACTGGTCTTCCGTTTCGCTAAAAACGACGGCTACGCCCAGATCCTTAACCTTGAACTGGATATCCTTGATCTGGTGCGCCCGCGGGTGGATCTGCCGGTTCCCTCCCCGGTATACCGCGGCCCTGGCAGTGTGGTCTATCCCCTGCTCAGAGGCAAAGCGCTGCAGCGCGAGACGCTGCTGGAAATGTCACCCGCCTCCCGGGAGAAAATTGCTCATCAATTGGGCACATTTCTTTACCAGATGCACACCACCCCGACTGACGAGTTAGCCTGGGACCTTCCGAAGACCCATGCCCCAGTCACGAGAGAAAAATGGCAAGAAATCCGTAGGCGGGTGGAAGAAAAAGTTTACCCGCTGCTGCTCAACCACCAGGTCGATTGGGCGGACACTTTGTTCAACCGCGCTCTGGGAGACCCGCAGACATTTGACTATTCCAAAGCTCTGATCCACGCTGACCTGGCGCCCTACCACCTTCTCTATGATGGAGAAAAAGGACAAATCACGGGAGTACTCGATTTTGGCGTCGCCGGGATCGGTGATCCGGCCATGGACATCGGCGCCCTGATCAGCTTTTACGGTGAAGGCTTTGCAACTCTTCTGAGCCCGGCCTACCCGGGACTGGAAGACTTACTGCCGAGGGCGCGCTTTTACGCACAGGCCATCGAGCTCGAGTGGGTGCTGCTGGGCATTGAGACCGGCGACACCTTCTGGTTTACCTCACACCTGGGAAGCGCCAGGGACATTCTGGGGTAACAAAAAATTAAGACACGAATCCTCAAATTAATGCCTTTAGTGGATGATAGATAATATTATCTAAAAGGCGGGTAAATCCTGCCTAATCTTCTGGGATTACTTCTGCGAAAAACTGGTAACTGGCCGGCTCCCCGCTGAGGGCGTCTATTACTACCTGAAAAGGCGCCTCTGCCCCTGGAGATAGCATATCCATGGTAAGAACACCCCCAGTTCCTACACCCACCAGGACCCCATCGGCGTCAAAAGCCATCGCGGCAATGCGGATGTCCTCCGCCTGGAATGCCTCATCAGCAAGATTGGTGAGCGTCCCTTCCAACAGGTAGCTCCCCGAACTGTCCGCCT
>JABAHS010054108.1_pt1 | contig 10572 bp, 11 predicted proteins | sample 7062111 | NCBI WGS metagenome assembly JABAHS01 (sample SAMN14534600, study PRJNA622989) | marine sediment metagenome | biome: marine biome [ENVO:00000428]; feature: marine pelagic biome [ENVO:01000023]; material: deep marine sediment [ENVO:00002113]; isolation source: pool of 4 deep marine... | reverse complement strand
TAGGCGCTCTCGCCCTCCCGGGCGACGAAGTCGAGAATCTCCTCGTCGGTCTGGGCCTCGGGGCCCGGCGAGAGCTCTTCGCCGCGCAGGCCGTCGAAGGCCGACTGGCCGATGATCTCCCGCGAGCACCGGATCGCCTCGACCCACTCGCGGCGCTCCTGCTCGGTCGAGAGGTAGTTGAAGAAGATCTTCGGGTAATCCTTCGCTTGCGCCGACTTGATCTTGACATGGCCGCGCACGTCGGTGTTCATCGGCCCGACATGCAGCTGGAAGCCGTGCCCCTGCGCTGGCGCCGAACCGTCGTAGCGGATGGCGATCGGCAGGAAGTGGAACTGCAGGTTCGGATACGCCACCCGGTCATTGCCGCGGATGAAGCCGCCGGCCTCGAAGTGGTTGGTGGCTGCCGCGCCCCGGCGCCGGAAAAGCCAGTCGAAGCCGATCTTCGGCTGGTTGTACCACTTGAGGGCCGGGTACATGCTCACCGGCTGCTTGCAGGCATACTGGACGTAGAGTTCGAGATGGTCCTGCAGGTTCTCGCCGACGCCGGGCAGATCGTTGACCACGTCGATTCCGAGGTCGTTCAGCTCGGTGCCGTTGCCGACGCCGGAGAGCTGCAGCAGCTGGGGGGTGTTAATCGCCCCGCCGCAGGAGATGATCTCGCCGCCGTAGGCGTGATGCGTCCTGTTGCCCTTGACGTACTCAACGCCGACAGCCTTCTTCCCCTCGAAGAGGATGCGGGTGGTCATCGCCCGGCATTTCACCGTGAGGTTCGCGCGATTCTTCACCGGATGCACGTAGGCCCGGGCGGCGCTGTGACGGCGGGCCCGATAGATGTTCTGGTCGAACTTGCCGAAGCCCTCCTGCTGGTAGCCGTTGACGTCGTCGGTCAGCGGGTAGCCCGCTTCCTCGGCTGCCTTGAAGAAAGCGCTGAACAGGGGATTGTCGCAATCGGCCGTCGATATGCAGAGCGGACCGTTCGACCCGTGATAGGCGTCGGCGCCCTGCAGCCGGGTTTCGAACTTGCGAAAATAGGGCAGGCAGTGGGCGTAGTCCCAGGCTTCGAGCCCCTCGTTCGCGGCCCATTTTTCGTAGTCCATGGCGTTGCCGCGGATGTAGATCATGCCGTTGATGCAGCTCGACCCGCCCAGGACCTTGCCCCGCGGCTGAGCAACGCGGCGGTTGTTCATCTGCGGCTCCGGCTCCGATTCGTAGAGCCAGTTGTAGGTCTTGTCGGTCAGCAGGTAGGTCAGCGCCGCCGGCATGTGGATGCGAAAATCCCACCGGTAGTCAGGCTTGCCCGCCTCCAGGACCAGGACCCTGTTTTTCGGATTGGCGCTCAGGCGGTTCGCCAGCACGCTGCCCGCGGATCCGCCGCCCACGATGATGTAATCAAATGTCTCTGCTGCCATTGCCGTTCCTCGCTTTTCTCGTTCAGGCCCGCTGCGGGCGCGTCATTTCTTTTCGGTGTCCGGCTGCTCGCCGGCCGGCGTCGCCGGCTCATCCTGCGGGGATTTTTTGTCTGCGCCGCTGCCGTTCTCGGCGATACAGCGACGCAGCAGCACGTAGTGATATCCGATCGAGGAAAGAGCCTTGAGCGGCTCGTTCCGCGCGATCTCTCGCGCCGTCTGCGTCCAGTTGTCGATCGTCTTTTCCCGGTAGTACGGATCTTCATAGAGGGCGTAGTCATGGGAGCTGAAGCCGAGCTGCATCGCCTGCATGACCCATTCGAAGACCGGGTTTTTGGTCATCTTCGCCAGGTTGACGTTGAGCTCCCGGTCCATCTCGGCCAAAACCTCCAGGTCCGGATCGCTTTGCCGGATGAACTCGCGGAGATTATCGGTGCCCCGGACCAGCTCCTGCTTCTGCTTGTCGTCGCCGCGGGCGATGGCCAGCGAGGTGATCGTCTGGTCGATGCTCTCGCGGAACTCGATCAGATGCTCGGGGCTGACGCGGTTGAGTTTCAGGAAAAGCGCCAGGGATTCGCTGACATTGGACACCTCGATGTGTTTGACGAAGGCCCCGCCGCGCGCTCCCTTCCTGATCTCGATCAGCCCCTTCTGCTTCAGCGCCCGCAGGGCCTCGCGCACCACGCCGCGTCCGGTCTCGAACTGCAGTTGCAGTTCGCGCTCGCTCGGCAGGCTCTCGCCCGGCTCGAGCTGTCCGCCGACGATCGCCGCCTCGATCTGCAGGCAGATGTCCTCGCTGGCGCGTCCGACCTTGACCGGCGTAAACTTGATGTCCTCTTTCATGCCTCGCACTCCCTATTGGTACGACCATTAGTGCCTTTTTATAGCAAATAAAGCGCCCTTGTGGGCTTTTGCGTCTCAATGGTAGTACCATTACCATTGGCCGCGAACGGCTGTCAACCCCCGCCGAACCAGCAAACGCAAATGCCTATCCCCCGGACGACCGAAGCAGCGTGGCTTCCACCAGCAACACATGAGGACAAATTATCGGAATCGTTGTCGGTTTCCGGGTGCCCGGCGATCATTCCTCTTCCCCGAGGGGGAGGGCGCGGAAAACAAAAAGGGTCGCCCCCTTATTCGGGGACGACCCTGTATTGTCTCGCCACATTTGCGCCCTTGCCCGGCGAAGCGCACCCGGTTCGCCTTACGGCGCTTCGACCTCGACCAACACCTCGTTGCGCCGCAGGAACCAGAGGCTGAATGGCGCATTATAGCGGGCAAAAATCGGCTCACCGATCATCTTGAGGCCGGCTGCCTCGACCGCCTCGAGCAGAATTTTCTCATTTTCGCGATAGAGGTCTTCGCTCCAGGTGCCCGAATAGCGTCTGGCGGCCAGGACCCTTGATGCGGTCTGCCTGATCCGGATGCTCTCGTCGGCGGGCGTGGGCAGTTCCTCCCGCGTATATTCGGACGGCATGAAAAAAGCGAAGCGGTAGGTTGTCGGCTGCTCGGCCGGCAAGGCCTCACCTCTGGAGCCGGGCGATGACGCCTTCTCCTGCGCCACGGGTTGCTGGATAACCGGCACGGTCATGGCGATCTTCCCCTCGGGGCGCTCGTCGTTCTTGATGAAACCGAAGAGCCGGCGAAAAGCTCGACTGCCGGCTTCGTCGAACTCGTCCGAGACCAGCGTCTCGGCCACCCAAAAAGGGACGTAGCGGCGCAGTTCGAACGAATCGTAGGTTTCCAGCACCGTGTAATCGGGTTCCTCGTAAGCCATCACCCTTTCTCCGGGCAAAAGGACCGCCAATCCAAGAATAATAGCCACAGGCAGACGCCGCATGTCTCTACCTTCTCTCTTGAGATTCAAACTGCACGCAGCGCAGCGGGACAAGAACCTCAGCCGTTGCGCTGCGTCACGAATTTCCCGACAAACCTATACTGCCGCGTCTTGCACGTCAAGGCTACGAGTGATCGTCCCGGCGCTTATAGCTCCTCGATTCGCTTCTCGTGCGTGATCCGGCCCGGCCTGTTTCCTTCGGGGAATCTGCCGTCCTTCGCCGCATCTGGTTTCTCCACGCGCAACGCTCACTGCGTGTCGATTTCCTCGATCTGCCGGATCAGCGCGTCGTTCTCCGGCATCCCCTTGTGGATGGCGCGGATGATGCCGTCGCGATCAATGAGATAGGTGAGGCGACCGCTGCCGTAAAGCTTGCGGATCGTTCCGTCGTCGGAGATCAGCGGAAAATCGAGGTCGAGTTCGTCGGCGAATTCCCGATGCGTTTCCAGCGAATCAGCGCTGACACCCAGAACCTGGGCGTTGAGGTCTTCAAAGCGAGCGATGTCGCTCTGAAAGGCCTCCATCTCGCTGGTTCAGCCAGGGGTGAAATCGGCAAAATAGAGAGCCAGGACCACCGGCCCCCTGTCGAGAATGGAACTGAGGGCGATCTCCCCGTGCGTCGAGGGCGCGGTAAAATCGGGCGCGCGGTCCCCGACTTCGAGGGCGACGGCCTGCGAGGCCAGCAAGGTGCCGATAAGCACGCCGGCCGTTCGAATGATCCGCTTCATCTGCTCCTCCTCTCCCTTTTCTGCCAACTATACCCGAAAACGGGCTGGTCCGCCGTCGGCAGGTCGCGAATATTTCGATCGCCAGCGCTTTCCTTTCGGGCATTTGGTGGTAAGTATGTAACGTAAACTGAAAGGCGGTGTCCCATGACGGCGATTTTCTATCTCAAGCTCTACCTGTTGACCATCCCCGTCTTTTTCGCCATTGACCTGCTCTGGCTGGGGGTTGTCGCGCGCGACCTCTACCAGAAGAACCTAGCCCACCTGCTCAGCGCCACCGTCAACTGGCCGGCCGCTTTTGTGTTCTATCTCATCTACATCGCCGGCATCCTTTTCTTTGCCGTTCGTCCGGCCCTGGCTGACCAGTCACTCTTTAAAGCCGCCTTCCTCGGGGCCCTGTTCGGATTCTTCACCTACGCGACCTACGACTTGACCAACCTCGCCACTCTGCGAGACTGGCCGCTGAAGATCGTTCTGGTCGATATCGCCTGGGGAACTCTCCTGTGCATGCTGGTGGCCACCGCCAGCTTCCTCTTCGGCCGCTGGCTCGGCTGACTTCAGCTCAGAAAGGCTGGCGGTACCCGCCTCTGCTGGCGGAGGTTTTCTCGCTCCACCACAGCAGGATCGGCGTCGCCAGCGACCAGACCACGGCCAGCGACGCCATGCTCATGGCGACATTCCCCCCGAAGCTCGCCGCCCCGAGTTCGACCCCGGCGCCGTAGGCCAGCGGGCCTCCGACCATCCCGAGAAAGGCGGCCAGAACATAGCGGCCCGCAAGCCATTTCAGGGCGAAATGGAAGAGGGTGGCGAACTGGGCCCAGATGACCGCGACCCACAGAGGCACCGTCAGCGGCCAGGCCGGCTCCCCGGCGAAGGTGAAGATGCCGATCGCCTGCTGCGCGCTGTCCACGGTGATGCCGAGCAGGCAGGCCCCGGCCATCAGGCGAATTTCCGCCTTGCGCGAGCGCGCCAACCACAGATGCGCCCCGATGAGTGCCATTGCGCCTGCGGCGCCGAGACCGGGCCGTCCCCATGCGGCACCGAGCACGCAAGAGAACCAGCCGAGCTGGTAGAGGGTGATGTTGGTGATATTGGCTGCCAGCCCCGGCATCGCCGCGCCCCCTTCCTCTGTCATGATTGCTGTGGCCGGTCCAGCACCAGCCGGGTGAGGTCGATGATTTGGGCGGCGAAGCCGGCTCGGCAGTAGGCGAAATAGTACAGCCATTTGCGCATGAAGGCGTCGTCGTACCCCATTTGGAGCACCTCCTCGCGGCGTGACGTCAATAGCTGCGTCCAGCAATCGAGGGTGTGGGCATAGTGCCGGCCGGACTGCCCGATTTCGACGATGTTCAGGGTCGAGTGCCGGCCGATCGATCGGGCGAGCGCCCCGACCGAGGGCAGATGACCGCCCGGGAAGATATGCTTGCGGATCCAGTCGGAGCTGTAACGGTAAGCCGCGTACTTGCGGTCGGGGATGGTGATGACCTGGACGACGGCCCGTCCCCCCGGATGCAGGACACGGTCACAGGCCGCGAAAAAGGCTCCGAGCCCGGCATGTCCGACCGCCTCGAGCATTTCGATCGACACGATTTTCGAATACGAGCCGCGAACATGGCGATAGTCGCAATAGCGGATTTCGACGCGATCCTGCAGGCCTGCCTCGGCCACCCGCTGGCGGGCCAGCTCGAGTTGCTCGCGGGACACGGTGATGCCGGTGACCCGGCAGCCGGTTGTCCGGGCCGCCTCGATGGCAAAGCTCCCCCAGCCGCAGCCGATTTCGAGCACGTGATCCTCGGCCGTCACCCCGGCCTTCTCCATGATGCAGTGCAGTTTGTGGCGCTGCGCCTGCTCCAGCGAGTCCTCAGGGCTGCGGAACAGGGCCCCCGAATAGGTCATGGTCGCATCGAGAAAGGTGGCGAAGAAGTCGTTGCTCAGGTCGTAGTGCTCGCCGATGTTGCGGGCGCTGCCACGCACGGTGTTCGGGCGCAGCAAATGGCGCAGGAAATTGACCGTCCGGCCCACAGCCGAGGTGACGATACTGCGATCATCCATGACCGACTCGTGAAGGGCCAGGTGGGTCAGAAGCCCCGGCAAATCGGAGGTCGTCCATTCGCCATCAGTGAAGGCCTCGCCGAAACCGATGTCGCCCGACACCATGACCCGCCGAAAGAAGCGGTACTCCTTGACCGTGATGTCGAGGGCTGGCTCGCTTCCCGCTTCGCCGAAACGGTGCTCGCGCCCGTCGGGCGTCGTCAAAACCAACTCGCCCTGCGGTATTCGCGAGAGGAACTTCAGGGTCAGCGCCATTCCCAGACGATCGGCGCGCCGGGGCGGGACGGACCGAACGGTCAGGGCGCTGTCGGGAACCGGTTTGGAGTACACAGGGAGCCTCCTTTGCCAATGGAGTCGGGCCGCCTGCCAGAGGATCCGGGGCATGGTCAGGCTGGCGCACAGCGGATGGGACACGAGCGTCCTGCCCAGCGCCGCCGGCGTCAGGGTCCGGGCTCGTCCGTGGATTCGGGCCACGAGCGAGAGCTGGTCGTCGACATGGTATCGGATGATGTTGTCGATGCTGGTGCCGGGATCGGTTACCCGAAACTCATAGTGGCCGCGGCGCGGGAAAAACGGCGAAACATGGAATCGCTTGTCGACCTGCAGGCGCCTGGCGCCGTCGACCGGGTCATGGCCGCCGACGGCCATCGGGTAGAGGTGCATCTCGCCGAACGTGTTGTTGACCTGGGCCAGTACACAAAACAGACGCCCCGCCGAATCGTAGCAGTAGAAGAAGCTGATCGGGTTGAAGATGTAGTTGAAATAGCGCGCCGCCGTCACCAGGACCACCTCTCCCAGGTCGCCGCCCAGCCCCGCGGAGTGGAGAACAGCCTCCAATTTCTCCCTCATCGGCGCCTCTCCGGGCGTCAGATAGTCCCGGTCGTGGATGGCCACCGGCCGCAGCCGGTTGTACCCGAACAGCGGATTCCGCCGGGCGAGTGACGGCAGTTCCTCGAGGGCGAAGGCATAGAAGTAGAGGGTGTACCGGAATTGGTGCTCAACGGGGATCAAACGGGTGTGAGTGACTTCTCCGAGATAGATCTTCGACTTCATGGTCCGCCTTCCAGCGCCTCGGCAGCGGCCACGCCAGCCTTGACCGCATCCTCGTGAAAACCGTAGCCGAAGTAGCTGCCGCAGAAGAAGGTGCGATTGCGCCCGTTGAGGCGGGGCAGCTCTGACTGAGTAGCCATCGATTCGTTCGTGTAGAGAGGATGATGATAATCCATCTCGGCGATCACCGTATCGCGCTGAAAAGGCGCATCGCAGTTGAGCGTCACGCAGTAATTCAATTGCGCTGAAAAACCTTGCAGACGGTTCATATAGTAGGTGACGAATACGGGACGCCCCGAAGCCTCGGCCTCGCGGCTGAAGTTCCAGGCCGCCCAGGCCTGACGCTGGCGGGGAAGAACCGACGTGTCGGTGTGCAAGACGGCGTGATTCTTCTGGTAGCGCCAGGGAGCGAGCAGGCGCCTCTCCAGGGAGTCGGCGTCGGTGATCAGACAAAGCGCCTGGTCGGCGTGGGTGGCCAGCACCACGCGGTCAAACGACTGCGCTTCGCCGCCGCTTGGGACGACCCGCACCCCCGCGGTCTCGCGCTTGACCTCCCGCACCGGCGTGCCTAGGTGACAGCGCCCCTTGAAGCGACGCCGAAACGACCTGACATAGGCATGACTGCCGCCGACGACGGTCTGCCATTGTGGACGGTTACGTAGTGAGAGCAGGCCGTGATTCTCGAAGAAGCGCAAAAAAGGCTCGGCCGGGAAATCGGTCACCTGAACCGTCGGCGTCGACCAGATCGCCGCGGCCATCGGCTCCAGGTAATTTTGGATCATGAAGGGCGAGAACCGCCCGACGGCCAGGTACTCGCCCAGGGTCACCGGTGGCACTTCTCCGGTGATCAGATCGGTCCGTGCCTGCTTGCAGAAGCGGCGGAGTTCAAAGAGAAACGCGTAAAAGAGCGGGCTCGCCAGGTTGCGGCGCCGGGCGAAAAGACCGTTCAGGCTGGTCCCGGCGTAGACTTGGCCGCTTTGCCGGCACTGGAAGCCGAAGGACATCTCGGACAGGCGCGTGTCAACGCCCAGGCGGGCGAGGAAGGCCTGAAACGTGGGGTAGGTTTTATCATTCAGGACAATGAAGCCGGTGTCCACCGGCAGGCCGGCATCAGGGCCGTCGGGGATTTCGATGGTGTGGGTGTGGCCGCCGAGATAATCGTTGCGTTCGAAGAGGGTGACTTCGTAGCGGTGTTGAAGCAGGTCGGCGCACACGATCCCGGCGACACCGCCGCCGACGACAGCGACCCTTTTCGGTTGTTCGGCCAGGGGTTTCATAGGCTATCCGGCCTTGGGGAGCCAGGGAAAAAAGGTATTGGTGCGCTGCTTATAGGCTTCAAACTCAGGGTCGCCCTCGTACTTCGCCTCCAGCATGGGGATGCCCGAAACCTTGAGAAGCAAAAAGTCGATCAGCAACGGACTGACAACGGCGACCCATCCATAGGGCACGCCCAGGGCGATGAAAAACAGCCCCCACCAGAGAGTGGCCTCGCCGAAATAGTTCGGGTGCCGGGTGTAACGCCACAGTCCGGACTGCATGATGCGACCCTTGTTGGACGGATCGCTCTTGAACCGCATCAACTGAAAATCGCCGACCGCCTCGAAGGTGAAGCCGAGAAGCCAGACCAGGGTCCCGAGAAGGTCAAGCCATCCGAGACCTCCGCCGGGTTGTCGAATGACCAAAAACACCGGCAGGGCCACGATAAAAACCACCGCCCCCTGCAACATAAAAATTTGCAGGAAGCTGCGGGGGACAAAGAGTGCCCCCCACTCCTCCCGCCACTGGCGATAGCGAAAATCTTCCTCTTCGCCCCGCTTGCGCAGGAAGATGTGTCCGGCCAGGCGTCCCCCCCACAGGGTCACAAGGCCAAGGGCCAGCAATGCCCGGGGATGCGCCTCACCGCAGCACAGGAACGCAGCCCAGCAGGACAAGAGGAAAGCAAGTCCATAGACGATATCGACAATGCTGTTGTCCTTGATGATCATTGCCACCACGAAGGTGGCCGTCATGACCAGCAAAATAATCGTCAAGGCAACTCCAAAGACGCCCATCCTCTCACCTCGTCAGCGCAGCTCTTCGGGGCCGTATCCGGGTATATTTCACAGAAAATTCTATCCCGTTCTGCGAGAGTTTCAACGTCTTGTCTCTCCGGAACGCTATAGCTTGAGGAAGGCCGAATGTTCGGAAATTCTGTTATGCTGATGGCAGAGTTTAAAAAAGCGGAGTTCAGGATGAAAGAGGTGGTGCGGAAAATCCCGCTGGGGACTGGCCTTCTGGTTGCCTTTCTTCTGAGCGTCCCCGGTCTGGGTGGCGCTGCGCAGATCAAGGGGGTATCATTTTCCGACGAGGTTGTCGTCGATGGACTCGCACTCGAGATTCAAGGAGTCGCTGTTCTGAGGTGGGGGCTTTTTTTCGATGTCTATGCCGGCGCGCTCTACCTGCCCGCCGTCCAACAGGAGCGGGGCTGGGAAGAAGACGTGGCCAAGAGGCTCGAACTTTGCTACTTTCGCCCCATCGACGCTGAAGATTTCTCCCGGACCTCCAAAAAACTGATCAAGCGCAACCTCTCTCAAGAAGCTTACCGCTCCCTCGAAGGACGGCTGGAAACGTTTTGCAGCTGGTTCAAGGATGTTAAACGGGGAGATCGCTACAGCATCACCTATCTTCCGGGCAGCGGCACGGCCTTACAGCTCAACGGCCAATTCCTCGGGGCCGTTCCGGGCGCCGATTTCGCCAGCGCCTATTTCGGCATCTGGCTCGGCCCCTCCCCCATCAGCGAAGACTTTCGGGACCGGCTTATCGGAAATGTAAGCTCCCGCCCCTGACCTACCGGGAAAATGTCCGGAAAGAGGACGCCAGTCGGTTTTGCGGGACAGTGCTACCCCTCCTTTGTCCGCTCCAGATTCCGCGCGGCGATCGATGCTTCGCACATGGCCGCGGCGCCGGAGATCCCTGTTCCCGAGGTCTTCACCGTCCCGATCAGCGGATTGACGATCAGATGCTCGTGCAAGCTGCTCGAGGCACCGGGGGGCTAGACCACTGCCATCTCCTCGTCCTTGACGATGTCGAACTGGAGGACGGCAAGGACCTCATCATACTTCTCGAGCAGGTCGAGCTGATCGCGGCCGCCGATGTAGGCCTGGGCGACTTCGTAGCTGTACATATCCTGCCCGTGCAGTTCGCTCAAGTGCTGGCCGGGCTCGACGGCTATATTGACGATGGTCCCGGGCTGTTGTTGAGTCAACCGGTCGATGGCGTCCTGGCTCGGGATGCGCTCCACCCTCCCGGCGTCTTTCGTCCTGACCATGAAGTGGGCGGCGGTGTTGAAGTGGCCGTCGCGCGCCAGCGGCTTCGGCTTTCGCCCCAGGGCAAGATCGAGCATGACCGAGTGGTGGGAAATCCCGTTCACCTTTTCGAACAGGTCGGTGTGGGCCTGGGAGATGCGCGGGTTGATTTCGAGCAGCCAGATATTGTCCGTTGTCTGGTCGTAGTAAAATTCGAT
>JABAHS010080050.1_pt1 | contig 10574 bp, 9 predicted proteins | sample 7062111 | NCBI WGS metagenome assembly JABAHS01 (sample SAMN14534600, study PRJNA622989) | marine sediment metagenome | biome: marine biome [ENVO:00000428]; feature: marine pelagic biome [ENVO:01000023]; material: deep marine sediment [ENVO:00002113]; isolation source: pool of 4 deep marine... | reverse complement strand
CGATCACCGATGGCGTTGGCGAGCCACGTGCGTGGCGTGCTGAGCGACCTGGATCCCCTGCTTCCCGTGACCCGCCTGCGCACGATGAACGATGTGGTGCGCGGCTCCATCGCCAATTCGCGCTTCAGCACGATGCTGCTGTCGGGCTTCGCCGGCCTGGCTTTGCTCCTCGCCTTGATCGGCATCTACGGCGTGCTGGCGTACCTCGTGGCGCGCCGGAACCGGGAGATGGGGGTCCGGCTGGCCCTCGGCGCCAGCGCCGGCGATTTGCTCCAGCTCGTGATCGGCGAGGGCGTTCGCCTGGGGCTCGCGGGTCTCGCCGTCGGTCTGGCCCTGGCCTTCGTGCTTGTCCGGCTGCTCGCCAGCCAGCTATACGACGTGAGCCCCGTCGATCCCACAGTGTACGCGGGGGTCGCGGCTGCAGTGCTCACCGCCGTACTGGCCGCCTGCTGGCTGCCGGCCCGCCGGGCGACGCGGGTAGACCCGATGACCGTGCTGCGAGAGGAGTAGTGGGACGGCTGAACATCCAACATCGAACATCCAACATCCAACATCCAGCGCTCGACTTCCAAGTTTTCACTTCACCTGGAAATTGGGCGTCGAGCGTTGCGCGATGAGCAGTTCGAGGAAGCGCCAGCTTCCGAGATCAGTCGCTCGGTTCCTCCCAACTCACGGGCGCCGCCCCACGTCCTGTCCTTCCCGCCAGACCACCTCTCCGCCCTCCCGCTCTCGCAGCACGAGCTCGATGCGCTCTCCGGTGAAGTCGGCCGTGCCGTCGTAGGCGCCGCAGGCGAAGGTGACGCGGGCCGAGTCGGGCGTCCGCCCCAGTTCGCGCTGGTGCCGGATCAGGATCGAGGCCACCGCGTAGAGGCCCGCGAAGCGGCAGGTTTCGAGCCCGACGTCCTGGTCGGCTCGATATTCGAAGCGGCCGTCGGTGTCGCCGGGCTCGATCCGCTCCCACTTCATGTCGGGGCCGAACAGCAGCGCCGCCGGCACCTCATCGATCCCGAACCCCAGCCGCAGCAGGAGGTCCGTGAGCGTGAACATCCCCTCCGCATCATCCAGGTCGCGGAACCGAACCAGTGCAGCCCCCCGTTCCGGCCGATGGCCCGCGGGCATGTCGGGACCTTTCACCCATCCGTACGGCGTGGCGATCACGGCGTCGCGGTAAATCCGCACCATCTCATCATAGGAGCCGAAGAGGACCAGACCGTCGGCGTTGTGGGCCCGAGCGAGCTCGCCGAGTTCCCGACGAGACCCGCGACTCGGCGGGATGTGTAGGCCCGGCAACTCGGCCACCCCGATCANNCCCGTGGTGCCCGGAACACCGGGACCTCCTCGACCGCGCCGCTCGGCGCTCGGCGGGCGGGAAACTCGCCGATGTCCACGCCGGGGTAGTAGCTGATCCCCCGCGCCGCACACCCGGCGCCCGACAGGAGCAGGACCAGGACCGACAGACCCGGTACCGTCCCTCCACCCCCCAGCGGCCTCGGGCCTCTTTCCCCCGTCCGATTCGCATCCAATTTCCCCATAGAGGTACCACTAGGTGGACGTATCTGCCGGGTCAAGACCGATTGCAGCAGGGGCCCGGCGACGCAACCTTTCGGGTCTCCAGTCGCATCTAGAAGGATGACGTCAGCCATCCATTTCAAGTTCTGATCGGGAGAATGCTGCATGCACAGATTCCTGACCGCGCTCGTGCTGACCTGCCTGTCTGCGGCGACGGTAACCGGATACGCTCAGCGGCCGGGCGAGATCAGCTACCACGACGAGTCGAAGCTGCCCGCCGGGGTGCAGGGCGAGCGGATCCGTTCGCTGATCGAGACGATCAACTCCGGCGATCCGGACCGGGTCGAGCGCTTCATCGAAGAACAGGTCACGGAGGATTTCCGGAACTTCGCCCCGATGGAGGTTCACATCGACGCCTTCCTGACCACCTCGCGGCGCTGGGGCGGCGTGGAGTTCCACAGCATCCGAACGTACGTGCCGCCGCGTCCGGACGAGACGGTGGTGATTCTGAAGGATCGAAACTTCGATGCCTGGCGCGCCTTCACGCTCCGGTTCGACGATTCGGACGCGCAGCTGATCGCGGGGATCGGGTTCAACGATGCCCGAAGGCCCTCGAACGTGCCCGAGCCCGGCANNTCCGGCACGGTGCTGGTGGCGAAGGACGACGCGGTGCTCTACCGCCACGCCTGCGGTGAGGCCAGCAAGCGCTACCATGTGCCGAACGACATCGACACCAAGTTCAACCTGGGCTCGATGAACAAGATGTTCACCGCCACCGCCATCGCCCGGCTGGTCGAGGGCGGAATTCTGTCCTACGACGACCCGATCAGCAAGTACGTGGACGAGACGTGGCTGCCCCGGGAGATCACCGACCGGGTGACGATCCATCATCTGCTGTCGCACACGTCCGGCCTCGGCAGCTACTTCAACGACGAATTCTGGCATAGCTCGCGGGAACTGTTTCGCGCCGTGGACGACTACAAGCCCCTCGTCCAGGGAGACTCGTTGGCCTTCGAGCCGGGCGAGCGGTTCCGTTACAGCAATACCGGGATGCTGCTGCTGGGCGTGGTGATCGAGAGCGCTACCGGCCAGACCTACTTCGACCACATCCGCGAGAACATCTACCGGCCGGCGGGGATGGCGAACAGCGACAGCTACGCCATGGACCGTCCGGTAGAGAACCTGGCGATCGGTTACGAGCCCGATTGGCAGAGCGAGAACGGCTGGCGGAACAACCTGTACCGGCACGTCATCAAAGGCGGCCCCGCCGGCGGCGGCTTCTCNNTCTCTGGAGACGATGTGGGCGGACCACTCGGGCGCCGGGTACGGCTACGGGTTCGGTCTGGACGAAGGAGAGCTGGGCCGTGCAGTCGGCCACACCGGCGGCTTCGATGGGATCAGCGCCAGACTGGAGATCTACCTCGACACCGGCTACGTGATCGCCGTGCTGTCGAACTACGGCGGTGCAGCGGGCCCCGTCGCAGCGAAGGTTCGCTCGCTGCTGGAACGAACGACGGATTGAACATCAGAACATCCAACGCTCAAGTTCCAAGCTCTGTATTTCACCTGGAAACTGCGCGTTGAGCGTTGTGCAATGGACAGTATCGACGAAGCGCAAGCTCCCGTGATAGATCGTGGTTGGCAACACGACCTCGGGACCTCCGTGGCCCCGACATGCCGGGCGGCAGCGAGTATTACCGCCGCCTGAGCATCCCGACTCCTATTCCGATGTCTCTCTCCGCTCGAACTCGAGCTCGGTGAACCAGAAGTCCTCGTTCGGGACGCTGACTTCCAGCTCGACGACGTCTCCTTCCTCATCCATCCTGAACTGGACGAAGCCGTCGCCCCACCAAGGAAAGTGCTCACGCCAGCGGAGTCGGAACCTGTCGTAGTGCCAGTGGTCGAGCTCGGCGACCAGGTCGGGGGCAGGCAGGAACTCCAGCACCAGAGTTCCGCCATCCAGCGTGACCCGCGCGTCGCCGTACAGCTCGCCGCCGTACGTCCCGGTGTAGGCCTCGAGAGCCCGCGACGGCCGCGTGTCCGGGACGCGCTCACGCTCCACCCGGGCCCAGTATGTCTTCCACCTCTGCTCGTGCCGCCCGCTCCGCTGCAATAGCTCCCGGCTCCAGTCACGCGGCTCGCCGCCCAGATAGGCGTCGAGGATCCGGTACATGACCACGTCCTGCACCGACGTCATCCCGTTGGTCAGAACCACGAGCCCCAGCGCCTCCTCGGGGACGAGCGCGACCTGCGAGTACATCCCGTCCAGCGCGCCGCCGTGGCCGACGACCTTCCGGCCGCGGTAGTCGAACAGAACCCAACCGAGACCGTAGCCCCGGAAGTGGGTCGAAGGGAAACGCTCCAAGCTCGCCTCGCCAACGGTGAAGGAGACCTGGGGCGTCCACATTTCCTGCTGCGCCGCCTCGCTGAAAAACGTGCGCCCGTCCAGGGTGCCGCCGGCCAGCTGCAGCTGGATCCAGCGGGCCATGTCGCTCACGCTGGAGATGACCGCCCCGGCGGGCGCGCCGTTGTCCACGTCCCCCCAGGGGTAGGCCATCCACTGAAATCCGTCGCCGGCGTGCGGGGTCGCATCCCCGTGGGGTGTAGCGACGTTGGCTCGGCGTGCCAGGCTGTCTACGGACGTCACAGACCGATCCATGCCCAGCGGGCCGAAGAATCGCTCCTCAATGAACGCATCCCAACTAGTGCCTGTGACCGCCTCGATGACCTCGCCAGCAACCATGAACATGATGTTGGAGTAGCCGTAGTGCTGGCGGAACGGGCCCGCTTGCTTCAGGTGACGGGCGCGGCGGATCACTTCCTCACGGTCGTAGGTGGTCCGATACCAGAGCAGGTCGCCGCTGAAGGTGCCCAGACCGCTTCGATGGCAGAGCAGATCGCGGATCCGCATATCCTGGGTCACGTACGGTGCGTAGAGTCGAAACCAGGGAACGTGATCCACCACCCGGTCATCCCAGCGGATCCGTCCCGCATCCACGAGTATCGCCAGGCCGGCGGCGGTGAACGCCTTGGTGTTCGAGGCGATGGCAAACAGCGTGTGTTCGTCAACGGGCTCGTCACCCCCGAGCTTCCGCACGCCGTAACCTTTAGCCAGGACCACTTCACCGTCCTTCACGATCGCGACAGCCAGGCCCGGAACCCCCCAGTCCGCGCGCGCCGCCTCTATGTAGCGGTCCACAGCTCTCAGGTCGACACGCTGTGCCGCGGCCGAGGAGCAGACCACGAAGATCGCAGCAACTGTCGACGCCAAGGCGGTCACACGCGCCGAGCGGCTCCGCGCCCGGGCCGTCGAATCACGCCGTTTCCCGTACATCGATTCCCTCCTCTTGCCGGGTTTATCGGTGGCGTGTGAAATCATGCGTCTCCGAGCGGGGCGGACGCAACGACAAGCCCCGAGGAAGTCCGCAAGTCATTGCTCTGCAAGTTGGCCGGGAGGGACGAGGGAACATCCAACGTCCAACGTTCAACGTCCAACGTCCAAGTTCTCTCTTGACCTGGAGGTCGGGCGCTGGGCGTGGCACCAGGAAGCACAGCCTTCGAAATAGGCCGGGAGGGACTCGCCGTCGAGACGCTCCGCAGGAGCGGCTCGGCACTTCGGCTGCGCGCGGATACGCGCGCAGACGAAAACCCTCAACCGATGGATGTTGGCTGAAAGCTATGAACTACTGGGGGCAAATAGGCCGGGAGGGACTCGAACCCTCAACCTACGGATTAAGAGTGCCGCCACCGGCCCGGACTCAACGACACTCACTGACACTAAACGCAACAACCGCAACGCCTATCCGGGAGTGCCGGGGGAGCCCCTCCCCCCGGTTTTTCCCGGTGGTTTCCGACAAGTTCCGGCACAGTTGTGGCACACCATGGGTAGAACCGGCAGGCCGGGAGCTGATCTACGTGGCAGATTTGGCTCTTGATTGCACATTGGCGCGCCCACCCGCGTCGACTCGCGGGTATTCCGCCCAGTCGGTCTGCGTCTGCGCCCCCGGCGGCGTTTCCACCCGCCGGTAGGTCCGGATCTTCGGCCTCGGGTACTCACGTCGCACGTAGCGAAGCACCGACTGATAGCTGCCGTCGTAGCCGTGTTCGGTCACCAGGTGCTCGTACAGCTCCTGCACGTTCACCGGCCGCTTCGCTCCCGCCTCCGCCTTGAACGGCTTGTTCTTCCTCCCGTCCTCTACCTCCTCCGCCAACCGCCGGCGCTGGTAACGCACCGCCCCCTCCGTCACCCCCAAGGTCCGGGGCGATCTCACTGTTGTTCTCACCCTTCCTGCCCAGTACCTGAATCGTCACGACTTCCCATGGGCTCCCAGTGGGGGTCCGAGAAGCTGCCTAGCAGTAGTCGTTGAGTTGCCGCTCCAGTGTTCGCCAAGCCAGGGCCAGGGGACGGCAAGCCGTGATGTCCTCAGGCAATTCGGTGTCGGCGAGCGCGAGTGCAGGGGGTGAGCACGCGTCCGTAGGTCTTGGTGAAGAGGACGGCGATCCGCCTGCCGGTCGGTGTGAGCCGGTAGCGTAGGGTGCCGGGTCGGCGTTCGATGAGCCCTTTGCGGCGCAGCCGGCGCAGATCGTAGGTGGCCTGGCGGGAGGTGTAGGGCCGGCCGAGGAGGCTGCTGACCCGCCGGACTAGCTCGCGGTTCGTGCATCCCGGCATGGGGCGGCACGAACAGCTCGAAGCCCGCCGGTAGGACGCCGACGACGACCATCGGCTGGTCGTTGACCTGCACCGTGCGACCGACGACGGTCGAATCCCCGCCGAAGCGCGACTGCCGCGGTTCATGACACGCCCTCGTAGGAATGGAGAGGGGCCGGACCCTACTTCACCGCGAAGGCAGCTTGGGAGCTGCCCGGGCCCGACCCCCGAGTCGGTTAGCATTTCATCAGGATTGCGTCGGGGGTGGGTTCGGAGCAAGGTCCTCAGGCAAGCTGAGGTGGTCTCGTCTTCGCATTGAGCCTACATTGACAGTAAACATGCTTGGCAAGTACGAGCACTTCTGGAGACGGACCGGACCCCGGAAGTGAAGCACATGTCCGTTAACCAGAGGTCCTGCTCTATCATGCCAGTCGAGTACCTGGCCGACCACATCTCACTATTGCCAACTGTCGCGAAGTGCATCATGAGGAGTGGGACCGCTCCAGGCTCGGGGCGACCATAGAGGGGCGGATCGGCCGACTGAAGCAGTGGTGCGGACGAGGCTGCATTGGGGACCACCTTTGTCGCACTGGTCAGGGATGAGCCGGTGGGTTGTGCGAGTCTTGTAGCCCACGATCTGCAGACACACATGGACTTGACGCCCTGGTTGGCTGGTTTGTACGTGGCGCCTGAACATCGACGAGAGGGGATCGGATCCGCGCTGGTGGCCCGTGTTGTTGGGGAAGCACGAGGGCTCGGTCTGCACCGCCTGTATCTGTACACGCCGGACCAAGAGTGCTTCTACGCCCGACTCGGCTGGTGGGTGGTTGACAAATGCGAACATCGAGGCGAGAGCGTCGTGGTCATGGCACTGCAAGTCGCTGCCTGACCAGCGCACCTGACGCGGGAGCCGTTTGGAGTGTCTGCCTTTAGATTGTTCTGTACTCGGACTCAACGGTGACGCCGCTCCCGTGGTCAGGCGCGGTCGTTGCTGCGCAGGTCACATCCAGATCCGGTTAGAGAGCGGGAAAGACTTCGCCTTATGAGAGGCACCTGATGCTCAGATGGGTCAAACGGGTCGCAGCGAGCGTCGTGGTGCTGCTCACACTCGTCGTTATTTCAGGGGTGGGGTACGAGCAGTGGGCTCGTAGGAATGCCCTTCGAGAATTTCCACCGCCCGGACAGCTGATCGAGTACGATGGCAAGCTCTCCCATCTCAACTGCAGCGGAGAGGGCTCGCCAACCGTAATCCTGGAGGCCGGGCTCGGAGTCGCGGGCTCGCTGAACTGGACAAGTATTCAGCCCGAAGTCGCCTCCTGGACCCAGGTGTGTTCCTACGACCGGGCGGGAATCCTGTGGAGTGAACCGCGGGAAGAGCCGCGCGACGCAACCCGAATTGCCCAAGAACTGCACGGCCTGCTCGGGGCTGCGTCGGTGTCACCGCCGTACGTCATGGTAGGACACTCACTCGGCGGTCTGCTGGTCCGGGTGTATACGGAACGTTTCCCGAATGAGGTCGTTGGGTTGGTCTTCATCGACTCTGCCCACCCGGAGCAGTTCGAGCGTTACCCTCCTGAAGTTCTTGACTACATTGAGGAGACAGAGGGCTCACTCCCTCCGCCGTTGCTTGCACGTCTCTGGTCGATCTCCGGCGGCTACCGTCTCATCAGTCTCCAGTCCCCGCAGAACGCTGTAAGTGCGTTCCTTCCCCGGACTGTGCCGTGGGGATTCCTTGGAGAGCGTGCCGCACGAGACGCCATTTCCACGCAGTCCCGACAGACTGGACCCTTCGGGGATCTATCTCTTGTGGTCCTCACCGCAGGCGTCCCACCCGAGTACCCAGGACTCTCGGATGATGTGATGGGCCGCTTCTACGAGACCTGGCTGAGCCTCCAGACAGAACTCGTGGCCCTTTCCTCCGACTCGGAACACCGCATCGTCGAGGGTGCGAGCCACAACATGCATAGAGAGGATCCGGACGCGGTGATCGCAGCGGTTGCGGAAGTTGTGGAGGCCGTCCGCAAAGATGCTTCGGTATCAGACGAGGAATCGGATTCCTAGAGTCCCGTGAAACCGCTCACCGGACCGCTCTCTAACAGGGCGTTTGAACCTGTCGGATCCCTGGTGTGGAACGAAACGGAAGCCTGGACCACGCTACTGACGACACCCACTCTGATCCCGTAAAGGGCGCAGGTAAACGCCAAATCGTTAGAGTGCGCCGTGAAAGGCGGCGTGTTCTTACAGGTGGAAGTCCTGCCGAGGCAATTGGCGGTTCAGCCTCGTAGCTGCGGGCGGATGGCTTCTGGGTAACCGGGGGTCGTCAAGCCGCCCGGGCAACAGCTCTCGTGAGGAGGGGTCGGGCTGCAGATTGACATTTCCTTCGACGACTAGGATCTGGGCCGACAATGGCTCTGGCACTAGGACTAGGAAAGAGAGAATCCCAAGCACACTGAAGACGCGAACCCGCTGGCTGACCCAGTTCTTTATCGGGTACCAGAATCGACTCGTGAGACGCCGCCTGGCCGTCCGACATTCCCGCACCGCTTCGGCGGTCACGACGAGCGGCCAGCGGATCTCGAGATCGGCACGGTCCCTGATGGATTCTCCAGTCGGGTTGAGCAGCCCCGCCCTGAACAGCCCGTCCAGCGCCGGTCCGTAGTCACGTCGGCGGAGCTCCCCTTTCCCGAGGAGCCCCTGAAAGGCATTCCAGGCCGAGTACGAGATCGTGACGCCGGCGGTCAATCTTCCGGTCGTGTACTGGCTGACCCGCTTCACGAAGGCGTCGAGAAGCTCGCCCGACTTCACGAGCGCCGCGAACGCACCGTCGTGCCTATGAAGAAGCGCGAAAAACAGATGTTACGGCACAGTAGTGGCACAGTCGGGGGTTCTGACCGTGCCAGAGCCGGGGGAGAGAAATGACGGAAGTGCAAGCAGCGACGGGACTTGAGAGAAGTAGGCCGGGAGGGACTCGAACCCTCAACCTACGGATTAAGAGTCCGTTGCTCTGCCAGTTGAGCTACCGGCCTATATCCGAGAGGAGCTTAAGCTAGCACCACCGGTCTGAGCGTCAATACTCGAGCGGCCGCGGCACGTCCGGGCCCGTCCGCCTACTCGTACCGCAACGCCTCCATCGGGTCGACGCGCGCGGCACGTCGTGCCGGCAGGTAGGAGGCGGCTAGCGCAACGACCAGCAGCACCAGCGACACGGCGATCAACGTAGCCGGGTCGGTGGCCTCGACGCCGAACAGGAAGGCCCGCAGGACGCGCGTGACCGCCAGTGCTGCGGCGATCCCCAGGGCCGTCCCGGCAAGAGCCAGCGTGAGTCCGCGCTTCACCATCATAGCCAGCACATCCCTCTCGAACGCGCCCAGCGCCATGCGTAGCCCGATCTCACGCGTGCGGCGACCCACGACGAACGAGAGCACGCCGAACAGGCCGACGGCGCCCAGCGCGAGAGCGACGCCCGCGAAGGCAAGCAGCATCGTGGCATAGAAGCGGGGGCGCGCGATGGAGAGGGCCACCGTCTGATCCATCGTCCGGATGCCGGACAAGGGAACGTCCCGGTCGATCGACCAGATCGCCTCCCTGGCCGGGGCGATCGACGACGCCGGGTCGCCCTGCGTACGGAGCGCCAACGTCAGATCGAACCAGGGCCACTGGTTGAACGAGCGGTACACGGTGGGGCGCGCATCGTGCTCGAGCCCCTGATGCTTGACGTCACCCACGATGCCCACGATCTCCACCCAGTTCCCCTCGCCGTCGAAAGCGGTGCTGATCCGCTGACCGAGCGGGTCGACGCCGGGGAACACCTTCCGTGCGGCGCTCTCGCTGATCAACGCCACGCCGGGCGCTCCCAGCCGATCGCCCTCGTCGAAGCCGCGGCCGCGGATGAGCGGAATACCCATGGCCTGGAAATAGTCGGGCGTGGCGGCACGCCAGTCCACATACGGACCCTGTCGGCCCGGGGGCAGCGCACGTCCTTCGACCTGGATCTCATCGCCATAGTTGTTGGCCGCCAGAGGCGGTACGACGACGCCGCCTACCTCGTCGACGCCGGGGATCGCCCCCAGGCGCTCCAGCAGCTCGGAGTAGTAGGCGAGCCGGGCCTCGGTGGCCGCGTACTTGGCCCGAGGCGGGTTCGGCGTGACTTGCAGGACCCGCTCGGCGTCGAAGCCGGGGTGCACACGCTGCAGACGCCAGAAGCTCTTCACCAGAAGTCCCGCGCCGGCCATCAGCAACAGGGCGAGCGCCACCTGAGCGACCACCAGCATCTCCTGAAGTCTCAGCTTCCGGCGTGGCGTCAGTCCGCCGGCTGTTCCCTCCTTCAGGAATCTATGCAGGTCGCCACGTGACAGTTTGACCGCTGGCACGACACCGAAGATCACGGCCGAGGCAGCGGTAAGGATCGCCGCAAAGC
>JABAHS010049161.1_pt1 | contig 10574 bp, 6 predicted proteins | sample 7062111 | NCBI WGS metagenome assembly JABAHS01 (sample SAMN14534600, study PRJNA622989) | marine sediment metagenome | biome: marine biome [ENVO:00000428]; feature: marine pelagic biome [ENVO:01000023]; material: deep marine sediment [ENVO:00002113]; isolation source: pool of 4 deep marine... | reverse complement strand
TTCGGCGACAGGTCGTGGTGCAGGTTCATGCCGACCATGTTGGCGGCCGTCTTGGAGCAGCGGTAGCCGTAATTGTTGCCGGAACCGTTGTCCTCGATGGAGCCTACGCGGCTCGTCACGATGCCGACTTTCGAGCCCGCTTTGAGATTGTCGCGCAGCGCCCGCGTGACGCGCAGCGGGCCGATCGTGTTGACGCGGTACTGTTCCAGCATGGCGTCGAAATCGACGCTGTCGAAATTGTCGGATTTGAGGATGCCGGCGTTATTGACCAGTACGTCGATCGTCTCTCCCTCGAGCGCCGTAACGAGCCTGGCGACGCCGGCGTCGTCACTGACATCGACGCCGTCGATGATCCGCGCGCCAATCGCTTCGAGGTCGGGATTCGACGATCTGCACACGGCGATGACGTCATCGCCGCGCTCCACGAATTGCCTGACGAGTTCAAGGCCGATGCCGCGATTGCCGCCGGTAACGAGTATGCTTGCCATATTACCGGGTGTCCTCGCTGGTGAGTGTCCTGGTCAGGCGATACAGGAACTCCTGGCCGTCGAAATACGACTTCGCCAGGACGCGTTCGTTCTGGCCATGCGCGCGAGTCGGTTCGTCCATGTCGCTGAAAATGCCCGACACGCCGTAGACCGGGATGCCTGCATTACGCAGGAAGAGTCCGTCAGTCGCGCCGGTGCTCATCGTCGGGATGACCGCCACGCCTGGCCACATATCCTGGGTCACCGACTCGATCGCCCCGAGTACTTCCGGGGTCAGAGGCGATGGCGGGGACGGCGTGGCTTCCTCGACCCGCGATATCGACACCTGCGTACTGCCGATCACCGTTCGCAGCGTCTCTTCGACCGCATCGATCGACTCGCCCGGCAGCACGCGGCAATTGATCGTGGCCCGCGCGCGCTGCGGCAGCGCGTTCTCGGCATGACCGCCATCGAGCTGCGTCGCGACGCAGGTCGTCCGTAAACGGGAGTTGAACATCGGGATGCCGCTCAGCTGCGCGATTGCGGCAGANNTTCGAATTCGCCGCCGAGATCCGCGGATCGCTCGAAGTACATCCGCGTGACTTCATTGAGGGTGACGGGAAAATCGTGATTGCGGACGCGAACAAGCGCATCCGCCAGGTGGTAGATCGCATTGTCCTTGACCGGCAGCGAACTGTGACCGCCGGGATTGGTCGTCTCGAGGGTGAAGGACTGGTAGACCTTTTCGCTGGCCTGAACCGCGTTGAGCACATGCACGCCATTCCGCATGCCGCCGCCGCCGCCTTCGTTCAGCGCGTACTCCGCATCGATCAGCTCGGGATGATTCTCGAGCAGCCAGGTGACGCCATTGTGCGTGCCGCCTTCTTCATCTGCAGTCAATGCGACGATGATGTCCCGGTCGGGGACGTAGCCTTCAGATTTCAGTCGGATCAGGTTGGCGACGTGGATGGCGGCCTCGTCCTTGTCGTCGGTAGTGCCCCGACCGTAGAAATAGCCGTCCTGCTCGACGAACTCGAAAGGCGGCAGCGTCCAGTCAGCGGGATCGGCTGCGACCACATCGATATGCGCAAGCAACAGTATCGGCTTGCGGTCGGGGTTCCGGCCACGATAGCGCGCGACGAGATTGCCCTTTCGCTCGGCTGGCACGAGCACCTGCACGTCTTCCGGTGCGAAACCAGCGGCGAGCAGGTGGTCGGCCATGGCCTGCGCGGCAGCCGTATTGTCGCCTGTCGCGTGCGTAGTATCGATCTCGATCAATTCGCGGAGGAAGTCTTTCGCCATCTGCTGGTGCGGTAGCAGGTCTGGTCCGGATTCACGCGTTGCCGTAGCTGGTTCAGCGTCGGCCTCTGCCGCCGGCGGTGGCGCCTCCTGGCTGCAGGAGACGGTGATGAAGGCGACACCAATCGCCGCGAGCAAACGAGCCTTGACAGACATTTGAGAGATTCTCCGGTAGTGAGAGACGAAGAGTACGGGATCGCGCGTGGCTTGACGACATATCCGTAGTAAAGTGGCAGCACAACAATAAACAACCGGGGGCACCCGTGAGCCGATCGTTCGTCGCTTGTATCTTGCTGATAGTCGTTTCCCTTTCTTCCTTCGCTGCCGACATCGATCGCAGCGGCTTCCCGCCCGAATTGCGGGCGATGGAATGGCGCGAGGTGGGACCGTACCGGGGAGGCCGGTCCGCTGCTGTGGCGGGAATTCCCGGTGATCGTGAAACCTATTACTTCGGCGCGACCGGTGGCGGCGTCTGGAAGACGCGCAATGGCGGCGTGTCCTGGACCAACGTCTCGGACGGCTACTTCGGCGGCTCGGTCGGTGCGGTTGCCGTGTCCGAATGGGATCCCAACGTCGTGTATGTCGGCCTCGGCGAGAAGACCGTGCGCGGCAACGTCTCACCCGGTGACGGCATGTGGAAGTCCACCGACGCCGGCGACACGTGGTCGCGGATCGGCCTCGAGGACTCGCAGCATATATCGCGGATCCGCATTCACCCGAAAAATGCGGACCTTGCTTATGCCGCCGTCATGGGTCACCTGTTCGGGCCGAACGAAGAGCGCGGCGTCTATCGCACCAGGGATGGCGGGCAGAGCTGGGAAAGGGTGCTGTACGTGAGTGATGCGGTTGGCGCCGTCGACCTGGCGATGGACCCGACCAACCCGCGGATCCTGTATGCCAGCTTCTGGCGGGTGCTGCGGACGCCCTACAGTCTCGAGAGCGGCGGCGAAGGCTCCGGACTCTGGAAAAGTACGGACGGCGGCGACACCTGGGCCGAGCTGACCGGCAACGAGGGGCTGCCGCAGGGCACGATCGGCATCAGCGGCATCGCCGTGTCGCCGACCAACAACAAGAATGTCTACGCGATCATCGAGGCAGACGAGGGCGGCGTCTTCCGTTCTCGGGATGGCGGCGATACATGGTCGCGCGTCAATGACGACCGCAACATGCGCCAGCGCGCCTGGTACTACACGCGAATATATGCCGATCCCGCGGACGAGGAGTCTCTGTATGTCCTGAACGTCCGCTTCCACTATTCGAAGGACGGCGGCCGCAGCTTCTCGGAGATCGATACGCCGCATGGCGACAACCACGACCTGTGGATCGACCCGGCGGATCCGCTGCGCATGATCCAGGCCAACGACGGCGGCGCCAACGTCTCGTATGACAGGGGAGCGACCTGGTCGACGCAGAGCAACCAGCCGACGGCGCAGATGTACCGGGTCTCGACAGACAACGACTTTCCCTACCGGCTGCTCGGTGGCCAGCAGGACAACTCGGCGGTCAGGATTCGATCCCGTTCCGCGCGGGGCAGCGCCATCGGCGTCCGCGACTGGGAGCCGACGGCCGGCGGCGAGAGCGGGCACATCGTGGCCAAACCCGACGATCCCGATATCGTCGTCGGCGGCTCCTATGGCGGTTACCTGCGCGTGGTCAATCATCGCACGGGCGAGACCCGCTCGATCGACGTCTGGCCGGACAACCCGATGGGCTGGGGCGCCGCCGAGCTGAAGTACCGGTTCCAGTGGAATTTCCCGATCCTGTTTTCCGTGCACGACCCCGATCTGCTGTACGTCGCTGCCGACGTGCTGTTCCGCACCGACGACATGGGGCAGTCCTGGGAAACGATCAGTCCTGACCTGACACATAATGACAAGACCCGGATGGGCCCTTCAGGCGGTCCGATCACCAAGGACAACACCAGCGTCGAGTACTACGGCACGATCTTCGCCGTCGCCGAGTCCTACCATGAGCGCGGCGTCATCTGGGCCGGCAGCGACGACGGCCGGGTACACGTGACGCGCAATGACGGCGATTCGTGGACGGACGTAACGCCGTCCGGATTACCCGAATGGGCGCAGATCAACAGTATCGACATCCATCCCTTCGAGCGCGGCGGCGCGTATATCGCGGCGACACGTTACAAGTCGGACGATTTCCGTCCGTACCTGTACCGTACGACCGACTGGGGACAAAGCTGGCAGCGCATCACCGACGGCATCCCGGCAGATGAATTCACGCGTGTCGTGCGCGCCGATCCCGATCGTCGCGGCCTGCTTTACGCCGGCACGGAACGCGGAATCTATTACTCGCGTGACGACGGGCGGAGCTGGCAATCGCTGCAGCTGAACCTGCCGGTGACGCCGATCACCGACCTTGCGGTGAAGCAAAAAGACCTGGTCGCGGCGACGCAGGGTCGCGGATACTGGATCCTCGACGACCTGACGGTGCTACACGAGGACAGTGAGGACATTCGTGACAAGGCGGCGCACCTCTTTACGCCGCGGCCGGCCATTCGCCTGACGGCGGGTGGACGCAGCGATTCGCCTGGCGACGCCGGTACGAATCCGCCGCTCGGCGCCGTGATTCATTATTCCCTGGCCGAAGTGCCCGATCCGGATACGGAACTGTCATTGAGCGTCTACACGTCGCGGGGCGCCGACCCGATCTGGACCTGGACCCGCAAGCCGGACTCGGCGGACGCAGAGGCGGAGGGCGGCGGTCCGAACGATCCGCCCGACACCGCGGTCCTGGCCGCGGAGCAGGGTCTCAATCGATTTACCTGGGACCTTCGTTACCCGGGGATGGAGCGCTTCGACAACCTGATCATGTGGTCGGACATGCGGCAGGGACCGAAAGCGGTGCCCGGCGAATATCGTGCTGTGTTGACGGTTGGCGACATGACGCAGCAGGTCGATTTCGACGTCATCGCCGATCCGCGAAGCGAGGTCAGCCAGGCCGACTACCGGGCGCAATTCGACTTCATCGTGGAAACCCGCGACCTGCTGTCGCGGGCGCACGTTGAGATTCGCAGGCTGCGCCAGCTGCGGACTCAGCTCGATGCGCTGAAGCTGCGCCTCGAGGCGCCTGCGGATTCGGACCGGGCAAGCGCGGCCCTGATCGAGGAGATCGACTTGCTGATCGAGACGATCACGCCCATCGAGGAAGCAATTTACCAGACACAAAACGAGAGCCGGCAGGATCCGCTCAATTACCCGATCCGCCTCAACAACAAGCTGACGAGCCTCATGCGCACCGTCGATGTCGGCGATGCCCGTCCTACCGACGGCGCCATCGCAGTCCGCGAAGAGCTGAGTACCAGCATCGAGTCCGAACTCGAGCAGCTCGAGGAGGTCTGGGAAGAACACGTCCCGGCACTCAACAGCCAGATCCAGTCCATGGGCATCGACCTCGTGTCGATCACCGACGAATGACAAAGAGAGGCCATCTATGAAGCGTTTTTCCAGCGCAAGGTTTGCACTTGCCACTACTGCACTCGTAGTCGCCGGAATGGTCGGCGCTGATCCGCTATTGCTCGAAGACATTGCGTAACTGAAGAGCGTGACGTCGGTCCGGCTGGAGATCTACCCGGGCGAGGTGCACGGCAATCTCACTTCAGCTGCGCGCTTCGACTATTCGCTGCGCTCGAGGCGCTGGATGGATCATTACCTCAAAGGGCCGGTCGGCGAACCGCCACCGTATGACATAGGTCATGCCGAGCGTATGGAGCAGGCAACCGAAGACTAATTGGAGAGGCCGACTTCCTCGAGAAGCGCAATGAACCTGGGATCTTCGCGCACGAAGTCGTAGGACGGGTTGATCTTCATCGACAGCAGGCTGCGAAAACCGACGCCGGTCTGGTTCGCTTCTTGTAGGGACAGGATCGTATTCTCGGCGTCGCCGAATGCGGCGTAGATTTCGGGCACCTCGGTGCCAATGCCGAGACGTTCGATCAGCTCTGCCTCGAGCTGTGTGTCTTCGCCGTCATCGAGCGCGCCAATGGTCATATCGGCAAGTTCCGCGGCCGCTTGACCATCTCGACCGGTTGCTTCCGCCCATTCGACGAGCAATCGAGCTGCCTCGGCGCCTCGCCGGGCGCGGAGGTTGCCGATCCAGAGATTGGCGCCTAATGATGAATATTGCGCCGCGTCGATTTCGATGATCGACAAGGCAATGTCCCACTGTCCGGCATCCATGCGCATGTAATTGACGTTGGTTCGCATCAGGCTGGACAGCGGATCTGCCCGCAAACCCAGTTCGGCTGCCGCGATGGCGTCCTCGTGTTTGCCTTGCCAGGACAGCAGATGGGAGTACCAATGCAGCGCATTGACATTGGACGCGTCAACCTGGAGGGCTCTGCGGAATGCGTCTTCTGCGCCGTCCCAGTCATAGTTGTGCAGCAACAGGTGCCAGCCGAGAGCGGCGAGTGCCTGCGGCGAATCGGGATCCAGTGTCACGGCACGAATTGCGGCCGAGGATGCTTCGCGTCGCACCCGTTGGGCATTCACAGTGGCAAGATAATTGGGCAGCTCGAGCCAGCCCTCGGCAATCCCGGCCCAGGCGTCGGCGAATCCAGGATCGAAGGCCACTGCGCGTTCAAATTGGCCGATGGCCTGGCGTAGCGATTCGGCCGTGCGTTGCTCGACCAGCTGCTTCCCCGTGAAGTAGGCGCGAAGCGCAGCCAGGTTTTCTGTCGGCACGGCATCGATGCGCTCGAGCTCATCGTCGCTCAGCTCGGCTTCCAGCGCATCCGCGATCGCTGCGGAAATATCCGACTGGATGGCGAATACATTGGCTGCGGTCAGTTCACGATCATAGGTGTCCGCCCAGAGATGCTCGTCGGTCTGCGCGTCGATCAGCTGCACGTTGATCCGGACCTGGTCGCCGGCGCGCTGCACGCCGCCTTCGAGGATGCTGCCCACGCCGAGTTCTTCGCCGATCTGGCTCATATTCTTGGTCGTACCGCGATATTCGAGCACGGACGTGCGCGAGATCACCCGCAGCTCTGAGATCTTGGCCAGGCGGGTCAGGAGCTCGTCGTGTATGCCGTCAGCGAGGAATCCCGCATCCTCCTCGGCGGCGCTGCGATTGGCGAACGGGATGACGGCGACCGATTGCCGATAGGCGACATCCGGGTCCGGCGCAATCTCGTCTTTGTATACATAGTTGTCGAGCACGAGGAACACGATGGCCAGCGCCAGCAGGAAGATCACGATGTGGTTGAGTTTCCTGCCCGTCCGCACGGTTATGCTCTGCGTACGGTCGACGTCGGCAGTCGCCTTGAATCCCTCGGGGGTCAGTTCATACGCCCAGGACAGCAACACGGCGATCGGGAACAGCAGGATCAGCATCACGACGAGGACCTGCATGATCCATTGCGGGGCGTTGAAGGTCGGCAGCACGATGTCGGCGACCTGCACGATCAGCCAGGAGACGATCGCGTAGGCCAGGCTGACCTTGAATATGTTTCGGCGCCGCATTTCACCGAGTATGGCCATACCGTGCTCCGTAACGCAGATTTGCCGATTCTACCGGCAGGCAGGGCCGATCTGCGCCAATCCATCGATTTTTTTCAGTCTTCGGCCTCGCCGTCCCAGTAGTCGACGGCCGTCTCCTTACGCGCAAATACGATGAAGCTGTCCGGATCGCGTGGATTCCGCGTTTTGCCGCTGTAAGCCCCGTATTTGCCTGAATCCGGGTAGAGAAAGACGTCGGCGCGCTCGTTGGTGCTGAGCGCAATGTACAGCAGGTCGGCATCCGAGGTGTTGATGATCTGGTGCGGCTGCTCCGGATCCGCAGGCGAACAGATAAAGTCGCCCTGGCGGATCGGATACTCTTCGTCAGCGTGTCGTAAAGTGCCTTCGCCTGCGATGACGTAAAAGAACTCCTCGATGACGTAATGCGCGTGATAGGGCCAGGCGCGTTTTCCCGGTTGTAGTCTGATCACGCTGTAGCCGAGCCGCTCGGCCCCGATAGCGCTGGATACATCGGCTCTGCCTGCGTGGAACCTGTCCCCCTTGCCGAATTCGATAAACTGTAGATCATCTATATTTATTATAGGCTTAGACACGATTCTTTCTCCGATTTATAAACTTATGACATGCTTAAACAGGCGCATGATACGACAGGGCCTGCAGGTGCCGGCGGTCGGTTTTTGTCACGTTTACACCGGCGGCGTATGATGCCGTGAACAGGTATGGCCATTGCATCGAAGCGTAACGATTTAAGCCGAATCGTGGTGCTGAATCCGAAGGGCGGATGCGGCAAGACCACGCTCGCGACCAACCTGGCCAGCTTTTTCGCGCTACGTGGCCCTGTGCCTGTCTTGCTCGACTGCGATCCCCAGGGTGGCAGCATGCGCTGGCTCGAGAAGCGTTCCCGGCTACGGCCCCCCATCCACGGCATCGCCGGCTACAAGCCATCGATCAACGTCACGCGCACCTGGCAGCTCCGCGTGCCGGCCGAGACCCGCCAGGTCGTTGTCGATACGCCGGCAGGCCTCGAAGGACCGCAGGTGCATGACCTGGTCTACGATGCGGCCAACGTGCTGATTCCGGTCATGCCGTCGCCGATCGACATTCGCTATGCCGCCAGGTTTATTGCGGAGCTGTTGCTGATGGCGCAACTCGACCGGGGCAGCGTCAGAGTAGGAATCGTCGCCAACCGGACCCGCCGGAATACCAGGAGCCTGCGCCAGCTAGAGAGATTCCTGTCCAGCCTGAAAATTCCCGTGATCGCGACTTTGCGTGACAGCCAGAATTTCGTCAGTGCAGCAGACGAGGGCATCGGCATTTGTGATCTGCCGCTCTATCGCGCCAAGCAGGATCTCGTCGCCATGGCAGAGGTCGTCGCCTGGCTCGATCAGAGGATTACCGATGCGCCCGGGCCGGAGGTCATAGCCCGACAATCGGTCATTGTCAGCGAGGAGCACGTCATCCACTGACTGCGCAGCCGTTTGCGCTATGATTCCACGGGCTGTAACGATCGGCGATCGTTACCCCGCTACACGAAAACAACAATGGATGAATCATGAAAATCTCAACGCCGCGTTTTACCGCCCTGATCACCGGGGCCTGCCTGGTCTTGATGTCACTCGTCGCCGTGGCGGACGACCACCACCTGTCGGTTGCCGACTACCTCGAATTCGAGCAGGTCGTCGACCCGCAGATATCGCCCGACGGCAGCCAGGTCGTCTATACCCGGCGCTGGGTCGATCAGAAGGCCGATCGCTGGGCGTCGGCGCTCTGGATCATGGATGCTGACGGCTCCCGACATCGATTCCTGCAGGCAGGGTCGAACGCGCGCTGGTCGCCAAGCGGTGACCGCATCCTGTTTATCGACGACGGGGACAACGACAAGCCACAGATCTTCGTTCGCTGGATGGACGAGCAGGGGGCGGTATCGCAGGTCACCCGCGTAGACGTGACGCCGTCGTCGCCCGAGTGGTCCCCGGACGGCAGCCAGATTGCGTTTGTCGCCATCGTGCCGGCGGACGACGAGTGGTCGATCGACCTGCCCGAGGCGCCGGAGGGGGCCGAATGGAGCGAACCGCCGCGGATCCTAGATCGGCTGCATTACCGTAGGGACCGCGTCGGCTTCCGCGACCCCGGCTTCTCGCACTTGTTTGTGGTACCTGCCGAGTCGGGCTTCGCGCGGCAGCTGACGGACGGAGAGTGGCACGTCGGTGCGCAGCGTGAGGGCGTGTCCGGCGGCGCTGGCCTGAGCTGGATGCCCAACGGCCAAACCATCGTCTTCGATGGCTGGAACGAACCGGGCTGGGATCTCGTTTACAGGCGCTCACATATCTATGCAATCGATATCCAGTCGAAGGAAATCACGCAGCTGACCGGAGAGGTCGGCTTCTGGTCCGCGCCGGCGGTCTCTCCTGACGGCAGGCAGATCGCCTTTGCCGGGTACCCCGCCACCGAGATGACTTATGAGCTGCCGCGTGTGCACGTGATGGGCGCCGATGGCAGCAACATGCGGCAGCTGAGCGAGGATTTCGATCGCCCGGTAAGCGACTTTATCTGGGCGAACAACAATCGCGGCATCTATTTCACGGTTCAGGACGAGGGCTACATCAACGTCAACCACATGGGTTTGAATGGCGAGGTGCGCGCGGTCACGCAAGGCCAGCACACGATGACGCTCAGCTCCGTGAACCGCAACGGCAATGTCGGCGTCGGCATCGGCGCATCGTTCTCCGAGCCCGGCGACGTTGTTTCTTTTTCACTAAGCGGCCGCGGCTCGCCGCAGAAACTCACCGACGTGAATGGCGACCTGCTCGCAAGCAAGACGCTCGGCAATCATGAGGAAATCTGGTTCGAGGCGGCGGACGGCAATCGAGCACATGGTTGGATCGTCAAGCCGCCTGATTTCGATCCCGAGCAGGATTATCCGCTGCTGATGGAGATCCACGGCGGCCCGTTCGCCATGTATCGGGGCGCTTTCAATTTCATGTACCAGGCGTTTGCCTCGAACGGCTTCGTGGTGCTGTACACGAATCCGCGTGGCAGCACCGGCTACGGCGAAGCATTTACACAGGCGATCGACCATGCTTACCCAAGTGTCGACTATCTCGATCTGATGGCGGGCGTCGATGCGACGATCGCGCAGGGTTACATCGACGAGAAGCGCATGTACGTCGGCGGCTGCAGCGGCGGCGGCGTCCTGTCGAGCTGGGTCATCGGGCACACCGACAGGTTCGCAGCCGCGGCTGTTCGCTGCCCGGTATCGAACTGGCTCAGCATGGCGGGGACGACGGATATTCCGAGTTTTACCTATTCGTTTTTCAAAAAACCGTTCTGG
>JABAHS010005796.1_pt1 | contig 10579 bp, 8 predicted proteins | sample 7062111 | NCBI WGS metagenome assembly JABAHS01 (sample SAMN14534600, study PRJNA622989) | marine sediment metagenome | biome: marine biome [ENVO:00000428]; feature: marine pelagic biome [ENVO:01000023]; material: deep marine sediment [ENVO:00002113]; isolation source: pool of 4 deep marine... | reverse complement strand
CGCTCGCCAGAGAGTGGCTGCTCATCGCCCAGGCGTTCGCAGGCCCGGCGACCAGCGGTCCGCCCGTCGGGGCCCGACCATGACGACCCACCATGGAACCGGGGGCTATCCACGATGACGGGACTCCCGATCTACACCGAGGAACACGAACTCTTTCGACGCACGGTGCGTGAGTTCGTTGCCGTCGAGGTCACCCCTCACGTCAATGAGTGGGACGAAGCCGGCGAGTTCCCGCGCGACCTCTTCACGAAGGCCGGTGCCCTCGGTCTGTTCGGGATCGGCTTCGAAGAGCGCTACGGCGGGCTGGGAGCGCATGACCCGGTGCTGCTGGCCATCGTCTCCGAGGAGTTCGGCCGCTGTGGGGCCGGGGGAGTCGCCGCCTCGCTGTTCTCCAACTACATCGGTGCCCCGCCCATCCAGCTCGGTGGCAGCGAGAAGGTGAAAGAGGAGATCCTGCCGGGAATGCTTCGGGGGGATCTGATCTGCGCCCTCGCCGTCACCGAACCCGGAGGCGGCTCGGACGTGGCCGCCATCGCCACGACCGCCGTCCGTGACGGCGACGACTACGTCGTCAACGGCCAGAAGACCTACATCACGTCGGGCTTGCGCGCCGACTACATCACTACCGCCGTCCGAACCGGCGGTCCCGGAGCGGCCGGCGTGTCGCTGCTTGCTATCCCCACCAGACGCGCCGGGTTCTTTGCGACGCCGCTCGAGAAGATGGGGTGGTGGTGTTCGGACACCGCCACGCTCTACTTCGACGATTGCCGGGTGCCGGCCGAATACCTGCTCGGAGCAGAGAATGCCGGCTTCCGGCTGATCATGGAGAACTTCAACTACGAGCGTCTCCTGCTCATCTCGGGCATGGTGGGTGCCGCCCGCACGTGCTACGACGAAGCGCTCGAATGGGCACGGGAGCGGCGGACCTTCGGGACGCGCCTCGCCGACCATCAGGTCATCCGGCACAAGCTCGTCGAGATGGACCGGCACATCAATGCCACGCGGGCCTGGATGGAGCAGCTCGCCTGGCGGGTCGGGCAGGGGGACCGCCCGGTGGCGGAGCTGGCCGAGTGCAAGGTGCAGGCGAGCCTCATGATGGAGTTCTGTGCCAGGGAGGCCGCGCAGATCCTCGGTGGCGCCTCCTACATTCGTGGCAACCCGGTCGAACGGATCTACCGGGAGGTCCGGGTGAACGCCATCGGTGGTGGATCGGAGGAGATCATGCGCGACCTGGCCGCCCGGCAGCTGGGGATATAGCTCCCAATTGAGATCCCCCNNCAGGGCTGCTGGACGCAAGAACGGACTGCGCGTGCCGCCCTCCCCGTTCAAGCGTCCGGTGGCCCTGCGATGCGGGATTGCTGGACGCAAGAACGGACTGAACTCACACGTTGAGGGCGGCCAGACGGCCGGCGATCACTTCGTTCGCCTCGGCCATGATGCGGTCGATCAACTCCGCAACCGTGGGAATATCGTGGATCAGACCCATGACCTGTCCGGCGGCCATCACGCCTTCCTGCACGTTCCCCTTCTTGAGGACCTCCTCGTACCCGCGTTTGCCCGACACGTACTGGGCGATGTCGGCGATGGTGGCGGTGCCCGTCGACTCGATCTCGACTACTTTCTCCGCCGTTTCGGTGCGCAAAACCCTTTCCGTGTTGCGCAGCGACCGCATCACCAGCGTGGTGTCCGTTTCGCCGTAGTCGACCATCGCCTGCTTGAGATTGTGGTGGAGGGGGGCTTCCCGTGTGGCGACGAACCTCGTTCCCATGTTCATGCCGTCGGCGCCGAGGGCGAGGGCGGCGGCCAATCCGCGCCCGTCACCGAACCCGCCCGAGGCCACAATCGGGATATCGAGGGCATCGGCGGTGATGGGGATCAAGATGAGCGATGTGACGTCGTCTTCGCCCGGGTGCCCTGCACACTCGAACCCGTCGATGGACACCGCGTCACATCCAATGGCCTGCGCCTTCAGTGCGTGGCGCACCGAGGTGCACTTGTGGATGACCTTCATCCCGGCCGCCTTGAGGTGTCCCATGTACGGCTCAGGGTTGCGACCGGCAGTCTCAATGAACTCGATGCCTTCCTCGGCGCACACCTGCAGATAGGCGGGGTAGTCGGGCTGGCGAAGCGTGGGCAGGAACGTCAGATTGATGCCGAACGGCTTGTCGGTCATGTCCCGGCAGCGTCGGATCTCCTTGCGCAGATCCTCGGGCTGCTCGAAGCTCAGCGCCGTCATGAACCCCATCGCGCCGGCGTTGGCGACGGCCGAGGTGAGGTCGGCGTTGGCGATCCACATCAGACCGCCCTGGATGATGGGATGCTCGACTCCGAACAGCTCGGTGATTCTGGTCTTCATTGACGGTCCTTTCGTTGGTGATGACACTAGAACGCCGGCCGGACGCCGGGCCGGCTACACGTCGCCGTAGATCTGTCGCTGCAGGCGTCGCATCCCGGCCAGCCACCGGTCGTAGTCCGAGGCTTTCCGGAGGAAGAACTCACCCACCTCCGGGTGGGGGAGGATGAGGAACTGCTCGGATCGGAGCCCCTGAACCACCGCCTCGGCGACGTCTTCGGGCTCGATGGTGGACTGCCGGACCCAGGCGGCGATGGCCGGGTCGGCGCCCGGTGTATCCAGCATGGCCGTATTCACGAACTGTGGACACAGCGCCGAGACCTTGATGCCACGATCGCCGTAGGTGACCGACATCCATTCCGCCAGCGCCACGGCGGCGTGCTTCGTCACCGAGTAGGCGGCCGCTCCCAGGTTGGTCAGGAGGCCGGCGGCCGACGACGTCTGCAAGAGGTAGCCCTCTCCGCGTTCGAGCATCGACGGCAGTACAGCCCGGGCGGCATAGATGTGGGACATCAGATTGACCTCCCAGATCTGCTGCCATGCCTCGTTGGTCATCTCGAGTCCGCCGGTGGTACCGATGCCGGCATTCGAGCAGAAGAGGTCGATCGGTCCGAAGCGGTTCTCGGCGGCCGATACCAGATCTCGGATGGCACCCTCGCTGCTCACGTCGATCTCGACGCCCAACCCGCCGATCTCACCGGCGACGGCTGCCGCAGCTGCTCCGTCGAGGTCGGCCACGGTGACGCCGGCAGCTCCCTCCGCCGCGAACCGTCGGGCCATGGCGGCGCCGATTCCGTTTCCGCCTCCGGTGACAACGATCGTTCGACCCCTGACTTCCACGTTTCCTCCGGTATGCTTTCCGCTGGTATTGTGAACGTACACTAACTGGCGGGCGGAAGCCCGTCACGATGGAGGAGCGCCAAATGAGCGACACGATCGCCGCCGACAAGGCGGAGGCGCTGGTCGACGAGAAGGTCGATGAGCTTCTCAGTGGTTACGACCCGTCCATGGATCCCCAGGAATTCTGGGGCAGGCAGTACGACCTTGGCCTGGCGTGGGTCCAACACCCGGAAGGATTCGGCGGCCTCGGGGTCAGCCCGAAGTATCAGGGCCTCGTGCAGCGCCGCATTGCGGCGGCCGGGGCACCGGTGTGGAACCGGGAGGTGAACCTCCTCGGTATCGGCATGGGGGCCGGGGTGCTCGCCGCCCACGGCACCGATGAACAGAAGCAGCGATGGCTGCGTCCGATGTTCACGACGGAGGACATGTGGTGTCAGCTCTTCAGCGAGCCTGGCGCCGGTTCCGACCTCGCCAACATCTCGGCCAAGGGAGTGAGAGACGGCGACGAGTGGATCGTCAACGGCCAGAAGGTCTGGACGACGCTCGCCCACATCGCCAAGTGGGGCATGCTCCTCGTCCGTACGGATCCCGACGTCCCCAAGCACAAGGGCCTCACCTACTTCATCGTCGACATGGAGTCCGAAGGTGTCGACGTCCGCCCGCTGTATCAGATCACCGGCGAAGCGGAGTTCAACGAGGTCTTCTTCGACGACGTCCGTATTCCCGATGAGAATCGCATCGACGAGGTCGGCGCCGGATGGCGTGTGTCGATGACCACGCTCATGAACGAGCGCGTCGCCATCGGCAGCCGGTCCCTTCCGCGCGGCAGCGGATCGATCAAGGGCGCCGTCAAGGCGTGGAGCGACTACGAGCACGACGACCCGGCGCTACGCGACCGGCTCGTCCGCCTCTGGGCCGATTGGGAAGCCCTCCGGCTGACCACCGAGCGCGCCAATCAGATGCGAAAGNNNNCGGCAAGCTGGCGTGGGCGGATCTCAACAAGGCGATCACCGCCTTCACCGTCGAACTCATGGAGTGGGACGGCACGCTGTATCCGGGTGGGTATGTGCTGCACCGTCCAACCGAGTTCGAAGATGAAGGCAGCCCGCAGCGGAACTTCCTGCGGTCCCGCGCCAACTCGATCGAGGGCGGCACGTCGGAGATCATGCGCAACATCCTCGGCGAGCGGGTGCTGGGCCTGCCCGGCGAGCCCCGCGTCGACAAGGACCTGCCCTGGAAGGAGGTGCCCCGTGGCTGATTCGACGCCGCGCGTGTCCTTCGCGCTCACCGAGGAGCAGGAGATGCTCCGCCAGACGACCAGGCAGTTTCTCGAGGATCGTGCGCCGGCAACCGTGCTGCGGGAACTCGCCGACTCCGAGGCCGGTTTCGATCAGGCTCTCTGGCAGGCCGGCGCCGAGCTCGGCTGGCATTCCCTGGCGATCCCCGAAGAGTACGGCGGAGCCGGGTACACGTTCGCCGAGCTCAGCGTGGTGCTCGAAGAGATGGGGCGGAGCCTGTTTCCGGCTCCGTTCGTATCCACGGTCGTCATGGCCGCCAATGCGATCTTGCTCGGAGGAACCGAGGAACAGAAGTCGGCGTTGTTGCCCGGGATCGCCATGGGCGAGTCGATCATGACGATGGCCCTCTTCGAGGGACCCCGCGGTGCCGCTGCCGCCGACGTCTCGATGGTCGCCACCCGCGACGGCGACGGATGGGTGCTCGACGGCGTCAAGCAGCATGTCCTGTTCGGGCATGTCGCCGGCACGCTCATCACGGCCGCCCGCACGCCCGGTGGCCTGAGCCTGTTCGTCGTTCCGGCCGATGCCGATGGTGTGACGGCCGAGCACGTTCCGACTCTGGATGCCACTCGCAAGCAAGCGACGGTGACCTTCTCGGGAGTTCGTCTCTCCGACGATGCGCTACTCGGCGAGGAGGGTTCGGCAGCTCCGGTTCTCGATCAGGTGCTCCGGTTGACGTCGGTGGCGCTCGCCCTCGAACAGGTGGGTGGCGCCCAGTGGTGCCTCGAGACGTCGGTCGAACATGCCCAGACCCGCTTCCAGTTCGGTCGGGCGATCGGTTCGTTCCAGGCGATCAAGCACCGGTGCGCCGACATGATGGTGTCGGTGGAACACGCCAAGTCGACCGCCTACCACGCGGCTCGAGTCGTGGACGACGTCGAGGAGTTGCTCGTGGCGGCGCCGCTGGCGAAGTCGGTGTGCTCTGAGGCCTACACGTCGGCGGCGGCCGACACGATTCAAATCCTCGGTGGCACCGGATTCACCTGGGAGCACGAGACCCACTTCTACTTCAAGCGCGCCAAGAGCACGTCGTTGATGTTTGGTGGGGTGAGTTACCAGCGCCGGCTTCTCGCCGACGCAATCGGCATTTGACGGAACGGCCGTGTGGGGCCGGCGACGGCCGGCCCCACCGCCCGGCCGGCAGGGATTGAGCGATGACTCAGATACCCGAGGCGCCAACCGAACGCGGCAGGAAGCGCCGCGAACGCATCATCGACGCGGCCACCGGACTGTTCGACTCGCAGGGCTTCCATGCCACCTCGATCGACGAGATCGGGGCAGCAGCCGGTATCACCGGCCCCGGCCTCTACCGGCACTTTGCAGGCAAGGACGAGATCCTGCTGGCGGTCTTCGATCGGATCTGGGAGTTGCTGCGCGGTGCCATTCAGCGGACCGAAGGTCTCGACCCGCAGGCGGCGCTGGACGAGTTGATCGACACGCACATCACGCTCGCCCTCGAGCAAGGTGAGGCGCTCATGTTGCTGCTCCGCGAACTGCGGCATGTACCCGAGTACTACCAGCGCGCCGCCGAACGCAACGACGAGCGATACACCGACTCATGGGCGGAGTCGATCATCAAGCTGCATCCGTCGCTCAGCCTCGACGAGGCGAGGGCGGTTGCCCACGCACTCATGGGCATGATCGGTGCGGCGGCCCGGGACAACGTCTCGTACCGGCTCGATGCGGGGCGACACCGGGAGATGCTGCACCGGCTCACGCTCAGCGCCCTCGACGCCTTCTAACCGGAGCTTCCCTCCGGCGCGTACCGGGTACCCTTGCGGCATGCGTGCTACAGCGGATGTCATCGTCGTCGGCGGCGGAATCGTCGGAAGCTCGATCGCCTATCAGATCGCCAGGCGAACGTCGCTCCGGGTGACCGTCCTCGAGAAGGGGGCGGGTCCGGCCGAAGGCTCGACGGGGGCTTCTTCCTCGATCTGCCGGTGCCGGTACTCGAACTCGCAGGTCATCCGCCTGGCCAGGGACGGCCTCGCCGCCTACCGGGAATGGTCGGAGTTCACCGGCCTGCCGGCACCGGGCAATCAGTTCGTCAATGCCGGTGTCCTGTGGTTGCTCAACGAGAAGCGCAGCGATGTCGAGGCCGAACGGGACCGCCTGGCCGAGGCCGGTGTCGCCATCTCGCTCCTCTCCGCCGCGGAGATCTCCGAGCGATTCCCGTCGCTCTCTTGTTGCATCGCACCGTTCGATCTGACGGGGGAGGTCGAGCACGAGTGCCGTCCTCTGGAGTTCGCCGTATTCGAGGACGACGCCGGCTATGCCGATCCTTCGGCGGCGAACGTCGATCTGATCGCCGCTGCCCGTGCGAACGGAGCCGACGTGAGATTCCGGTCGGCGGTGACGGACGTTCGCCGGTCCGGTGGCAAAGTCATCGGCGTGGGCATCTCCGACGGCACATCCATCGATGCCGGTCTGGTGATCAACGCCGCAGGCCCGTGGGCAAACCACGTGAACCAGGCGGCCGGATGGGAGTCCGCATGGCCGCTCGACCCCACCAGGATCCAGGTCGGCTACCGCGACTGGCCGGCCGATCTCGGACCGGTACCGGTCACGCTCGACTCGTCGACCGGCATCTACTTCCGGCCGGACGCCGCCGGGAGCCGCGTGCTCTTCGGATCTGTGCTCGAGGAGGACGAGCAGGAGAGCGTGGAGGATCCCGATCATTTCAACGCCGCCGCCGATGCCGCCTTTCGTGACATCAAGATCCACGGTCTCCACCACCGGATTCCTGAGTTGCCGCACCGCGGCGGGGTGACCGGAATCGCCGGTCTCTACACGATCAACCGCACCGATGTGCATCCAATCGTCGGGCCCAGCGGGCTCGACGGATACTGGCTGGCGGTGGGGCTCAGCGGCCACGGATTCAAGCTGGCCCCGATGATCGGATCGATGGTGGCCCGGGCGGTGACCGGTGAGCGGGCACCGTTCGACACGGAGGTGCCGATGTCGCTGTTCGCCGTCGATCGTGCGCCGATCAGCGTGGCGACGAAGAGCGTCCTCGCCTGATGCGCTGGCTGGGTCCCGATGAGCTGCGGGCGGCGTTGCCGATGGGCGACGCCGTGCGTGCGATGGAGTCGGCCTTCGGTTCCGACATCGAAACTCCTCTCCGGCAGTTGCTCGGCGGATCGCTGTTCATGCCGGGCCGTGTCGGCGGAACGACCGGCGTCAAAGTCGTGTCGATCGTTCCCGGCAATCCGGTGGGTGTCGTGGCCGTGTTCGGAGAAGACGGTTCGCCGCTCGGAATGGTGGATGGTTCGACGCTGACGGCGATCCGGACCGGAGCCGGATGCGGTCTGGCCACCCGGTTGCTGGCTCCCCGGTCGGCAAAGACCCTCGCCATGCTGGGCGCCGGTGCGATGGCCTTCGACCAGGTCGCAGCGGTGCGAGAGGTCCGGCCGATTGAACGGGTACTCGTGTGGAGTCGCTCCCGGTCGCATGCGGAAGCACTGGCGGCCCGGGTCGGGGGCGAAGTCGAGATGGACGCCGACGCGGCGGTGGCAAGCGCCGATGTGGTGTCCTGCGCGACTCCGGCCCGTGAGCCTCTGTTCTCGGCGTCTTCTCTGCGTTCCGCGGTGCACGTGAATGCGGTCGGGGCGTTCACGCCGGAGATGGCCGAACTGCCGGGTGCGCTGGTCGACGAGGCCTTCGTGGTGGTCGATGACCGGGATGCGGCCGCAGCCGAAGCCGGCGACCTGATCAGGGTCGGGCGGACGCCGGATGCCACGATGGCCGATCTGTTGGGGGGCCTGTCCGCCCCCGAGGGAGCCATGACGGTGTTCAAGTCGGTCGGGATCTCGAGCCAGGACGTGGCCGCCGGCGCGATGGCGCTCAGGAATGCGGACCGGCTCGGGATCGGTACGGAGTTCGGGTAGGCGCCGGACGTCGACCCGGAGATCTTCGATACGACCGTCTGGCTGTCGCTGCCCCCCTCCCGGCTTCGCCGGACTCCCCCCTCCTGCCGGTGAGGGGAGAATGCTACCTGTTACCTGCCACCAGCAGTGCGAAGGCGTAGTCCTCGGCGAGTTCTTTGAGGGCATCGAACCGACCGGAGGCTCCCGCGTGACCGGCGCCCATCCTGGTGCGCAGGAGCAGGAGGTTGTCGTCCGTCTTCCGCTCTCTGAGTCGGGCCACCCACTTGGCCGGTTCCCAGTAGGTCACCCGGGGGTCGGTGAGTCCTGCCGTCACCAGCATCGGCGGGTACTCCTTCGCCTCCACGTTGTCGTACGGGGAGTAGGAGGCGATGTACTCGTAGGCGTCGGGGTCCTCGATCGGATTGCCCCACTCCGGCCACTCGATCGGTGTGAGGGGGAGATCGGTGTCGTGCATGGTGTTGAGGACATCGACGAACGGCACCTCGGCGATGGCGCCGGCGAGGAGTCCCGGCGGCGCCATGTTGACCGTCGCCCCCACCAGCAATCCTCCGGCACTTCCACCGAAGATCACGATCCGTCCGTTCGACGTGTACCCGGCCTCGATCAGCCGGTCGGCAGCGGACAGGAAGTCGAGGAAGCTGTTCCTCTTCTGCATCCGTTTGCCGGTCGTGTACCAGCGGTAGCCGCCTTCCTTGCCTCCGCGCACATGGGCGATGGCGTAGACGAATCCTCGATCGACGAGGCTTAGCCGGTTCGTGTTGAACGAAGCCGGCATGCTGTACCCGTAGGAGCCGTAGCCGTACAGCAGGCACGGCGCCGTCCCGTCGAGGTCCAGTCCCGCCCGGTAGAGAAGGGTGATCGGAACTCGCTCGCCGTCATGGCCGATCGCGAAGATCCTGTCGACCTCGTAGCCGGCCGGATCGTGGCCGCTCGGGACCTCCTGTTCCTTGCGCAAGGTTTGTTCGCCGGTGGCGAGGTCGTAGTCGTAGACGCGGAGCGGTGTGGCGGGGGAGCTGTATGTGTATCGGAGGGTCGCGTCGTACTCGCGGAGCGGCGCCAGGCTCAAGTCGTAGGCGGCTTCCTCCATCTCGATGGCGCGCTCCTCCCCATCGGCGAGGTCTCGGAGGACGATGCGGGGCAGACCTTCTTCGATTTCGAGCCTGACGAGGTGGGAGGAGAAGGCGACTGCTCCCAGGATCAGAACGCCCGGTCGGTGCGGGATCAAGGTCTGCCAGGTTTCGCGGCCGGGTGCATCGACGGTGGCGGTGACGATCTGGAAGTCCTCGGCCTCGCCGGCGTTGGTGGTGATGAAGAGCCGTCCCTGCTGTTCGGCTACGAGGTAGCGCATGCCCGGGTCTCGCCCGGCGACGAGGNNCACTTCGATGTACCGACCGCTCTCCGTTCGACCTAGACCGATGTAGAAGCCGGGGTCCGGTTCTTGATAGAGAACGGCATCCGCCTGCTGGTCGTCTCCCAGGCGGTGCAGCTGCGCCCAGACCGGGCGGTTGCTCTGATCGAGTTTCAGGTAGACCAGAGCACGAGAGTCGGCCGCCCACTCGATCGAGCCGTTGGTGTCGGCGAGGGTATCGGGCAGGTCCCGGCCGGTCTCGATCTCTCGGACGCGTACGCTGTAGAACTCGCTGCCGTGCTCGTCGACCGAATACGCCAGCAGGCGGTGGTCCGGGCTCGGTTCCGTGGTGTGGATGCGGAAGAACTCCTTGCCGGCCGCTTCGGCGTTGCCGTCGAACAGGATCTGCTCGTCGCCTCCGCCGCGGGGACGCCTGCAGAAGACCGGGTACTGCTCCCCGGTCTCGAAACGGCGGTAGTACTCCCAGGGGCCGTCCGGCGCCGGCACCGAACTGTCGTCCTCCTTTATCCTGCCCTTCATCTCGGCGAACAGCTCGTCTTCGAGATCCGACGTGCCGTCCAGCATCGCATCGGCGTAGTCGTTCTCGGCTTCCAGGTAGGCCCTGATGTCGGGGTCGAGCAGCGACGGGTCGCGCATCACCTGCTGCCAGTTCGGGTCCTTGAGCCAGGCGTACGGATCCTGTCGCCGGTGGCCGTGACTGGTCTGTGTGGTGTCTCTGCGAGGTGCGACCGGGGGCCGGGTGCTCATGTTCTCCTTCGGAGGCGGGGAACGGAGAGGTTACCGCCCTCGAGACGCCCGGGCGCCTGCAATGGGCAAGCAAGTTAACGATCAC
>JABAHS010052485.1_pt7 | contig 10580 bp, 8 predicted proteins | sample 7062111 | NCBI WGS metagenome assembly JABAHS01 (sample SAMN14534600, study PRJNA622989) | marine sediment metagenome | biome: marine biome [ENVO:00000428]; feature: marine pelagic biome [ENVO:01000023]; material: deep marine sediment [ENVO:00002113]; isolation source: pool of 4 deep marine... | reverse complement strand
TCATGCGCCGGCTGCTCAAGGCGCGGGCGCAGGGGCTGCCGGAGGGGGACGTTTCGACGCTGGAGGAATGAAGCGGTAAGGGGCCAATCAGGCAATCGAACATACGAGCCGGTTCTCTCCTCGGATGGAGCGCTTGACGCTCGCTTGAGCCCGCCTCCCGAACCTGCCGCCGCAGGTGACAACAAGGGAGGTTACTCATGAACGCTCATCGCATTGCAGTCTTGCTCGTCCCGATCCTGCTCGCGGCGCCGGTCGACCTTCTGGGTCAGGAGCCGGCCATCGTCGAGGGCTCTCACGTCCGGGTGACAGCGCCGAGCATCTCCGACCACGCGTTCGAAGGCACGGTGGTCGCCCTGAAGCCGGACACCGTAACGGTCGAGGCCGACGTGTGGCAGCGCGGCGGATGGGAGTCCGGAAGATGGGAGGTGCCGCTGTCGGCGATGACGCGCCTGGAGCTGAGTAGGAAGCGCGGCACCAAGGCCGGGACGGGCGCGCTGCTAGGCGGAGTCATCGGCGCGGTGCCGGGCTTGATCGGCGCCATGGCGGTATTGGCGGACAACGACGAAGGCTTTGTCCAGTTCGGCCCGGAGGTGCTCCTCACCCCGGTCCTCACCGGCGCCATCGGCGCCGGCATCGGCGCGATCATCGGCGCTATGGCGCCCAACAACCAGTGGGTCTCGGTCCCGCTCTACGATTTCCAGGCGAGCCTCGGGACTTTCGGAGACGGTGTCACCTTCTCGATCTCCGTTCGACACTAGGACCCGGGCCGCCCCCGTTCCTTCTCGTTATCTTTGGTCGTGATCGTGCTCGTACTCGCCACACCGAGCATGACATACGATCACGATCATGATAAGGATAATGAGAGGGACGAAAGTCGACTGACGCACTGACCCACTGGGACTTCACCACTCGTTCTCGTAGACGGGGGTCGGGTCGACCGGGATGTCCTCGACCCGCCCCAGCGCCGCCTCCAGCGCCCCCGTCCGTTGACCGTACGTCTCCTTCAGCATCCGGGCGCCGGCAAAGTCGCCGGTGGCCTCGACGGTCAAAAGGATCTCGGCCAGTTCGGAGATGACCTCGGGCAGCCGCTCGTGGTCGACGGCGTAGCGGCCGCTCATGCCGTCGTAGGTGATGCCGCCGTTCTCGAGGAAGTAGTTCAGCTCCACCAGCGCCGCCAGCCCGTGCGCCTCGCCGGTGCCAAAGCGGACGGTGCGGAAGATGCTGCCCAGGTACGATGTATAGTACTGGCTGAGCAGCGACGGGTCGGTGACGCCGGCCTCGACCAGATGCGCCAGGCTCTCCAGCCCCGCCACCGTCGCCTTCGCCTCCTCGATCCAGGAGTAGTGCGTGGTGAGCGCCCGATTCACCGGGACGCGGCCGTCCGGCGTCTCGGCATAGCGCGGCCCCATGCCGTGGGCCAGCTCGTGGAGCAGCACCATGTCGAAGAAGCCCTGCGGCGTTACGTCGTCGACCTGATCCTCGACCACCAGCTCGCGGCCGATGGGCAGGATCACCTGATCGACCCGCGCCTCGAAGAAGTTCTTCCAGAAGGTCCGCTTGGCGCCCACCTCGTTCTGCACCCGCGGGTCGTTGGGCAGGTTCGCCGCCACCGGCTGGTACCCGACCCGCAGATCGCCGCCCCGGTAGATGTCACGGACGATCGTGAACGCCGCCGTCAGGCCGAACCCGTCCGGCTTGTAGCGCTCGTCGTACGGCAGGTTCGCCTCCAGCTCGCCCAGCAGCCCCTTGTAGACCTCGAGCTTCGCGCTCTCCACCGGGTCGACGATCTCGACGCTGGCCTCGTACGCCGCCTTCATGCCCATCAGCTCGTCCTCGTAGACCTCGAACGGGCCGATCGTGATGTCGAACTCGTTGCCCGACATCTCGATCCACGCGGTGTCGGCGTCGAAGTACTCGTCGGTGAGGACACCGTCGGCCTTCGCTCGCAGGTAGCGGGCGAAGCTCTCGTTCTCCGCCAGATCCGCCGCCCGGCGTAGCGCCGCGGCGAGGGGCTCGACCAGGTCCTTGTAGGCCTCGTGGTAGGGCACCGCGACCAGCCGATCGCCCTGCCGTCGGATCAGCGTGTACGGCGACAGGAAGGCCGTGCGGTCCTCGGGATGCTCGGCGATCCAGCCCTCGAACTCGTCCTGCGTCAGGTCCTTGGGGTAGAAGGCGCCGCCCGGCTCCCGCGGCGGCACGCCCTCGATGAAGGGCTCGTTGTGGTCGAGCCGATCGTAAGGGCCCGCCTGCATCATGTAGAAGCGGCGGATCGGGTCGTCCTCGGTATAGGCCTGCCGGATCCGGGCGCGCAACGGCAGCGCGATGTGCGAGGTCTGGCGCCAGAAGATCTCATCGGCGAAGTCCGCCGCCACCAGCAGCTCCTTGAGCAACAGCTGCTCCTGCTGGCTGTATTCGCTCAAGTCGGTCCGCATCGGCGTGACGGCGTACTTCTCCATCCGGGCGTCGATCTCGTCGTACGACGCCTGCGGCGTCTCGCCCTGGGGGCCGCAGCCGCCGGCGATGGCGGCGCTGAGCAGCATGACGACGCTCCTGGGGTGGGGCATGGCCGTGCCTCTTTTTTCGCGGTCGTGGTCGTGGTCAGGTTGCAGGGTAAGGCGGGGGAGCGTCGGGCGCTAGGGCGGTGCGTTAGTGCGTTGGTGCGTTAGTGAGTTAGTTGATCGAAACTCGTCGCTTCCGAAACACAAACGCACCAATCCACTAACATACTAACGCACCAACGTACTAACGCACTAACCCACTTCCTGCTAGAATCCCGGCAGCAGCGTCAACTGCGTCACCCACTTGTCGCGCTCGAACGCGCGCGCGACGTCGAACTGCAGGACCAGGTATCTGAACAGGTTCAGTCGCCAGGCCGCGCCGGCGCTGAAGACGGGGTCGCGGTCGCCGCCCAGGAAGAAGGCGCTTTCGTCCGACGGCGTCCCCGCGAGGTCGCTCTGCCAGGCGAGTCCGGCATCGCCGAAGAACGCCATCTCCAGCGGCACCGCGCCGTAGTACCCTTCTCCCAGCCCGAGTACGCCGAAGAGCGGGAATCTGACCTCGGCGTTCGCCACGGCGATCCGGGTCCCGAACAGCTGGTTGAAGACCGGGCACGGGTCGGTGGGCGTGGGCTCGCACTCGTCGACGCTGAAGGAGCCGCGCTCGTAGCCGCGGACCAGGCCCGGAAACCCGACGTACAGATCGTTGAGCCTGTCGTCATCGGCGTCGCCGCCGTAGCGCCCGAAGTGCAGGACGCGGAAGGCCAGGGTGAAGGGACGCACGGGCATGAAATACTTCCGGTAATCGCCCAGCGCTTCGACGATGTTGATGCTGCCGAAGATGGGTGTCGCCTCGAACCGGTAGCGCTGGCCCAGGATAGGGCTGGTGGCGCCGAAGATCGAGTTGTCGTACACCAGCGCCGCGCTGGCCGTCCCCAGGTTGAGCGCGTCGAACGGGCTGGATTCCCGCGACCCGCCGCTCACGACCTCGCCGGCAGCCGTGACGACCGCCGAGTCCAGCTCGATGTCGAACCCGATGCGGCGATAGCCGCCGGAGAACTCGAGTCGATGGGACCGATTGATCGGATACCAGGCGGTGCCCACCACCCGGTAGGTGACCTGGCGGAAGAGGAAGGACCGCTGAACCAACACCTCCTCACCGCCGACGCTCGTGGTCTCGATGCTCAGATCGCCGAAGAGCAGCGGTACCCGCTCGGCGGTCAGCCCCCAGATCAGCCGGTCCTCCTGGTTCTGGTAGGCGACGGCGGCGGTGAGGTTCTCGAAGCTGCCGCTCACCTGGAGCGACGTGGCCAGCAGATGGTGGTTCAGCATGTCGCTGAAGAAGAGCGTGCTCCCACCGGCGACGAAGGCGCCGAACTGGTCAGCGCCCGCCACCACGGTAGGCGGCGCGACGTAGGCGAGGCCCAGGCCGGCGCTATAGTCGCTCACCGCGAACGTCGTGTCGGCGGGCGGCAGCCCGGTAGCCGGCGCCCGCAACAGGCTGGCGACCTGGGACGATTCGCGGTCCTGCGGCGGAAGCGCCGCCGGCTCCCGGCCGGCCAGGGCCCGGTCGCTGATCTGCCGCTCCAGTCCGCCGGGCTCGTCCACGGCATAGATCGCGTAGTCACCTGCCGTGTAAGCGCTGAACGCCAGCTCGCCCGACCGGGCGGCCACCGAGAGCGCCGGGCTGAGCCCCGTGATCCCGGTCACGCCGGTGTAGAGGTGCGTCAGGCGGTAGTAGCGCCCGCTCTCCAGCTCGACACGGTAGACGTCGGTGATCCCGTCGGCGTCGGAGAGGAAGTAGATGCTGCCGCCGTCAGGCGACCAGTGCGGGTCGATCGCTTTGCCGGTGTCGAGCGAGGGCGCGGGCGACATGCTGCCCGTCTCGGGATCGAACAGGCCGATCCGGTATGCGCCGTAGTCCAAACCCTCCAGATCCGTCGTGTACCTGTCGGTCACGAAGGCCATCCGTCGGCCGTCGGGCGACCAGGCCGGCTGCAGGTCGGCGTAGGGGTCCTCGGTCAGCCGGATCAGGCTGTCGGTCTCCAGATCCCACATGAAGAGATCGGAGTAGCCGCCGTCGATGCCCGAGAAGGCGATGAAGCGGCCATCCGGCGACCAGCTCGGGTTGGCGATCTCGCCCAACTCCGGGAACTTCCGCTCACGCACCTTTTCACCGCTCTCCGTATCGAGCAGCGTGAGCAACGGCTGTCCGCCGCTCACCGCGACGAACGCGAGGCGGCGGCCCTCGGGGCTCCAGGCGCCGGCCGAGCTGATGAACTGCAGGCTCTCGTAATGGGGGTCGAGCGCCGTCTCGGTCACCTTTCGGGTCACCTCGCCGGTCTCGGCATCCGCCACGAAGATCTCGATGGCGAACTGCGATTTCTCGGACAGGAACGCGATCCGCTGGCCGTCCGGGCTGAGCGCCGGCGCCAGGTTCACCGTACCCGCGTTCTCCTCGCCGATCAGCAGCCGGCCGTGCTCTTCCGGGGGCCGGGTCCCGGATCGCAGCGGCTCGTACGCGGCGGCGATGGTCTCGTGCCACGCCTCGGTCAGCTCCTTCTCCGAGAGCTCGGTGTACTCGAGAACCGCCGCGCTCGCGCCGCGCATACCGCCGGCGCGCCGCAGAATCTCGCCGATCGCCTCGTCACCCCAGGTGCCGCCGATGAACGCGAAGAACGCGTGACCGTACCGGTACGGGAAGAACTCCGGGCTCTGAAGCTGGGCGAGCGACGGCAAGTTGTCGTTCTCCAGCGCGTCCCGCAGCCACATCGCGGTCAGTGCGTCGACGGGCCCGCGGGACAGGTACTCCGCCATCCCCTCGATGAACCAGAGCGGCATCCCGCTGGCGCCGCGCCGCAGCATGTCGAACTGGAACGCGTGCACCAGCTCGTGGCCGATCACGTGATCGGTCTCGGCGAGCGGGCCGGCGAAGGGGAGGACGATGCGTCGCCTGAGCGGCTCCGTGGCACCGCCGGTCCCCGGGCCCACCGTCCCCTGCAGGACGTTGGTCTGTCTGAAATGAGGATGGCTGGCGTAGAGGATCAGCGGCTGACGCCGGTCGAATTGGTGGTTGAGCAGCCGGGACAGCCGAACGTACCAGCGCTCCGCCATGCGGGCCGCCCGCTCCACCGCGGCGCGCTCGCCCGGATAGAAGTAGATGTCGAAGTGCGCCGTCTTCAGGACCTGGAAGTCGAAGTCCTCGTAGCGGACCTTGTTGCGCCCGAAGTACTGTCCCTGAGCGGGCGCCGCCGTTCCCACGACGCCGATGGCGATGAATATGGCTGCAGCGATCCAACCCTCGAATCTCATCCCGCCTCCTGTAGAATTTCCGACGTGCCAGCCGTCCCGGCCGACACGTCCGAGCTTTCAACGCGAGTCTATCGTCAAGTTCGTCCTAATAGGTTAGGAGTGGCGGGTCGAGCCTACTATCGGCGGTTCTCCGGAGGCCCTGTCCGCAAGGGGTAGAGCGCCCGGTGGGTGAATCTCCGGCCCGGCTCCTCGGGGAAACCCCTAGCCGGCGGCGATCCGCCACCGCCGCGGCCGCTCGCGCGCGACGGCCGCCCACCGTATCTTGTCGTACTTGCCGAACGAGAATCCTCGTGCCGGAGCCTGTAAACGAGAAACGGAGCTCAGGATGGGCAGCAAGGGCGATTACAGGATCGAGCGCGATACGCTGGGCGAGATGAAGGTCCCGGCCGACGCCCTGTACGGGGCGCAGACGCAGCGAGCGGTGGAGAACTTTCCGGTCAGCGACCTGCGCTTTCCGCGCCGCTTCATCAAGGCGCTGGGCGGCATAAAGATGATCGCGGCCCGGGTCAATATGGAGCTGGAGGTCGTCGACGAGAAGAAGGGGAAGGCGATCGAGCAGGCCGCCAAAGAGGTGATGGAGGGGAAGCTGGACGAGCAGTTCGTGGTCGACATCTTCCAGACCGGCTCCGGCACGTCGACCAACATGAACGCCAACGAGGTGATCGCCAACCGGGCGACGCAGATCCTGGGCGGCGAGATCGGCTCGAAGGACGTGCACCCGAACGACCACGTGAACGCGGGCCAGTCGAGCAACGACGTGATCCCGACCGCGGCGCACGTGGCCGCGTGCACCGCGCTGATCGAGGAGACCCTGCCGGGTCTGGGTAAGCTGCGCGACGCGCTGGCCGCCAAGGCGGATGAGTTCGCCGACGTGGTGAAGACCGGCCGCACGCACCTGATGGACGCGACGCCGGTGACGCTGGGCCAGGAGTTCAGCGGCTACGCCAGCCAGATCGCGCACGGGATCACCCGGGTCCGCAACGCGCTGCCGCACCTGTCGGAGCTGGCGATCGGCGGCACCGCGGTGGGTACGGGGATCAACGCGCACCCGAAGTTCGCACCGAAGGTGTGCGCCGGCCTGTCGAAGCTGTTCGACCACGCCTTCGTCGAGGCGCCGAACCACTTCGAGGCGCAGGCGGCGCGGGACGCGCTGGTCGAGGCGAGCGGCGCGCTGCGCACGGTGGCGGTGAGCATGAGCAAGATCGCCAACGACATCCGCTGGCTGGCCTCGGGCCCGCGCACGGGGCTGAGCGAGATCTCGATCCCGGCCACGCAGCCGGGCTCGTCGATCATGCCGGGCAAGGTGAACCCGGTGATCGCCGAGTCGGTGCGCCAGGTCTGCGCCCAGGTGATGGGCAACGACGTGACGATCGTGGTCGCCGGCCAGTTCGACAACTTCGAGCTGGCGGTGATGATCCCGATCATGACTTACGACCTCCTGCAGTCGGCGAGCATACTGGGGAACGCGGCGACGATCCTGGCGGAGAAGTGCGTGGCCGGGACCGAGGCGAACCGGGAGCGCTGCCTGGACTACGCCGAGCGGAGCCCCGCCCTGGCCACCGTGCTGGCGCCGAAACTCGGGTACGACAAGGCCGCCGAACTGGCGAAGAAGGCGCTGGAGCTCGACGTGACCGTGCGCGAGCTGGTGGTACAGGAAGGGCTGATGGACGACAAAGAAGCCGCCGAGGTGCTCGACCCGGCGAAGATGACCAACACGTGATCGCTAGCTGACCGGCACGTGATCGACATGGCTCGTACATGACCGGCAAAAAGAGAAACAAGAAAAACCAGAAGGTACGAAACCTCTACCGGGTGATCTTGCGGGGCGCCGAGTACCTTGGCACGGCGGAGCAGTTCCACGCCAAGGTCGTGGCGCCCGACTTCGCGGCCGCGCTGGCCCGTGCCTGCGACGCGCTCGAGCTGGACCGGGCGAAGCTGGACAGCGCGGCGGTCACCCTGATCCAGGAGGACACCGAGCTGGCCGACGGCAAGGTGTTCGACTTCGCGCGCCGCTCCCGCGGGTTCGGGGAGCGGGGCGGCTGGACGTTCAAGGACGTGCTGCCGACCAAGGAGCCGACGGGCCCACGCAAGACCGAAGTGCTGTAGCGGGAGGGCCGGCCAGCGATCACATGTCGAAGGAAGACCGGTCACGTTGGGACGAACGATATCGGGTCGGCGATTGGCTCGACATCGATGAGCCGGCGACGATCCTGACCCTTGCCGAGGCCTGGCTGCAGCCGCCAGGCCTCGCGCTCGATGCGGCCTGCGGCTCCGGCCGCAACGCCCTCCACCTGGCGCGCCGCGGCTACACCGTGATCGCCGTCGACATCTCCTGGGAAGGGCTGCAGCGGCTGGCGCGCCGCGCCCGGGCCGAGGATCTGCCCATCCACATCGTCCACGGTGACCTGGAGCGCTTCCAGCTGAAGCCCGACTGCTTCGACCTGGTCCTCAACACCCGCTTCCTGCTCCGCCGGCTGTTCGACGTCTACCGGCGCGCGCTGAAGCCCGGCGGCCTGCTCCTGTTCGAGACGCTGACCGTGGATGAGATCGACGTGCTGGGCGGCGACATCCGGCGCGAGTTCGCCCTCGAGCGGGGCGAGCTGAAGGCGGCGTTCTCGGACTTCGAGATCTTGCTCTACGAGGAAGGCGTGCTCGAGGAGCCGGAAGGAGAGCGGGGGATGGCGCGGCTGATAGGGAAGCGGCGGGCATCGAGGCCGTCACGCCGCTCTCATCAGCGACTTTAGCGCTGGCCTGCGACACGAACCGGAGTCAGCCGCGTCTCCCAGGTGCCGTCACCCGCCCACTCCCCCCAGCAGTAGGCGACCCCGTCCAGTCCCAGCCCGCACTTGTGGTGGCTGCCGACATCGACCGTCGCGAAGCCCGCATCGTGATTGACACGCGTGGGAACTGGAACCGGTTCATCTATCATCCCGTTGCCCAGATAGTCGGGGCCCCAACCCCAGCAATACGCCGACCCGTCGGTGGACGCGCCGCAGGTCGAGAAGTCCATGCCATCGAGCATGGTGAAGGTGATCGATCCTTCGGCCGGTGCAACGTCGTACTCGTCGTTGTTGATCGACCCGCGGCCCAGCATCCCGAAATCGTTGTGGCCCCAACAGTACGCCAGGCCGTCGGTGCCGACTCCACACGTGTAGCCATGCGCGAAAGCGCCGATCGACTCGAACCGCGCATCGGTCGCCACGGGGACGGGAATCCGGCTATCGGGGCCGAGAACCGTACCCGTGAGCGGAACGTTCCCGCCCGTCACCATCCCCCACCGGTCCGGCGAAACGCTCACCGACCCACCCGGCAACTCCTGCGGCCCGCTGGTCTCGTCGCACGACAGCGCGACGGCGAGGGCCACGACGACTCCGGCGAGGGCGAGGCGGCGACGGACCGGGCAAGTAGGGCGGGCGTAACGGAACAACCGGGCGCTAAACATCGGTCCATTAACAATTAAAGGGAATTGGTGGGGCTCTTTGTAATCTAGGTATCGGGCCGAAGGCTGTCAAGCAGGGGCAGGGCTCCACATCTTCGACCGGGTCAGACGTCTACCTGACCGCGATCACCCTCGAGCGCGAGTGGGTCAGGTTCGAGCTGCTGGACGGGGTGCTCTGGGCGCTCGGCCGCGATACTGACACCGAGCCCGTCTCGGCGCAGGCGTACCGATTGAACATTGAACAGGGAGCACGGAGCACGGAACGTCGAAGTGACGGCCTATCGCTGAACGCTGAACATCGAACAGCGAACGTTGAGCGACAAGTTCTGGGTTCAGTGTTCGAAGGTCAACGTTCCGTCTTTCGGCAGTGCGCTCAACGTTCCGAGCTCCGTGTTCAATGTTCATTCCGCCTAATGCTTCAAGTCCATCACCAACGCCCGCGGCTCGGTATAATCCTGAAGCGTGTACTTCACCCCTTCCCGCCCCAGCCCGCTGTTCTTGACCCCGCCGTACGGGAAGTTGTCGACCCGCATCGTCGGATAGTCGTTCACGATCAGGCCGCCCACCTCCAGGTCGGTGTAGGCGTGGTGGATGAGCCGGATGTCGTGGGTGAAGACGCCGGCCTGCAGGCCGTAGACCGAGTCGTCGACGATCTTGACCGCGACGGCGAAGTCGTCGTACGGGCGGACGGTGACGACGGGGCCGAAGATCTCCTCGCACTCGACCTTCATGTCCGGCTTCGTGTCGGCCAGGACCGTCGGCCAGACGACCGAGCCCTCGCGCTTCTTGCCCGTCAGTACCGTGGCGCCGTCGGCTTCCGCCTCCTCGATCCAGTCGATCACCCGGGCGGCGTGCTTCTCCTCGATGAGCGGCGCGATCACCGTGCCGTCGTCCATGGGATCGCCGACGCCCAGCTTCTCGGTCTCCGCCACCAGCCGCTCGCAGAAGCCGTCATATATAGGACGGTGGATGAGGATCCGCTGCACGCTGATGCAGACCTGACCGGCGAAGGCGTAGCCGCCCACCGTGCAGCGCTCGATCGCCCACTCCAGGTCGGCGTCGGAGTGGACGATGGCGCCGGCGTTGCCGCCCAGCTCCAGGACCACCTTCTTCTTGCCGGCGATCGACTTCAGGTGCCAGCCGACCCGGGCCGAGCCGGTGAAGCTGAGCAGCTTGAAGCGGTCGTCCTGGACGAGCGGCTCCGCCACCTCGGGGGTCGAGTGGAGCACCGAGAGCGCTTTGGGCGGCAGGCCCGCCTCGTAGCACAGCTCGGCCAGCTTGAGGCTCGTGATCGGCGCCTGCTGCGGCGGCTTCAGGACCAGCGGGCAGCCGGC
>JABAHS010103127.1_pt3 | contig 10601 bp, 7 predicted proteins | sample 7062111 | NCBI WGS metagenome assembly JABAHS01 (sample SAMN14534600, study PRJNA622989) | marine sediment metagenome | biome: marine biome [ENVO:00000428]; feature: marine pelagic biome [ENVO:01000023]; material: deep marine sediment [ENVO:00002113]; isolation source: pool of 4 deep marine... | reverse complement strand
TGCTCGCTGTTTTTACTGTTAATTAAATGATTTGAATTCATATCACTCAACCCCTTTAAGTAGTACCAGTTTAAATTAAATGTTGTTGCGTCTTAAGGACAGCAAGTTTCCATTTCTTAAACGTTTTTGATATAATGCTGTCAAATAATAAAAAAGTACTAATATACCAAATGAGAGGACAGCCAGATTTAATTTTACAAAAAGAGAGACCTCAAAATAATTGATACAGAAAATAAAAAATAGTGTAATGGAGCCAATTGCGTTTCTGCGCTGATGGAAATAGGCTCTTACAAAATCAAAGATTGGGACTGATGCACTTTTCTTTCTTTTGATTGGAACCCCTAGATCTTTTTGCGAAATGACAATTGAATTGTAAAACTGCCCAAACTCTGAATATGAATGGTTGAGCAATCTAAACATCGTCAGGATGAAAAAGGAAAGACTTAGCGAAAGCACATATTGTGTCAAGGAGAAAATCGAAATCTTGTAAATATAACCAAACAGATTGGTGATATCCATGATGGTCATGATAAAGAAGCAGACCATAATCGTATTAATGTGTTCTCCAAGTGATCTGTCATATTTATAAAGGACCATGCCATAAAGTGCGAGAAAAAATAACGGAAGGAAATTGGTGAGAAGTATGATCTTTTCGATGGTCATCTCTTCAATTTCCAGCAGATACTCCTTGTGAACAAAAAACGGGTGATAATACCAGATGAAGATTGGTAGTACGACCCCTAAGGTGATACCATAAATATGGATATCACTTAAATCTTTAAAGAGATACTTAATACAAATATAAACAATGCAGAAAACAAATAAGAAACTTTGTAAAATATCTAAATAAGTGAAGAAATAATAAGCAAAGTATTGACTTCCAAAAAGATTCCCCACACCAAGAAAGGGGGTTACAAAGCTGAGACTGTGCAGAAGGGCGAAGAGCCCTACATTGAGAAAAATAAACTTGTTGTATTGATCTTGCCTAAATAAATAGACGGATTGCAGGAAAAGTAGAAAGTAAATGGAACAGTTTACCCAAGAAAAAATGGGTGCAGGCTTATGAGGCAGATTCGAAATAATGATGAGAAATAGGACAAAGAATAGCCCAAAGTTGATAATCCTGAAATGGACATTGAAGTTTTTCTTAAACATGAGTGACCCGAACAGCGATTAAGTTAACTTTATGCGACCAAAAAATGATGACACCTTAGGTTTAATTAGGTTTAATTAGGTACGCCTAATTATAATACCTCCGGCTCTGGGGGTTCTGGTCGCGGTGGTTTTGGCATCGGTCTTCTAAAAGTTGGACTCAAGTTTGTGTCAGAATCTGATGCTAATTGAATTGACGAGGTTGATATATCCGAGTTGTCACTCCATCCAACTTGAGTGAAAAACTGTGAAACGTATCCTTGGCTGTCGGCGGCGGTGAAGACGAAAGCAAAAAGAACATAGATTGAAACTACCATAACAACGGCGAACAGTTTTACCTTCATAATGTCACCCTCCTTACTCGAAGATTTAACTGTTCGGGTCGTTACAATATAACACCGCCCCCCTATTATGTCAAGCGAAAACGTATTAAATTGCGAATATTTTTAAATAGTTATCGAAAATGTTAAAAAAAAATAACAAAAGGAGGGTTTATTAACATTTTCTTAATTTTTTCCCCAATTCGTGGTGCAACCGTTCTTCAATAATAGCAAAGATTTTAGGAATTGTCAATATTTTTTTTGTTTTTTAGCAATAATCCGTCGGTATGCAGCTAATACCCAGCCGCAGTGAGCAAAATTGTTGCTTTCGAGAAGTGCTTTAAAGCTTCATTAAGTTGTTTGTCCCTCCTCATGTTCACCCTGAACCGAGCATCGCTGCCCCAGATTATATAAGCGAGTTCCCTTTTGAGCAAGAACTTGATGTCTTCTTTATCAGCCGAAAAGTCAATTCTTGCGAATTTAGAGTCAGTTTCTTTTACAAGCTTAATGAATTCTCGGTAAAGGTCATCGGTAATATAAAAACCTCGAATGAATTCTGTCTTCTTACCCTTAATAGACGGATTTTTATCGAAAAAATTCTCACAAAAACTATGAAAATGTCGATTTTTATCATAAAAAAGCAGACGCAGGTTCTTCGATAGGATATTTTCCTTATTATTTACCTGGATATCCGGGTTGATCCCGCCGCCTCCGAGGACCACTCGACCTGAGACCGTCTTGAAGCTTCGGCCTTTTACGCGATGTCTGCCATTTCTTTTTTTGTCATCGTATGCATCGCTGTAATATTCGTCTCGAGTCATCTCGAGGTAATCGCGTTGAATGGCCCGACCGCTCGGTGTGTAATATTTTGCGGTGGTAATGAGGAGGGCTGAGCCATCGTGAAAACGATACTGACTTTGAACCAGGCCTTTACCAAAGCTAGCCTTTCCGACTAACAAGCCTCGATCTAAGTCTTGGATGGCGCCGGCTACAATCTCAGATGCGCTGGCCGAACCATGATCAATAAGTACGATCAACGGATAGAAATCTTGAGTGACTTCTGATGTGGCGTAATATTCTTGATAGCTGCTGGAGAGTCGTCCTTTTGTCGTGAGAATTTTGTTTCCACCGGGTATGAATCTATCCGCTACTTCCACTGCTGCGTTCAAATATCCGCCGCTGTTTCCGCGCAGGTCCAAGATCAGTTTCTTCATCCCTTTTGTCTCAAGCAGGTTCAATGCTTCGTCTAATTCGGTTGCTGTTTTGCCGGTGAACCGTTCAATTTTTATGTAGCCAATGTCCGGATGAATGTATAGCATTTTTGTTACGCTTTCCAGGATGATTTTTTCGCGAACCAGTCTCATGGTCTTGGGATGCATCCAGCGATCGCTTTCCACAGTGATGTCAACAGCCGAACCCACCGCTCCCATCATTTTCTCTGTAACACGCTCCCCATGCATTCCGATCACCGATTCTGAATCAATTTCGACTATTTTATCTCCCGGGCGGATGCCATGGTTGTCCGCCGGCCCCGATTCGATGGTTGACATCACAGTAATCTTGTCGTCGATTATTTCAAAACTGATGCCTATCCCGGTGTAACCCTCAAAGTTTTGGTTCCAGGATTTAAAATCATCAGCGGGCAAATACGCGGTGTGGGGATCGAGGTTTGAGAGAACGCCTTTGATGGCATCTTCGATGAGTTCGTCCGGGTGCTTTTCGTCGATGTAGACGCGTTGGATGGTTTCCAGTATGGACGTAAAGATCTTGATTTTATTATAAATCCCCTCAGTTCTGGCAAGAACAGTGCTTGCATTGACATTCCAAAAGATGTATCCAAGTGAAAATAGTATCAAAGCCAAGGCCGTAGGTAAAAGCTTCCTTCTCATGATGTGCTTCCCTGATGTTTTTTGCGTGAATGATTGTTTCAAATTTTACCTTAATGGAATGAAATTTGCGGAACACCCATAATCAAATTATCGGGAAGTCGGGTGAGAAAAATAAGAGATAATCTATCTATTATAATCTTTTAATGTTCGTTTGGAAAAAATTAAACTTGATTTACTCTCGCAAAATTTTAAATTCAAAAAAGGGTGATTTTGACGATAATACGAAATATTTGGTCATCAAGGAATAAAGCCTTTCGTTTGTATGTAAAGATCAACTGAATGATGGTTATGCGTCTGTAAGTGAAATCGTTGCTGTTTAGGAATTCTCCCCAAATAGAGAAGTATTGAAAATGAAGTTTAATAAAACACTCCTCGTTCTTTTGTCATTTCTGCTTTTGTTTAGTGTGGTTTCAATTTCTCATGCCCAATATTATTTCGGCCGCAACAAGATCCAGTACGATGACTTCAAATGGAAGATTTTGAAGACAGAGCATTTTGATGTTTACTTTTATCCCGAGATGCGGGAGTTGGCTGAGATTGGCGCCGCATTTGCTGAAGAGGCCTATAGCCGGCTCGAAAGCAAAATGAATCACAACATTACGAGACGAATCCCCCTGATTTTCTATTCAAATCATTCTCATTTTCAACAGACTAACACCATCCCCAATTTGATATCCGAAGGTGTCGGTGGGTTTTTTGAGTTCATCAAAGGGCGTGTGGTGATTCCCTCAAACGGTTCCATTCCCGCGTTCAAGCATGTGATCAATCACGAGCTTGTGCACGTGTTTACCCGCAGCAAAATGAATCGTGTACTCAAAGACCATCGCAAAACCTCCCACGCCGGGATGCCTCTTTGGTTCACAGAAGGCATCGCTGAGTACTGGTCGGCAGGGTGGGACTCACAAGCTGAAATGATCGTTCGAGATGCCGTTCTCAATGGCCACATTGTTCCCCTGAGCAGAATGGACAGCATTTATGGGTCGTTTTTGATGTACAAAGAGGGTCAGGCCATTTGCAAGTATATTGCCGAAACCTTCGGCGAAGAAAAGCTGCTGCAGTTGATAGAAAACGTGTGGAAAGAAAGCCATTTTTCCGATGTGATGAAATTGACCGTCGGACTTAACTATAAAGAGTTTGATGAAAAGTGGCTCTATTATCTTAAGAAGAAAAAATATCCCTTGCTGGAGGGCAGCGACACACCACGCATGGCCAGCAAGCCAATTACGAAAGAAGGCATAAATACCAAGCCCGCTTGCTTTAAAAAGGACGCTGAAAGTTATACGGTTTTTGTTTCCAATCGAACGGGTTATTCTAATATTTACATCAAGCCGTTGTCTTCCGGAGACAGCGAAATCGAAGTTTTGGTAAAAGGTGAAAGAACCTCGGATTTTGAGTCGTTTCATTTGCTAAGAAGCAAAATTGATGCGAACGATGCAGGGTTACTGACTTTTGTTGCAAAGAGCGGGGCCAACGATGTCATTTACATCTATGATATCGAAAAAAAGCAAGTGAAGAAAAAGCTGGAGTTTGACAAGCTGGTTTCTTTATCATCGCCCAATTGGTCACCGGATGGCAGCAAGATTGTTTTCTCCGGGATCAGTTTTGCAGGTTTAAGCGATCTTTATATTGTTGATATGCAATCCGAGGAATTACAAAGGCTCACGAATGACTTTTATACGGATAAAGATCCTGCCTGGTCTCCTAATGATAATGCCATTGCTTTCAGTTCGGACCGTTCTTATTACGGAAAGCAGGGCAAATTAAATCTGTTCATTTATGATTTGCAAAATGGTGCGATTCGATATCTAACTGCAGGTAACCATAATGATTATTCACCCGTTTGGTCTCCTGACGGCGAATATTTGGCTTTTACCTCGGATCGAGATGGTTCATTTAACATCTGGATGATCAAAAACAACGGCAATAAACAGCCTAATTTTACTGAGGCGTTAAGCGCTTCCATTCTTCATACTGGAATAAACGGATTCGACTATGCGATTGCTGCTAATGGCCAAAATGGGTCGAATGAATCAGCAAATGGGATCAACGGAAGCAACGGGCTTCATCCGGAACGCGCGGTTTTGCCTGATTATCCTTCGGCTATTGAAACCACCGATCAGCTTAAGAAGGTGACCAGTTTCACGACCGGTGCATTTGATCCTGAGTGGTTAGAAGAGGATCGGATTCTGTTCACTGCCTTCGATAAGTTCTCCTTTCAAATTCATGAAATCACCGACCTTGAAAAAAAATTCGATGTGGCGCCTGACGTCGTGAACGATTCTTTGTTCCTGAGCAAAGAGCATTGGACAGCCAGCAAACTTGCTGGTGATGTGGAATCCACAACCATCAAATACAAGAGGAAGTTTAATCTGGATATCGCACAGAGCGCCATCGCTCAAGATCCCCTGTTCGGAACCACTGGCGGCGCCCAATTAGCCATGAGCGACATGCTCGGAAATGAGCAGTACTATTTTCTGCTTTTCAACAATTCACAGACGCGAGGCAATTTCCTTGAGAGTTGGAATGTCGCGGTGACTCGCGTGGAAAAATCGAACCGTGCAAACTATGCAATTGGTGGTTACCGTCTCACGGGGCGGTTTTATGACAGAATCGACAGCTATTTTGAACGAACACAACTCGGTGGGTTTGTCGCTGCAAGCTATCCTTTTTCGGTTTTCAGCCGAATTGAGGGAAGCATCAACATTCGGAAAGAAACACGCGAATATGATTCGCGCAGTACGAGGGTAGATGGCGTCGTGGTTTCCAACTCGGTCTCGTATGTGAAAGATAATTCCATATGGGGTTGGACCGGTCCCATTGATGGAGAAAGATTCAATTTTTCGCTCGGACATACCATCGATGTACAAAGCAACGACGTCAACTTTTATACGGTTATCGCAGATTATCGAAGATATTTTCGGCTAAGTCGGCGATCTACGTTTGCATTTCGAGCCATGGGTCGGTTTAATCTCGGAAAGGAACCGTTCCGGTATTTTATGGGAGGCAGTTGGGATCTGCGCCTGTACCCACGCTGGCGAATCTGGGGTCGAAAGCTGTTCTTGATCAATAACGAATTGCGTTTCCCGTTTCTGGACCGCTTCTTATTGGGGTTTCCTTTCGGTGGCTTGAGCTTCCGAGGGGTCAATGGAGCTGTCTTCGTCGATGTGGGCCAGGCATGGGATCGAGATCATCAATTCAACGAACTGTTGGGGAGTGCAGGCTTCGGTCTGAGAGTGAGACTCGGCGGATTTTTAGTACTGCGATTTGAGGTAGGCAGAAGGTTTCAACTTCAGGATTTAAGCAGCCCGACCTTGAATTTTGAAGATGGATTTAAAAAAGCCTTCTGGTTTGGATTCGACTTTTAGCTTTGAATGTCCTCCAAACTTAAAATCGAGTCCAAACATCTTTTCCTGTTCGCAGCCTGTTTAGTCTGGGCTTGCGGTTCCTTTAAAGTAAAACAGCATGTCTCCCCAGAAGGTTCAGCAATAGAGAATTGGACACAATTTGGCGGTGACCCCACACGAAGTAATTTCCATTCGGAGACCGTAGACCCCCCTCTTAAGAATATCTGGAGCTACAAAGCAAGTTCGGCAGTCGGTCGGAGTTTGGTGGCCATCGACAACGTGCTCTATCTTACCACATTAGATGGCAAATTTGAGGCTGTGGACATCAGAACTGGCGAGAAAATCGGTAAGGAGAAAACCCACACAACACATGAGTCGGCACTGGCTTTTCGGGATGGCCACTTAATTCTTGCATCGAGATATGGGGGCAAGACGTTGGCAAATTTTGATTTGAAAACCGGAAAGTATCTGTGGCGAATCGATGCAGGCGATATTGCCAGCGAACCTTTGATCGTTGATGACGCCATTTACATTTCGGCGCTCTACAACCATGTTGACAAATACGATGTGACCACCGGTGAAAAATTTTGGAATTTTAAGACCGATGGTCAGTTGCGATCGTCTCCTGCTTTAAGCGATAACACAGTTGTGGTAGGGTGTGACAATGGATCACTGTATGCTGTGAACGCAAAAACGGGCGAGTTAAGATGGCAATTTGAGACCGGTGCAAGTATCTCCGCAACGCCGATCATTTGGGAAGACACGGTTTTCGCAGGCTCTCTGGACAGTACGTTTTATGCCCTAAGCCTAACTTACGGAGATGCATTTTGGACATTCCACGCTGAACGACCGATTTTCGAGAGCGCAGCCACCAACGGCGATCGCGTTATTTTTGGCACCAGCGATGGGAAACTGTATTGCCTCGATACTCGTTCCGGACGCGAGGTCTGGCGCTATCAAGCTAAAAGCGCTGTCAGTACAGCGCCTTTGATTTCCGGTAAAGTCGTGTATTTCGGTTCTTTGGACACGTACTACTACTGTTTGAACCTGGAAACCGGAAGGGAGCTTTGGCGCTTTGAAACCAAAGGGCGGATCCGTACCTCACCGATCATTTGGGGCAACTACATGTTTGGAGCATCCGAGGATAAATTTGTTTACGCGTTCCTTCCATCCGACAGTACGATTGCGAGTCGAGACCGATAGCCCCTCCCGTGACCTTTCTGGTTTGTCGTTTTTGGTTGTAAAACAGTTAAATATTTTATACCTTGCATGAATTAAAGGGCTGAAGTATGAAACCAATCATGATTCGCAGTATCGCGCTTTTTCTTATAGTTTGTTTTATCTTGGCAAGTCTCCCAAAATTGGCCTTGGCTCGTTCCCATCCGGTTCGAGATGAGGGTTATTTGAGTTTGCAAACGAAACATAAGGGGTTGGAGGTTCAAGTTGATGGCCAGTTTGTCGGGTACACCTCAGACGAAGTTATTACTCTGACAGAGGGAACCCACAAGGTTACGGTTCGGCATCCGGATCGTTCGAATTGGTTAGACGAGGATTGGTTTGCCAACGTTCGTATTCAACCTGGCGATACGCTACGCGTGCCCGTTGTTTTTAAAAAAAGTTATTCCATTAACTCCAGGCCCTATGGAGCATCCGTCTATTTAGAAGACGAATATATCGGGGAGACACCAATCTATTTCCAACTTCTTGAGAACGAAGTCGGGAAAGTTCGGATCTCAAAATCCGGATTTAAGAAAAAGGTGTTGACCGTCGGGGATTCCGAGCAACAGTTCTTCGACGTTACTTTGAAAAGAAAGCCTACAGCAGTGGACACAACCGTAACGAAGAAAGGTGACGACCTGCAGGACTCAAATTTCAAGGTGTACCTGTATTCGGCCATAGGATTGGCAGCCGTTTCCGGCGGACTGGCGCTTTATTTTCGAAACGAGGCCAACAATAAATTCGATCAGTACCAAAACACCGGTGATCCGGAGTTATTTGAGACTTTCTTTGATGATGCAGAACGATACGATCGCTATGCTGCGATTTCGTTTGGCGTGTTTCAAGCCAGTTTCATCGCTTCGTTTTACCTTTTGTTAAAAGAAGCCAATCGCTAAATAAAATCGAAAAGTGTTGTTTTACATGAAAATTAAAACGTATTTGCCTCTTCTTGGGCTCATTGTAGTTGTCTCGCCGGGGCTTTCTCAAAACTCAAGTCCATATTGGGCCAAAGGTGCGGTTTGGTATGAAATTGTTCCTGAGCGTTTTAGAAACGCTTATCCCGGAAACGATCCTATTAAGGAACGTGTGGTTGGTGCGGACGTGAAGGACTGGCAGGTCCACCCCTGGGCGTCGGATTGGTATAAACTTCAAATTTGGGAATCCGACCGGAATCTCGAGTTTTATGATCTCGTTTCCGATCGTCGGTATGGGGGGGATTTGATTGGTGTTCTTGAAAAACTGGAGTATTTGGAAGATTTAGGTGTGGATGTCATCTGTCTGAACTCGATTTTTGAATCGCCATCGATTTTGAAGCAAGATGTCGCCACCTTCCATCATGTCGACAACAATTTTGGTGCGGATCGAAAGGGAGACTGGTCCATCCTGAATGCCCAAAGCGAAGACAGCTCCGCTTGGGAAATAACGAGCTCAGACGAAATTTTCTTTGAGCTGATCGAGGAAGTCCACAAATCTGACATGAAGGTTGTGATCGAGGCGGCTTTTGCTTTCTGCGGGCGCGAATTTTGGGCCTTCAAAGACGTTGAGAAAAATCAACAGCGCTCCAAGTATAAGGACTGGTTTGAAGTGATTGTATGGGATGACCCGGCCACGCTTGATACAACCGAATTCGACTATGAGTGCTGGCAAGACCAACGCAATCTACCCGTCTTCAAAAAGGATGAAAACGGACTGGTCCAGCCGGTTAAAACATACATATTTGACAGCACCCGACGTTGGATGGATCCGAATCTTGATGGGCTGCCGGACGACGGCATCGACGGCTGGCTGATTGCAAAACCGGAGGGACTCGACGCGAGCTTTTGGAGAGAGTGGATTGAGTTGGTTAAAGGCATCGATCCGCAAACGCTTGTCGTCGCCGAGACCTTTGTCAAAGACAGCAGTCTGGTGAGAGAAGGTTTATTTGACACAATCACCAATTATGACTTTGCAAACCTTGCACTTAAGTTCTTTGCTCGTGAGTCCGGAATACCGGCTTCCGAATTCGATGCAAAGCTAAAACAACTTCGAGAAATGTATTCGGATTCAATCGACTTAGCGCTCTTAAATCTTGTCGATAGTCATGAAACGAGCAGAATTGCAAGCAAAATTGTGAACGCAGAGATACAGCACAACAGCAATGGCACAAATCACGATTTTGCGTACGATCCCAAAGAGCCCGACAAAGCACAAAGACAAATTCAGAAATTGATGGCTGTTTTTCAACTGACTTACCTCGGCGCGCCCGTGATCTATTATGGAGACGAAAGTGGCATGTGGGGAGGAGCCGCACCTGACAATCTCAAACCCATGCTCTGGCGGGAATTTGTCTTTGAATATGAAACGTACCTTACCATCCGTGACGATTTGGAGGCGGTATCGGAAAATACCTTTGATGGTCAACTCTTTAGCCTTTACAAAAAGTTGACTGGAATCAGACAGGAAAATCCCGCCATCCGGCTTGGCAGCTTCAAATCGCTTTTGGTCGATGATGAGCGAAACCTTTATGTTTATCTGCGAAAATTTGACACAAACGAGGTGGTAGTCGTCCTGAATAACAGCGCGGAAAAGCAAGCGTTCGAACTCGAAGTTCCATGGGAAAGCGGAACCAAAGCAAAAGATGCATTGAATGATAGAAAATATGAAATCAAAAACAAACGTCTCAAATTAGAGTTACCCCG
>JABAHS010115801.1_pt2 | contig 10602 bp, 12 predicted proteins | sample 7062111 | NCBI WGS metagenome assembly JABAHS01 (sample SAMN14534600, study PRJNA622989) | marine sediment metagenome | biome: marine biome [ENVO:00000428]; feature: marine pelagic biome [ENVO:01000023]; material: deep marine sediment [ENVO:00002113]; isolation source: pool of 4 deep marine... | reverse complement strand
GAATCAAAACCTGAGGAAGGAGCTTCAGAAGAACCGGTAGAAGAGCCTGAAGCTAAATCTGAGCCTCAAGAGCAGGAAGTACAAGCCGAGGAAGAGGCATCTGAGCCTGCTGAAGCAAAGGCAGAGGAAGATAATAGCTCTGCACAAGCGGCTGAGGAAGAGTCTTCGGATAAAAAAGAGTAAATATTAAGGCTACTTTTACAGCAATCACTATTTGTATAAATTAGCTTGCTTCCCTTTATAAAATGAACGGCATTGGTCTGATATTAGACGCTCATGAAATCTCAGATCTCGCTCTCCTTGCAAGGAAGGCTGAAGACCGTAACTTTCATTCGATATGGGCTACTGAGCTTTACAGAACCTCATTCCAGCAGCTAAGCGTAGTGGCGGCTGCAACCAAAAAAATCAAACTCGGCACAGCCGTGGCGCTTGCGTTTACAAGAAGCCCCTTTATCACCGCTATAACCTCACTGGATATTGATGAGCAAAGCAGTGGAAGGCTAATCCTGGGGCTTGGCTCCGGAGCAAAACGTACAAATGAATCCTGGCACGGCGTAGAGCACGGTAAACCTGTAACAAAAATTAAAGAGTGTATTCATATAATCAGGAATATTATTAAAACATCTCACCTTAGCGAAGATTTTATCTATGACGGACAGTACTTTAATATTAATACAAAAGGGTATTACAGGGCATATAAACCCGGCAGGGATAACATCCCTATATTCCTGGCGGGGGTCGGAGCCAAAATGACAGAGGCTTCCGGGCAGGCTGCGGACGGATACCTGGGACATGTGGTGTGTTCGAAAAAATATTTGTCAGAATTGGTAATCAAGAGCATAAAAAGAGGTCTTGAAAAATCAGGTAAAGATAGGAAGGATTTTACTCTTTCATCCATCATCACATGCGCCGTGTCTGATAATAAAAGAGAAGCCCTTGATGCTGCCCGTGCTACTATAGCTTTTTATGCCACGGTGAAAACCTATGAACCTCCTTTTAAGCTGCATGGTTTTGAAAAAGAGTGCAGTAAAGTCAGGGATGCTTATTTTAAAAGAGATATAGACACCATGATAAAAAGCGTTTCCGACGATATGGTTAACGCATTTGCTGTAGTAGGAACTGCTGATGAGTGCAGGAAAAAGATTGAGAGTTATAAAGATTTAGTAGACCTTCCAATATTGAGCGCCCCGCACTACTTCATAGACTCTAAGCTCGTAAGCAAATTTCAAGACTCTATCCTTGATACATTTGGCAAATAAACTCTTTTTTTGCTTACCGTAATTCATTTAAAACTTAAAAAATTGTATTTTTTTAACTAAATAATTTATAATAAGTTTACACCCTTTATAATATTGTCTGTTTATGAGTTTCAAGCTAATAGGTGGAATAATTCTTGGATGTATTATTACAATAATCTGTCTGCAAAATTATGAGATTATTGAACTTAATTTTTTATTCTGGAAAATTTCAGTTCCAGCAATATTATTAATATTATCAGTGTTTGTTTGCGGTTTTCTATGCGGCCTTATATATAAAAATATTAGAAGAATTAGAAAATGAAATATTTTGCATATGGTTCAAATATGAGCCTTAAAAGGATGGAGCAAAGAGGAGTTACTATTTCGCAAAGGGTAAAAGCATGCCTTTTCGGGTATAGCCTCGAGTTTAATAAAATTTCAACCCGTTTTGCCGGTGAGGGTGTTGCCAATGTAGTTAAAGAGAAAAACAGTGTTGTTGAAGGCGTACTATACGAAATAACAGAACAAGGTATTCGGAATCTGGATAAATACGAAAACTATCCTTTCGAATATGACAGAAGATTGTTAGACGTAAGATTGCCGGGTGGAATAGAGTGTAAGGCCCAGGTTTATATAGCTCAGCCAAGCAAGATATCAAATTCTCTTAAGCCTGCAAAAGATTATTTATTTCATCTTTTATGCGCAGAGGATCTGCTCTCGGCGAATTACTTTTCAAAACTCAGCAGGTATAAAACAACAAGATGAATCAAATATGAAAAGACTCTACAGATCAGAAAAAAACAAGAAGCTTGCCGGAATATGCGGGGGGCTTGGAGAGATGTTTGATATCGATCCCACGCTTATAAGGCTTGGACTGGTATTTATATGTCTTGCGACAGGGTTGCTCCCGATGTCAGTAGCATACATAATCGGCTGGATTATTATACCGCAGTATTCTGATATTAATAACACATAATCAAACAATGGATAAGGTTTTAGGTATATTTAAAAATTTACCCGATTTTTATAAAAAAGTAGGCATACCCGTTGTAATTGCCGTAATAGTAATCCTTGGTTATCTAGTATATTACCAGGATCAAAGAGTGAAACAGTACAGTAGGGAGCTTGAGCTGCTGGACGAGCGTATTGCAGAAAAGGAGGCAGAAATTGACAAAAAAGTCGGAATTCTGGAGGGCCAGCAAAAAAGCCTAGAACACAAATTTGGCGATCTGACTATTATAATCTCTGATCAAATTTTTTCCGATCAGATTGGAAAGGATTTTTTTAAGTTTATTGATGATCCGAAGGGAAGAAGACTGTATAGAGAGCAGCAAAAGATAATAATAAATGAAATCTATGGAGATTTTTTTGCAGATATTGCTCTTAGCGAACAGGAAACAGAAGAGCTAAAGAATCTGCTGATTGATAAGCAGATGGTAAATCTTGAGATAATAATATCTTTGCTTAAGGGTAATATGACAAATGAACAGATTGCCCAAAATGAAAAGAAATTTGCCGAGATGATAGTCCGCGCCGATAGCAACCTGAGAGATTTTTTTGAAGATGATGAGTTTAATCTGTTCCAGGAATATAATTTATCGCTGCAGTACAGAAACTGGATATTGGAGTTTAAGTCTTACCTTGCAGAAAAAGAGATTTTTCTTGATGAAATACAGGAAGAGAACTTGCTGGATTTGATATTTAACGAAACCGAGAATTTTAATTACACCGAGAAGTTACCGGTATCCGAGTTTAGCAGCAGCAATTTGTCTGATGCCGATAGGGCCAGGATAGACGGATACTTAGAAGAAAAGGAAGAGCTCGATGAGATAATTGTCGATAAGTCCCGCGAATTTTTTAATGATGAAGAAGTAAAGGCTCTTGAGGACTATTTAAAACTGCTAAGAAACATGGACGAGATGGGTTTTGAAATCACAGAGGATATTAATCCCGCAAAACCTGTGACACAGAAATAAGAATATTTTTAAGTTAATTTACTTATTGTAAGCCCCTGCACAACTATTGAAAATACCACTACAATATAAGTGATTGAAACTATTATTTCTCTTTCCGCTCCCGCTGGAATAGAAAGTGCAAGTGCAACGGATATTCCGCCCCTAAGCGCCCCCCAGGTCATGATCTTTATTGCATTGGGGCTAAAATCTCTTAGGTACTTTAGAATCGTAACAGGTATAAACACTACTATAAACCTGGAAAATAAAATCACGGGGATTATCAGTAAAGCCGCATAGATGTAGCTTTTGTAAAAACTTAGTATGAGTATTTCCAGTCCTATGAGCACGAATAGTATTACGTTTAGTATTTCATCTATGAGCTCCCAAAATGTATCCAGATTTTCTCTTGTCCTGTCGGACATGGCAAATACCCGGCCCCTGTTTCCAATAAGAAGACCTGCAATAACAACTGCTATCGGGCCTGAGAGATGAAGATACATTGCAAGAGAATATCCGCCCATCACAAGAGCAAGAGTTAGGAGTATCTCCACATGGTAATTGTCCACTGTCTTAAGCAGTTTGTAGACACCCCACCCAAGCGCAAACCCATAAATAGCGCCGCCTACAGCCTCGGTAAGAAAGAGAGTTGTCACACTGCCAAGGCCGGGCTTATGTCCGGAAAAGGCAATCTCATACAAAACTAAAAACACTACTACTCCTATGCCGTCATTAAAAAGAGATTCTCCCGCTACTTTTGTTTCAAGTGATTTGGGAATGCCTGCTTTTTTGAGAATGCCAAGAACGGCAATAGGGTCAGTGGGAGAGATGAGGGCGCCGAAAACGATGCAGTATATATAGTCCAGATTAACATTCAGCAGATTAAAAATAACCCAGGTGAGGCTGCCTATAAGAAAAGTAGAAAAAATAACTCCGATGCTTGCAAGACTGCTTATAACCCACTTTTGTTTGGCAAGCTCATTCACATTTACGTGCAGAGCTCCTGCAAACAGTAAAAAACTTAACATCCCGTGCATTAGGGTTTTATCAAAGTCAATGCTCGAGACAATGAGCTCTGCTTTTTGCTCAAACTCTATAAACCCCAAACTACTCAAAACTATTAGAATAAGCGAGCATATTATAGCTATTACCAAAACCCCGATTGTGGTAGGAAGCTTTATGAACCTGTAATTTATATAACTAAATGCAGCAGATACAGAGATTATGATTGCGATGAGATTTATTAATTCCATGCTTTTTTACTATTAATCTGATAATTTAAGCTTTCTAGTATATAAAGATTTAGTATTTTTTAAAATTATTTTATATAATTAATGCAAATTTAACTTTTTCTACTTGATAAATGTACCGATTAAGTATTAGAATCGAGGGGAGGAGGCTTATATTATATGGAGTTTAGTAAATGAAATGTCCTAATTGTAATACGAGCGTTCCAAATACATGGGATAAATGCAGATGCGGTTATAATCTTAAAGGCGGCGGAGCGGTAGTAAAACCTATTTATAAAAAGAATGCAGAAGCTGCAAAGCAAATTGAGCAAAGAAAGAAAGCTCTTGAAAGGACATCCAGGCAGCATTCTGAAGTCACCGGCAGACAGTCGGGCAATGCTACGCAGATATTGGATACTGAAAGCCTTGTTGCTAAGCAAAAAGCTCAGATGCAAAGAGAAGGCAGATCCCCGTCTTCAAGGAAAACTGATACGGATGCTACGCAAATAATTGATTCTGAAAGTCTTGTTGCAAGGCAAAAAGCAGAGATGCTTAAGGCAAGCGAGGCTATCCGCAGGCGCAATAAAGACAGCGATGCTACCCAGATACTTGACATTACCGAAACGCCGATTGATATGATAAGTCCTGGTTTGCAAAGACCGCCTGAACCGGCCCGACCTACTATAAATACTCAAGCTCAGCAGGCAAGTGTTGATGCCGGCATTAGAGAAGAGGCCGTACCTACGGGGCCGGTTAGAAAATTAATATTTCATGGCAGCTACGGGAAATATTTCTTGATCTTTTTGATAAACAGATTGCTAGCGATCCCCACATTAGGACTTTATTATTTCTGGGGCAAAGTTAAGGAGAGAAGATATCTGCATAACCAGAGCTCTTTTGAGGGTGACAATTTTGAGTATCATGCAAGGGGCCTGGAATTGCTCATCGGGTATATTAAGGTTTCCATAGTTTTTGTCGCTGCTAACAGCGTTCAATATATCCAGATGGTTAATCCATCAGATATTCTAACATATATCTCGTTGGGGGTATTTTTTCTGATATGGATGTTCGTCTACCCTGCAATCGTAGTGATAACGGTAAGATTTAGATATAGCAGGACTTCATGGCGCGGAGTAAGGTTTTCTTTTAGAGGACGTATTAAAGAGTATATAAAAATATATGTTGTAGGAATAATTTTAACATTTTTTACATTCGGTATTTACGGACACTTCCTCCATCAGAAATCAAGAGAATTTCTGGTTAGAAATGCTTATTTTGGGGATACCAAGTTTGATTACACCGGAGATGGGTGGCCTTTATTCAGAAATTATCTAAAAGTTTGGATGATGTTTGTTATTGTAACAGCGGCTGTAGTTTTTCTTACTTATTCCGGCTCTGAATCGTTTAAATCAGGTGACCGAGGCTTAAATAGTTATGTAAATGCTTTTAGCTTTCTACTGTATATAATACCCGCAGTTTACTGGCTTAGGTTTGCAGCACAGCGGCACAGGTATCACTGGGCTAATACAATCTTCTCCACTTTGAAGTTTGATCTTAAGATGACAGACTGGAATTACTGCAAACTGAAAATCGTAAATTTTATCATGCTTATATTTACCCTTACCCTGTCCACGCCATTTAATGAGATAAGAGACATACAAAGAATGTTTGATGATCTGCATATACATGGCGACGTGGATTTTAATACCATAATACAGGATGCAAGGTCACCCTCAGCGGTAGGGGAAGCCGTGGAGGATGCATTGGACCTGGATTTTATGGGAATGGAAATCGGGTTATAATATCTTTTGATGAACAGTAATGAGAGTTACAAGTCGGAATACAAGGCTACCTACTATGATGGAAACACCCCTGTACGTCACAGTGTGGTTGGTGTCATTACAAGAGACGGGCTAAAAATAGTAAAAGAAGACGGAGATTTTATCTGGTGGCAGTTTGATGAAATCAAACAAACCAACGACTTGTATTCTGAAGACGAAGTAAGGCTTGAAAGGGGAGAAGAGACTCCGGAGATATTACTAATAAAAGATGTTTCATTTATTCAGAGCCTGAAAGGCATCTCACCGGAGTCCAGGAAAAAATTTAAACCCGTAGTCAGCAACACGAAGTATCTCAGATATACCCTGTCTATTATTCTGGGTTCAGTACTTACGGTTGTTATTACGTATAAGTGGCTGCTGCCAGCTTTTACAAACATTGTAGTAAAAGCCGTGCCTGTATCGTGGGAGAAGAAGCTTGGCAATAATTACAAGCAGTATTTTATAAAAGAATATAGTGTTTGCGAAAATGATGAGCTTAAAAAACATATTGATACTATAAAGGATAAGCTTGTAGGCACTATTCCCAATACAAAGTATGAATATAATGTTACTATTCTCGATTCCAGCCTTGTAAATGCATTTGCTCTTCCGGGGGGTGAGTTTGTAGTGTTTAGCGGGCTTATTGAAAAATCGACCAGGCCGGAGGAGCTTGCCGGAGTGATGGCTCATGAGATCCAGCATATAGAGCAAAGACACTCGACCAAGATATTAGTTAAAGACAGGATGTTCGATTTTGTAATATCTTCTGCTTCGGGAGGCTCTGCGGGAGTTGAGACTACGCTTGGTATTGCCAAGATTGTAGGAACCATGGCCTACAGGAGGGAAGAGGAGTTATCGGCAGATATTGAAGGGCTAAAGATGCTCGTAAATGCAAGGATTGACCCTAAGGGTATTATAGACTTTTTTAAAATAATGGATAAACAGTACAGCGAGATTCCGGATATCTTTAAATATATCTCTACTCATCCTGATACCGGTGATAGAATCCAGAAGCTAAACGGCATGATCTCCGGATATAGTTTTAAGCCCGAGAGGCTGCTCCCGGATGTGGACTGGGAAAAGACCAGGATGTTATGCAAAAAGACAAAAGATTCTGCGGATGTTACAATAAACAATAAACATAAGTGAAAATGGATAAACTATTTGAAAGAATGATTAGGGCTGCAAAGCTCGATGTAGATCTGTATGAAGAGGTAGAGGCGGATAAATCTACAATGGGCCAGGCAGTTCTAGTTGTTATTATATCAAATCTGGCTGCTGGGCTTGGAAGGTTTGGAGAGCTTGATTTAGCCGGCATAGTAATATTCACTGTCTTATCTTTAGCGGGATGGTTTATTTGGGCGTATATTACATATATTGTCGGCACAAAGCTGCTGCCGCAGCCGCAGACTAAGACCGATCATGGCGAGCTTCTGAGGACAATCGGGTTTTCTTCTTGTCCAGGCGTGCTTAGAGCGTTTTATTTTATCCCTGTAGTAGGTGTAATAATTACATTTATTGCCATTGTCTGGATGCTAGTAACTATGATCATAGCGGTAAGGCAGGCGCTTGACTATGATAGTACTCTGCGTGCAGTGGGTGTTTGTATAATAGGCTGGATCATTCAGTGGTTTTTTGTATTGTTACTTTCAAGTTTTTTTGATATAACCATTATGCAGTAGGTATTATTCTCTTTATATTTTTTATTTAAACATCAAATGACTGAATCTACAATAATATACATAGCAATATTAGTAATCGGAATAATAATTGGGGTAGCTGCGTCTTATTTACTGGGAATTATGCAGAGTAAAACAGCAAGGCAGCTTACTGAGGAAATATTCGAANNACATGAAAGAGAGTTTCGGCAGTATGTCGCTTGAGGCTCTTTCTAAATCCACGCAGCAGTTTCTGCAGCTTGCAAAGTCTACTCTTGAGCCTGAGAGGGAGTATACGAAAAAGGAGCTTGAATCTAAGAAGGGGCTAATAGACCAGCAGCTTGGAAAGATGACCGGGGAGTTGGAAAAAGTTTCTACCCTTATGAAAGAGCTTGAGAAGGACAGAGTGGAAAAATTCGGACAGCTCTCAAACCAGCTGCGTATCACAAATCAGCAGACAAGTGAGCTTATGAAAACCACAGGGAGCATACGCGAGGCTCTTGCAAGCACGAAGACAAGGGGTCAGTGGGGAGAGAGGATGGCAGAGGATGTGCTCAGGCTTGCAGGGTTTGTGGAGAATATAAACTATGTAAAACAAAAGACATTAGAAGGTACGGCGCACAGGCCTGATTTTACGTTTATGCTTCCAAAGGACTTAACAATCAATATGGATGTTAAGTTTCCTCTCAATAACTTTGTAAACTATCTTGAAGCTCAGTCAGAAGGTGACAAAGAGGCTTATAAAAGTACATTCTTAAAAGATGTCAAGCTAAGACTGAAAGAAGTTGTAACTAAGGATTATATAAATCCTGAGAGCAATACGGTTGATTATGTGATCCTGTTTATCCCAAATGAGCAGATATATTCATTCATACAGGAAGAGGACTCTTCTATCTTCGACACCGCCATACAAAACAAAGTGCTCTTATGCTCACCCGTAAACTTTTTTGCGGTGCTTGCGATTATAAGGCAGGCCATAGATAACTTCGCAATCGAGCAGACATCAAAGGAGATGCTGGTTCAGTTCGGCGCATTCAAAAAACAGTGGGATGCTTTCGTTGCAAAATTCGACACACTCGGCCAGCGTATTGAAGCCGTGCAGAAAGAATATGAGGTTTTAACCACAACCAGAAAACGGGCAGTAGAAAGACCGCTTAATAAGATCGAGAACATAAGAAAACAAAAAGGTCTCCCCGCTTCAGATGATGAGCAGGGACAAGTTCCTAAATTCGAAGTTATTGATTCGGATAACTGAGATAATGTAATAGTATATAAATTTTTTATCTCTAAAAAATATGATTAATCTGACCCGGCATATCATATAATAATACAACTATTATCTTATCAGGAGAGGAATATGAGTTGGTATTTAGCAGCCTTAAAAAAATATGGCGTTTTTGACGGAAGGTCCCGCAGGAAAGAGTACTGGTTTTTTGCACTGTTCAATTTTATTATCAGTAGTGTTCTTACTGCAATTGAATCAACTTTAGGTTTTGTAGCTGGTGGTCAAGGTGTGGGTATACTAAGCGGTCTTTATGCACTTGCTGTCCTAATCCCTGGACTGGCAGTAACTATTCGCAGGCTCCATGACACCGGGCACAGTGGCTGGTGGATATTTATTAATTTAATACCACTCATTGGATTTTTGGTATTTCTTTATTACATGGTTAAGGACAGTGATCCCGGACAAAATGAATATGGCCCAAACCCAAAGGGAGAAACTGCGCAGGTTAGTGGGACAGCAGCTTAACTGCATTAATCATCGGCTATATCATAAAAACCAATTATTTTGGAGCTTGCTAAATACTTTCTTTGAATAATTGGAAGCATAAAATAAAAAGCCCGGCATGAAAACCGGGCTTTTGTGTTTTGCGTTAGTTTAAGTTTTAAGAATTAAACTGCAACAACGTTTTGTGCCTGCGGGCCTTTTGGGCCGTTTAATGCAACTGTAAACTCTACGCGCTGTCCTTCTTCAAGGGAGCGGTAGCCGTCACTGCTTATTTCACTGTAGTGTACAAATACATCCTGATCGTTTTCACGCTCAATGAAACCAAAACCTTTACTTGAATTGAACCACTTTACTGTGCCAATTTCACGTTCTGACATAATCGGATACCTCCTGTAATTAAACTCGGATCATTCGGGGTGGCTCTGAAAAAAATTTAGAAATGAATCTTAATTTAGAATGGAACTACACCAATATTTCCTATCTGATTATAGTAACCACTAATTTTACTATGTCAATTAATATGAATTATAAAACTATAATAATCTCCTTTGATAAATTTAGTCATCCGTCCCGTCATAAACATCAATGATTTTTGAGTTTTCAAAATAAAGGAAATAACATGGCCCTTCAAAAAAGCAGTCCGAATCGTCATGGCATTCGAGGTATTAAAGGAATGTATAAACCCACTGCTCTCTTTCTATGTCTTTCCAGGTAGATTTGTTGATATAGTCAGGCTCGCCCCACTTTACGGTAGCAAATTCCATGGTATCTCCTTCTCTAAGCTCTGCTAAGTTCTTGTACTGTGATTTTCCCACGCAGGATAAAGATAATAAAGTAGTGATTAATAATGTGCTTATTAATAAATATTTCATCTCGTATCATGAAAGCTTTGTAGCTTGTCATCCACAAAGAACAGGTAATAACAGGGGTATCTGTGATACCTCTCGCAGCTAAGGGCACAGGGGCTGAAATATTC
>JABAHS010058983.1_pt4 | contig 10603 bp, 11 predicted proteins | sample 7062111 | NCBI WGS metagenome assembly JABAHS01 (sample SAMN14534600, study PRJNA622989) | marine sediment metagenome | biome: marine biome [ENVO:00000428]; feature: marine pelagic biome [ENVO:01000023]; material: deep marine sediment [ENVO:00002113]; isolation source: pool of 4 deep marine... | reverse complement strand
TGTTGAAAACTTCTAAACTTTTGAATAATGGCAAGATTATTCAGTTCTTTAAGGAGATTTTTTATGATTGTTTTAATTGAATTATTACATTCTTGGCAGATTGGATTGTTAATATTAACTTTCTCTGAATTTGATAATCCTTTGTCATAGATTTTATGAATAAAAATTGGATTGAGATCTTCATTACCTTTGATTTGATATAGTGAAGAAATATTTGGCAAAACTTTGCATTTAAATTCTTTATATTTACATTTTTGCTTTCTAATTTTCTCAATTTTAGATTTAGTTTTTCTTACTGTTTTTAGCAATTTAAAATATTCAATAAATTCTTTGAATTTACCAGAATTGATCACCATGTCATTCCATAATATTGATATATAGTCAAATCTTCGATTTCTATAATTATATAATGTCCCTAAAAAACAATTAATACATTTTTCAGATTTAAAGAAGTCATTTTCTTTTTGAGGGCAGTCAAAACAATTTAGTGTTAAAATAACATCCTTTTTTCCATCCAAATTTTCTTTTTCTTTAAAATAGCTTGAATCATTTAGAGTCATCTATACATTTTTTATAAAAAAAAAATATAAATATCCCTATTTTAGCCCTTAGCTATAAAACTAGTTTTAAATGAAAAAATTTATTTATTTTAAAAAATTCATTTCCAAAAGTAAATGTGATAGATAATGGCTCATCGTAAAAAACACGCACCCAGACATGGATCATTAGCATTTCTGCCCAGAAAAAGAGCAGTACAAATAAAAGGTCGAGTCCGACATTGGTTTGATAGTTTAGATGAGATTAATTTTCTTGGTTTTGCGGGATTTAAAGCAGGTATGACACATATTACCTATATTGAAGACCAGAAAAATAGTCCTTATTATGGAAAGGAATTAATGAAACCTGTAACTGTTATTGAAGTCCCTCCATTAATTTTAATAGGTATTAGAGTTTATAATGCTGATGAGTATGGCAAGTATATAATTGGAGAATTATATACAACCGAATTTAACAACTTTTTAGCTCGGAAAATAAATATACCAATTACAGAGAAAAAGGAACCAAAAGATACGAAAAAAGAAATTTTGAAAAATTTAAATGAGAGTAGTGAGATTAGAGGTATTTTTCAAACTCAACCCTATAAAACCTCAATACCTAGGAAGAAACCGGATATTATTGAAATAAAGATAAATTCATTAAGTCAACCGAAGGATGAGTTTAACTTTGTATATAAAAACCTAGGCAAAGAAATCAAGGCTCGTGATATTTTAAATGAAGGGGAACTAGTTGATGTTATTGCTGTAACTAAAGGAAAAGGATTTCAAGGTCCTGTTAAGAGATTTGGAATAAAAATTCTTACTCGAAAAAATAATAAAATAAAGAGAGCTGTTGCTTGTATTGGGCCTTGGCATCCTGCTAGAGTTCTTTATACAGTTCCACGAGCCGGTCAATTAGGATATCATCAAAGAACAGAATACCACAAAAGAATAATGCAAATTGGTGAAAATGAAGAAGAAATAAATCCAAAAGGTGGGTTTATCCGATATGGCAAAATTCGTGGAGATTATATATTACTTCTAGGTTCTATTCCAGGACCTAAAAAAAGATTAATAAGAATAAGAAAAACAATAAGACCATCAAAATCTTTTGTAGTTAATTCTCCAGAAATAACATTTATTAGTCGAGAAAGTCAACAAAGAAGGTAATTTTTATAATTCTGGTGATATTATGGAAAAAATTAATGTTTATAATTTAGATGGAAAGAAAAAAGGACTTATTGATAAACCAAAAATATTTGATGTAAAACCTAGAACTGATCTTATTCAAATAGCAAGTAATATATCTCAAAGTAAAAATAAGCAAGCTCAAGGAAGAGATAAAAGAGCTGGACTAAGAAACACTGCTGAAGGTTGGGGAACTGGCCATGGATTATCAAGAGCCCCTAGAATCAAAGGAAGTGGGTTTATGACAGCAAGAACTGTAGGTCGTGTACCTTTTGCTAAAGGAGGTAGGCAAACCCATCCAATAAAAACAGAAAAAAACATTAAAAAGAAAATTAATAAACGAATAAATAAACTCTCAATAATTTCCGCGATTTCTGCTGCTGGAGATAAAATTTGGGTAAAAAAAGGGGGTTATATCATAGAAAATATACCTGAAATTCCATTAGTTATTGATGATAAAATCCAAACAATAAAAAAAACATCAGGTGTCTATTCCATTTTATGTAACCTTGGATTACAGGAGAGTTTAATTAAAATTAAGAAAAGTATTAAGATAAGAGCGGGGAAAGGAAAATCAAGAGGGCGTAAATATAAAAAAAAAAAGGGAATTTTAATTGTAATAAAAGATGATTTTGGAATTATCAAAGCTGCAAGAAATATTCCCGGAACAGATGTTATTAAAATTGAGAATTTATCAATTAATAATCTAGCTCCTGGTGGATCATCAGGGAGGTTAATAATTTGGACTCAATCTGCGATTAATGATTTGCAAAATTATGAGGTGTCCGCATAATTGGAAGTATTTTATAAAATTATTAAAAAACCGTTAGTTACTGAGAAAACTTTTGATTTAATCGAAAAAGAGAATAAATTGGTGTTTATTGTTGATAGAAAAGCTAATAAAAATCAAATTAAAAAAGCAATTGAAAAAATACATAATGTAAAAGTGATAAAAGTTAATACAATGATTACCCCTAAAGGAGAGAAAAAAGCTTTTATAAAATTACATCCTGAATACTCCGCACAAGATATTGCGATTGACTTAGGGATATTTTAATTTTCATTTCTTTTGAGTTCAGAATAATTAAAATCTCTAATTTCTATAGGATTCAGAATTTTAATATTTTCTATTAATTTTATTGATTTTATCTTCTGTAACTCTTTATTTCCTAAATCATTTAAAATTAAAATATAAATGAAATATTTAGATTGATACTTTTCAATGATTTTATAAACGGTATTACTGTCAAGATTTTCTAATATTAAAAATACCAAACTATACTCAATAAATAGTAGGTTTTTGCTTAACCTCACATATTCTACGTGATTTTTCATAAGACATTCTTCAATTTCTTTATTCATTTCTAATATGTCTAAAGAATCAGATGAGGTATTGTAATCGAAAAGGTCAGAATTATCATTTAAAAAGAAATAAGTGTGATTAATTCCTAATCTCCAAAAATAATTAGCAAATGTCTTTATTTTAATATTCTGTCTTTTTAACACATTAGAATGGAAAAAATTATTGACTTTTTTCTCAAGAGTAGAAATTTTTTCAAACGACTTTGATTCTAAAACAAAATAAGGTGAAATTTTAATGTTTTCGGTATTATCTATTGTGAAATTAAGTATCAAATAACCTCTCTCCCCTATATTGTTAACAAGATTTAAGAAGTTTAATATAAATGTATATTTTTTGTCAATAATATCGAAATCGACAGTATAAAAATCAAGAGCTTTTAGCTGATTCTCTGCGTTTATTAAAATTGATTCAGAACTTTTTGTAATTGTTGTATCAGAACTAAAAGTTTGAAAAATTATTTCTAAAAATCTTTCTTCTAGAACTTTTTCTTTCAAAAAATTAATTGATTTATGTATTTCTTCCAAATTTTGCTGAACAACATTAAAAGCTTTAATTATCTTTTCTTTTTCATTTTCTTCAAAATTTAGAATTATGACTATTCTATTTCTAATTTTTGTATCTATTTGTATAGAATAGTATTGAATTATTCTACGTATTAGTAAGTTATTTAGAATAAAAATTATTGATTTGTAGTCTAAACATTCCAAAATTGCGAAAGAAATTATTTTGCTCTTTTCTTTCGTACTCTTGTAGTAAATTAAACTATTTTCTATAAGATATGAAAAAAGTTTATACTTACTTTTTTTGACCATTTCACTAATATTTTAAACATAATTTATAAAAACACTAATTTTTTCTCGGTATGGACTTTCACAAAAAATCTATATGGTATTTGCTTATTGTTAAGTCCCCAAATCTATTTCAATTGTTAAACAAAAGGTTAAAACAAAACTTAAAACCACGATAATGTTATAATAACTTAAATTAAACTCTTATTTTGGTAATGAATTTGCTACAAGACATAAAGAATTTTCTATTGAGTTTAAATCCTGATATAATAATTCAAGCTCCTTCACGGATTAATCTTATAAATCCTTTAGACGCAGTAGAAGGGGATTTTTGGATGCCTTCGGTTGCTATAAATGGATTAGTAAATCCTCTCTCAGCATTTTTATATATCAAAGAAATCGAAGGAGAAAGCAGATTAAAAGTATATAGGTGGAAAAAACTGAAAAACCAGTATTTTTTTGAGGTAAAAATTGATGAAATAATCTCAAAAAAAGAAGTTATTATCAAAGCAAGCTTTGGGGATAAAAATAAATTATTTTATGCAAGTATTTATAGACTTTGTAAAATGAGTTCTCATTTTCGAACGGCTTTCTTAAATTCAAAAATAGAGGTTGGATTACTTACAACAATTCCTGAAAAAAGTGGCCTTGGGGGTAGCGCAGCGATTATTATCGCTGTCCTATTTGGGTTGGCAAATTTCTTTAATATATATAATAATATTACTGTGTTAAATGATTATGAATTCCCGATAAATAAGGATATCATAGCGGAAATGGCTACAAAAATCGAGAATGAAAATTTAAAAATTACTGCTGGTTATGGTGATCGGTATGTAATAAGCAGAGGTGGTTTATGTTTTTGTTCTTATTACGGGAAACTTTATCATAAAAAGCTATCTAAAGAACCTTTAGCAATCTATGATAGAATCGACAAAGTGTATGAATTGAATAAGATCCCTATAATTGTATGTTATTCTGGAGTGCATCATGAAAGTGGGGATATTCATAGAAAGTTAAGGAATATCTATTTACAGAATAATCCCTTCTTTTTAAAAAGTTATAAAAAATTAGCTGAAATCGCCTGGAAATCTAGATTTTCGATAATGCGGCGTGATTGGTCAGGGTTAGGGAAATTATTCAAAGAAAATACAACTATTATGAACAATGTTATGAAAGAAGCTGGATTTAAACATGGGATTGGATTAGCAAATAATATATTAATAGAGATATTAGAAGAACATCCTCATGTTTTTGCTGCTAAATTAACTGGTGCGGGTGGAGGAGGTTCAGTTTTTGCGTTAGTCAATCCAGATAAAGCAAAAACGATTATAGATTATTGTAGGGACAAATTAAATGAATTTGATAAAACTAGAAACTCAATAACCTTAAAATTTTCTTCAGATTCTTTGGAAATAATAAAGAAATTAAAAAATACTCAATTTTATCAAATAATAATTGATAAGGAGGGAGTGAAAAAGTTATAATTCATTGATAACTATATTATCAAAACAATTTGGAGAATTAACTTGAGTAAATTCGAAAGATATAAAACAAAAGCAGATACTTATATCTACCCTCACAAACACTGCAAAAAATGTGGAGAGATGATAACTGAGGCATTTACATATTGTACCGATTGTTATAATAGTTTAAAAGAAAAGAAAAAAAGAAGATTCTTTAGAAGGAAAAAGAAAGAATCCTAAATATCTAATATTTAATTTTAATATCTAATCTTTCTAAAAGCCAATTTTTATCTAATAATGAGAGAAACGGTCCTAATCGCGGTCCGCTTTTTTTACCAAGGATTATCTGATATATAGCTTCAAAGAATTTTCTTGGAGGTAAATCTAATTCATCTTTAGCCATCGAAAAGATCTTATTTTGAATGGAATCAGCTTCGAGTGATTCATTTTGTTCAATATAATCTTTTAAAAGACTAATTCCTTTAATTTGCTTATGATCCATTGTACCCAAAATTTTTTCATCAACTTCTTCAGGAATTGTAAAGAGCTCTAATTTTCTCTTGATTTCATTTCTAATTTTAGGATTTTCTTCGCTTTTTAATATTTTTTTAACCTCCAGAATCCAGTTGTCTGTTTGATCAATTAATGCTTTGAAATCTTTTTTTGTAATTATGCTACTAAAGTTGTTATTTTCCATATAATGCTTTGCTTTTTCATATATACTATCTATACTTAATATATTCTGAATTTGGGTTAAAAAAATCAAAAGTTTCAAGGGTAGTCTATTTACTTTTGATTTTGGAACGTTATTTATTTGAATTAAGGGAAATATGTAATTGATAAACCTACTCTCTTCCGGATCTTCTGTCGTTTCTAAATCAAAAAAAAAATCTTCCATTCTTTGATAATAATCATAATATTGAGGTAGTTCTTCAATTCTAAAAGTAATATGCTTCATTGGATTCGTTTTTAAAATCATTATCCTATAAATTATTGGATCTGCGATTTTTAAATAGTCTTTTGGAGTAAATACATGTCCTTTGGATGTTCCCATGTCTTGATCACCAAGTCTTAACCATNNTCAATACCAGTATCATAGGCACCTCCTTTTACGCTATGATCTTTGCCTGCAGGTTCACATGTAGTCTTATATAAAGCCCATTTAGCAGGCCAATCAATACGCCAATTTAGTTTTAAGTTCCCACTCCAAATAGAAATCTTTCCAGAATAGCCGCATGCTTCACACTCGTATGAAACTGCTTCTTCCTTTTGAAAATATTTTTTTATCCTATTTGGTCTAATAGAGCCTTCTTCATCTCGAGATTGAATTCTGTTACAATTTTCACAAATCGCCATTACTGGCATCCATTCTTTCTGCATTTTAATAAACTCTCCTTTATCTTCTTCTTTCAATGTAGGCATTATATATTTTTGTAAGATTATTTTAATCTTCTCGGTTTGTTCTAAAGCAATTTTTATTTTTTCTTGCATGCGTTTCATTTTGTATAGCTCATGTGACCATACTATACTTGATTTAATTCCAAAATCAGGAAAAACATCTGATAATTCATTTCCAAAATGATGAGCATAACTTTCACATTTACAATCCTCAAAAGGGCATGGAATCAAAGAAAATGGTTTTCCTATGTGTTTAATTTGAAATTCTTTTTCAATATAAGGAGGAAAACGTTTAGCAGCATCTAAGCTATCAAAAAATAACAGATTATTAACATTTTTACCATCTTTTTCAAAAATTCTTCTTAAAGCATCACATATTATTATTTCTCTTAATATTCCTAAATGGATATGGCCCGATGGAGTTTTACCTGTGGAAAGTGTTATTTCATCAGGTTTCCGCGAGTAGATCTCCCTAACAATTTCTTCTAACCAATGAGCTGGATAATCTTCATTCAAAATTTCTTCACTAAATCGCTTTTATTTTAATTAGGTAATATTTTGTATTACAAAAATTTTTCTATTATGTGAAATTGTCTAGTTTAGGTGATAAAATTATATATTTCAATTTTGCATCAAAATGATAGTGAGATAAATAATGAGGATTGCCGTTTTAAATAAAGATTTTTGTAAACCAGATAAATGTAGTCCTTTTGGAGAAAAACCATGTATTAAATATTGTCCTAGAGTAAGAACTGGAGATAAAACAATAGTTTTAAGTCCGGACGAGAAATCGGTTATAATTACGGAAAGCTTATGCTCGGGTGAGGGGATATGTATAAAAAAATGTCCGTTTAAAGCAATTAGTATTGTAAATTTGCCCGATCCTTTAGAAGATCAGATTTCTTATAGATATGGTCAGGATCAATTCTCACTTTTTCGAATGGCAATCCCAAAAAAAGGAAAAGTGTTAGGAATTATAGGACAAAATGGAATTGGGAAGAGTACATTATTAAAATTACTCTCAAATGAACTAAAAATTAATTTTGGTAGATTTGGAGAAGAAAAACCTGACTGGAAAGAGATATTTGATCATTTTAAAGGTTCTGAACTTCATCAATACTTCATTGAACTTAAAGAAAATAAAATTAAGATTATACACAAACCTCAAAACATCACAGTGATACCTAAATTCGTTTCCGGTAGAGTAGTGGATCTTTTAAACAAAAATGATGAGGGGAATCAACTAGACCACATTGTGCAAAATCTTAATCTTACAGAGATTTTGGATAGAGATATCTCAGTGTTATCAGGTGGAGAATTGCAAAGAGTTGCTATTGCTGCTGCGTATCTTAAAGATGGGGATGTTTATTTATTCGATGAGCCAAGTTCATATTTAGATGTAAGTGAAAGAATTAATATGGCAAAATTAATTCGTTCATTATCTGAAAAAAATAAAACAATAATTGTAGTTGAACATGATCTTGCTATTCTAGATTATTTGAGTGATTATGTTTCGATCTTGTATGGACAACCTGGTGTGTACGGAATAATATCTCATCCTCAAGGTGTTAGAGTTGGTATTAATATTTATTTAAATGGATATATTAAGGATGAAAATGTAAGATTTAGAGAAGAACCTATTATATTTCATGAACGACCACCTCAAGATTCACTATTTGATTCTGGAGATGTTGTGTTCTCTTATGATGATATTGATATTTCTTTAGGCAGTTTTCATTTAAAGGCTCTAGGGAGTGAAATTCATGCTGGTGAGATAATTGGAATTCTAGGACCAAATGGAATTGGAAAAACTACGTTTATAGACTCTATTGCTAATATTGTTAATAATAAAAAGGAGTATCTCTCTAATAATGAGTTAATTAATGAAGAGTATAAACCAAAATTACAAGTTGCTGTTAAACCTCAGTATATTAAAATAGACGAGGAAGGAATAGTCTCTGATCTCATTACGAAGATTAAATTGGCACCTCATTTGAGTCAATCTTATAAAAAAAGGTTGATAAATAATCTAAATTTGGAAAATATAAAAGAGAGAAACCTTTCTGAATTAAGTGGTGGTGAATTGCAGCGAGTTGCTATTGCCAAATGTCTTGCTAGTGAAGCTGATATTTATCTATTTGATGAGCCTTCGGCATTCTTAGATGTTGAAATGAGATTACAGGTAGCTCAACTCCTTAGAAAGTCTATTGAGGAACTTAAAAAATCTGGATTTGTTGTTGAACATGATATTATAACTCAAGATTTTATTGCTGATTCAATATTAGTATTTGAAGGAAATCCTGGACTTGAAGGTAACGCTTTACCACCCCAAAATCTAAGAGACGGGTTTAATACTTTTTTAAAAATTATGGGAATAACTTTTAGAAGAGATACAATCACAAANNCAAAAACGTATAAATGAATACTATTATATCCCAAAATAGATAATTCAGTGATATTTAAAATTTGTCATTTATTTTATTGTCATTAATTTTTTTTTAGACTCCTTTATTTCGATTGGAATTTTTTTAAATTTCATTGTTAAAATTCAGAAGTTTAGATTATTTCTTTTTTAATAAAATTATTTAAATAAAATAAATGAATAATTTACTGGGCTCTATTCTAAAATATATTAAATTACCCATTATAACTATTCAAAAATAGAGTTTGCAGTGGAAAAATAGGACCCTATATTATTATTAATAACTGGTTATTAATAAGNNATAGTAAAAAAAAAATTAATCTTTAAATTTCCAAAAAATAAGAGGACGGCCTCTTTTTCCATCATTACGAGAAAATTTTTCAATTAATTTTCTTTTTTGAAGTTTTACTAAATTATCATATATTGTAGTTCTTGGAATTTTTAGTTCATTAACTAAATCCCGCCTTGTTAAAGGTCCTCCATCTTTTAAAGTTTTAATCAAATTAAACTGAATGGGCGATAAAAAATCGTTTGTTTCAGGATAATTTTCAATTGTGGTTTTATTAGCCAATTTTTATTCCTCCACTTTTAAAATAGATTTAGAAACGACAATTTTACGACGTTTTAATTTTTCGAGTGAAAAATTTTATTCTTATGATCTAGTAAATTCCAATTAATATATAAATGATGCTTATTTATGCATTATTATCATCAATTAGCATAAGATTTAAAAATGAATATTTTTCTATACATATTGTAGAATTACATCTTTTCAATAAGAAAATGACAGAGACTACAAGAACGACAGTAACGTTAAACAAAAGTTATATGAAATTGATTGAAGAGTTAGTAAATGTCTTTGGAGCTACAAGAGCGCAAGTAATTAGTAATATTGTAGAATATTTTTTTAATGATAGTAAAAATGACTTACTCTTGGAAAAATTAAGAACAAGAAAAAGACAAGAAATAACACCTGATGAAGATGATCTTGATAATAGAATTAGAAAATATTTGAAAAGGGCTGATAAAATCCCTTTTAATGTGTTTATTGATCATTTAAAATTAGATAATGATTATGTAATAAAAAATCTTGACAAGTGGGGAGAAAAATATAATTTTAGTCTCATTGATAATAAAATCGTTAAAGAATAATCTATTCTTCCCTTGAAAGATGATCTAAGATTTACCCAAATAAATTAAAAAAATCGTTTGATAAACCTACTGTCCAATCTAGCAATGAAGTTACAACTCCTACAATTACAAAAAAAATAAATAAAGCAAATCCAACTAATAGAGCGTATTCGATAAGGTTCCCTCCATACTCATCAGAAAAGAATTCATTTGTTTTGGTCCATAATTTTTTGACAAAGCTTTTAATACTCATTTCTAAATTAATTTTCTACATATTTTTATAAACTAAACTAATTTTAAATTAATTAGAAAAT
>JABAHS010104993.1_pt1 | contig 10618 bp, 9 predicted proteins | sample 7062111 | NCBI WGS metagenome assembly JABAHS01 (sample SAMN14534600, study PRJNA622989) | marine sediment metagenome | biome: marine biome [ENVO:00000428]; feature: marine pelagic biome [ENVO:01000023]; material: deep marine sediment [ENVO:00002113]; isolation source: pool of 4 deep marine... | reverse complement strand
ACCACCAAACTTAGCCTCTCTTTCAATCTCGAAAGTCTCTTTTTCATGGAAGATTGCGTATTTGACAATCTCTAATATCGGATTCATTTCTGTTTGTCTTTCGGGGCACCAAGCTTTTTGCAGCTTTTTTTCTATCTGTTCTTCCGTATCGTGGATGAATATTGCAGTCCATGGTTTTGATTTGCTCATCTTACTTGCAATGACTTGTTCCAATTTATTTCTAGATTCAAGTTTCTCTGGTTCTGCTATACCCATTAACAAATGATGATGAACTGCTACTGGTTTTTGCCATCCCATTTTCGGGAATATCTCCCTTGCTAGAACATGAGCCTTTCTTTGATCCATTCCTCCATGAGGTATGTCTGCTTCTATTTCTTTAACGTCAACTGCCTGCATTGGTGGATAAAAATATTGAGACAAATCAAGTCTCTCATTTTCACTTCTTCCCATTATAGTCATACATCTTAAGGTTCTTGCTAGAGTCATGTGTTTAGAAAATCTCATTATCCTTTTCCAGTATTCATCATTGCTACGATACAAATCAGAACCCACAACAACTTTCACTCCTGGACAGAGAAACTTGAATGCTTCCCCATAATATTTTGCTGCTATTGAGATCCTATCCCAGTCTCCGCCAAACTTATTATTAATGAAGCTATGCCAGTCTGCAAGATAGACTTGACATTTTATTCCTGCTCTTATGAAATCGTTTATTTTAAAACCTGAAATAATGAAATTCCCTAAGTGTAATAAACCTGAAATTTCAAAACCTTGATAATGTTGAGGGTGTTCATTTGTTTCCAAAAGTTGGCTAAGCTCTTCTTCCACCAAGATCTCTTCTGTTGGTGTCCTTTTTATTAGATCAACTCTTGTTTCTATATCCATGAAATCCCGACCATTTACTAACTACAGAGTTTTTGTTAAGTGTTCCGCATGCATGCATGAGATAATAGTAGGAATGCTCCAGTTGTTGTCATTAGAATAGAGTTCCAATAAACAAGATTTTCATTGACCAGATGCGCGCGCGCGCAAAAAATAGAGTTTGATGCAACTATTCTTACTCAGGTTGGGAACGGTTTTCAACGCCCATAGGCCGGGCTTCCCGGCTTTTTTGGGCGTTTCATCAAACCGTGTTATCCCTTTCCTGAGGGACACCAGCTATTAGCTGGATGTTTATGTGAGTTCTTTGTCGGCTTCTTTCACGATCTCGCGAATGTCCTTCGCGATGTCCTTGTCTAACGGTTCAGGTTTGTGGTGCGCCAAGATGTCGTCAACCTTTTCGCAGGCCATTTTGAAGAGGTCCTTCCACCCCTTCTTCTCCCAGTCTGTTCTGTAGTCTCTTGTGAAGAGTTCAGGTATCCACACGGCGGTTCTAATCCTTTTACGGGTGCTTTCTTGACTCATGAAATGACCGCCAGGCCCAACCTTCATGATAGTGTCCAAGTCAATCGTTTCATCAGTCACTTCTATGCCTTTCAGGCTATGCCTTACAGCGGCGACGATTTCATCGTCAATCACGTACTGCTCTAGGCTCATTGACATGCCAGAATCCAACATTCCCATCCCGTATATGCTTTTTCCTTTCGTCACCATTGCAGGTATCACCGTCGTGATTGTTTTCTCATGGGCGGCCTGAGGGTCGACTATCTTGGCGTCTGCCTAGCAACCAGCAACTAAGCACGGTAGGTCGTAGTAGTAAGACAGTTCCATGCAGCCAGCGTTCACCAAAGCCATCTCAGGATTTCCAACAGGGTAGTATCCCCTACGCGGATCCGCAGCCGATCCGGAGCATTCGATACTAAACGGAACTCCAGGCGCTATCATCTGCGACAACACTAGACTACTCAGTACTTCAGCGTTCCAAACCACCAATGTTCCAGCCAAAGTTGCCGGAGCCGTGGTAATGGCGCAGGCCATGCTTCCACAGAGCGTTGGGAGCTCTTCCTTAGCAGCCATGATCTGGGAGTCGAGAATCTCTTTTGCGTGCACTAAGGGGCTAGTAGCCCACCCACCACCAATAACGATTGGAGTCTTTTTTAGCTCTTCCATTCCTCCCAATAGCGCCGCACCGATTCTCATTGCGTACCTCATTTGATCTCCATTCTCTCCCTCCAAACTAACAGGTTTGGTAGGACTGTTATTTATCAAAACTTCCATTGCATGGATCATTTGAACATTCGGATGCAAATCCGTTGGCATACACCCCACCCAAGCCATGTCGACATTTTCCAGCGCATCGCCGAAAATAATTATTTTTTCAATGTCTTTTAGCGTGGACGGACGCTGAGTTCCATCTCGATCCGTCATATACGTGCCCTCACCAAAAGTCGAGATATAGAAATCGTCTCTCGACGTTGGCAATTCCTCACCGTTCCGATTAAATGAAGGAAATTCGTTTGGAGCCTTTTCCCTGAATTCGTCAAACACGGTCTCCGGTATCTTTGCTATCTTCGTTTTCCGATCCACTAAGGCCCCGTTCTTTTCAAGGATGTTCAAAGCCTCATCGTGGAGGAACTTGACGCCTGTCTTCTCAAGCACTTTCACTGTGGCGCGGTGAATCTTATCCATGTCTTCCTTGGAAAGAAGCTTCAGCAGACTTTTTCCCAGCTTTTTCACCTCCTTTCAATTCTGATCCGCCAAGGCTTTCTATCATATTTAGTCTATATATTATGTGCGGTCAATATGCGCGCAAAAGTTATGACAAACCCAAAAGAACCAATAGAATTTTGGGTTTGATTCAATATTTCACTGAACTCCTGAACGCGCTCGCGTTTTGTTTTCGTTGATCCACTCTATGTATCTTTTTCTTGGTGCAAACCTTAACCCTATCTTTTGTATGTAGGGCTCAACTCCTTTGACAGTTCTTAATCCACTTTCAACATTCAATCTAGACTGCGCAACTCCAGCAAGTCCAGACTGCGATGGAATAAGGGAAGTTATCACATTGGCTCCAGCTATCAGTCGTAGCTGAAGGCCTTTTAGTCCATCAATGTCATAAGATGCTGGAATTAGTTTGTCTGGCTGTGTTATTCTCATTATGGCAATGAACTTCATTTCGTCAAGTATTGGTGGGGAGGAGCAATTTTCCATAGGAGTTTTTGGCTGAGGCTGGAAACCCATTTCGCGCACTTGGTGCGCCCCTATTTCTTTCATGGCAAGTATAGAATCAACCCAGTCTTGATAGGTCTCACCTACGCCTATTAGCACACCTTCCTCAATCAGTAAGCCTTCTCTTTTCGCTTGTAACTTTGCATTCATTCTGGCGTCAAAACTCTGTCCGACACGCAAACGCTTGAACAACTTCCTGTTATGTGTTTCTTGATATAAAGCATACCAATCCGCTCCGACCCGCGCCAATTCTCGCAGAATCTCTCTTGGAACAACACCAGGTGAAACCATAACAGGTAATCCTGTTTCGTCTACAATCCTTTTGACGAGGCTTATAAGATAATCATAATGTTTTTCGTTGTGAATCATCGGATCTTCACCCATGGTCAAATCAATCAAGTGTACCCCAGATTCTTCAAGCTGACTGGCGTATCCCAGAATTTCCTCGGGAGTCTTTCGATACCTTAGACAATTGGCATTGGGTTTTCTATAAGAACAGAAGATGCAATAGTTCCTGCAATAAGTTGATGAATAGATAAAACCGTAAGGAAAAACAGTGTTCCCAAAATTCTTTTCACGGATACGCTGCGCAACAGAAAAGATAGAGTAAAGGTCAATTATATCACTGGGCTTCATTAAATGTGAAATTTCTATTTTGGTCAGCTCTCTTTCGCGTAGAGCTTTATCTAATATTCTCGAAATTCTAGGGTCTCTGGCTTCCACATGCGCAAAATTTGATTGGATAACCAATTCAAGTCACCAGTCATTTTGGTTCTATATACATAAACTTTGTTCCTTACTGCACATCCAAGCTAGACCCATCTAAATAGGTTAGACTCCGAGCAATGTGTCTGATTCTTTTGGTGTCCATTTTAACCATGGTCATTCGCTCGATGCCAAACCCAACTCCTGCCCAAACCTCGAAGATCCCCCATTTTTTGTCCAATGGATGAGGCCCGACGGCAGCAGATGCTATTTCGTTTTCATCAACTATTACGTCCATCGTTTTTCCATATACTTCTGATTTCACGTTTTTCAATCTGTAATGAGGTAATTCAACTGTCTTGGTTACGATGTTAATAATCTCCTTCAACCTTTCAAATGGTTCATTATCAGGTGCCAATTCGACCACGTTGAGCATGGTAAACTCTTCGATGTGTTCTCTTCCCTTGCTTTCTTTTCTGAAGCATGGACCTACCTCAAAAATACTCACGGGTTTCGTAAATTTTCTTAGGAATTTCATAATGTGGTATAGGTTGGGAGCAAGCATTGGTCTCAGGCATCTACCGTCTCCAAGCCAGAAAATTTGCTTCCAAAGCTTGTGTGTTTCACTTATTTCCATACGTTCAATGAACTCTCTTGGAATAATAAACGGCGTATTCACTTCAACGAATCCAGCAGAGGTCAGCGCTCCAATTAGCTTAGATTCAAGTCGTCTTATGAGAGGCCTTTTTGTGATCTTGAGTAAATTCAGCAGAGCCTCTTTATGTTTCCGCTCCAATGTTCTAGCTAGTTTGTCAAAAACGCTGTCACGCTCTTTTTCATTTTTGAATGTAAGATTAACGTAACTATCTGCTCCTAATTCTTTTAATCTTCTTTTCTGTGACAGAGTGAATCGAAAATCTTTCATGGACTCCTTCTTTCCCTTGAGAATCTTTTAATTTTCCATTCTGGAATGCGGCAGTCTTTGCAAACTGCTGCCACCCATCTGTTTCTTAACCAACGCGCCGCTCTGCTTCTTCTCGAATCTTTCACTAAGATAATTGTTCTACAATATGTTGTCACTCGAATAAACCGTCCTAAACTTTCAACTTTCTCAACGCCGTGAAGAATACCATTTTGGGAAGGCCACAACTTAATCTTGTTAACAAGAGAAAACAAATATGGGCGTCTGCTCATTGTCATCCCTTCATACTAGCGGGGGCCCCGGGAGTTGAACCCGGCTGCGAGAGCTTAGTACCCTCGCGACCGCCTCGGCCAAACCCCTTATAGCCCTTAAGGAAGACACTCTTATATCTTTTCATCCAGCTCCATGGACCATCAATATGTTGCGCGCGCGCAAAAGTTATATAAATTGAAAAGAATTCACATACTCAATACCAAAAGAAAGGAGTACTATGAATGACAGAGTTCGATTATGAGGAAATGATCAAAAAAGTTGTGGACGCCGATGAGCAGGGTTTGATGAACGCAGTAAAGAATGCTCTAGGTCTCGGATTGAGTCCAGGTGACATCATTATGAAAGGAATAGGAGCGGGGTTGAAGATTGTAGGTGACAAGTATGAACGTGGCGAGTTTTGGTTGACAAACCTTGTGTCTAGTGCTGATATAGTTCAAAAAGCCTTGAAGGAATTGCTTGAGCCAGAAATAATTAAGCGTAAGGAAGTACGAAAGAGCCTAGGTAAGATAGTTATAGGGACGGTAGAAGGAGATGTCCATGATATAGGTAAGAGCATAGTTATTGCTATGCTGATAGCGGAGGGCTTTGAGATTTTCGATCTTGGGACAGACGTTCCTACAAAAGCTTTTATTGACAAAATTAAGGAGGTCAATGCTGACGTAGTGGGCGCTTCAGCGATGTTAACAACTACAGCGTTAAAGCAAAAAGAACTAGCAGACGCTTTGAAGAAAGAAGGCCTTATTCGTAAAGTCCAGTACATGATTGGCGGCGTGGCAACATCCAAAGAATGGGCAGAAGAAATTGGAGCTTCATACGCCATAGATAGCGTAGAAGCAGCTAAAGTCATTAAGAAAATTCTTGGGATTGGTATTTCCTAGGTCTTCACACATTTATATATATGGTATTTCTATACATTCTCCCACACACGTACACACGCGTCGACAGTATTCTATACAGTCTCGCGTGCGTGCAGTTTTCCCAAATATTTTTTTATTTAATAACAATTGTTTTTAAGATGTAAATTTGAATGTAATAGGCGATCATTGTGCGCATAGGTGTACTTGGAGGTCGTCTACAAGGAATAGAAGCTGCGTATCTTTGCCGAAAGGCTGGATACGAGAGTGTTCTAATAGACAAAGATGCTCAGGCACCCGCCTTAGCCTTAGCCAATGAAGCTTACACCTTGGACATCACAAAAGATGTTAACTATGCGAAAAGGATCTTGAAAAAAGTCGATGCTGTGTTGCCCGCAAATGAAAATAAAAAAGCATTGGCACATTCTAAAAAACTTTGTATGGAGTTAGGCATTCCCTTTATGCAGGATAACGCTGCTTTTTGGACTACATCAGACAAGTCGAGGTCAGGGGAATTTCTGGTAAACTTGAATGTTCCCACCCCAAAGCCTTGGCCGGGTTGTGGGTTTCCAGTTATCGTCAAACCTTCCAACAAAAGCGGAAGCGAAGGTGTCTTTCGGGCAAACACAATCGAGCAACTACAAAAAGCCCTTAAAAGAATAGGAAGCGTAGACGAAAAGATTATCATCCAAGAATTCATAGACGGCTCTGCTCTATCTCTTGAGGTAATGGCCAAAAAAGGTGAAGCAAAGCCCCTTCAAATAACAGGGCTTGAGTTCGACGATACATATAGCTGCAAAAGAGTGTACGCTCCAGTTGAGATCTCAGCTGACCTTCAAAGGAAGTTTAATGAAATCAGTGAGAAGATCGCCAAAGGATTGCGATTGAACGGCTTAACAGACGTTCAAGCGATCAGCAGTGAAGGCGTCCCAAAAGTTAACGAAATCAATGCTAGGCTTCCAAGTCAAACTCCAACCGTGGTCTGTCATTCTTCAGATGTCAATATGGTCATTCTACTTACCGAATTATTTCTCGAAAACAAGTTGCCTGATGTCCGAATTCAGCCTAAACACGCTGTGATCTATCAACACATCAGAGTTTTCGATGGAGAACTCAGGGTCCAAGGGGAACATGTTATGGAAGAAGCAGAAGGTTTAGAAATCGTAAAGAATTTTTGCGGTGCTAATGAAGCTATAACTAACATGGTTGCCGACAAACGAGCGCGTGAGTTTGTAGCAACTTTGATCGTCAAGACCAAAAGTCTAGGCGGTGCCAAAAAGAAGATGAAAAGGATCATACAGAGAATAATGAATGAATACGGACTTGAGGAGTTCAGTGACCTTGTCCCAAGCAAAGAAGGAAATCGACTTGATCAAACTCACCCTCACTGACACCGAAGACATGAGAAGACATCGCGCGTTATGCAAAAGTGATCAAACTCAATGTGCGCGCACATTGCAATACAGCATACTGGGCAAGTCAGCATGCTAGGCAAGTATTAGCATCTAAACTAACATTTCTCATCAAAAACGTGTTAAAATATGTTTGCACGCAAAAATACTTAAGTCTTTAAGTTGTTGCTTCCATTTGGCTGGGGGAAAATGAGTGAGAAAAAGAAAAACTCAGTCACCTAAAGAGAAGATATATGAAACTGAACTGAAGAGTCTCTATGCGGACGAGGCTTCTTATCTTCTGCATTCCTGGACTCCGAGGCCGCCACCGTACAAGAAAACGCTCGTCGTTGGTGGCGAGGGAGCATACTACTGGGATGCTAAAGGTAATCGATACTTGGACTTCATGTCGCAACTGTATAATGTTAACGTTGGCATGAATAATAGGGAGGTAATTGAAGCCATTAAGAAACAATTGGATGAACTGGTGTATGTATCGCCCTACGTGCTAAGTGTTCCCAAGATCAGATTAGCCCGACGGTTAGCTGAAATAACGAAGGAAGATTTTTGCAAAACGTTCTTCTCGAATAGTGGCACCGAAGCGGCTGAAGTAGCGATCAAGCTAGCTAAGATTTACACGGGGCATTCCAAGATAGTAGGGTTATGGAAAGGATATCATGGCTCTACATATGGCTCGGCGAGTGCAGGTGGATATACGGATGTTCGTGAACAAGCCGAACCTCTCGTTCCCGGCTTTGTCCACATACCTCCACCTTACTGTTACAGATGCTACTTCGGTCTCGAATATCCCAGTTGCAACATTCGATGTGCAAAGTTTCTTGAAGACACCATAAAGTGGGAAGGCCCGGAATCCATAGCTGGTTTTATTGGTGAGACAATAGTTGGTGGGGGTGGAGTTCTGGTTCCTCCAAAGGAATACTGGTCTACAATACGAAAGATTTGCGACAAATACAAAATAGTCCAGATTAATGATGAGGTCATGACAGGCTTTGGCCGAACTGGGAAAATGTTTGGATACGAAAACTGGCACGTAATACCCGACATTGTCACACTTGCGAAAGGAATAACTTCTGGATACGTACCTCTAGGAGCTACTATGATGCGCAAGAAAATTGCAGAATTCTTTGCTTACCCTCCCTACTTCATGCACAGCTATACCTACAGCGGTCATGCCTTGGCGTGCGCAGCGGCACTTGCAACAATAGATGTCTACTACGAGAAGAAACTACCCGAAAATGCAGCCAAAGTAGGAAAACACTTGATAGAAGCGCTCAAAGGTATGCAGGATAGACACGACTCCGTCGGAGATGTGAGAGGAATGGGCTTATTATTTGCTCTAGAATTTGTGAAGGACAAGGCTACTAAGGAACCACTTTCGCCTGCCGACCCGAAAGCACCGCCGGAGGAGACTCCATTAACGGTTCTTGGTGACCTATGCATGGAAGAAGGCTTAAGCATTGGAATGGGGTTAGGCGATGATTCAATAGTTCGATTGTGCCCGCCATTAATCCTTACTGAAGAAGATGCTAATAAGGCCGTGGCGATTTTGGAAAACGCAGTGGGAGGGATCGAAAAGAGATTTCTAAAATCCTGAAATGCACGCGAGTCCTCTACTTACACATTCCGCTTTAAGCGGACCTACTCTCCAAAACAACCTCCTCACCGACTCATGCATGCACGCACGAAAGTCTTTATGTGAAATTGTTGATATATATCCATGCATGCATGGGCTGTTAGACGAGAGTGCGAACGAAAGGGCATATTGCGCGCGCATAGTATCCCGCACTCGAAATAGCTTTAGAATAGTGATTCTTCTTCTGCACAGTCTNNGAGTAAAAAGGACAGCAAAATAGGCTCTATTTTTCTATTAGTATCAATTGGTAAACGATATATTCATAAGGTTTAGTTAACGAGGGTTTGCACGCGTGACTGTAATGAACGGATTTCCTCAGCCATTATGTCGCCAGTTCTTTTCGTGTACCTGCCCGCTCGCATCATGTAAGTGCTTACTGTTTGGGGCCTCAGACCCGACCAAGCGCAGATGTCCGCGAGGCTCAGTTTTGGGTTGGCCGAAAAATTGGTGACGAGGTTGTGCCTGAAGAAGTGCAAGGTGAACTTGGGATCCAAGCGCTTGCAGATCCGCCAGAAAGTGATGCCTGCGATGGGGAAGACACGGTGCTTAGGCTTTGTCTTGTGCCATTGTTCCACGATTAAGTTTACATAGGGCAAATCTAGATGCAACACGAGTGGTGCTTCACGCTTTCCGTGCTTCAGCACTTTTTCGCCGATGCTGAACACGAAGAGCCTACTATTCTTAATGCGCATGTCTTCTTTAAGCAAACCAGGATGAGGCTTACCAACTTCGATTCCTTCTTTGACGCGATACTTAATCTCTTTGCGTCCCAACACTTCCGTCTTGCGCAAGCCAGTCCAATAAAACAGGGCCAGCAGGGCTTGAATGAACTCGACGCTATGACCAGAACGGTCCACATTTGGCACGCGTTCTTGCAGCTTCAAGAAGACGGGTAGGTCTATGGGCTTGTCGATTTTGCCGTACTTGTACCTGTGGGGATAAGGGTTGCCACGAGGCATAGCAGCACACCAATAGAAAAATATTGAAATTAAAAACCTCTCTGATTACACGCCCCCCGCACTGCATTATATGTATCCCAGAAAGAAGCCCATTCCTTCGAGAACCAACATCGGGAAAATAAACACGGGTTTATTTTCTTTGCCATCAAACCAAGAAAATAGAGTCCTTTTCTCGCAAGAAATCCAAGCTGACAGAGTGCGTCGGCATTTGTTTTTACCACTTACAGTGGTGAATACAACATCCAATTGATGCTTGTCCGTTTTTAAGGTTTATGGTGTTTGTCTATTCCCAAGGATATATTATACGTGGTTAAGCGAAAGTATTCAACCCCATCCTTCATTAAAAACTATGCGCGCGCATGGTCTAACTAACTTTACATGCATTTAACTGGTTCTTTGATTGTTTGTTTAAGAGATAATTAACATTACATAGAATGTTTTCTTCTGTAGACTATGACTTTGTGTTCCAAAATGGATAATAACTACGACTCTTAGACTACGCTAATCTATCGAGGAATAGACTCATGGATTGGTTTGTGTTTGCTTTGGTTGCTCCAATTGTGTTTGCTGGAGTTGATATAATAGACAAATACATCTTAACTAACCATGTCAAAAATCCTTTCTCATACAAGCTTCTTTCTTTGCCAATGGACATTCCAATTTCGTTCTTACTGCTAGCACTAATACCCATTTCCTTCAGCTTTCCTTGGTCTGTATTGAGCTTGCTTATTGGTTTCATTTTCTCCCTGTCT
>JABAHS010147251.1_pt3 | contig 10626 bp, 10 predicted proteins | sample 7062111 | NCBI WGS metagenome assembly JABAHS01 (sample SAMN14534600, study PRJNA622989) | marine sediment metagenome | biome: marine biome [ENVO:00000428]; feature: marine pelagic biome [ENVO:01000023]; material: deep marine sediment [ENVO:00002113]; isolation source: pool of 4 deep marine... | reverse complement strand
ATCTGTGTATATGTTCTCTCATTTCCATTCAGTATATGTTACGTGTGAATTAAGCAGGATGGTGTCTGTTTCGCTCTCCCGATTGATTCATTTCTGGATTTTTTGTGATGAACTCCTCTCGCAAGCTTTTTGGCACACGATGTAGAGGACAGGAGGAATTAATGCATACATTATAACCCTCTGGGGGTATGGTACTCCATTTCACTTTCTACAAGCGTACCTTCTCCTCTGTGAGGGATTTTGTAGAGTACGGGTCGTAGACCAAGGAAAGAACAAGAAGTTTACAACGTAAACAAAAAATGACTATAAAACGTATTTTAACTGTAAAAGGAAAAACAAAAAAACTTAAATCATTAGCGATAGCTTCCTACCCTGTGCTAATCTCTTAGAGAGATTAATCCTTTTTTAGTGATTTACAAGTTTTCCCAAGTAAATGAGAGGAGATTACGAAAAATGTATTTCTACCGTACAAATTGCCTGAGATGTGCTAGATTAAAGGCCTATAAATTTTAATAGAGATATACAAGTGTTACGTAACTCGAAAGAGAGGATCAAACGTGGAAACGACCGAACCCCTAGATTTGTACCTAAATCAGATCATCGCTACCGTTTTCCTGTATACTTCCTTTCTTTTTCCCAATTCCATCATAAGAAAACTGCTGGGAATTCCTTACCTTCTTTTCTTACCTGGTTACAATCTTACTGCCGTGTTCTTTCCATGGAACGCCCCCCATGAAAAAGATAACCNNAGAAGCAAATGTAGAAAGGGACAATTACGGAATTGGATGGATTGAACGGCTATCTCTTAGTTTTGGACTGAGCCTGATAGTTGTTATCCTCATTGGACTTGGGCTTAATTACACCCCTTGGGGGATACGTCTCATTCCCGTTCTCGTAGTCAACTACCTTTTCATAAGTCTGACTACACTCTTAGCTTTCTTCCGCAGAAGTAAACTCCCAGAAGGCGAGAAACTACTGTTCAGAGTTGACTATAATCTAAACAAAAAAGTAACCCTCTCCCTTGTCATTTCAATAATTGTAATTACAGCTAGCATCTCCTTCTTGTTTATGACACCACGACAGGGTGAGAAATATACAGAATTTTACCTCTTAGATCCTGAAGGAACCATGGAAAACTACCCCACAAATCTTACAGTGGGCGAACAAGGACGAGTCATTATCGGAATTGAGAACCACGAGTACACAGAGGTTCCCTATCGAATCGAGATCTGGCCAATAAATAAAAGCATAAAGGCACTCACGAGCATGAAACTTGTTTGGTTTTATGAGGTGACCCTAGATCATTGGGGGAAACTGAACACCAAGGCACAATGGGAAAGGACCTATACTTTTTCATTTATCCAGAATGGCACATACAAAGTAATGTTTCTCCTGTTTCGTTTAGATGTACAAAACCCTTTACTTTTTGAAGAAGGAAGAGTAATTACGGGTATAAAGGCAGAAAGCCATCTAAATAGCTCGTATAGAATACTTCATCTATGGGTGCAAGTGGATAGATAACTTTCCCTTTTATCATTTTAAGAAGTGCTAATCTCTCACCACATTGAAAGTAGTATCCCTCGAAGAGGTTTTGATTAGAATAAAAAACCAATCAGAGTAAGAAACTCAACTCTAAACTAAATAATTGGAGAATTTTGGGAATATGACTGAAGAACTGAGAGACTTAGCCGAAAAAACCGCTCATGGAAGTTTTTTTCTTATTTTTGGAAGTGTATTCTCACAAGTGGTTCTTGGCGTTGGTTCCATACTTGTCGCGAGGCTTTTAGGGCCAGAAGGATATGGTAAATATTCTTTAGCTCTTTCAGTGCCAATACTTTTGGCCTCATTATCGGATTTAGGAGTTAATCAAGCCATAATACGGTTTCCAGCTAAATTTAAAGCTGAAGGAAAGGAAGCAACTACTACTAGAGTATTAAAATCGGCTATAATGTTCAGATTATTATCAAGCTTAGTGATGACGGTTATATGCTTTACCTTATCAGAATTTTTCGCCACTTTTTTCATAAACAGGTCCGACTTGGGACAGTTTATTAGGCTATGTTCTCTCTATATTCTCTTTCAGGGAGTTCTCTCTTCAACATCCCTCTCCTTTATAGGTTTAGACAGAATGGATAGAAATGCCCTCATTCAAGGGATAATGGCAGTAATTAAGGCATCTGTAGGACCGTTGCTTATTGTGTTAGGACTTGGTATTATGGGTGCTATTATAGGACACATCGCAGGATATGCAATTGCGGGGCTGATAGCTCCAATTCTTCTTTATGTAGGACCCTATAGAAGACTTAAAGTTATTAAATCGGAGGAAAAGAATTTCTTTGTTAATGATATTAAATTATTGATAACGTACAGTCTCCCGCTGTACGCTACCACTGCTTTGTACATTGTTATTGAACGATATCAATTTTTTTTGCTGGCGTATTTTGTGAGTGACATACAGATTGGGAATTTCCAGGGGGCAATAATGCTGAGTTCCCTCATTCCTATGGTTCTTTCCCCAATTGCAACTGCTTTGTTTCCTGCCTTTTCAAAACTTGATCCTGAAACAGAGAAAGCCGAACTACAACGATTTTTTACACTTTCTGTCAAATATACGTCCTTTATAATCATACCTGCGACAATATCGCTGATGTTACTTTCCAAGAACGTCGTCCAACTTACCTTTGGATCCGGTTACGAGTTTACCCCCCTCTTTCTTACCCTCTTCTGTATAGGTTTTCTTTACACCGGGTTTGGATTCTCTATTTTAGGGAGGATGTTCATAGGGGTAGGTAGAACAAAGCTGGAACTTCAAAGCTACCTCCTGAATGTTCTATTCTTTGTGCCTCTCTCCTTTTATTTCACGTTTCGTTATAAAGTTGGAGGTCTTATCATTGCGTCTTTAGTTGGGAGGTTGGCGTCTTTGTTATACCAATTATGGTTCGCTTATCATAAGTTCTCGATCACTCCAAACTTTAAAGACCAGTTCAGAATTTACCTTTCTTCCTTTGTCTCCGCTCTCCCCGTATTTCTCTTTCTGAAAACCTCTACGTTTAATGCATTTCTGAACGTCCTTCTTGGGGGATGCCTCTTCGGGGTCACTTACTTTACCCTTTCCCCCTTTCTTGGAAGCCTCCACTCTCGGGATCTTGACAACCTTACCTTTCTCTTTCGTAAAAGAAGAGGAGCATGGCCCTTCATAAAAGGAGTTTTAACCTACGAATCTATGCTTCTCACTACTAAAAAGATTCTACAAGAGAAGTTTCGTCCCGCAGAGGGCAATACTTCAAATAGAGGAGATACCCCCTCCAGTGAATCTTAGACTGCGAGGATCCTTGACCTCCCCTAACTTCACCGAGAGACGCCTAACTAGTAAAGAACTGACTGCATGTACGATATATCCGCTTGAATATGCCACAAGGGGCAAAGTTCGATGGAGCTTCTTTAACCCATACAAGATCAGGTAGCGGAATTCCCCCGAATTCTCGTTTGAAGTTGTATAACCCATAGAGTAAATCAGGAGATGTGGCTCCAAAATCATAGGTTTCAAACCCTCGTTCTTGTGCCCATCGTATGGTTGAATCGTAGAGACATATGTGAGATTTAAATTCCCTAACCGCGGATCGTTTACTTCCCAAAAAGAGAGGATGCACACTCTTATTCTTCTGATCAAGGAAACACAGTTGTCCCGCTATCTTTTCTCCCGTTGATAAAAAGAACAAAGCGACATCTTCCTCATCGAGGAAGGTCGGGAGAGATCTGAAAAAAATAAGGGGTACTGGAGAGACACCAAGAGCTTTACAAGTTTCCTCGTAGAGTAGGAAAAATGTGTTAATATTTTCCTGAGTGAGCTTATACCGTTCTGTACATACTCCCTCTTTATTTTGAATGTTTTTTGAAATCCACGCAATGTCTCTTTGTCGTCTCCGAGAGAGATTGCGGTATATTTCATCTAAGTGAAGTATAAACCTACATGTCCAGACCTTAGGTACATACCCCCTCCTAGAGAGATAGTTAGCGAGGCCCACTGACCTCACGGACAAGTAAATCTGATGACTAAGAATCGCCTCTTGTTGTAAGATTCGATTTAAACCATCAAAAAGCAAATCAAGTACCTGATCTGTTTTTTTTGTGAGTATTGGACCGCCATAGGAAGGAGGAATAGGCAAACTGGTAAGAATGTTATATCGTCCTTGGGGGACAAGAAAATTGGGAATTCCACCAACCACCCCCCCGTTTTTCGATAAAAGTAAATGGAGAGGCTTGAGGCCAAGTCCTTTCTCTAACACTTGTAGGTACTCGTAAGAGTGAAAAAAGCCCCCTTGGGGAGCGTTTTCAACGAGTTCATTCCACTGATTTTTTCTCTTTTTTGATAGAAGAGTCAGACTATAGTCAACCATTTCAGGCTCTCCAGTAAGTAACCGTAAAACCTATTCTATAGAGCACTTGCTTTTTTAATAAAATAATCCCATCACAGAAGTGTTAAAACGAAACGATTCTGCCAGTAATTACATGAACGGAGGACAAGAGAAACACCCCTACGGGTATCGTTAGTCCGATTCCCTAAATTATTTTAATAAAGAAGGAAAAATGGGTTATACTTCCTGGCCAAATGGAGCGGAGATTGCCTTCGCCATACGAGATGATGATATCAGTTTTTTCACTCCACCTGAGAAACTTGAGAGATTATACGAAAAAGCATGGCAGAAAGGGTTTAAAGTATCATTCAGCACTATACCTATGCATAGAGCTACAATGCAACCTAATGTACCCCCAGAAAGCAGAGGTCACAAAGGAAAGGTGTTCAACATAAAGAAAAATAAAAAACTTGTTAAATTCCTCAAGTCAAAGGTAAAAGATAGAAAAGCTGACATCCTCCTACATGGCTATTTTCATGATAATCTTCGGAGCGTAAGTGTGACGGCTAGTGACACCATTGCCGATCCTAAGTTACTCTCTGAATTCTATGATCTCCCCAAGGAAGTGGTGAAAAGACGGCTACAAAAAGGGAAGCAGTTATTAGAGCAGATATTTAACACTAGCATTACAGTCTTTGCTCCTCCAAACTATTACCTTAACAACGAAATGCTACAAGCACTTCAAGAAACGAATCTTGCCTGTAATTGTGCGATGAATTCTGAGCTTTTAAAACGATTTCTTTTTAAGGCGACCATAGAATTTTGCAAGGCCCCCTTCAGAAGAAAGCGGACATGGATCTTCCACCTTGCAAAAAGTGTCCTCTCACGGGAGAGTACGCTTCAACCGACATTAGCTTACTTACTTCCCACCCCCTTCCTTAGGATTAGTTACATTTTAGGACCTGAAAATTTTGATACTGAGCGTAATGTAACGCACTTGTTCAAAACATTTAAGAAGAAGTTTCAAGATTTGAGGACCCAACGATCTTATTTCATTTTGAATACTCACTACCACACTTTCTTTTATGATTGGGAAGAGCGAATCACCCAGAAAAGACAGAAAGAAGTTTTCGATAAGATAATTGGCTTTGTAGCAACCCAAGACAAAGTTTGGAAGTGCACTGTCAGTGATATTTTAGCTGTAATCTCCAATCAACGGTAAGTTCTAGCTTCTTCGTCGACTCTCCTCTCTGATAGTTTAAGGGTTTCTCCTACTTACTAGAAAATTAGGACCATGAGGCTATTATATCAAGATACCTCTGTTTTTCTGCTTCCACAACGTTATCCCACGTGTAGGTAGAAGTAAATTTTTGAGCTTTTTTAGATAGCGTCTCTCTCCTAGCATCATTAGTAAGAAGCTCACAAGTTTTCTCTGCTAAAGAAGCAAGATTATATTCAGGTACCGTATTAACTAGCTTATTTGGAAAATTTAAACACATAGCGGGAATATTGTAAGCAACTACAGGAATCCCACAGGCGAGTGCCTCAAGGACAACAAGGGAGAAAGCATCACAGTGACTTGGATAAACAAGTAACTTGGAGGATTTGATATGGGCATATTTAGGCATACCATTAAGAAATCCCTTGTAAATAATGTTTGCAGTAAGATTGAGGTTCTTTACCTTTTGAAAGAACTTTTTCTTCCATAATTTTCTCCCAAACGTCCCCATAATACACAATTTAGCTTTGGGAATCTCACGAACGACCAAAGACCAAAATTTAGGAATGTCAAAAACACCTTTTTCAGGACATAGCCTTGTAAAGTATATCGCATCAAACTTTTTTTTAGATGGTTCGCACGCATTTATCCTTTTGAAGTCTACTGCAAGTGGTGGATCAAGCACGTCATGGTGTAAATCATATCCATAGCGATTAAGTTCAGTAGGAATAGCTGGACTTATAACAAGACTTTTAGTTCGTTGGAGAACCTTCAAAGAAGTGGCCACTAGCGGTTTAAACTGAATCATAGTCCGCATGTTCGTTAAGAAGGATACCTGAGAAACAGTCGAAGGTCGAAGTAAGGAAGATTGTAAAACGGTAGTCCATGGTAAATTATTTGACAAATTATGTAAAAGGAACGACTTTAAAACAAAATGAGATTCTTCGTGATGAGAGACAATAATATCTGCCTCTTCTAGGATTTTTTTGAGAGGAAGCGTTTCTAGGAGACTTAATAGGATTTTAACTTCATACAATGGGCCCTTAAACCCTCTAGAGACGGGAAATGGTTTGATAGTGTAGAGGTCATAACGTTGTTTCAAGAGGTTAATTCCGTCGTTAGGGGGCGTGAAGTTATAATCAACGACTATAATCGGATCAATGGAGTGGTTCTTTGCTCGTAATAGGACCTCAAAAGATCTCCGCATTCCACCACTTCCAGAGGGATTAGGGCTTGCAATTATCAACGGACGAAGCATCTTTATTACATTCTTCTAATGATCAATATAAGATAACCTACTTCCTTGACACATGTCTGATTCATTTTCTAACTGAATTGAATGCTTTAGAAGATATCGTTTCCCATGGATAGAGTGAAAACATGGGAAATACGCTCTTACCATAAGTATGAAAGAGATTTGAACATTTACAGAGGGGTCTTCTAAGTAAATATGTCCTGTCTCATAGAATTTTAAGAATATGGACGTTCTGTAGTAATTAAGGAGAAGTCCCCCATTTATTCATCTCTCGTATTTTTTCTGTGATCTCTGGTTTGAATTGTACAATAAAGTTTATCCATTGCTCCTCGAGCGGGGGGCGCAGGATATCTTCTGCAGAAAACCCCAACTTGAGAGGATTTTCCATATTAATTAGTTTATTATACATCACAAACGCCCAATTTGTTAAAATTGGGTCGCATACTAACTTTTCTTTCATTCGAAACCTATTTAAGAGATCAAAAATAGCCTGAAAGAAGCAAACGACCAGTATCTTCGGGAGTGATTGGGTATAACCGTAGCGATAGGTAAGAAAAACGTTCTTCATCGTATATCCGCTTCCAACAATTTTATCCAATTTATTTCTAAGTAAACGAGTAAAGAACTCGTCTAAACTGTTAATATAGCGTAATTCCCTAAAGAAAGTGGAAAGGAGAAGAGACGGAGAGGGAATATCTGGTTCACATTTCACTATTACAGGAAAGCTCCTCGCTAAACCTACAACGAACTCCCGAGCTATTAAATCAATGTCTTCTGCTCGGTTTAAGTTTCGCCACCCTCCAACCTTTTCGATTACGTCCCTTGGATGGATCTGGAGTATTCCAAATCCAAGAAGACTTTTTTCGTCTTTATATTTCCAATTTACGTATCCTGTAAGAAGTTGAGAAAGTTTTTTGGTATCATAGTAACAGTCAGTATCAAAATAAACAATGTTTTTGCCTTTAGAAAGTTTGTAAGCTAATTGTCTACCCCTTCCTCTATAACATTTATGCTGGATAATATTTAAGGGAAAGTTAGAGGCCTTATACCTTTGAAGAATCTCGAAAGTTGAGTCATTAGAGTAGTTGTCAACGATAACTATCTGGTATTCAAAGTTTTTAGCAGCTTTTATGATAGATTCTAAGCATTCATTAATCCGTTTAGCGTTATTATATGAAGTGCTACAGAAGCTAAAGGTAGGCATGTTCACTTTTCCCACATTTACCCTGAATCTTAACCATCTCCACAAAAAACATACTTTAAAAGAAACAGGAAGAGTGCAGATCAGGAAATACACGTTAACTATTAGGAAGGGCTCCTAGAAGCTGAAGCTGATAATCAATAACGGTTTCCCACGAGAATATAGTCTCTGCCCGTTCTCTGCTTCTTTCACTATATCTTATCCGAAGGTCCCTATTGGTTATCAGCTTTTGAATGGCTGCAGCTAAAGCTTCTGGATTGTTAGGAGGAATTAGGATTCCGCCTTTACCCAAAGTTTCTTTCAACCCCCCAACGTCTGTAGCAATTATTGGGGCTCCATTTGCCATACCGTGCACTAACGTACTACTACCACCGTGACTGTACGTATGAAGAACAAACAAAACAATTGCCTCTTGAAGTTTATGATTAAGTTCGGTCTCACTTAGTGATCCCCCCCAATAGAGGTAATCTTCAACGTCCAACTTTTTGGCGTAGTTAAGCGCGATTTCTCGTTCATTTTCTGTGTAAGCTCCAAAAATGTGGAGAAATTGTGGTTTTCCGTGTTCTTTTAATATTTTAAGAGCTTTGAGAGCTGTGAGGAACCCCTTCTCTGGTGTTGGTCTACCCAAAAATATTAGTTTATCTCTCGTTCTATCTGTCAATTCCGGAATGTGTACCCCGAGAGGGATAATTTTAATTTCTTCTTCAGGCAATGTTGATAGTCTTAGTAATTCATCCTTGGTGCTTTGAGAATGCACGCCCACTAAATCTGCATGTTTGTAAATCTCATTCAACCAGGGAAATTTTCTCTGAAGGGGGTGTAAGAAATGTACAAGAACAAGTTTCTTAGGAGAAGATGGAAGAGCAAGAAGAGGAATTAATGACACGAAAGAAAATGCTCCACTAACTTGCTGAAAGTGTATGATGTCATATTTCATTGATTTGAAATAAAATAAGATCCCTCTAAAGAGATCCAAAATGTACGCTAAGAACAAAAACGGCTTACGTTGATTGAGAAAGGGGAACCTTATCCAGTCACACCTACTTTTGGGGCTTCGAATCTCATGGATCGTATGGCAAGCACATTTAGTAGAAATAACTTTAGCATCAAACTGGTATTTGTTTCTGTAAATCTTGATCATGTGATCTGTATCTTCTGATAGAGCAAGAAACTGGTAGTAACAACTAAATATTCCGATTTTGAGTGTCATGAAACCCCCCCAAATGAACCATTCTCCTCCATGGATGACAAGATTGTATTTAACCTTTATAGGTTCTGTCTCTCCAGGTTGACCAGTATGTTCTGTTTTGTTAACTGCGGGGTAACGAACGAGATCGCTTCACTTTCAGTAAGTACATGAAAACTTTGGTGAAAAAGAGGTTAGACGACACATGCCTTCATTCAAAGGAGATTTTGCAAGAATACTTTCCATGCATTGCACTACGCATGTCCCTATCTACTTGCGTGGAATAAACAACTTATATAATTGACTATTAGGCCAACCATCACGCCGAAGATAAACATAGTGATAGTTTCATGGTGCATGATGTCGTCTATTTCAAACCATCCATGATCTGTGAAGATAAACTGATGAAACAGAATGAATACAATCACAAGACTGAGAATGGCTTCCATTAAGAGTAATTTCTTAAGTCTAACTGTTCTCCCTCCGATGACTATTCACTTTGAAACCAGTTTAGAGAGAGGTGGAGGTCTCTTAATAAGTGTTACAAGAGGTTGACATTATTGATACTCCTAGTTTTCTACCAAAGCATTAGATAAGAGGCCCCCAAAATTCCATTTAGGAACTGATCTCTCTTTTAGAGGGATTTTAATTGAACCCACAACTTTACAAATGATGACATACTCTCTTGGAAGGAACCTGCGCTGATTTTTTAAATCATTTTTTCTTAATTTCTCCTTAGCTACCTCCATGTTAGCGAGAAAGACCTCATATCAAAAGTAGTGATCCTCATGAAAATTACCCATCTCTTCCATCACTATGCTCCTGTCGTTGGTGGAATGGAGAAAGTAGTTCAAAATATAGCTGAAGAACACGCGAAGATGGGGCATGATGTACACATCCTGACAAGTATTTTCGGAGCTGAACAGGAATCCAAAGAAGAAATTTTAAACAAGGTTTCTATCAAGCGACTTAAAGCTTTCCAATTACATTATCCAGACTTAACCTTCCCTCTAGAACGAGCTGATAAATTATTGAAGGAAAGCGACATTGTTCATGCCCACAGTCAAAAATCCTTCTTTAATCACATCCTCTCTCTACGAGCGAAAAAACTTGGGACGCCCCTCCTTATGGACTTCATATCAGTTGACTACTTGGAGACTCATAGGAACATCTTTGTCAGAGGTTTTGGATCTTGTTATCAAAATGTGCTAGAACAAAGAAGCATAAACTTTGTAGATACACCCATCACTTTGAACAGACGTGATTATTTGAAACTCCAACAAAAATTTGGGGTTACCTCCTTAATCGTCCCAAATGGCTTAGAGAAGATATTTTTCACACGGCCGAGAGATGAAGATCTATTCCGAGCAAAGAGGGATGTTAACTGTGAAAAACTCTTTGCCTGTATAG
>JABAHS010149472.1_pt1 | contig 10633 bp, 6 predicted proteins | sample 7062111 | NCBI WGS metagenome assembly JABAHS01 (sample SAMN14534600, study PRJNA622989) | marine sediment metagenome | biome: marine biome [ENVO:00000428]; feature: marine pelagic biome [ENVO:01000023]; material: deep marine sediment [ENVO:00002113]; isolation source: pool of 4 deep marine... | reverse complement strand
GTCAGATACCGTCCCTGGTTTTCTCGAATGTCCAACGTAGTGATGGGCCCCACGCAGTCTGGCCGCAAGCTTCCAGCGCCCACTCCGGGAGGATCACCCACAGGAGGTGAATTGATCACGATATTCATGGGGAATCCAGACTGAATCTGTGTAATCCCGTTAATCTGCCATCCCCCCACAAGTTTGTCCCATCCCGGACTGAGGTCGGAAAGGAATTTCCTCCCTTCGCCAAAGGGGAACTCATACGTGTAGCTGAAAACCAGCCGATGCCGGGAATCGCGGTCTGAGTCAGCCCTCTCCGCTTCTAGGTCGAAAGTATTCTGTTCGAACCCTCCGATGTTGAAGGAAACGTCATCGATATTGTGCGACCAGGTATAGGCCGTCAAGAAACTGAGTCCGTACGAGTAGGCCTTCTTGACCCGAATGGTCATTGCGTTGTAATTCGAATTTCCTACATTGTCCGTGAATTGCAGTCTGGGGCTCAGGTTTGGATATAGGCTGGTGCCGCCGAGCCTCCTCTGGTTTATGAGGCGCCGGCGCTGGAGCTTGTGTCCTTGTGAGCCGACATAGCCGATCTCGAAGAGGAGGTTGGGTGTGAGCTCGCGTTGCACGGCTAGGGAGTACCTTTCGGCGTAAGGGGTACGGTTGTTGGGATTAATCGTCCGGCCGGCCGCACTCGGTCCCTGGCCCGGCAGCGGGAAGGTGAGCGGGTTCAGCACAACTACGCTGGGCGCGGTGGGATCGAAGAAGGGCCCCAAAAAGCCAAATGAAACCCCGTTGCCCGGGAGCTCGAGGAAGGGATGCGTGAAGAAGGGAGGCGATTGCATCAGGAACAACGTATCGTTCAACATCTCGGCTTCATAGAAGAGTCCAAACCCGCCTCGAACAACCGTTTTTGCGAAGGGTTCCCAGGCGAATCCCACCCGAGGAGCCCAATTGTTCAAATCTTTGTCGATCAGGGTCCTGCCCACAGGTTCCACCAGAACGTCCTGGAGGATTCCGCAGTCCACTCCTGGGGTACACGGTAGGAAATCTAGCGGGGCCGGGGAGTAAACATCGGTGCTATCGGCGATCAGGAACCTGCCTCCTCCCACATCCTCAACATCCAAGATCGACTGTCGATTGTCGGAAACGGTCGGCGGTGAGTTGTACTCGTACCGAATCCCCAGGTTGAGCGTGAACTTCGGGGTGATCCTCCAATCGTCCTGCGCAAAAAACTGCCAAAAGTTGCTGATCCCTAGGGTCGCTACGCCGAAGGCCGGGTTTTCTTGGCCAATTTCGGCGAACGTGGGCAGCCCCAGGACGAAATCAGCCACCGGAAAGGTCGTGTTCCAGGGCACAGGGCCAATGTCGAGAAAGCCGAAAAAGCCATTCTGGAAATCGCCGCTCCCCAGTCCGAATTGCACGTGTCGAATGTCAAACCCGGTCTTGATGGTGTGCTTGTCCTTAATGATGGTGACGTTGTCGGTGAAATTGAAGGTATTGTTGGCCTGGGTAAGGTAGCTGCCCACCAAAGGACTGCCGAACGCTGAAACAAAACCGATCCCGCCTTGCGGCACAAAGCCGTCCATTGTCACCGCCGGCGGGGAGGAGCCATCGGTGGGGGTGGCGCCGATGAACCCGAACACATCTCGCGCCCACTGGGGTTCCTCTGCGGCGATATCCGATTCGCGGGAATTGGACAAGCGCATAAACCCGAACCTGAATTCATTCAGCAGGCTCGTCGATTGAATGCGGTTCCACGCCAGTACCAGGTGCTGTTGGCGGCTGGGCAGTCTTTCCCCGTTGCCTGGAATGACGCCGGGCAAGAAAAGAGTGAAATCCTGAAAGGAGAACCGGCTGAAGAACTCGTCCTTGGCACCCAGCTTGTAGTCCAATCGCAGGGTGAACTGGTCGTTCCGGTTCGTATTGGTGGTCGGCGCGATGTAATTGAACGGGCTGGCGGCGGTGGGCACGGTATTGGGGGCGGGAATGAATTGTCTGAATACCTGTGCGAAGTGGTTCACTCGATCGGCTGGAATGATGTTTCCCGGGAACGGCTGGAAGCAATTGGCAAAACCGTCAAGGATTGTACATCCCGGGGCGAGCGGGTCATAAATGACTCGACAAGCCGGCTGGCCTGGACCTCCACAGGTCGGGCTGCCGGGGAGCAGGTCGGAAAAATCGGCCTCACCGGTCGGCGTGAGTCCCAGCCATTCCGGCTCTGGCACAAGCATAAAATTGGTTACGGTCCTGAGGATGCGCAGCCCTTCATAGTTTGCGAACCAAAAGGCTTTGTCCCTCTTGAGAGGCCCACCCGCGGAGGCACCGAACTGGTTGAACCGCAGGGGGTTCTTGTCCAGTCCCGATGCATTGGTGAAAAAATCGGCGGCGTCTAGCTTGTCATTTCGGAGAAACTCATAAACAGACCCGTGCAGCTCGTTGGTGCCACTTTTCGTGACAAGGTTGACTACGCTAGCGCCATGGCCGAATTCTGCTGAAAAGGTGCTCTCCAGCACTTCGAATTCTTGGATGGCATCCAGGGAGAGCGTGATGGAGGGAAGATTGACGTTGTTGTTGGTTTGATCTGACCCATCCAACCGAAAGTTGTTTGAACTGCCTCTGGCTCCCGCGATAGAAACTCCCGCAGCTACACGGACCCCTAAACCCGCAGAAGGCTCATCTGTGGTGGCAGGGGCCAGGGTGATCAAGTCGTTGAAGTCTCTCCCGTTTAGAGGCAAATCGAGAATCATTCTATTTTCTATTACTTCATCGACCGCCGAGGACTCCGGTTGTAGAAGCACCGCGCCCTCCACCACGCTCACCACCTCGGCTACAGGCCCCACCTGCAGGGTGACGTCGAGCCGGGCAGTCTGATTCACTTTCAGGAGAATGTTGCTCACAACCGCCTTGCGAAAGCCAGGGGCAGTAACCTCGATCCGATAAGACCCCGCCAGCAACGCGGGAACCACATAGGTACCTTCCTTACCGGTGGAGACTTCCCGCTCCAGCCCCGTCTGTTCGTTTGCCACCAACACTTCCGCGTTGGGCACCACGGCACCGCTTGGATCGGTAACGGTGCCAACAATGGACCCGTAGGGGGTCTGACCCGGACTGGGAGGCACTATTACCAGTAGGTAGGTAAACGAAACCAAGAAAACTAGAAAAAAGTCGATACGCTTCATGGTGGGTCTCCGGGGGCGCCCCCGTGTACTGGTGAGCATGTGGCTGGCCAAGGGCATTTTGCTTATCCCTGCCGATGCCTAACTGGTTGGAATAACAGGAACTATTGAGTCCGAAGCATCCGGGAAAAACGCAGCAATACGGACATTTCGTCACGCAGAAATCCGATAACTACAACGGTGTAGGACAATTTTTCGCGCCCCCCTTGGATAACGGAGGAAAAAGCTAAGCGAGCCCCCGGCGCGGCATCATTAGGCCTAGGCATACGGCTTTGGCGCCTCCCGGCGGAGCACGTCCTAGTGATCTCCCAGACCGGAACCGGTGGACTTACTTTTTTAAGGCCCAAGCTTTACTAAAGCTCTATGTCAGGTAGAGAAGGGAAGGTCGACCCTTCGCCGAGTAGAGGGCTAGGGTCGCGCCCCGGTGTGCGCTGTGCTCCATAAAGTCGGGCATCGCATTGAATTTCAGGAAACAATAGACCTGCCCCCTTCTTGTTCTGGGTGGGTTACCGGGGAGCTTCTGTCCTGGCCCTTTGTTTAGTGACGTGTGGCTTCCGGTTGTAGTAAGCTGATATTGGCAGCGGGGGTGAGAGAAGGAGGGCCGATGAAGAGCCCCCTCACCCAAGCTGCTCCTTCCTCTCGGGTTTCGAGTTCCCCTCGCGGCGCAGACATCCCTACCGCCGGAGCACTCTTCTTGTATTTCTGGTGCCATGAGACCTGATACGGCAGGCCGCGACCCCACGTTTGTTCGCCGATTGAGGTGGCAAACCGGCCTGGTGGGGGCCATCATCTTCTTGGTTCCATTTGTCTGTTTCTACCTCCTGGTGGGGAGTGCCAGCCGCCGGTACGTGCGCGGCCAGTCGTATGAGCGGCTGCAGGCGGGCGCGACGACCAATTCCCGGCTGCTCGACGACGTCTTTGAGGTTCGGAAGGCGGAGATCGAATCCTTGGCCGGGGCCATTGCGAAGTCGTCATTCGCTCCGGCCTCTTGGTCGCTCATGTTGCGGACCTTCGTCCGCAAGAATCCTTGGTACGAGTGTTTGGCGGTGGTCGATGACTCGGGCGAGATTATGGCCTCTTGCGGGGAGCTTCAGGACTTGGTCACGAATAACCCATATTTTGCTCCACTGTTTGCGGGCGAAACCATCACAAGCGACCGGCTGCTTTCCCTCCCGGGCGGTCCCCGAAAGATTGTGGTCGTCGCCCGTGTGTCATCCCCGCAGGGCAAACCTGCCCGGCTACTTGTTGCGGACCTTCGCGTGCATAAGCTCACCGGCCGCCTGTTGGACTTGGGAGTGGGGGCTTCGGGAGAGGTCTCGGTAGTGAATTCCTCAGGACACCTCGTGGTGTCTTCTTCTCCCGAGAGCCGGGCAGGTACGCTTGCCTTTGATGAAAGAGGCCCGAATCCCTTCCGGGGAAGTCAAGGAACGGCCAAGTATCGAAGCCACGACGGCCAAGTCGTGCTCTCGGCCTACCGACAATTGCGCCAGGAAGAGTTGTATTTGGTCGCGCAAGTGGCCGAAGCTGAAGTTCTGGCACGAGCCGATGAATTGCGGCGATCCATCTTGGTCTATCTGGTGCCGTTCTTAGCTTTGGGAGTGGGACTGGCTGTGCTGGCGTGGCACTTCGGAATCAACTACATCGGAAGGCTGACAGGGGAGGTATATGACGCCTTGAAGGTAGCGCAGCAGCGCGAGCGGGAGAGAGACTTGGCTCACCAGGAGCTGGCTCGCCGGTTCGAGCTAGAACGTGAACTGGCCCAGCAAAAAGTACAGTTCCAGGCCCAGCTCGCAAACTATGAAAAGAACGTCGCCTTGGCCCAACTGGCCCTGGGGGCTGCCCATGAGATTAACAATCCCTTGCTCGGTATCCTTACCCACTTGGAACTAAAGGCGAAGACGACCCCGGAGCAAGAAGAGCGGGCCAACATCGATCAGTGCATTGAGGCTGCCAAGCGCATCGCGTCCACCGTGCGCGGTCTGCTGAATTATGCCCGCCCCGACCCGTTGCGCCTGGCCAAGGTGGATTTGAGACAATTGGTCGAAGAAACTCTGGCCTTCCTGCAGCGCCAACCTCTGCTGCGTGGGCGGCGACTCGTGCAGGAGAGCCCGGCCAGCCTGCCCGCGATCACGGCGGATCCGAATCAGATCTCTCAGATCCTGATGAACTTGCTGCTCAATGCGGCTGACGCCACTCCCGCGGGCGGGCAGATTACTGTTTCCATCCGGCAGGTAAATTCCGGCGAGCGCGTGGAGATCTCCATCTCCGACACCGGCCACGGTATTCCTCCGGAAGTGCTGCCCCACGTCTTCGATCCATTTTTCACCACCAAGAGAACTCGGGGGACCGGTTTGGGGCTCAGCATCACCCAAACCTTCGTCCGCAGCCATCACGGAGACATCCAGATTGAAAGTGAGCCCGGGCAGGGGACGACCGTCCGCATTACGCTGCCCGTTGAACAGGAAGAACAACCCGTGCTGGGAGCGCCGAGAGCGGCAAGCTGAGGAAATGCCTTTCTCCATTCTAGTCGTGGACGATGAGGTTCTGACCTTGCGCAACATCAGCAAGGGCTTGCGGGAGGAGGGCTTCCAGGTGTTCACGGCCGCGGACGGGGAAGAAGCTCTGAGAATTTTTGCCGCAGAAAAACCGGATCTGGTGTTGCTCGATGTGGTGCTGCCTGAGATTGACGGTCTGGAGATCCTTCGACGAGTCAAGAGCCAGCAACCCTCCACCATCGTGATTATGATGACGGCGTACCACATCGTGGAACGAGCCGTAGAAGCAATGAAATTGGGTGCCTATGACTATATGCTCAAGCCCTTTCACCTCTCCGAGCTGGTGGCGACAGTCAAGCGGGCCAGCGAAGTGCTGGCGCTGCGGGTGCGGGTGGCGGAATCGGTTGAGTCGGCTAAGGGCCGCTACAATTTCGGTCGTATCGTCACCCAGAATCCCAGGATGAAGGAAGTCCTGGAGCTGGCCCGCAAAGCGGCGGAATCCGAGCGAACGACGATTCTGATTCAAGGCGAGAGCGGCACCGGCAAGGAAGTCCTGGCGAAAGCCATCCATTATCACAGTCCTCGGGCTCACATGCCTTTGCTGGACGTCAATTGCGCCGCCCTGCCGGACACGCTGCTGGAAAGTGAGCTCTTCGGATTTGAGCCTGGGGCCTTCACCGATGCGCGGAGGAGGAAAGAAGGGCTGCTGGAGCGAGCCGACGGAGGGACCGTTTTCCTGGATGAGATTGGCAACATGTCTCCCGCGGTGCAGGCCAAGTTGTTGCGGGTGCTCGAAGAAGGGACGTTCATGCACCTGGGCGGGACGCGCCCGCTCCGGGTTGACGTCAGGCTCATCGCCGCCACCAACCGCAACCTGAAGGCAGCGACCCGGGAAGGTCAATTCCGCGAAGACCTTTTTTACCGACTGAACGTGGTTCCTCTGGTAATTCCTCCCCTGCGGGAACGGACCGAAGACATCATCCCGCTGGCCCTGGAACTCTTGCAGGAATTCAACCGTGAATTGAAGAAATCGTTTACCGGTTTGACCCCGGAGGCGGCCAGCCGCCTAAGGCGATATCCGTGGCCAGGCAACATTCGGGAACTGAAGAACGTCATCGAGCGAAGCATGATCTTGGCGGCGGAGGGAGACATCGGCGTCCAAGACCTGCCCGGAGAAGTCCGTGAATTTCGGGCCGAGACCATACCGGCCATGGAGCCTGTCCCGAGCAAGTCTCGTCGCGGGTTCGTCTCCTTACGGGAATTGGAAGACAGGTACATCGATCAAGTCCTCGAAGCCACCGGGCACAATCGCGCCCAGGCGGCCCGCATATTAGGGATCCATCCCACCTCCCTTTTGCGGCGTTTGAAGAAACAAAAGATGAAAGCCTAGCTGCATCTTGCAGTACTGCAAAGTGCAGCGTTTCCCTAGCACCCTGCACTGCGAGATTTCTCCCAGAGCTTCTCTCCCTTTCTAAGTCCTGTCTTTCCACTCTGATTTCCTGGGCCGGGTTTTGGCTTTCGCTTGCAAGAAGCAAGGCGGAAGGGGAGCGAAAGGAAACGCTCACCGGGCAGGGAAGGGAGCAAGGCCCTGCCCGCGAAAGGAGGCGCGATGGCCATTCTGCTCACGCTGCTGACGTTCCTGCTGTTCATCCTGGTCAGCCACCTGCGCTCGCAAGCGACCGCCCGAGAGGCGCGGCCCGCCACCGTGCGCGCGAAGCCGGTGGCGCCAGAAGTTGTGCGGGAGGCGGGGTTCGACATCGCGAAGGGCTATAGCTTCCATCCAGGGCACACGTGGGCCCTGGAGGAAAACTACCGCAACGTCCGTATCGGGGTCGATGGGCTGGCCGCCGAGCTCCTCGGGGAAGTGGCCAGGGTTGACACCGAGCCGCTTTATCGTTGGATTCGCCAGGGACAGAAAGCCTGGACCCTTCATCTGGACGGCATTTCGGTGGACATGGTTTCGCCTATCGAAGGCGTGGTGGTGGCGATCAACCCCAATGTGTTGCGCGAGCCATCCCTTCTGACCCGAGACCCCTACGGGGAAGGCTGGGTGATGGTCATCCAATCGCCCTTCGTGGAAGGCAACCTGAAGAACTTGCTCCGCGGCCCGCTGGTGCGCCCCTGGATGCAGAGCAGCCTTGATTCACTGAAGGAAATGATCTGGCAGAGCTCGCCGGAACTGGCCTACGCACAAGACGGGGGAGTCCCCACTTCTGGCTTGTTGGCTCGTGTGGACCCCGGCCTGCGCTCGCGGGTGGTCCGGGAGTTTTTCCTGACGTGAGGTGAAGCCGAGGAAAGGAGGCGCGAACATGAGCGGCAAACCCAAGGCCATGCTCATCGACATCACTCGGTGCATCGGCTGCCATAGCTGCGAGCTGGCCTGCAAGCAGGCCCATAATCTCCCGGAAGACCCGGAGCCGGAGCTTTCCGATACGGCCTTGACCGTGGTCCAAGAACGCCAGGGTCGATCGGTGCGCAAGCTATGCATGCATTGCCAGGAGCCCGCCTGTGTGTCGGTTTGCCCGGTGGGCGCTTTGCAGAAGACCCCGCTGGGGCCGGTCGTCTACCAAGCGGACCGGTGCATTGGCTGCCGTTATTGCATGCTGGCTTGTCCCTTCCAGGTGCCGCGCTACGAATGGAACCGCTTGGCCCCATATGTCAAGAAGTGCGATCTGTGCGCTGAAAGGATCGCCCGCGGGGAGGCTCCGGTGTGCGTGGAGGCGTGCCCGGTCGGAGCTGTGCACTTCGGAGACCGGGATACCCTCCTGGCCGAGGCCCGGCGTCGCATTGGCGAGGATTCGGGCTATGTGCCGCGGATCTACGGGGAAGAAGAGGTTGGCGGCACGTCGGTTCTCTTTCTCTCCGACGTACCTTTCGAGAAACTGGGGTTCGTCACCCCGCCGAGCGACCGGCCGCTCCCCACGCTGACTGCGGCACCCCTGCAAGAAGTGCCTACGGTGGTCACCGTAGGCAGCGCCGTTCTGGCAGCCCTCTACTGGTTCACCAAGCGCCGCGAAGAAGTGGCGCTCGCCGAGGCGAAGGAAGAAAACACCAGCCCGGGCGCCGCCTCGCGCCTCCCGAGCGCGAGTCCGAAAGGAGTTGACTAGCCATGAAAGTCCCAAGCCTGCCCAAATTGACTGTCTGGCGTGCCTTGGTGGTCGCGATCTTCGCTGCGGGTCTGTACGCTACCTGGCTCCGCTTTGCCCAGGGGTTCGAAGCCAGCACCAACCTTTCCGACCCGTACCCGTGGGGGCTCTGGGTGGGGCTCAATACGCTGTGCGGAGTGGGGCTGTCGGCCGGCGGCTTCGCGATCGCCGCCGCAGTTTACATTCTCGGGATTGAGCGTTATCGGCCCATTGTCCGCACGGCCATCCTGGTCGCTTTCCTGGGGTATCTTTCCGTGGTGGCGGGGATGCTGTTCGAGCTCGGGCTGCCCTGGCGCATCTGGCATCCGATCGTCATGTGGAACCGGAGCTCGGTGTTGTTCGAAGTGGCCTGGTGCGTCATGCTTTACACTACGGTTCTCACGCTGGAGTTTTGTCCGGCCCTGTTCGAGCGCCTGGGCTGGCGCCGCCTGCAAGCCTGGCATCCTCGCATCCTGATCGGCCTGGTGCTGGTGGGAGTGCTGTTGTCGTCGTTGCACCAGTCGTTCCTGGGAGGGCTGTACTTGATTACCAAGGGCAAGCTCTATCCGCTGTGGTACAGCTCGCAACTCCCGGCGCTGTTTTTCCTTTCCTCCATTCCGGCCGGCTTGGCGGTGGTAATGATGGCCCTGTATCTGAGCGCGCGTTCGCTGCGGGCTCACCTCGACTTAGCCCTCCAGAAGGAATTGAGCTTTGTCATCGGCCTCCTTCTCATCCTCTATGCGGTGTTTCGCGGTGTCGACCTGGTGTCGGGGGGCGGCTGGCAATATCTCCGGGTGAAGCAGACGGAGACGGGCTGGTTTTGGCTGGAGATCGGCTTGTTCCTCGTGGTGCCGCTGGTCCTTTTGGCCTCTCGAGGCGTGCGCAACAGCCCGTTGGGGCTCTATTGGACCTCGGTGGCGATCGTCATGGGTTTTATGGCCAACCGGTTGAACGTCGCCATCAATGGTCTGCAAGCCAGCGCGGGCATCACCTACTTCCCCAAGTGGAGCGAATTCGCCATCAGTCTCGCGGTCATCACCGCCGCGGTAGTGGCCTTCCGCTACGCGGCCAAATATCTCAGGATCTTCCCCCGGGAGGAACGGCCTTCTAGCGCCCTTCATGCATCCAGGCGGACTCGACGAGATGCGCTCGTAGCCGCGGACTGAGTCTCATAGAGCGCTATTCAAGACCCAGAAGCACAGAACGTTAGGGAGGGAGTCGCGAATGGGAATCTACAATGCGTTGCTCGCCTTCAAAGGAAAGCGGCCCCACAGTAAGCAGTCTATCTCTATCGAGGTGGCCCTGCGGTCGCCGAACTCGCCCTCGAGAACTGGACGCCCTGGACCGCTTGAGTTCTGCTTAGGCTGGGAATGCGGTTGCTGGATTGGCGAATCACCAGGGTAGGTTCAATCAACACAACTTGTGGCCTTGAAACTCGTTTCGCTTTCACCAGTTTCAGCAGCAACGCGGCAGCGGAACGCCCGATCTCGATTCGATTTTGGTCCACGGTACTCAGGGAAACGCTGAGATACTGTCCGTAGCGGGCATTCCCCACTCCGATCAAACCCATCTCTTCGGGCAGCCGCACTCTCTCCTCCAGGAGAGCCTGCAACGCCCCGATGGCAATCGGATCACTCGCCGCGAAAACCGCATCGGGTCGAGGGGCACTACAAAGCAGCTTCCGCATCGCTTCGTAGCCGCTCGACTCTTCGTGATAATGGGCTTCGATCACGTAGCTGCGCCGGATCGCCAAACCATGGCGGCGCAACGCCTTCAGGTATCCCTTGTACCGCCCAATCGCGGTGGAGATATTCGGGCCCCGGATGTGAGCAATATTTTGATATTTCTGCTC
>JABAHS010015395.1_pt1 | contig 10634 bp, 5 predicted proteins | sample 7062111 | NCBI WGS metagenome assembly JABAHS01 (sample SAMN14534600, study PRJNA622989) | marine sediment metagenome | biome: marine biome [ENVO:00000428]; feature: marine pelagic biome [ENVO:01000023]; material: deep marine sediment [ENVO:00002113]; isolation source: pool of 4 deep marine... | reverse complement strand
GCCATGCGGTGCGTATCTTCCTTTTTCTTGACAGCGGTGCCGCGATTCTCGGCGGCGTCCAGCAATTCGTGCGCGAGGCGATGCGCCATGGATTTCTCACTGCGTCTGCGCGCGGCGTCGATCACCCAGCGCATGGCCAGCGTCTGGCGACGCGCAGGACGCACCTCGACCGGCACCTGGTAGGTCGCGCCGCCGACGCGGCGCGATTTCACCTCGACGACCGGCTTGACGTTCTCCAGCGCCTGTTCGAGCAGCTCCAGCGCCTTCTCGTCGCTGTGCGTCTCGCGCTCGGAAATCCGGTCCAGCGCGCCGTATATGATGCGCTCGGCCACGGACTTCTTGCCGTCGTTCATGATCATGTTCATGAACTTGGCAAGCAGCTGGCTCTGATACTTCGGATCGGGAAGGATATGGCGCTTCGGCGCCTGAGTACGTCTGGACATGGATGGTTCCTGATTTCGGCTGTCGCGCGCCGAGGCGCGCTCCTACGATACCTTTTCTCTTCTAATTACGATTTCGGGCGCTTCGTACCGTATTTCGAGCGGCCCTGCCTGCGGTCGGAAACGCCGGCACAATCGAGCGTGCCGCGCACCGTGTGGTAACGCACGCCGGGCAGATCCTTTACGCGGCCGCCGCGAATCAGCACGACCGAGTGCTCCTGCAGGTTGTGGCCCTCGCCCCCGATGTACGACGTTACTTCGAAGCCATTCGTCAAGCGGACGCGTGCTACCTTGCGCATGGCCGAATTCGGCTTCTTCGGCGTCGTGGTGTAGACGCGGGTGCATACGCCCCTGCGCTGTGGACACGCCTCGAGCGCCGGTACCGTGCTTTTCTCACGCTTCGACTGGCGTGGCTTCCGTACTAACTGATTCACTGTGGCCATAGGCCTTTATCTCTTTGTCTGATTGTCAAAAAAAACATCGTATGCGCCAATAAAACGCGCGCACCCAACTGCCGAACCTCGCCTGGCTCGTTGTCGGGTATCCGGCCGGAGCGCTTTACCTGTAGGAGCGCGCCTCGGCGCGCGACGGGGCGCATTTCGACGACCGCTCCCACACAGCTCCGCCCCAAATTGTCAGGGCCCGCGGAAAGGCGGGCCCTCGTCATGAGGTCGGGCATTGTATTGACGCGCCGTGCAGCGTGTCAAGCCAGCCGATCCGGCCACAGCGGGACTGGATCGGCGTCGTCGCCGGATATCCGCGCGCAGTCGCGAAATCAGCGCCACTGTCTCCTGACTTGTGGCGCTAAGTCATTGATTATCAAGCCTCCGACTGGGCTTCCTCGCTCTCGTCGGTCGTGGCCCCAGCGGTCTCCGCCGGCGCAGCGTCTTCATCCGTCTCGGTACTCTCTGCCTCGGCGCTTTCTGCCTCGGCCCGCTGGGCCTGTTCGAGCTCCCTGAGCTGGTCGGACAGATCCTGCTCACGCGTACGCCGCCGTTCGGCGTGGTGCGCAAAACCGGTGCCTGCCGGAATCAGGCGGCCGACGATAACGTTCTCCTTGAGGCCGCGAAGCTCGTCTTTCAGGCCACGAACGGCGGCTTCCGTGAGGACGCGCGTGGTCTCCTGGAACGAGGCCGCCGATATGAACGACTCGGTTGCCAGCGACGCCTTGGTGATGCCGAGCAGGACCGGCTCGATGGTCAGGGGCTCCTTGCCCTGTGCCTCGAGCTGTTCCGCGACTTCGAGATAGCGCGCCTTGTCGATCTGCTCGCCACGCAGGTACAGACTGTCGCCCGGAGACTCGACGTGCACCTTGCGAAGCATCTGGCGAATGATGACCTCGATGTGCTTGTCGTTGATCTTCACGCCCTGCAGGCGATACACGTCCTGNNGTGGGGATTGGGTTCGCCGTCGGCGATGACTTCGCCCTTGACGACCTGCTCACCCTCGAACACGTTGAGGTGACGCCACTTCGGAATCAGCTCCTCATGGCTCTCGCCATCCTCGTCGGTAATGACCAGGCGGCGCTTGCCCTTGGTTTCCTTGCCGAAGCTAACGGTGCCTGTGTACTCCGCCATGATTGCCGGATCCTTGGGCTTGCGCGCCTCGAAGAGGTCCGCAACGCGTGGCAGACCACCCGTGATGTCGCGCGTCTTCGACGATTCCTGCGGGATGCGGGCGATAATGTCACCGACCGCAACCTGTGCACCATCGGACATGCTGATGATTGCCCCAACCGGCAGGGCGTACACCGCCGGGATATCCGTGTTGGCAAAGCAGATGTCTTTTTCTTCCTCATCGACGAGTCGCGCAACCGGCCGGAGATCCTTACCGGCACTACCGCGGCTCTTCGGATCGAGCACGACGATCGACGTCAGCCCGGTGAACTCATCGATCTGCTCGGTAACCGTCACGCCGTCCACGAAGTCCTGGAACTTCAGCTTGCCCGCGACCTCGGTCACGACCGGGTGGGTGTGCGGGTCCCAGGTTGCAACGATCTGCCCCGGCTTGACCTGCTCACCGTCCTCGACGGTGATGGTCGCACCGTAAGGCACCTTGTAGCGCTCGCGCTCACGGCCGAGATCGTCGATGACCGAGATCTCGCCGGAACGCGATACGGCCACCAGGTAGCCCTTGTGGTGCGCCACCGTCTTGATGTTGTTGAGCTTGGCGACGCCCTTCGACTTGATCTCGATGTTGCTGACGGCCGCAGATCGCGACGCCGCACCACCGATATGGAAGGTGCGCATCGTAAGCTGCGTGCCCGGTTCGCCAATCGACTGAGCGGCGATCACGCCAACCGATTCACCGATGTTGATGCGCTGGCCGCGCGCGAGGTCGCGTCCGTAGCACTGTGCACAGACACCGTAGCGAACCTCGCAGGTGATCGGCGAACGAACCTTGACCTGGTCGATCGAGTAGTCCTCGAGCTGCTGCACGGTGGCCTCGTCGAGCATCGTGCCCGCATCGAACGCAACCTTGTCGGTACCCGGGATCAGAACGGCTTCCGCGAGCACGCGGCCCAGTACGCGTTCGCGCAGCGGCTCGACGATATCGCCGCCCTCGACGAGCGGCGCCATGGCGACGCCGTTCCTGGTTTCGCAGTCCACCTCGGTAACCACGAGATCCTGCGCAACGTCGACCAGGCGACGTGTCAGGTATCCCGAATTGGCGGTCTTGAGGGCCGTATCGGCGAGACCCTTGCGGGCACCGTGCGTGGAGATGAAGTACTGCAGCACGTCGAGGCCTTCGCGGAAGTTCGCGGTAATCGGCGTCTCGATAATGGAACCGTCCGGCTTCGCCATCAGGCCACGCATACCCGCCAGCTGGCGGATCTGCGCGGCAGAGCCGCGCGCGCCGGAGTCGGCCATCATGTAGATCGAGTTGAAGGACTCCTGCTCGACGTCCTTGCCCTCGGCATCCTTGACCGTTTCCGTGCCCAGCTTGTCCATCATCGCCTTGGCGACCTGGTCGTTGGTGCGTGACCAGATATCGACGACCTTGTTATAGCGTTCGCCGTCAGTCACGAGACCGGAACCGTACTGGTCCTGGATCTCCTTGACCTCGGATTCGGCCACCGAGAGAATGTCCGGCTTGCTCTCCGGCACCACCATGTCGTTGACGCCGATCGAGATGCCAGCCGTAGTCGCGAGACGGAAGCCGGTGTACATCAGGCGATCCGCAAAGACGACCGTCTTCTTCAGCCCGAGCCTGCGGTAGCAGATATTGATGACGTTGGAAATGGCCTTTTTCGACATCGTGCGGTTGACGAGATCGAAGTCGAGCCCCGGCGGCAGGATGCCAGACAGCAGGGCGCGGCCTATCGTGGTCTCGACGAGCTTCGAGACCCTGCGGGTCTCGCCGTTCTCGTCCGTTTCGTCCATCGGCACGCGGATCTTGACCTTGGCCTGCAGCTCGGCAATGCCATTCTCGTAGGCGCGCCGGGCTTCGTCGAGGTCCGATAGGAGCATTCCTTCGCCTTTCGCATTGACGCGCGTGCGGGTCATGTAATACAGCCCGAGCACGACGTCCTGCGACGGAACGATGATCGGATCACCATTCGCGGGCGACAGGATGTTGTTCGACGACATCATCAGGGCACGCGCTTCCAGCTGCGCCTCGAGCGACAGCGGCACGTGCACAGCCATCTGGTCACCGTCGAAGTCAGCGTTGAACGCGGTGCAGACGAGCGGGTGCAGCTGGATCGCCTTGCCCTCGATCAGCACGGGCTCGAAGGCCTGGATGCCCAGGCGGTGCAGGGTCGGGGCGCGGTTGAGCAGCACCGGATGCTCGCGGATGACCTCTTCGAGGATATCCCAGACTTCCGGTCCCTCGCGCTCGACGAGGCGCTTGGCCGCCTTGATCGTGGTCGCTTCACCGCGCAGCTGCAGCTTCGAGAAGATGAACGGTTTGAAGAGCTCGAGGGCCATCTTCTTCGGCAGACCGCACTGGTGCAGCTTGAGCGTCGGGCCGACCACGATGACCGAACGGCCCGAGTAGTCGACGCGCTTGCCCAGCAGGTTCTGCCGGAAGCGGCCCTGCTTGCCCTTGATCATGTCGGCCAGCGACTTCAGCGGGCGCTTGTTGGTGCCGGTGATGGCACGGCCGCGGCGACCGTTGTCGAGCAGCGCATCCACGGACTCCTGCAGCATGCGCTTCTCGTTGCGCACGATGATATCGGGCGCATTCAGCTCGAGCAGGCGCCGCAGGCGGTTGTTGCGGTTGATGACCCGGCGATAGAGATCGTTCAGGTCCGACGTCGCGAAGCGGCCGCCATCGAGCGGCACGAGCGGACGCAGGTCGGGCGGAAGCACCGGCAGCACCGTCAGGACCATCCACTCGGGCTTGTTGCCGGACTCGATGAACGACTCCAGCAGCTTCAGCCGCTTGGACAGCCGCTTGATCTTGGTCTCGGAACGCGTCGCGTCGATATCCTCGCGTACCGCGAGTACTTCGCGCTGCAGGTCGATGGTCCTCAGCATGTCACGCACGGCCTCGGCGCCCATCCGGGCATCGAACTCGTCGCCATACTGCTCCAGCGCCTCGAGGTACATCTCGTCCGTCAGCAGCTGGCCGCGCTCGAGTTCGGTCATGCCGGGATCGACCACGACGAAAGCTTCGAAGTACAGCACACGCTCGATTTCCCGCAACGTCATGTCGAGCATCAGGCCGATGCGCGACGGCAACGACTTCAGGAACCAGATGTGCGCCACCGGGCTCGCCAGCTCGATGTGCGCCATGCGCTCGCGGCGCACCTTGGTCTGCGTCACTTCGACGCCGCACTTCTCGCACACGACACCACGATGCTTGAGGCGCTTGTACTTGCCGCACAGGCACTCGTAGTCCTTGATCGGGCCGAAGATCTTCGCGCAGAACAGGCCATCACGCTCCGGCTTGAAGGTCCGGTAATTGATCGTCTCGGGCTTCTTGACCTCGCCGAACGACCATGAGCGGACCATGTCCGGCGACGCCAGACCGATGCGAATCGCGTCGAAATCGTCGACCGGGTTCTGGTATTTGAAAAGCTTCAAGAGATCTTTCATTACTCTGTCTCCAGCTCAATGTTGATGCCCAGAGAGCGAATCTCCTTCACCAGGACATTGAACGATTCCGGCATTCCGGCATCCATCTCGTGCTCGCCGTCGACGATGTTTTTGTACATCTTGGTACGGCCCTGCACGTCGTCCGACTTGACCGTCAGCATGCAGCGTGTAGGCGGCGCCGTAGGCTTCCAGCGCCCAGACCTCCATCTCGCCGAAGCGCTGGCCGCCGAACTGGGCCTTGCCGCCCAGCGGCTGCTGCGTGACGAGGCTGTACGGACCCGTCGAGCGCGCGTGCATCTTGTCGTCGACAAGGTGGTTCAGCTTGAGCATGTACATGTAGCCCACGGTGACGTCGCGGTCGAAGCGTTCTCCGGTTCGTCCGTCGAACAGCGTCGACTGACCCGACTGGTTCAGGTCGGCGAGCTCCAGCAGGCCCTTGATCTCGGCCTCTGTCGCTCCGTCGAAGACCGGGGTCGCCGTCGGTACACCATTTGTCAGGTTGCCGGCCAGTTCGATGACCTCGGCGTCGCTGAGCGACCTGATGTCCTCTTCCTTGCCGCCCGTCTTGTTGTAGATCGTCTCCAGCAACTCACGGATCCTGGCGCTCGACTCCTGCGCCTTGAGCATTGCGTCGATCTTCCTGCCGAGACCCTTGGCCGCCCAGCCGAGATGCGTTTCCAGCACCTGGCCGACGTTCATGCGCGACGGCACGCCGAGCGGGTTCAGCACGATGTCGACCGGCGTTCCGTCCTCGAGGTACGGCATGTCCTCGACCGGGACGATCGTCGAGATCACGCCCTTGTTACCGTGGCGGCCGGCCATCTTGTCGCCCGGCTGGATGCGGCGCTTGACGGCCAGGTAGACCTTGACCATCTTCAGCACGCCCGGTGCCAGGTCGTCACCCGCGGTGATCTTCGCCTTCTTCTCGTCGAAGCGGCGATCGAACTCTTCCCGCTGGGCCTTCAGGCGCTCGTACGCCTTCTCTAGCTGCTCGTTGGCTTCATCATTCTTCAGCCTGATCTCGAACCACTGTTCGCGCGGCACCTCGTCGAGGTAGGCCTTCGTGATCTTCGAGCCCGACTTCAGCTTGTTAGGGCCACCCTGCGCGACCTTGCTCGTCAGCATGCGCTCTACGCGCTCGTAGATGTCCTCTTCGAGGATGCGCAGCGTGTCGTCGAGGTCCTTGCGCACACTCTCGAGCTCGGATCTCTCGATCGAGAGGGCACGCGCGTCCTTTTCCACGCCGTCGCGCGTAAATACGCGCACGTCGATGACGGTACCGTCCATACCCGGCGGTACGCGCAGCGACGTATCCTTAACATCCGAGGCTTTTTCGCCGAAGATCGCACGCAGCAGCTTCTCCTCCGGGGTCAGTTGGGTCTCACCCTTCGGCGTTACCTTGCCGACGAGGATGTCGCCGGCTTTTACCTCCGCACCGATGAACGCGATGCCGGACTCGTCGAGCTTGGCCAGCGCCGCGTCACCCACGTTCGGGATGTCGGAAGTGATGTCCTCGGGGCCAAGCTTCGTATCGCGAGCAACGCACTGCAGCTCCTCGATGTGAATGGTCGTAAAACGATCCTCCTGGACAACCCGCTCCGAGATCAGGATGGAGTCCTCGAAGTTGTAGCCGTTCCACGGCATGAACGCGACCAGCAGGTTCTGCCCGAGCGCCAGCTCGCCCATGTTGGTCGAGGGTCCGTCCGCCAGCACGTCCCCTGCGGCGATAACGTCGCCAGCGGAGACCAGCGGACGCTGATTGATGCAGGTGTTCTGGTTCGAGCGCGTGTACTTCGTCAGGTTGTAGATATCGACACCCGCCTCTTCCGCGCTGGTCTCGTCATCGTTGACCCGGACGACGATACGCGAAGCGTCGACGGAATCGACCGTGCCGCCGCGGCTGGCGACGACGGTCACGCCCGAGTCGACGGCGACGGCGCGTTCGATGCCCGTTCCAACAAGCGGCGCTTCGGAACGCAGTGTCGGCACGGCCTGCCGCTGCATGTTCGAGCCCATCAGGGCACGGTTTGCATCGTCGTGCTCCAGGAACGGAATCAGGGCCGCCGCGACGGAGACGATCTGGCGCGGGCTCACGTCCATGTAGTCGACGTCCGCCGGATCGGCGAGTGTGAACTCGTTCTTGTGCCGCACAGACACCAGGTCGTCGACGAACTTGCTCTTGGCGTCGAGCTCGGAGTTCGCCTGGGCGATCACGTACTGGCTTTCCTCGATAGCCGACAGGTAAACGATGTCCGTCGATACCTTGCCACCCACGACCTTGCGGTACGGCGTCTCCAGGAAGCCGTACTCATTGGTGCGGGAATAAACGGCGAGCGAGTTGATCAGGCCGATATTCGGCCCTTCCGGCGTCTCGATCGGGCAGACCCGCCCGTAATGGGTCGGATGCACGTCGCGCACCTCGAATCCGGCGCGCTCACGCGTCAGACCACCCGGGCCGAGCGCCGATACGCGGCGCTTGTGCGTGACTTCCGACAGCGGGTTGTTCTGATCCATGAACTGCGACAGCTGGCTCGAGCCGAAGAATTCCTTCACGGCAGCCGCCACCGGCTTCGCGTTGATCATCTCCTGCGGCATCAGGCCTTCGGTCTCCGCCTGCGTCAGGCGCTCCTTCACCGCCCGCTCCACGCGGACCAGGCCGACGCGGAACGCGTTTTCCGCCATCTCGCCGACGCTGCGCACGCGGCGGTTGCCGAGGTGGTCGATGTCATCGACCGTGCCATAACCGTTGCGGATGTCGATGAGCGTCTTGAGAACATCGAGGATATCCTGCTTTTCCAGCACGCCCTCGCCTTCCGACGTATCGCGGCCGACACGGCGATTGAATTTCATGCGGCCGACGGCCGAAAGGTCGTAACGATCCGCATTGAAGAACAGGTTCTGGAACAGGTTCTCGGCAGCCTCCTTGGTCGGAGGCTCGCCCGGGCGCATCATGCGGTAGATTTCGACGAGTGCCTCGAGGCGGGTCGTCGAAGGATCGATGTTGAGTGTATTCGAAATGAACGGCCCGCGATCGAGGTCGTTCACGTACAGCGTGCGAATGTGATCGACGCCGTTCTCGATGAGTGCCTCGATGAGCTCGGCCGTCAGCTCGGCATTGGCGGCAGCCAGCAGCTCGCCGGTCTCGGTATCGACGACGTCGTGGGCGAGGATCTTGCCCTCGAGATACTCGGACGGCACCGCCAGCTTGTCGACGCTCGACTTCTCCATCTCGCGGACGTGCTTGGCTGTGATGCGGCGGCCTTCCTCGACAATCATCTTGCGCCCGAGCTTGACGTCGAACGTCGCCGTCTCTCCGCGCAGGCGCTCGGGGACCAGACCCATCTTTATGTCCTTGTCAGACAGGTAGAAATCGTTGGTCTCGAAGAACATCTCTAGCATTTCTTCGTTCGTCATTTCCAGCGCGCGCAGAATGATCGTGACCGGCAGCTTGCGACGGCGGTCGATCCGCGCGAAGACGCAGTCCTTCGGATCGAACTCGAAGTCGAGCCAGGAACCGCGGTACGGGATGATGCGCGCGGAGAACAGCAGCTTGCCCGAGCTGTGCGTCTTGCCCTTGTCGTGGTCGAAGAAGACGCCCGGCGAGCGGTGCAGCTGGGAGACGATGACGCGCTCGGTGCCGTTGATCACGAACGTACCGTGATCGGTCATCAGCGGCATTTCGCCGAGATACACCTCCTGCTCACGTATGTCCTTGACGGGCTTCGGGGTGCCGCTGGCTTCCTTGTCGTAGATCACGAGGCGCACCTTGACGCGTATCGGTGCCGCGTAGGTCAGGCCTCGCATCTGGCATTCCTTTACGTCGAAAACCGGCTCGCCGAGCCGGTAGCTAACGTACTCGAGCGCCGCATTCCCGGAATAACTGACGATCGGGAATACCGACTTGAACGCCGCATGCAGGCCGATGTCGCCCCGGTCCTCGAGCGTCTTGTCCGTTTGCAGGAACTTACGGTACGAGTCGACCTGGATCGACAGCAGGTAAGGGACATCGAGAATCGTCGGACGCTTGCCGAAATTCTTGCGGATGCGCTTTTTCTCAGTGAACGAATANNGAACGAATATGCCATTCGGGATCACCCTCGTTTAATTCAGATGCGCGCAAGCAGCCAGCCGCCAAACGGCCGGCTGCTTGCCCGACTTGTGGACCGTCGGGTCCGGTAACAAAAGCGATGAATCAAGAAACTACTTGAGTTCAACCGTTGCGCCGGCTTCTTCAAGTGTCTTCTTGATTTCTTCTGCTTCGTCTTTTGCTACACCTTCCTTGATCGTTGAAGGGGCGCCTTCAACTGCGTCCTTGGCCTCCTTGAGGCCCAGGCCCGTGATCGTGCGGACCGCCTTGATGACGGCAACCTTGTTGCCACCAAAGCTGGCGAGAACGACGTCGAATTCGTCCTTCTCCTCCGCGGCTGCAGCGGCTTCACCGCCGGCGGCCGGTCCCGCAGCGACAGCTACCGGAGCAGCTGCCGATACGCCCCACTCGTCTTCGAGCATCTTGACGAGTTCGACGACTTCCATGATCGGTTTAGCGCTCAATTCCTTGAGCAGGTCTTCGTTTGACATTGCCATGTTGATATTTCCTCTAAGTTCTGTTTCCTGAGTCAGGTAATAACGTGTGGACGGTCCCTCAGGCCGCTTCCTGGCTGCTACGCGCATTCAAGGTGCGCGCAAGCATCGCGGAAGGCTCGGCCAACGTGCGTGCCAGCTTGGTCATCGGAGCCATCATCACGCCGAGCANNGCCTGGTCCAGCGTCGGCAGATCCGCCAACGTCGCCAGATCCGACGCGGGCAGCAACTGCCCGCCGGCCGACAGCGAAACCGCCTGCAGAGCGCCATGCTCCTTGGCGAAGTTCTTGATAACCCTGGCAGCGGCACCTGGATCGTCCTTGGCAAACGCGAGCAGAATCGGCCCCTTGAGTGTTTCTTGCATACACTCGAATTCGGTGCCTTCGACGGCGCGGCGTGCCAGCGTGTTCTTGACCACACGCAGGTACACGCCGGCATTGCGCGCTTCTTTGCGCAACGCCGTCATCTCTGCAACCGTGAGCCCCCTGTATTCGGCCGCAACGGCCGTTACAGAGTCTCCCGCAACCGCGTTCACCTCTTTGACAAGCGCTTTCTTGTCTTCGAGTCTCAG
>JABAHS010001150.1_pt2 | contig 10637 bp, 7 predicted proteins | sample 7062111 | NCBI WGS metagenome assembly JABAHS01 (sample SAMN14534600, study PRJNA622989) | marine sediment metagenome | biome: marine biome [ENVO:00000428]; feature: marine pelagic biome [ENVO:01000023]; material: deep marine sediment [ENVO:00002113]; isolation source: pool of 4 deep marine... | reverse complement strand
GGCTTCATCGTCGTCTACCCGTTCGTGACCGACTACTCCGGAATGCGCATTCGCAACTGCTGGGGCTGGTGGATCGAGAGTGAGATCCGGCCCGGTGCGGGCGAGGTCGAGGATCTCTGGCAGATTGTCGAGCAGGTCAGCCAGGAGGTGCCCGTCGACGAGCGGCGCATCCACGTTGCCGGACTGTCCTCCGGAGGCGGCATGGCGGTCGCCGCCATGGTGGCGCATTCGGGCAAGATCGCCTCGGGCGCTGCGGTAGCGGGGGTACCCTACGCGGAGACCCCGCGTGCGGTTTCCAACGGCGTGCCGAGGGCGGCGGCATTCAGGCCGACGCAGCAGGTGGTCGACGCCATGCGCTCGGTGCTGGGCGAGGACGGCCGGCCGAGCCCGATCCTCGTCGTTCACTCCCACGCCGATCCCGTCGTCGACATTCAGGCCGCCATCAATCTTCGCGACTCGTGGGCTCAGTGCTACGGCATCGACACGGCCGTCCCGGCATCGGAGAGCTCCGGTGTCGGCGCCGGCGCTGCCTTCGTGCACCGACGCTACCGCACGCTCGGCCGGCGCTCCGCCATCGAGACGCTGTTCATCGAAGGGCGCGGGCATGGCTGGTACGGCGGCAGACCCGGAAAGTTCAGCTATCCGGCTGCGCCCGACGTCTCGGAGCTCATCTGGCGCTTCTGCAAGCGCCATCCTCTCGCCTCGCAACGACAGCCGATCAAGGCCGCGTCCATGCGCAAGACCGGCTGAGCTCGCGGGTATTCCTGAGAAGCATTGGCAGGGCTATTCTCCACAGGGCCTCGGCCACGGAGACGCTCTAATGGGTGACGACACGGTTTCGGACTCGCAGGGTTGAGCGACGATCCGTCACTGGTGGATCGGCTGCGTGACAATCGCCGCGGCATCTACTGGATGCTCGTCACCACCGGCCTGTTCACGAGCCTGGATGCGACCGCCAAGTACCTCGCCCAGGACTATCCGGTGCCCCAGGTGCTGTGGGCACGCTTCACCTTCCACCTGGTGTTCGTTGCCCTGGTGCTGGGTGTGCGCCTGAGCGTCACCCTTCACAGCCAGCGGCTGAGTCTGCAGCTGCTTCGCTCTCTGCTCATGCTCGTAACCACGGCCATGTTCTTCTTCGCCGTGCGCGCGCTGCCGCTTGCCGATGTCGTCGCCATCATGTTCGTGGGACCGCTGTTCGTGACCGCGCTGTCGGTGCCGCTGCTCGGCGACTACGTCGGGCCGCGCCGGTGGACTGCAGTCGCCATCGGCTTTCTCGGCGCGCTGGTGGTGGTGCGCCCGGGGAGCGGCATCATGCAGGGTCTCGCCGTTCTGCCGCTGCTCGCCGCGTTCTCCCACGCGCTCTATACGATCACCACCCGCAAGCTTGCCAGCCACGATCTGCCCATGACGACGCTCTTCTACACCGCTGCCCTGGGCGGCGTTGCGACCACCGCCATCGTGCCCTTTTTCTGGGTCACACCGGATGTGCGGGGCTGGCTGCTGATGGCGTTGCTCGGCGTGTTCGGCGCAGCCGGCCACCTGACGCTCATAAAGGCCCTCGGTTACGCCTCGCCGGTGGTGGTCGCACCGCTCACCTACGCGAGCCTGATCTGGTCTATCGGCTATGGCTTCGTGCTTTTCGGCGACCTCCCCGATGCGATGACGCTGCTCGGCGCGGCGCTGATCGCGGCGAGCGGCCTGTATGTCTTCCACCGCGAGCGCATCCGCGCCGCGGACGCCGCGCCGGCGCGTGACCAATAACCGTGCAGCGTTCCCCAATCTGGTGCAGCCGCCCGGCCCGATGAGCCGGATCTGCACGTAAGTCCCTGATAACAGTCCCCGTCTCGACCTGGCACGTATCGTGCTTTTGCGTCCACAGATGCGTGCCGCGGGGCTCGTCCCCGACCCCGCACGGACGACGATTCTGACGATACGAGGAGCAAGACGTGGAAACGACACAGGAACTTCAATACGCACTGAACACGCTCTGGTTCGTGCTTGCCGGTGCCCTGGTCATGTGGATGGCTGCGGGGTTCACCATGCTCGAGGCAGGGCTGGTTCGCACCAAGCACACGACGGAGATTCTCGCCAAGAACGTGGCGTTGTACTCGATCGCATGCATCATGTACCTGCTGATCGGCTACAACCTGATGTACGGCGAGGGCAACGGCTTCATCGGAAGCGGCCTGCTGCTTTCGGGCATCGCCGGTGAGGACGGTGTCTCCATCTACGGCGATGACGGCCCGACCCACGCGATGCATGCGGATTTCTTTTTCCAGGTGGTATTCGTCGCCACCGCCATGTCCATCGTCTCCGGCGCCGTCGCCGAGCGCATGAAGCTTTGGGCGTTTCTGCTCTTCGCCGTGGTTCTGACCGGTGTGATCTATCCGATCCAGGGACACTGGAGCTGGGGCGGCGGCTTCCTGGCCGAGCTCGGATACGTCGACTACGCCGGCTCGGGCATCGTGCACATGGCAGGCGCCGCGGCGGCGCTGGCCGGCGTGCTGCTGCTCGGTGCGCGCGCCGGCAAGTACGGCCCGAATGGAAAGGTGAATCCCATGCCCGGCGCCAATCTGCCGCTGGCGACCATCGGCACCTTCATTCTCTGGCTGGGGTGGTTCGGCTTCAACGGCGGCTCCGAGCTCTCCATGAGCAGCAAGGGCGCCGCCGACGCGGTGGCGACGGTTTTCCTGAACACCAACACCGCGGCGGCCGGTGGTCTCGTCGCGGCGATGGTGCTGGCGCGCCTGAAGTTCGGCAAGGCCGATCTGACCATGGCACTGAACGGCGCCCTCGCCGGGCTGGTCGCCATCACCGCGGGTCCGAACACACCGACGCCGCTGCTGGCGACCGCCATCGGCGCCGTCGGCGGCATCATCGTGGTGTTTTCGATCGTCACGCTCGAGCGCCTGCGTATCGACGATCCGGTCGGCGCCATCTCCGTGCACGGCACGGCCGGCATCTGGGGCATACTCGCGGTGCTGCTCTCCAACGAGGAAGCGACGCTTAGCGGTCAGCTCGCGGGCATCGCCGCCATCTTCGCATTCGTTTTCGTGGCGAGCCTGCTGGTATGGCTCGCGCTCAGAGCGACCATCGGCATCCGCGTCAGCGAGAGCGACGAGCTCGAAGGCGTCGATCTGGCCGAATGCGGCATGCAGGCTTACCCCGAGTTCGTGGGCGGACACTTCGCCATCTCGGACGCCGCGCCGCCCGCCGGGCGCAAGCGCCAGGCGCTTGCATCTTCCGTGCTCGCCCCTTCGGGCTCAGCGGCAGGCTGAGCGTTCATATCGTGCACCGCGCCGGAACGGATTCCGGCGCGGTGCTGTCTCTCCTGCAGGCGATGGCGAAATTGCAAAAAAATAATCGCGTGCTTTTCCCGCACCGGACTAGGAAGTCGATACCTCATGCGCGGACCAAGCGGGTGTGAAAAGATATGAACGCGGGTCGTCACGGCCGGCGATCAGCGTGACGCAATTTCCTATGTGAAGTTCCTTTTGAGCACGATATGCACACTGGGTCACAGTTCAAAAAGGTGCACTCGTCACAGATCCGACATCTCCCTATATTTTTTCAAAAGGGCGATGGGAAAGGGTTGCAACGTCGAGGGGCGTTGAAACCGACCGTCGCGTGTCGAACGGAAGGGGGAGCGGTACGATGTCCTGCAAGAGCCGGTGGCGGAGAGGTGACGACGAGCTGACAGGGACTTCCGGCAGGGACTTTATCTTCAGCGGCCGCGGCGACGACAGGATCGACGCCCTCGGCGGCAACGACTTCATCTGGGCAGGGCGCGGTCGCGACGTCATCGACGGCGGTGACGGCGGCGATTGGATCTGGGCCGGTCGCGGTAACGACGAGGTACATGCCGGCGCCGGTGATGACCGGGTCTGGTGTGGTCGAGGCGACGACACCGTCGTGCATTCCCTTTCGGAGAACGACGGCGCGCGCGACTTCTACCACGGCGGCCGTGGAAACGATCTGATCGTCCTGGAGGTGACTCACGCCGAGCATACGGCCGAGCTGCAGGCCGACTTCGACGCCTTCGAGGCGTTCCTGGCGTTGCCGGGAGAACACTGGAAGCAGCACGCCTTCCATTTCAAGTCCATCGGTCTCACCGTGAAAAGCTTCGAGCGCTTTGAAATCCGCTACACCGACGAGCTGCCGCTCGCCCCGATCAACGCGCCTCCCGTGGCCGAGAGCGACACGGTGCTCGTTGACATGGTCAACGATCCGATTCAGGAGGTCGAGCCGAACGATCCGAATGGAATTCCGTTGTCCACGTCCGCTCAGGTCATCGATCGCGCGAGCTTCCGCATCGCGCCGAGCAGCGATGTCGGCAACGATGCCCTGCCGCGGGTGTCGATCCACGGAACCATCTCGGGGAGTTTCCCCATTTTCGGTCCCGCGGCGAACGACGTGGACCTCTACGCCATCACGCTCCAAGCCGGCGAGAAGCTCATCCTCGACATCGATCACGCCTACGTCACGGGTAGTCAGATGAACGCCCAGCTGTTCCTGATGGACGAAAGCGGCGCCGTGCTCGCCGAGAGCGACAATGCAGGGACGGATCTCGGCGGCGGCGGATCGAGCTCGCCCTTCGATCCCTACCTGGAGTACACGGACGCCGGATCGGGCGGCACCTACTACGTGGCGGTCTCGGCGTTTGACAACGATCCGGGCTTTCCCGGCTACTTCGACGACGGCGGCGTCATGCCCGGTGACTACGTACTGAACATCAGCATCGACAACGCCGCCGACGACATCGGCGCTTTCGTGATCTCCGCGCAGACGCTGCTCGGAAACGACTCCGATGCAGACGGCGATGCGCTCGTCATCACGCGCGTTGGAAACGCGGTCAACGGAAGCGTCGAGCTGAGCGCCGGCGGCGACATCCTTTTCAGGCCTAATTCGCTCTCGCCGGGCGCGTTCGACTATACGGTCAGTGACGGCAACGGCGGCGAAGCCACGGCCACGGTCACCGTGAACGGTAATCCGCTCATCGGCACCGCCGACGCCGACGTTCTCGACAGCACGGGCGAGAACGATTTCATCGTCAGCGGCGGCGGAAACGACATCATCAACTTTGCCACGGGCTCGGGCAAGGACACCATCGCGGACTTCACGCCGGGCAGTGACCGCATGGCGATCACCGACGGCATGGCGGTCGCCGACATTCGGGCGCAGGGCAACGATACGCTGGTCCTCTTCGACACGGGCGATTCCGCGCTCGTGGTGGGCGTCTCGGGCGTAACCGACGCGAGCGAGCTGTTCGGCTGAGGGCAGCTTGCTCCGGCCCTCCACCTTCGGCCGGCGAATGTGCCCTGGGACGGTATCGGTACGTGACGAGAAAAAGCTCCGAGATTCGCCGCGCTCTGTCCGCGTGCGCCTCCGCGTTCGCGGCCACCGCGGTATTCAGCTTCTTTCTCAATCTCCTGATGCTGGTCGTGCCCCTGTACATGCTGCAGGTGTTCGACCGCGTGCTCTCGAGCCGCAGCGAGTCGACGCTGCTGATGCTGACCATCCTTGCCGGCTTCATGCTGCTCGTTCTCGGCCTCCTCGAGGCCGTGCGCGCGCGTGTGCTGGTGCGCACCGGGGTCAGGTTCGAAGGTCTTCTCAAGGATCGGGTGTTCGCGGCGGTTTTCGAGCGCAGCATCGGTGCGCCGGGTTCGACCCGCGCCCAGGCGCTGCAGGATCTCGACACGCTTCGCCATTTTCTTACCGGCGCCGGACTGCTCGCGCTGCTCGATGCACCGTGGACGCCGATCTTCATTGCCGTCATCTTTCTTCTGCACCCGTGGCTGGGCGTGGCGTCGCTCGGCGGCGCGCTCGTGCTGCTCGCGCTGGCGCTGCTCAATGAAGCGCTGACCGGCCGCACCCTGAAGGCCGCCTCGGAGCGCGCCATCGAGGCCAATAACTTCGCCGAGGCGAGTCTCAACAACGCCGAGATCCTCAAGGCTCTCGGCATGCTCGGCGGCATTCGCCGGCGCTGGTATCAGCATCGAATTGCCGCGGTGAGTCATCAGGCGCGCGCCAGCGACCGGGCCGGCCTGCTGCTCGCGGGCACCAAGTTCATCCGGCTCTACCTGCAGGTGCTGCTGCTCGGCATCGGCGCCTATCTCGCCATGCGGCAGCTCATCACACCCGGCGCGATGGTCGCCGCGGCGATCCTGCTCGGCAGGGCGCTGGCGCCCGTCGAGCTCGCGGTCGGCAACTGGCGCGGCTTCGTGGCCGCGCGCGCGGCCCTCGACCGGCTCAAGGCCCTGCTGAAATCGGTGCCTGCGGAGAAGCCCGGCATGCGTCTGCCGAGACCCGAGGGACGCGTGCAGCTCGAGCGCGTCGTCGCGACGGCTCCCGGCGGCGACGCCGCATCACCCATTCTCAAGGGCGTGAGCCTGCAGCTGCCCCCCGGAGGCGCGCTCGGCGTCATCGGCCCGACCGCCGCCGGCAAGTCGACCCTGGCGCGGCTGCTGGTGGGGGTCTGGCGGGCCTCGCAGGGCACGGTGCGTCTCGACGGCGCGGACGTGTTCGAGTGGAGCCGCACCGACCTCGGCAACCACATCGGCTACCAGCCCCAGGAAGTGAAGCTGTTCGACGGCACCGTTGCGGAGAACATCGCGCGCTTCGGCCGCATCGACGCGGATGCCATTGTCGCGGCGGCGCGCAAGGCGGCCGCGCACGACTTCATCCTGCGGCTTCCACGCGGTTACGACACCCTCATCGGTTCCAACGGGCACACCCTGTCGGGCGGTCAGCGCCAGCGCATCGGTCTCGCCCGTGCGCTCTACGGCGATCCGTCGCTCATCGTGCTCGACGAGCCGAACACGAATCTCGATCAGCCGGGAGAGCGCGCGCTGCTCGCGACCATGAGCGGGCTCAGGCGCGAGGGCAAGACGCTCGTCGTGATCGCCCACCGGCCGAACATTCTCGTCGACGTCGACAGCATTCTGTGCCTGAGTGACGGCTACGTGGAGGCGCTCGGGCCGCGCGACGAGATCATTGCCCGATACACCCTGCCGCCGCCGCTTCCGAGCCCGCGCTCGGGCTGCATCGTCTCGATCTCCGACAAGAGGCGCTCGGCGTAGTGCGCGCACGGACTTCTCCGCAGGCGCGCGCGCCGATGCGGCGTGAGGCGCCGCCGCCTTCGAATCCGCGCGCGTGGATCGTGGCGGGCATGCTGATCATCGCCGCAGCCTTCGGCGGTTTCGGCACCTGGGCGTCGTTCGCGTCGCTCGACAGCGCCGCCATCGCGCCGGGCGTCGTGGTGGTCGAGACCGACCGCAAGAGTGTTCAGCATCTCGAAGGTGGACTGGTGAAGGAGATCCTGGTGCGCGACGGCGCCAGGGTCGCGAAGGGCGACGTGCTCATTCGACTCGAGGACACCCATGCCAGAGCCATGTACGACATCGTGCGCGGCGAGCTCGATGCGGCGCTCGCCGAGCAGTCGCGTCTCGTCAGCGAGCACGAGGGCCGCGAGGACATCGTCTTTCCGGCCGAGCTGCTCGCTCGTGCGCACATTGCGAAAGTGAGCAAGGCGCTGCAGGGACAGCGCCATCTGTTCACGGCGCGGCGCAACGCGCTCAACGGGCAGATTGCGATACTCGAGCAGAACATCGCGCAGTTTCGCGAGGAGATCGAGGGGCTCAAGGCGCAGCAGGTGGCCCGCGAGCGTCAGCTGCGCATCCTCGAGGACGAGCTGCGGGGGCTGCGCAAGCTGCTCGCCCAGGGAAACGTGCCGCGCAACGAGGTGCTCGCCTACGAGCGCAAGATCGCGGAGCTCGCCGGCGAGAGGGGTCTTTTCACCGCCGACGTGGCGCGTGCCGAGCAGAGCATCGGCGAGGCCAGGCTGCGCATCGGGCAGCTGGAGAAGTCGGCCCGCGAGGAGGTCGCGGCGAAGCTCGGTGAGGTCCAGGAGCGCATCTTCGGGCTCGAGGAGCGTCTGGTCGCGGCCGAGGACGTGCTGCGCCGAACGGAGATCCGCGCGCCGAGCGACGGCGTCGTCATGGGCATGCAGGCACGGACGACGGGCGGCGTCATCGCCCCGGCGCAGGAAATTCTCCAGGTCGTGCCGGTCGGCGACCGCCTGGTGGTCGAGGCGCGCGTCGACCCCATCGACATCGACGACGTGGCTCTCGGCCAGCAGGCAAGCGTGCGGCTCAGCGCTTTCAAGCTGCGCTCGACGCCGATCATCCTCGGCACGGTCATCAATCTTTCGGCGGACAGGCTGGTGGATCCTCACAGCGGCGCCCCGTACTACCTGGCGCGCATCGAGGTGTCGAAGGAGGAGCTCGCCTCGCTCGGTGAGCTGCAGCTGCAGCCGGGCATGCCCGTGGACACGCTCATCAAGACCGGCGCCCGCACCGCGCTCAGCTACATGCTCTCGCCATTGACCGAGAGCATGGGGCTCGCCTTCAGAGAAAAATAGCGCGCCGCGCCGAGCCGGCCGTCTAGGTCGGCATGGGAAACGGTGCAGGGTCGAGAAAGCGCTCGAGCACGTTGTCGAGCAGACGCGATACGTCGTTGTCGAAACCGTTCGTCACCAGGCTGCCGCAGAAGGTGATCGAGCCGGTCGAGAACACGGCGCCGCCGCCGGGGCACTCGAAGAACGTCATGTCGGCGCGAATGAGATCCCTGGCGGGCTCCCCGGGCCACGTGACCAGGTGAGTGAGCATTTCCTCGGGCACCAGGATCCACGGTGCGTCCGGTGGATGGTTTCTCGGAGCTCGCGACGACGATCGCGTGCGCCGGCGTTCCCAGGCGCTTGTCGGCGCGATCGAGCTCGAAGCCCGCCGCACCGTGGGCGGACAGGCCGTGATCGCCGAACACCTCGTCGTCGATTCCCTCGAACATCCACGCCACCCGCGGATCGGCCGCCTGCGGGCGCTTGCGGTAGTAGGAGCCGAGAAAATTCCCCTGCGCCGTGAAGCCGACGCCGCACAGATGCTGCGGCGGTCGGCCGTTGCGGCGCCACAGACCGCCGTACTCTCCGTCGAACTGGTTGTAGTATTCGCCCGGCTCGGCGGCCCAGGCGCGGATGCCGCCCTCGCCGCGGCGGATCTCGATGACGCCGTCCTTCTCCGGCGAGAGCGCGATCTTCCAGTAAAAGCCGTTGCCTCCCAGGTAGGCGAAGCGGCCGCCGCTGTCGCGGTAGGTCTCGAGCGCGTCGATCATCTCGCGCGTGTGGTACTCGGGATGCGAGCCGGTGAGCACGACGCGGTAAGGCTCGAGCAGCTCGGCGCCCTCGTGGTGCAGCTCCCAGTCCGTGATGATGTCGTAATCGTATCCCTTGGCTTCGAGCCACGCGTTCAGATGTGAATCCGCGGGGAAGTGGCGAAGGCCCGAGGCGCGGATGTCGGCGTAGGGATAGGTGAGATATCCGAGGCGCACGGTGAGCATCGGGCGATGCCACGAGGCGATGGAAATTCCACTGCCGTCGGTGTGGTAGTTGTAGGTCGAAAGGCCATACTCGCGATGATCGCCGGGATTGTGCGGATAGCCGCCCCAGTCCGCCGTCTGCCTGCGCCACGCCGCCTGCCACTGCGCATCGGCGGTCCACTCCGGTCGCGCGTGGTTGGCATAAACGGTGTAGGTGAACGTCGAGGCGAGCACGGCGATATCCGCCGACGGCCGCCCGCGGGGAGGCACCACGTGGAAGGGCACGTTCTCCTCGGCGTCACCGGCCGACAGCATGAGCGCATACACCGACGAGCGCGTGCCTTGCGGCACGGTCCACGCGAACGCCGTCGGCCACAGGCAGTCGTCGATGTCGTCCTCGTGGAAATGGATCGCGCCGTACTCGTCGGGTGCGTGGCGGTAGCACATCTCGTGACCGCTCCAGGAGGCGCCGGTCATGCCGCGGGCGGGGGTGTTGAGCAGGCGGCCGTGGAGACCTTCGGGTCCCACGTCGACGATGCGGCTGGTGGCGATTTCCCTGGAGAAATCCCAGCAGGCCACGGCCCCCCCGGGTGCATCACCCGCGGCCAGCGCGGCGAGCTCCTGCTCGCCGAGGGCGCGATCGTAGAGCATCGGCCGCTCGAGCTTGCCGTTGAAATGGCTGCCCGGCGCGCGCCCATCGGCGGCGGCCATCAGCAGCGCTCCGTCCGCGGCCGGTGACGCCGCGGAGCCGAGCGCGATGCCGGCGCTTTCCGTCACCGTCGCGCCGAACGGCGCATAGCCGATGCCGAGCGTGCCGGCATCGGCGTCGAAGGTGAGCCACACGACGTACCAGCGCCGCTCCGTCAACGATGACTCGCTTTGCACCTCCTCGAAGCCGTCGCCGTTGCCCATGCGGCCGAGCAGACGTCCGCGCGCGTCGATCATCAGGGCGAAGCCGCGCTTCGCGTCCGGGTCGAGACGCGCGAGGAGCGACTGCCCGCCCGCGGCGAGCTGCGTGGCGTACACGCGGCAGGTCAACGAGAAGCTCGCTCCCGAGAGCCACGCATCGAGGCCCTCGACGAGCGCACAGGATCCGCGCGGCACCGATGCCGGTCCGGGCTCGGCAAGCGTCGTGACGCGGGCGTCGACGGCCTCGACGCGGATTGCGGGTCCGGCCGGATTCGCGTCCGAGGAGACGACCCGCACCACGCGTGCCGTGACGGGCTGCCCGGTGGCGTTGGCGACCTGGAAGGAGATGGTCTCACCGG
>JABAHS010008128.1_pt4 | contig 10647 bp, 9 predicted proteins | sample 7062111 | NCBI WGS metagenome assembly JABAHS01 (sample SAMN14534600, study PRJNA622989) | marine sediment metagenome | biome: marine biome [ENVO:00000428]; feature: marine pelagic biome [ENVO:01000023]; material: deep marine sediment [ENVO:00002113]; isolation source: pool of 4 deep marine... | reverse complement strand
CACGGATGCAGCGATTCCAGAGCGTTGTTTCGGCCGGCAAGGAAGTCCCCAATAAGCCCCAGGGAGGCGGATTTGCGAATGTGACCGGGCAGTCTATACCGGATAATAAGCGGGTGCCAAATCGTGATTTTCCCCGATAACCGGTGACACCCGCCGCCCTTTGCCACGGCTCTATTGACACTGAAACAGGGCCCGCGTACCCTTGCCGACCCTTTTGCGGGCGGCGTCCGGACATCGCCCGAATACACAGGTAGCAGGAACATGAAACGTACGTATCAGCCCAGCACTCTGAAGCGCGCACGCACGCATGGCTTCCGCGCCCGTATGGCGACCAAGGCCGGCCGGCTTGTCCTCAAGCGCCGCCGCGCCAAGGGTCGTGCGAAGCTGACGCCGTAGACGACGGCCCCCGGCCTCGGACACGGCACAGCCACCCTCACGATTGGAACCCGGCAGGTCACGCAACGCATTATTCCGGTTTCAAAGACACAACCGGCTACTGAATGCGGCCGCGTTCGGCCGCGTATTTGAAAACGCGAACCGCAGCCGGGACAAATGGTTCACCGTGCTCTGCAGAGACAACGGCGGACAGCACGCGAGGCTCGGGCTTGCGATCTCGAAGAAACATTGCCGGAAAGCGACATCGAGAAACACGATAAAGCGCATCGTCAGGGAGTCATTCAGGCAGCACCAGGCAGCACTAAAGGGTGTCGACGTCGTTGTCATGAATCAGCCGGCGGCAACCACGGCAAGCCGGCAGCAGCTGTTTGACAGCCTGGCCGTTCACTGGCGACGATGTAGGCCGGACGGCGCCGTCAAGAGCGGGCAGGAATAACAACGCATGGACAATCAACGACTGCTGGTCTGGGCCACCTTCGGCATCCTGCTCTGGTTTACCTACCAGACGTGGATGCAGGACTACGGGCCGAAACCTGTCGCCGTCGAGCCACAAAGCGAGACGACACAAGCGCCGGCCCCCGCCACCAGCCCCGACGTAGAAGAGCTGTCGCTGCCGGAGCTGCGCAGCGTCGGCGTCGACGAGTCCGGTGATGCGCTACCCGACGATGCGCCCGCGGCGACGGCGGGGCAAGACGGCCCTATCACCGTACGAACCGACGTCCTGGAGTTGCAGATCTCACCGCGTGGCGGCGCGCTGGTCCGGGCAACGGTGCTCGACTACCCGATCCACAAAGACGAGCCGGGCAAGCTCGTCCAGCTCCTGAGCCCGGAGCGCAGCAATCTCGGGCTGATTCGCACCGGCCTGCGGAGCGCGACGGGCCCCGGCGCCGATCAGGACACCCTGTTCATCTCTCCTCGCAGCGAGTACGCGCTTGGCGATGCGGAGCAACTGGTCGTGCCGATGACGTGGACCGACCCAAGTGGCGTCACCATCGAAAAGACCTTCCACTTTACTCGCGGGAGCTATGCCATCGTCGTGGAGCAGGCACTCGTCAACAACAGCGGCCAGCCGTGGCGGGGTGACCAGTATACGCAGCTGCTGCGCCGCTCGAAGGGCATCGAGCGCTCGATGTTCGACGTGGACTCCTACTCATTCGACGGGCCGCAAACGTACAACGGCGACAAGGCAGAAAAGCACAAACGGGACGATCTGCAGGACAAGGGACCCGTGGAGTTTTCGACGCCGGATGGCTGGGTGGCTGCGATTCAGCATCACTTCCTGAGCGCCATCATCCCGGAAACCGGCGCGCCACATGCCTACCGGGTAGAGGTGAAGAACGACACGACGATTGCAAGCGTCGTCGGCGCGAAACGCACCGTCGAGCCGGGGGCATCAGAGACCTTTTCGCGGCAGCTGTTCGTCGGGCCGAAGATCCAGTCGCAGCTCGAGGAACTGCACGAGCGGCTCAAGCTCACGGTCGACTATGGCTGGCTGACGATACTGTCGCAGCCGATGTTCTGGCTGCTCGCATTCATCCACGACTACGTCGGCAACTGGGGCGTATCGATCATCCTGGTCACGGTGCTGATCAAGCTCGCGTTCTACAAGATGACCGAGACCAGCGGCCGCTCGATGGCGAAGATGCGTAACCTGCAACCCCGCATCAAGACTCTGCAAGAGCGCTACAAGGACGATCGCCAGCAACTGTCGCAGCAGATGATGGACCTCTACAAGCGGGAAAAGGTCAACCCCGCGGCCGGCTGCCTGCCCATATTGATCCAGATGCCGTTCTTCCTTGCTTTCTACTGGGTGCTCATCGAGAGCGTCGAAATGCGCCAGGCGCCGTTCGCGCTCTGGATCACCGACCTGTCGACACGCGATCCGTATTTCATCCTGCCGCTGATCATGGGCGCGGCGATGCTGCTGCAGCAAAAGCTGAACCCGGCGCCCGCGGACCCGGTGCAGGCGCGGGTCATGCAGATCATGCCGATCATGTTCACGGGCTTTTTCGCGTTCTTCCCCTCGGGCCTCGTCCTGTACTGGGCGACCAACACCGTGCTGTCCATTGCTCAGCAGTGGAAGATCAACAAGGTCGTTGAGAAGGAAGACAAAGAAAGGAAGCCCGGCAAGAAGAAGAAGCCGCGGGAGTGACGGACGGCCGGCGGCCGCAAGGCGGGCCGCCGGCGAGAGCCATGATCAGTGCGTACCGGCAGGGCAATACACGCCAATCCGGCCATCGGCCGCTAACCGTTGGCCTTGTCCTTCGGGTTTCGCATCTGGATGTTGCCGTTGAACGTTGCACCTTCGGTAATCGCAACGCGGGGCGCGATGATATTCCCGTCGACGACACCGCTTTCACGAACCGTCACGCTGACCGTGGCTGACAGATCCCCGGTTACCTTGCCCTCGATGAATATCTTGGTGGCATTGACGTTGGCGATAAGCTGTCCCTTGGGCTTGACCGTCAGGCAGCACTTACCCTGATTGATCGTGCCCTCGACCTTGCCCTCGATGACGAGGTCCTCGCCAGCCGATAATTCGCCCTTGAAGTGCAGGGTCTCGCCGATCACGGATACGGGCTCGCCGGCCATCTCGGGTTCCTTGCGAACGGATTGCGGTACGTCTCGCAGGGCGATTACCTGAGAATCCGTCAGCGCCGGGTTGTCGTCGCCCGGGCTCTTCATGAATTGTGTATCAGACATTTCGACTCTCCCGGGGTCTCATGCGGCATCGGCCGATTTCTTGGCCACCTTTTGGGCCTTCTTGGCCGGCGAGGACTCTTCCTTGCCGCCGTCCAGGTCCGCGGCAACCGCCTCGGCCGGCTTCGACTTCGCCGTAGCGTCGCCCGACTTCGTGAATCCCTTGCCGGTCATATCGATGTTGCCGTTGAACGTGGCGCCCTCGAGCAGCGAGACCGTCGGGCTCGAGATGTTGCCGTTGATGTTCGCGGTCTCACGGATCGTGACGGACTGCGTACCGTGGATGTCGCCTTCCACGTTACCTTCCACCGCGACGTACTCGGCGGATACGTTGGCCGTGACGCGACCGCTCTCGCCGATGGTGAGGCTCGAGGAATGCCGGATGGAACCTTCAATGCTGCCCTGGATCAGCAGGTCTTCCTCGGCCGTGAGTTCGCCCTTGAACTTGAGTGTCGGCCCGAGAACCGATGCCTTCCTGGGCTTTGCTGTGTCGTACGGATTGCTCATATCTTCCTCCCTGCGGCGGTGGGCCGCGCTGACCCGACTGGCGGTTTGTGCACCCTGAAGTTTGGAATTGGTTCACGGTTTTTGCGGTGAACCCGGTCACAAAAATCCGCAGGCCCGCGGCGAGCCCATCGCGATTGCGAAAAGTGACTTTCTTATTCTGCATGTCGGGGTTACCTGTGGTTTCATTACGCCATGCCGGCGCCTGACGACACGATAGTCGCCCTTGCTACGCCTCCCGGGGCGGGCGGTGTCGGCGTCGTGCGAGTATCGGGCGGTGATGCAGAGCGCATCGCTCGCGTCATGGTGGGCTGCTTACCGGAGCCGAGAGTGGCGACCGTAGCGACTTTCGTGGACGAGGGGGGCGAGCCGCTCGACAAGGGCCTTGCGCTGTACTTCCCGGCGCCCGCTTCGTTTACCGGCGAATCGGTTCTGGAGCTGCATGGCCACGGCGGTCCCATCGTCATGTCACTGCTCGTGGATGCGGCCGTTGGCCTCGGCGCGAGGCGGGCCGAGCCCGGTGAATTCACGAAGCGCGCATTCCTGAACGACAAGCTGGACCTGGCCCAGGCCGAGGCCGTTGCCGACCTCATCGAGAGTGGCACCGCACAGGCCGCGCGCGCCGCCCTGCGTTCGCTGAACGGCGCCTTCTCCGAGGTCGTCAACGACCTGGCCGCGCAGCTGACGGCGATTCGCGTTTACGTCGAGGCGGCCATCGATTTTCCGGACGAAGAGATCGACTTTCTTGATGACGAAGAGCTCGCTGAACGGCTTGCGCGCTGCGCGACGGCTTTCGAGGCGCTGTTGTCCACAGCGCGTGTAGGGCGCGTCATGCGTGACGGCTACCAGGTCGTGATCGTCGGCAAGCCGAATGCGGGCAAGTCGAGCCTCATGAACCGCCTGTCCGGCGAGGAAACGGCGATCGTCACGGAGATCGCCGGCACGACACGCGACGTGCTGCGGGAGCGCATCAACATAGACGGCCTTGCCGTCGAGCTCGTCGACACGGCAGGCTTGCGCGACAACCCGGACCGCATCGAGGAAGAGGGTATCCGCCGGGCCCGCAAGGCTTTGGCCGAGGCGGACGCGGTGCTATGGATACAGGATGCGACCGAGGCGGTGCCGGACAACATCGAAGAGCCGGTCCGTGACGACGTGCCGGTTACGATCGTGCGCAACAAGATCGACCTCACCGGCGACCGCGCCCAATTCGTAGAAGGTGGGCTCCCTGTCGTGATGCTCTCGGCGCGGACAGGCGAGGGGCTCGAGGCATTGCGCCAACATATCCGCGAGCTGGCAGGGTTCCGCGACCTCGGTGAAAGCGCGTTCACTGCGCGCCGCCGACACGTGGAGGCGCTGCGCGATGCACAGCAGCGCTTCGAAGCGGGGAGAGCCGCATTGCGCGATGCGCGGGCAGGCGAATTGTTGGCAGAGGAGTTGCGGCTCGCGCAGCAGGCGCTGGGCACGATAACCGGTGAAGTCACGGCGGACGATCTTCTCGGCCGCATATTCTCGGAATTCTGTATCGGCAAATAGGGCGCAGGCGGCCGGCTATTCTGCCGTTGCGTCGGGCAGCCTGAAATGCGGTTCAGTAATCGGCATCTCCACGACCGGACCGTAGCCGGCCGCGCCATCGCGGATGGTCTCGGCGTCGCCGAGGAGCACGAAGAGCAGGTTGTCCGGCGCGGGGAACACGGCCTCGATCACTTCCGCGACTGTCGGCACGGCTGTCGACCGGAGCGCCAGCTCGTATTCGTTGATGTACGCGGCATCCAGACCGAAGGCTTCCAGGCCCGCGAGCTGCCTCCCCAGCTGAGCGGCCGTCTCCAGCGTCGTCGGGAACTGTCCGAGGATGTAGTTCCGCGCAGAGTCGAGCGTCTTCTCATCGACGCCGGCTTCGTGCAGCCGCGCCAGCACGCCGAGCGCCATGTCGATTGCCTCGAACGATCGCTCGGTCGGCGTGTACGAGATGATCGCCACCGATCCCGGCTGCGTTGCCTTGGAGAGCTGGGAGCGTGCGCCGTAGGTGAGGCCCGACACTATCCTGAGTTCCGTGTTGAGCATCGACGTGTAGCGGCCACCGAACACCGTGTTGGCGATGTCGAGTGCGGCGCGCTTGTCATAGTCACGCTCGACGCCGACGTTGCCGAGCCAGAAATAGGTCTGCGTGGCACCGGGCTTGTCGATCAGCAGTACGCGGCGCCCGCTCCGCGGCGCGGGCCGCGACACTTCGGGCAGGGGAGCGGCGGCCGGGCGCCAGTCACCGAAAGCGGCAGCCAGCTTCGCAATCATCGCTGCTGCATCGAAGTCGCCTGTTACGGCGATGACGAGACGGTCGCCGCCGAGCTGCTGCCGGTAGAAGTCCATGATGTCGTCGTGACCGATCGCGGCGAGCGACGTCTCGCTGCCGCCTACGGGCTTACCGTACGGATGCGCGCCGAATAGGAAGGCCTGGCCGTAGATCGGCAGCAACGCGCCGAGGTTCGTGTCCTTCGCGGCGCGGATGAAGTTGATCGAGCGCTCGCGCAGCTTCTCGAACTCGGCCTCGTCGAGCTTCGGCCGCAGCAGCATGTCGGCCAGCAGCTCGACCATCAGGTCGGCGTCGCGGGCGAGGAAGTTGCCGGAGATCGAGATGGATTCGAGATCGGCGCGACTCGAGAGCGTGCCGCCGGACGCGTCGATAGTCTCCGCGAACTGTGCCGCATCGCGATCTCCCGCCCCCTTTTCGAGCAGCGATGCGACCAGGTTCGCGAGACCGCTCAGGCCCTCCGGATCCACGACCGCTCCGCCGCGCAGGATCGCCGTCGCGGAAACCAGCGGCACATCCGGCTTCTCGCTCAAAAGCAACACCGTACCGTTGGGGAGCTCGACGCGGTCGAAGTCCGGCAGGGTGACGCCCTCGGCTGAAGCGATGCCGGCCTGCAGCACCAGGCTCAGCGCAGCGATGGACAGGATGGCGCGCAAGGGCCTCATTCGCCCCCCTCCGTTGCCGGCGCGTACAGGGTGCCGACGGTCGCGTTGTCGCGGCGGAACACGGATACCGCAACTGCTTTCAGGTCGTCCGCGGATACTGCCTCGATGTTGCCGGGCAGGTCGAAGAGTTTCTCGTAGCCGCCATGGAATACGGCCGCTTCGCCGAGGCCGGCCGCCTTGCCGCTGATGGTCGCCATCGAGCGCCAGTAGTCCGCCAGTGCCATATTGCGCGCCTTCGCGAGCTCGTCGTCGCTGACACCCTCGGCGGCGACGCGAGAGAGCTCCTCGATGATGCGCGCCTCGAGCCGGGCGAGGTCGCCACCGGGCGGCAGCGTGGCGTAAAAGTACACGAGCCCCGGGTCGAAGCCTTCGAACTGGAATCCGCCAACCGAAATCGCGAGGCGCCCCTCCTCGACGAGCGCGCGGTGCAGTCGGGACGAGTCGCCGTCGACGAGTATGCTGAGAAGGAGGTTCATCGCGAGAGATTCCGGGTCCGCTGCACGGTCCCCGTGAAACGCGATGTGCAACATCGGAGTCTGGGCGTCGGTCTCGATGACCAACCTGCGCTCGCCCTGTTGTTGCGGCTCCACGGTACGGACCTCGGCGGGCGGGTCCTGCGCAGGGATGTCCTCGAGATACTCTTCCGCGAGGTCGAGGATCTCCATCGGCGTGACGTCACCGGTGAAAACCATCGTAATGTTGTTCGGCGCGTAGTACGTTCGGTAGAAACTCTCGAGGTCCTCGAGCGTCCAGGACTCGATGTCCGACGGCCAGCCGATGATCGGGAACTGGTAGGGGTGCGCGACGTACGCCGTCGCACGCACCTGTTCCAGCAGCCGGCTGATGTTATTGCTGTCGACGGTCTTGCGGCGTTCCGAAACGATCACGCCACGCTCACTCTCCACCGCTTCCGGGTCGAAAGCGAGGTTCTGCAGCCGTTCGGCCTCGAGCTCGAAAACGACCTCCAGCGCCGATCGTGGAAACCAGTCCTGGTAAACCGTGACGTCGTTCGACGTGTAGGCGTTGTTCTGGCCTCCGGCTGCTTCCATGATGCGGTCGAACTCGCCTGGTTCCAGGTTCTCTGTACCCTTGAACATCATGTGTTCGAAGAAATGCGACAGGCCGGTGATGCCGGGATACTCGTTGCGCCCCCCTGCACGCACGAAGTAATAGAGTGCGACGTTGGGTATGTCGTGGTCCGGCCAGACGATGATCTCGAGCCCGTTGTCCAGCGTGACGCTGCGGATTTCGGGGGGAACGCCGGGCGTCGCTGAAGCCTCCATCTTCGGGCCGAGGTCGAGCAGTGCCGGCGGCTCCGGGAACAGGCGGCCGACGATCAACGCGGCCAGCAGCAGCACCGAAACCACCGCGAGTGCCGCGTTGAGCTTCTGGCCGGTCTTGTAGACGATCGACTGGGTCTGGTCGACGTCGACCGCCTTCTTCAGGCCGACCGGCGTGATCTCGTAAATCCAGGCGAAATACAGCGCCAGCGGCAGGCCGATGAGCAGGATCAGGCCGACGAGCTTCTCGATCCAGTGCGGCAACCCGAACAGCGGGTGCAGGTGATGGAGCAGCTTGACGATAAGCCAACCCCCGATGAGGTAGACCGCCAAGACCTTGAAGACGTTGCGACGTCTGAGCTCGGAGAACAGGGACATATTGGTTGTCGTTGTGCCCGGATCGCCCATGTTGGGCAATTGGCCGGGATTGTCAACCGAGGAGGCCCTCGCGCCGGTACAGACGGGCGCAGACCCAGGTGAGGAGACCGCCGAGCAGCAGCGTGCTGCCGGCCGAGATCGCGATGTGCAGAGGGTCCAGGGGCTCGTTCTTGACCATATCGATGAGCAGCAGATGCTGGCTCAGGCTGGGCACGAACATGAACTCGAGCCGCGGCCGCAGGGTGAGGATGCTGACGATGAGGATCGGCAGCGTCGGCGCCAGCAGCACCACGCTGAGCCAGGTCTGCGCCTCGCGATAGCTCTTCGTGAACGATGCCACCAGCGTCATTACGGCGGCGCCGAGGAGGATGAACGGCGCAAGCACGAGGAAGGCCGCGCCGACCGTCAGTGGCCCGAAATTGGGCGTCATGCCGAGCTCGTCCAGCGGCATGAACTTGAGAGCGACGAAAAACGACCCAAGCGACAGGCTCAGCGAGAGTGCCATGAAAACACAGGTCGCCGCTATCTTCCCCAGCAGCAACTGGTTGCGGGTCACCGGCAGGGCGAGCAACGGTTCGAGCGAGCCGCGCTCGCGTTCGCCGGCGGTGGTATCGATGGCCAGGTACATGCCGCCCATGAGCAGGGCGAAGATGAAGAAATAGCTCATCATGCCGAGCAGGATCGCGGAGCGGCCGCTCGGCGTGGAGACGTCCACGTCGTCGACGTTCAGCGGCCGCAGAGCGAGCGGGCTCACGCCGCGCGCCGTCAGGCGAATCGCTGCGAGTTCCTGGCTATAGGCATACAGGGTCGTGCGCACGCGGCGGGCCTGGCGGTCGGCCTGCGAGTTCGACCGGTCCGCGATCACCTCGACCCTCGCCGGCACCGACGCCGTGAACTGCTCGCCGAACTCCTCGGGGATCACGAGCACGACGTCATGGGTGCCGGCACCGACGGCGCCGAGCGCCGCGTCGCGGTCGGCGGGGCCCTCGACGGCGTCGATGTTGCGACTTTCGAGATAGCGAACCAGGTTCGGCGCATGCTGCCGCCCGATCACGGGCAGCTCGATGACGCGCTCGGCGTCGTCGAGCGAGCGCTCGATCGACAGGTTGATCACGAACGCGAACAGCATGGGCCCGAACAGCGGCCCCATGATCAGCGCCGAGGCCAGCGTCCGACGGTCGCGAACGTTGTCCAGAACCTCCTTACGGAATACCGTGAGCAGGGTTCGCATCATGCCGGTTCCACCATCTGGATCGCCCTGACGAAGGCGTTCTCGAGATCGTGGCAGCCCGTGCGCTCAAGGATGCCATCGGCCGAATCGTCTATGGCAACCTTGCCGTTGGCGATGATGCAGATGTCGTCGCAGAGCGCGGCGACCTCCTGCATGACGTGGCTCGAAAACAGCACGCAGCGCCCGGCGTCCTTCAGTTTCAGGATCAGGTCCCGGAGCGAGCGCGTCGCCATGACGTCGAGGCCGTTCGACGGCTCGTCGAGGATGATGTTCTGCGGGTCGTGCACGAGGCTCCGCGCGAGCGCGACCTTGGTGCGTTGTCCCTGCGAGAAGCCTTTCGTGCGCCGGTCCGCGAAGCCGCCGATCTCGAGCAGGCGGATGATGCTGTCCACGCGCTCCTCGATCGAGCCGGCCTCGATCCCGCAGAGGCTCGCGTAATAGGTAATGTTCTCGCGCGCCGTGAGATGCGGGTAGAGCCCGGCGCCATGCGGCAGCGCGCCGATGCGACGTCGCGCTTCGAGGCTCTGGGTGACCACGTCGGCACCGTCGATCGATGCGCGCCCTGCGTCGGGCTTCAGGACCGTGTAGAGCACCCGCAGTGTCGTCGACTTGCCCGCGCCGTTCGGCCCGAGCAGCCCGGTGATCTTGCCGTCCGGCGCGTCGAAGCTCACGCCGCGCACGGCGTGCACCTTGCCGAAGGACTTGTGGATGCCTTCGACCCGGATCACGGCGCCGGCCCCCCGAAGTCCAGGAAGAACGGCATGACGAAGCTTCGCTCGAGGCAGTCGACGTCCTCGTCCGGCAGGCGCCCGGGGCTTTCGACGAATTGGCCGATCAGGCGTGGCATGCACCCTACGGCAGCCTGTCCATGACCCTGCTTCGCCCCGATGAGGTGTTGGGCCTGCTCGAGGTCGACCATCGCGAGTTCGGCGTACTCGGGCGGCGTGATGGGGTCGGCCTCGCCCGACAACAGCAGGACCGGGATATCGGTTGCCAGCGGTGTACGGAAGTCGCCGTCGACGGGGCCGGCCGGCCACACCGAGCACATCGCCGCGATGGCGTCGAGCTGCACGACGCCGATGTAGCTCGCCTCGAGCGCCTCGTGGTCGATGGCCATGCCGTCGTAAAATGGGGCATCCTCGGAGCACATGACCGCGTTGTGCATGCCGAGCGCGAGCGCGTCGG
>JABAHS010150688.1_pt3 | contig 10655 bp, 5 predicted proteins | sample 7062111 | NCBI WGS metagenome assembly JABAHS01 (sample SAMN14534600, study PRJNA622989) | marine sediment metagenome | biome: marine biome [ENVO:00000428]; feature: marine pelagic biome [ENVO:01000023]; material: deep marine sediment [ENVO:00002113]; isolation source: pool of 4 deep marine... | reverse complement strand
GTGAGTGTAAATGATTTCGTGATTGTCAGCAATCCTACCATTACTTCATTTACGCCAACACTTGGGCCTGCGGGGACAGAGGTGACCTTAACAGGTAGCAACTTTACCGGTACAATTCAAGTGTCCTTTAACGGAACGCTTTCGTCTAGTTTTTCCCTCGATTCGGATACACAGCTTCGAGCGACGGTACCGTCTGGGACCAGCACCGGACCTATCACCGTTCAGAATGCGGCAGGAGCAGGCACGAGTTCGAGCGACTTCAACGTTACATCGTCGCCTACCATTTCTTCATTCACCCCGGAAGAAGGGCTAATCGGTACCGAGGTGACGATCACCGGAACAGCCTTTTCGGATGTCACAGGAGTCAGCTTTAATTCTACACCTGCGATAAGTTTTCTGATTGATTCGGATACTCAAATCCGAGTGGATGTTCCCATCGGAGCGACTACGGGTCCCATCCGTGTCACAAATGGCTCAGGCACTGGTACAAGCGCAACTGATTTCACTGTGCACGCCCCGCCTGCAATTACCTCGTTTACACCGACTAACGGTGTCGCGAGCACTGAAGTGACCATAAGCGGAGGCAATTTTTCTAATGCCGTCGATGTGTCATTCAATGGCATGTCCTCCACGGACTTCACCATTGATTCAGACTCGCAGATCCGGGCCACAGTGCCGGCAAGTGCGACTACAGGGCCGGTGAGTGTCGCCAATAATTTTGGTACAGGGATTAGCAGCAGTCATTTCACCATCGTTTCGCTACCTGCTTTGACGTCGTTTTCCCCGACGGATGGTCCTGTAGGGACGGAGGTGACGTTATCGGGGAGCAATTTTGTAGGGATTACGGATGTGTCGTTTAACGGGGTCTCGGCTTCGAGTTTTACGGTGGATTCGGAGACACAGGTACGTGCGGATGTTCCATTTGGCGCGACGTCGGGTGCGTTAAGCGTGAGCAATGCGGCGGGTACAGCGACGAGTTTGGATGTTTTCACGGTGACGTCGAGTGGTCCGAGCACGCTGACGTTGAATCCGACGGATGATGCCTATGTGCGTTCCTCGCGTCCGGATGAGAATTATGGTGAGGATATTGAGTTGAAGGTTCGGAAGACATCGGTGGATCGGATCGGGTATGTGAAGTTTCGAGTGACGGGTTTGAGTGGTGCGCCTGAGAGTGCGACGTTGCGGTTATTTGTGATAGATGAGAGTGATGATGGGGGTTCGGCGTTTTTGGTTTCGAATAATTTTAGTGGGACGACGACGCCGTGGAATGAGCATGAGTTGGCTTTTGGGAATGCGCCTGAGATATCGGGCAGTCCGTTGTCGAGTGTTGGGGCGGTTGGTTTGAATGAGGTTGCGGAATTTGATGTAACCTCAGCGATCACGGGGGATGGGGACTACAGTTTTGCGATTGCGAATCTTTCCCGTGATTTGGCGAATTACAATTCGAAGGAGAGTTTTAATCCTCCTGAGTTGGTGATTGAGACGGGCGGTGGGGTGAGTACGATTCCGACGGTGACGTCGTTTTCCCCGACGAGTGGTTCGGTTGGCACGGAAGTAACGGTTAGCGGCGCCAACTTCACTGGTTTGACGAATGTTTCATTTAACGGAACCGCGGCGATAAGTTTCACCGCGGATTCTGATTCTGAGCTTCGCGCACAAGTTCCTTCGGGCGCAACCACCGGCCCGATCAGCGTAACAAATTCGGCGGGTACTGCCACGAGTGTGGATGATTTTACGGTGACCAGTGGACCGGGGATTGCCTCGTTTACGCCAACGAGTGGTTCGGTGGGCACGCAGGTGACGATTACGGGCGCCAATTTCACCAGTGCGACCGGTGTTGGATTCAATGGTGTTTCTGCCTCAAGTTTTGCCGTGGATTCGGAGACGCAAATTCGAGCCAGCGTACCTTCCGGGGCGAGTACGGGTCCCATCAGTGTGACCACGGGCGCGGGTACAGCCACGAGTTTTGACGATTTTGTGGTGGTGGACCCACCGACGATCAGTTCCTTCACACCGACGAGCGGTCCTGTAGGGACAGAGGTGACGGTTAGCGGCGACAATTTTAGCGGGCTGACAGATGTCAGTTTCAACGGGCTTACGTCGTCGAGCTTCACAATAGATTCGGACGGTGAAGTTCGTGCGACCGTGCCGTCAGGAGCGAGTACGGGGCCGGTGAGTGTAACAAACTCTGCCGGTACCGCGATTAGTGTGGGAGATTTCACGGTGACGGAGCCGCCATCGAGCCAGTCGCTTGTGTTCAATCCCACGGATGATGCGTATGTGCGTTCTTCGCGTCCCGACGCGAATTATGGCGGGGATATCGAGATGAAGGTCCGGATATCTTCTGCGTTGCGGATTGCTTACCTGAAATTTAGCGTGTCTGGCATTGTAGGGGATGTGGAGAGTGCCGTGCTTCGTCTTGGGGTGATTGACGAGAGTAATGATGGTGGTTCGGCTTATTCGGTCTCAAATAACTACGAGGGGACAACGACTTCTTGGGATGAGGATGGCATCGTTTGGGATAATGCGCCGGCCATTACGGGTGACCCGTTGAGTTCCGTAGGTGCCATTGCCTTGAACGACACGGTGGAGTTTGATGTGAGGGCTGCGGTAGTTGGCAATGGTACATTCAGTTTTGCCATCAAGAACAGTTCTTCGGATTTAGCAAATTACAGTTCGAAGGAAGGGGTTGTGGTGCCGGAGTTGGTTATCGAGATGGCTTCAGGCACGGCAAACCCACCGACGATCAGTTCGTTTGATCCGGCCTCGGGTCCGGTTGGAACTGAGGTAATCGTGACGGGCAGTGATTTGGGTGGGGTGACTTTGGTTGCGGTCAACGGAGTGACGGCCTCGAGTTTTTCGATTGATTCGGATACTCAATTAAGAGCTATCGTGCCGAGTGGTGCGAGTACAGGTAAAATCACCGTGTCGAATGCCGTTGGCACCGCTACGAGTTTGAGCGATTTCGTGGTGACGAATGTTCCGGGGATTACGTCGTTTGCACCAACCAGTGGTACGGTTGGCACGGAAGTGACGCTTTCGGGAGCGAATTTTACCGGGACGACGTCGGTAGCCTTTCATGGCACTTCAGCGACGTCTTTCACTGTGGATTCCGATACGCAGTTGCGTGCGACTGTGCCTTCGGGAGCGACGACGGGACCGATCAGCGCAACAAATTCCACGGGTACGGGCAGCAGTGCCGATGATTTTGTGGTAGTGGCGCCTCCAACAGTAACGTCGTTTACTCCAACCGAAGGTTCAGATGGAACGGAAGTAACCGTGAGCGGCACCAACTTCTCTGCAGCGACCAACGTCGCGTTTAACGGCACTTCAGCGACGAGCTTTATCGTAGACGCAGATAATAAGCTGCGCACAGAAGTGCCTTCCGGGGCGACGACAGGGCCCATCAGTGTGACGAACTCTGCGGGTACAGCCACAAGCGTGGATGATTTTACAGTGACAGCAGGAAGTGGCACGATCACATTCTTAGCCACGGATGATGCCTATGTCCGTTCGAGCCGGGATAGTAGCAATTATGGCGATGACATCGAGTTAAAGGTTCGACTCTCCTCAGCAACACGGATGGCTTATCTGAAATTCAATGTGTCCGGACTGAGCGGCACAGTGCAAAGTGCCGTGCTTCGTCTCGGGGTACTCGACGGTAGCGACGATGGCGGATCGGTATATTCGGTTTCAAACAGTTATGAAGGCACTGCAACGCCTTGGGATGAGGAAGGTCTGATATGGGCTAACCGACCTCCGTTACCTGCTTCACCTCTGAGTTCAGTTGGCGCGGTCAGCTTTGGTCAAGCGGCTGAGTTTGATGTCACCACTGCAATTGTCGGCGATGGTATCTACAGCTTTGCGGTGAAGAATAATTCCACTGACTTAGCAAACTACAGCTCAAAAGAGGGTTTCTCTCAACCTGAATTAGTCATTTCCACAGGTTTGTCAAAACAAAAGGTTGCAGAAGAGGACGTGACTAACGGCCACGTCGCGGAAGCGGATGAGGCGCAGATTCCGGAAGAAATCAGACTGTATCCGAACTATCCCAATCCGTTCAATGCCGAAACGAATATTGAATATGCTCTGCCGCAAGATTCGAAAGTGAAGCTGGGCATCTTCAATCTGAGAGGACAACTTGTACGAGTCTTAGTTGATGATAAGCAGAAAGCCGGCATCCGCCGTGTACGTTGGGACGGAAAGAACGAAGATGAGCGTGAAGTTGGCACGGGAATTTATTTTGTACGTCTGGAAATCGGCGACCACAGATTCTCGAGAAAGATTACCTTGCAGAAGTAGGGATGACCGAAAACCGAACGGTATAAGTAAGTGGCTTTATTCGCAAAGACGATCGGAGTGCAAAACTTCAGTTTTCAAAAATGCGGAAGTCTTGCGCTCCGTCTTTAGAGAATTTGGCGACATCCACCAGGCGGGCCTGCCTTCGGTGTCGGGAAACACGGATCTGCCTGGTAAATTTCTGTCGGTCGGAAATTGCCATGAACGGAGGTTTCTGCGGACTAAAGATTGAACTTCAACTTTGGATTTAAGTCGTCTCCCTGCTAAATGACATTGTCCGGTACCTTACCTCAACAGCTTCCGTGATATGCCGAGAGTTCATCCATCGAGTGGTATTAAGAATCGCTTGTGTTTCTGCTTTAGTTTTCTTACAATCAACCAAATGAACTAATCCCGTGACTGCCTAAATGTGAGGGGCTTTGAAAGCGCTCATTGCTGTTTTTCTAAATCCGTTATTTGTCCCCGCTCTTTTCTCTCAGAATACAGTGTGCTTGATGCCTCCGGCCGGCCCGCCGGGCCCAATGGATGCAAAAACAAGACAGGTTCTGGCGAAAGGCGAATCCTTCATCAGAGAGGCTAGCGAGCCCAGCCGATTCGTACAAAAAGGAGAGGCCCGCGGCACCTGGCAGGCCCTGATCATTCTCATCGACTTTCCTGACTATCGCTGGAATCATCGCGACGATCTGAACTTCTTCAACGAGGATACTCTGTACGTTCCCGCCCATTATGAGCAAATGCTGTTCAGTCTGAAAACGTTCAAGCATCCTTACAGCCAACACGGTTACACGGGCAGCATGCGTGATTTCTATTTAGAAAATTCGTACGGTCGGTTTGAGGTCACGGGGGTGGTCACACGCTGGTACACGGCTTCGAATCCGAGGTCTTTTTACGCAAACGGCAAGGCAGGTTTTGGTGCCTATCCGAATAGTTCTCGCAAATTGGTTGAGGAAGCCGTGCTCTTGGCAGATGACGATGTGGATTACAGCCAGTTTGACAACAACGCTGATGGACGGGTGGATGCGCTATTTGTGGTGCACGCCGGTCCGGGTGCGGAGGAGATTTACACAGAGAATTTCCCGGAACACGATAACTATCTCTGGTCACACAAAGCAAGCATTCAGACCAGGGTATTAGATGACGTCGCTGTGAGCGAATACACGTTAGAGCCTGAAAATGGCAGCATCGGTGTCTTTTGTCATGAATTTGGTCATGCTTTGGGACTGCCTGACTTGTATGACACGGATGGGTCCTCGGAAGGAATTGGCGAATGGGGTCTCATGGGAGGTGGTGGTTGGTGTCACCGTGAGGGAGATCCGTTGGGTACGTCCCCGGCGCACTTCACTGCCTGGAGCAAGTCGAGGCTCGGTTGGCTTGAACCTACCACTGTGAATGCGAATTTGATGCAAGTGGACATTCCGCCCGTGGAGTTACAACCCGTCGCTTTTCGGTTATGGACGGATGGCCAAATTGGGCGGGAGTATTTCCTGATCGAAAACAGGCAGAATATTGGCTTCGACGTGGGCTTAACACGCCGGCAGAAAGATTTTGGCTTAGCGGATGCACACGGGTTGATCGTTTACCATGTTGATTACTTCGGAAGGCAGAATGATGAGCGGCGACGGTTCATTGATGTCGAAGAGGCGAGTCCTTACGATTCGCTTGGTCAGCCCATAGAGCAACTCGATTTGAAGCGTGTTTTGCCGAAACATGAGTTTCTGTCGAATGGAAATCGTGGCGATAACGGCGATCCTTTTCCCGGATTTAGCCAGCTCAACCAACTCGGAACAGACTTTTTGGGCAACAGAGATTTGACCGAATTCAATGCGAGTACCTCCCCGAACTCAAATGATAACGACGGAAATCCAACTCCGGTGGCGATGGCAAACATAAAGGAGATCGGGGTGAAGATTATGGCTGACTTGTTCGTCAGTCCGGTTACCTCAGCGGACCATCAGCCTGTGGCTGTGGTTTCAGAAACCCCCGGCCAATTCGTCCTGGGTCAAAATTTCCCGAATCCGTTTAACCCCGACACACAAATTGAGTTTTCCATTTTGGGCAACTACCGTACTCCCATAATTCTTGGCATCTATAATCTAAAAGGCAAATTGGTTCGAACTCTGGTAAATGAAAAGATGAGCCCGGGCACACATACGGCCCTTTGGGACGGAACAGATAAGTTCGGACAGAAAGTCGCGTCCGGAATATATATTTACAAGTTGATCTGTCAATCTCAGTCTCAAACCCGCCAAATGATTCTTTTGCGCTAAATTCGGTTTTCCAAGGCAAGGTGGATTATGCCAAGTAAACCCTTGACTTTCTATATTAAAAACAGTAACTTTGCAGACTTAAAACTGACGGCATTGTATCCTCTTGGGTGGAAATTGGTCGGGCATAAATTAGCCAATTTTGGGCTCCTGACCTTATATAATAGTTGAAAAGTAACTGTTGTAATTATAAATATTTAGTAACAGGAGTTGCATCATGGGAACTACTTCCGGACTGCCACAAATGGATGACAAAAATAATGACGGTGCCCATTCAGTGGGTCCGCCTATCGCCGATATTGTATCATTGGAGTCTGTCGTAAGCCTTTTGATTCGCAAGGGCGTGTGTACACCGGAAGAACTGTTTGAAGAGGAGAGGAAGAAACATCAGCAGCAACAAAATATGGGAGGCGTTTCTTTTGTACATACAAAACGGGATTCCACCACTGGCGGGGGAAACCAATCTCACAGAAAAAGCCAGAATTTCTTAAAACGAAAAATGAGCAAGCATCGCTGGTCCAGGAAACTCGGGACAGCACTTTTTGGTTGGAAATGGAAAAAAGTCAAAAGAGTGCACGAGGATGGCAAACACAGTCACCATCACCATCACTAAAGGTATTTATTTTATGGCAAGAAACAGATTCAGTGTCTTAATTAAGGCAGTCTTCCTTCTCGTCCCTGCAATTCTTCTCGCACAGAACGATTTTCCTAAACCCGTCGGCCACGTGAATGATTTTGCAAATGTCATTCCGGCATCCATAGAGAAAAAAATCGAGATCATCTGCTTGGAGGTCAAACAGAAAACCGGTGCTGAAATTGTCGTGGTGTCCGTCGAAACAGTGGGTGATGAATACTATTCTGAATATGCAAACAAACTATTTGAACAATGGGGAATCGGACAGAAAGACAAAGACAACGGGATTCTGTTATTCAACACAATCAAAGAACGGCGATTTAGGTTAGAAGTAGGATACGGATTGGAGCCCATCATTCCGGATGGATTGGCAGGTGAAATCCGCGACAAATATGTCTTTCCTCATTTCAAAAACGATGATTACGGAAATGGGTTCTTGGCAGGTACGCAGGCAGTCGCGAGTATCATTGCTAAAGAAGCCGGCGTGGAATTGACGGGCGCAGTCCCTGTTCGTACGGTACGTCCAGCGAAGCGGAACAGGGGTTCGGGTGCAGGTCTGTTCAAGTTCATTCTTTTAGCGCTGGTCTTCTTTCTATTTATCGGACGGCGAGGCGGCGGTCTGTTGCCGTGGCTTCTACTCGGAGGCCTGATGGGCGGCGGCCGTCATCGTGGCGGAGGATTTGGCAGCGGTGGTTTTGGTGGGGGAGGAGGTTTCAGTGGTGGCTTCGGAGGATTCGGAGGTGGAATGAGCGGCGGTGGCGGCGCAGGTGGAGGCTATTAGTTATTTCACTTTCAAACGTTATAATCTGAGGGCGCAACACAAATAGAATAAAATAGGAGGGTAGGCGTGGCAAGAATTCCTGATGCACCGGAAGAGATTTTTGATGAATTTACCGAAGATTACAAAGCTGCATTTGAACAAGACTTAACGTCCGTCATTTTGTACGGCAGCGGAGCCAAAGGTGAGTACATTCGAGGAAAGTCAGACATCAACTTTCTAATTGTCCTGACCTCCAACGGAATTGAGAATTTGGACAAAGCGCTGGATTTGATCCCGAAATGGCGCAAACGCAATGTTTCTGTCCCCCTCTTTCTCACAGAAGGTTACATTCAGTCCGCTTTGGATGCCTTTGCCATCGAATTTCTGAATATGCAGAAACATTACAGGCTTGTGTTTGGTAATGATGTCTTGGAGTCATTGGAAATTAGCAAGAACGACCTGCGTCTGCAAATTGAGCGTGAATTGCGCGGAAAGCTTCTGCACTTGAGGGAGGGATTTCTGAGCACAGGCCAGGACCGGGATAGTCTGCGAGAGATGCTTTCAGCTTCTGTGGCGGCATTCGCATCAATTTTTGAAGCCTTACTTTATTTGAAAGAAGATAAGGTTCCCGCTTCAAAAGCCGAAGTATTTAAACATACAGCGGAGAAGTTTGGTCTGGAGATGGTGCCCTTTTCTCAGTTACTCAACATAAAACGTGGCGAGTGGCGAGGCTCCAAAGTGCAACTCCGCGACCTTACCAAGATGTACATCAGGCAGGTGAGAAAGTTGGTAGAACTTGTGGATAAAATGTAAATGCTCAGTGGTGATGCTCTTGAGTCGTCTGCTTAACTGCGATACGATTATAAAGTACAAAAGGAGGTATTAATGAGCAAAGGTTTGAAAATTTTTCTGGGAATCCTGGCCGTATTTGTTCTTATCGGCATCATGACGTTTGTTTCCGTAAAGAACACGTACAATGACTTGGTAAGACTGGAGGAAGAAACCAAGGAAAAATGGTCGCAAGTGCAAAACGTTTACCAACGTCGCGCAGATTTGATTCCCAATTTGGTGCAGACCGTGAAAGGTTATGCCGCCCATGAGAGAGAGACACTGGAGGCTGTGACGCAGGCTCGTGCCAGCGCTACCCGCCCGGAAATCAATGTGAATGCGGAGAAAATGTTGCAGAATCCGCAGTTGTTTCAGCAATTTGAGCAGGCCCAAAGCCAATTGACATCCGCACTGAGTCGTTTGTTGGTTACGATTGAGAGATATCCCAACCTCAAGGCAAATCAGAACTTTATTCGGCTCCAGGACGAGCTTGCGGGAACCGAAAATCGCATTGCCGTGGAAAGACGCCGTTACAATCAAACGATTCGCAATTATAATCAGAAGATACGGTCGTTTCCCACGGTCATGTTTGCGAGCATGCTTGGATTTCAGCAGCGGCCGTATTTTGAGGCAAGTCCGGAGGCCCAGGAAGCGCCCGAAGTGGATTTTTCCACAAGCAGCAATTGAGAATTCCAACCCTCAGTTTAAAATCCAAACCCGGGGATGGGAAAAATGCCGGAAGCTAATTGTGTGAGCGATTTAAGTTAGTTTAGCCTGCCAAGCAGACCATGATTTCGCCTGAATCCAAGCGCCAATCCTATTCCTTGAGGCAAAAAATTGGGCTATTTTCCGGCATTCCAATTTTTCTTTTGATATTGATTTTACCTCGACCTGCCGAACTCTCGCCCGAAGGCCACAAAACCCTTGCTGTCGCGGTCCTGATGGCTTCGTGGTGGATTACCGAAGCCATCCCCATTCCTGCCACTGCGTTGATTCCGTTAGCATGTTTTCCCGCATTGGGGATCATGAAGTACAATGACGTTGCGCCCACCTACGGGAACAACGTCATTTTTTTGTTTCTGGGCGGTTTCTTCCTGGCGGTTACCATGCAAAGATGGAACTTGCATAAGAGATTGGCGCTTTATGTGGTACGACTGATCGGCACGAGTCCGGAGAGATTGGTCCTGGGATTCATGATCGCCACCGCGTTTTTATCCATGATGATTTCCAACACTTCGACGACGCTGCTCATGTTTCCGATCGCACTCGCAGTGATACTGCATTTATCCGAGCTCAAAGATGACGGACAAAAAGTTCTGCCCGAAGACCAGCAGCCGCGTTTTCGAACGGCTTTAATGCTGGGCATCGCTTACGCGGCAAGTGTAGGAGGGATCGGCACCATCATTGGCACACCACCCAACTTAATTTTTGCGGGCGCGGTTACGTCACTTTATCCGGGTGCGCCGGAGATTGAGTTCTTCCAGTGGATGCAATTTGGCATACCTTTGGTGCTGATTTTCCTTCCGATTATCTGGTTCCTGCTGACTCGGGTCATATTTCCGGTATCATTAAAAACTTGGAAAGGGGGTAAGGAGTACATTGGTCACCAATTAGAACAGCTCGGACACATGAGCACGGGTGAAAGAGCCATCGTCGTCCTGTTTATGATCACGGCGGCAGCGCTGATTTTCCGCAGAAATATAAACCTGGGCTTCGTGGTTATACCAGGATGGGCCGAGGCTTTGGCGCTCACCGAATGGGTTAGTGACACCACGGTGATCATATTTGCCTCCTTGTGTATGTTTTTGTTTCCTGTGAATTTGAAGAAAGGCGAGTTTTTGCTCGACTGGAAGTCCGCGGTGAAAATTCC
>JABAHS010147519.1_pt3 | contig 10657 bp, 10 predicted proteins | sample 7062111 | NCBI WGS metagenome assembly JABAHS01 (sample SAMN14534600, study PRJNA622989) | marine sediment metagenome | biome: marine biome [ENVO:00000428]; feature: marine pelagic biome [ENVO:01000023]; material: deep marine sediment [ENVO:00002113]; isolation source: pool of 4 deep marine... | reverse complement strand
GAGTCGTTTCTCGGTCAGCGAACGCAACGCAAAAGCCGTCGCTCTGCAAGCATTCTCTCAACCGGCAGATGAGATCAGAGCACGTCAGCTCATCTTTGTCGACGAGCATGAGAGGCCGCATCTGGCATGGCTCGTTCGAATTGAGAAAGGCCTTGCTGATAACTGGGTTTATTTTATTGATGGCGAGTCAGGCGAGATACTGAGACGCTATAACCACGTTTTGTCGGATGGGCCGGTCACAGGCAGCGGCGTGGATTTGTTTGATGAGACGAGAAGCATCAACGCCTTTGAAATCGGGGGCACATTTTTCATGATAGATGCATCGAAACCGATGTTCGATGAAGCGGCTTCGATGTTTCCACAGGATGGTCGCGGTGTGATCTACACTCTGGATGCCCGCAACGCCGACAGCACCCTGTTCTTTGTCACATCAGACGACGTCAACGATTGGAGCGACAAATCCTCGGTGTCTGCCGCCGCAAACGGAGCGCTGGTGTTCGATTTTTATCTGGAGAAATTCGATCGCAATGCCATCGATGGAAATGGCTCCACCATGTTTCTGGTGGTAAATTTTAACGAGAACTTTAACAACGCATTTTGGAACGGCCAACTGATGGTTTTTGGCAACGGCGATGGCACCACCTTCAGTGATCTTGCCGGTTCCCTCGATGTGACCGCGCATGAGATGACACACGGTGTGATTGAAAGGACGGCCAATCTGATCTATCAGAATCAACCGGGCGCCCTTAACGAATCGTTTGCCGATGTTTTTGGCGCGCTGTTTGAATTTTGGGTGGAAGGGGAGAACGGCGATTGGCTCATCGGCGAGGATGTCACCACGCCGGCCATTGCAGGCGATGCGCTGCGGGACATGGAAGATCCGGCATCCGACAACGTCGCCTTTGGAAAACAGCCGACCAGGCTGAGTGAATTTGTCGATCTGCCGAACACGCCCGATGGAGACAATGGCGGCGTCCATGTCAACAGCGGCATTCCGAATCGAGCGTTTTTCCTGTTTGCAAACGATCCCGCGGTGGGAATCGAAATGGCCGGAGAGGTCTATTTTCAGGCTTTAACCCAGTATTTGACCCGCAATTCGCAGTTTATTGATTGTCGTTTGGCAATCATCAAGGCGGTTGACGACGTGTTTGGCGCCGGCACTTCCGAAGCAGAAGCCGCCAAAACAGCCGCTGCAAACGCATTCGACACGGTTGAAATTTTTGATGACGAAGGCACGCCGCCTCCGGAGACTTTGCCTCCGGTGGAAGGAGAAGAGTTTCTGACGTTCATCGATACCGGGTCGGGTTTGCTTTTCCGCGTTTCTTTGACGAATCAGGCGGAACCTATTCAGATTTCCCAATCTCCTGTCTCGAGTCGACCGACGGTGACGGACGATGGGTCGTTCATTCTTTATGTGGATGACACGCATAATGTTCATTTGTTGGCCTCGGACGGCAGCAGCGATGAGCAACTGAGTACGTCGGGCGTGTTTTCAAATCTCGCCATTTCACCAAACGGCCGGTTTCTGGCGGTTACCGCCAATGTTGCGCTTCCCAGCATCTTTATTTTGGATCTGCAAGCACCTTCTGATGAGGAAGGCGTGCAAGAGATCGAACTTTATACGCCCACAACCGCCGAAGGGACCACGACGGGAGAGGTGCTCTTTCCGGACCGCATCGACTGGGATTCGAAAAGCGAGGTCGTGATGTACGATGCCTTTAACACGCTGGTCAATGCCAGCGGCGACACCATTGGCTACTGGGACATCAATCTGCTGCGTCCGGCTGAAGAGGCGATTACCAGGCTCTTTCCGCCGCAGCCGCCTGGCATCGATATCGGCAATCCCGTATTTGCTTCCAATAGCGATAACATCATCGCGTTTGACTTTGTGGATGAGAACGGAGACGTCACGGTCAAGGCAGTGAAGCTGAACACGTTTGAAGAAGGGAGCGTTGTATTGAATGCGAATTCTCTTGGTAGCCCGACCTTTTCAAATGATGATTCTAAGGTGTTTTACCATCGGATTGAATCGGGCGAGTCATCTATACGCGTCGTCGATCTTTTGGAAGACGGAATCACGGGGGCCGGAAATGACCAGACCATTATTTCAAATGGCCTTTTTCCGGTAGCTTTTGCAGTGGGAGAACGGCCCACAGGTGTGGAAGAGCCGGAAGAAGCGGTCCCGAACAAATTCGTCCTGCATCAGAATTATCCGAATCCGTTTAATCCTGAAACCACGATTCGCTACGAGTTACCCAAAGATGCAGAGATTTCGCTGAAAATATTTGACATCACGGGGCGTCTGGTGACGGAACTGGAAACGGGATTCAAGTCAGCGGGTGTGTATACCGTTTCGTGGAATGGTCAGGACAGCAGCGGTAATCCAGCAGCCAGCGGCATTTATTTCTATCGCCTTGCAGTGCTGTCTGGAGACCGCATTGTGAACACTCTCACAAATCGGATGACCATTCTAAAATAGCCGGGCTTTCGTGTGCTGGGGCAATTCAGGAACTATTCAGGCGAATGATAAGAAAACCCCGAGGCGATGAAAAACCCCGGGGTTTGTGGAGGTGCAGTCGGAATTCTCTTGAGTAGAGAGAACCGGTCTACCAGAAGTCGGTCTGCAAGATCATTTGCTGAATATAAGAATTAACGTTACTATGAACGCGGTCGGGAGGACACGAATTGCACAACTTTAAATCTCTGCAAAAAAGTTGACTTTTACTGGAGTGGTATGGCGGTAGGCTCCCCGTTAACTCTTGAACGATTAATTGTTCCTCCGCAACGTAAGTTTAATGTCAAAATGAAGCATTCCGTTCCGTTTTCATGTAAATTGCTGCATCCTGGAACACGCTATTTTCCAGCCTAAAGAGTCAGTCTCACTTTAACAGGGTAATCTTTCTAAGAAGACTCTTTCCGTTTACGACCAATTCCACGTAATAAATTCCGGAACCTACTTCCTGTCCCTGGCTGTTTTTTCCGTTCCATCTCACCTGTTTTACTCCTGGAGACTCGGTTTCGTCAACCAACTTTCGTGTTGCCTGCCCGAGTAGATTGTAAATAACAAGTCGGACTTCAGCCCGTTCGGGTAGCTCATACTCAAAGGTGGTCTCGATGTTAAACGGGTTCGGATAATTGGGCTTCAAAGTGATCCTCTCGGGAAGTTGAGTACGCGGATCCGGTCCGATCGCAACCGGCACATTCGCCTTACCGCTACCGGTTAAAGTCACTGTGAGCGAGCTTGTATCCGGGTCGTTGCTTTCAATGAGAACTGTGGCATTTTTTTCTCCTTCTGAGGGGGGCTGGAAGGCGACGGTGACTTGGTGTGTGTCTCCGGGCGCGATTGTGAGGGTGTCGGAGTTGCTTTCGATTGAAAATTCGGTTTGATGTTCTCCGTTCAGGGTTAGGCTGGTGACAGAGAGCACGGCTTCTCCGATGTTCATCACGTTAAAATGTTTGGTTGCGCTGCTATCGATGAAGACCTCCCCGAAGTCGAGTGACGAAGGTTGGACGGCAATTTGGGCGTTGGGTTGCTGGATTATGCCATCGACGCAGGTGGTTAGATCGTCTTCGGCGATTTGTGCCCAGTCGTAGAGAAGGAAACGTTTGCCATCCTGGTCATGGACGACGAGGAAACCGTTTGGGAAGTTCGGCGGTGCTGCGAACGGGGTTACATCGAGGCCGTCGGTTGCGATTCGGATTCCACCCTGGTTATTTAATGGGATGACGGTTTTAACGAAGCGATTGTTGTTTTGTCGTTCGTAGATTTTGATGGTTGAGTTTCCCTGGCTTGACAGGACGAGGTAGCCGGTACCGTTGTCGCAGGGATAGAGCGCAAGGCCTTCGCGGCCGGATTCGATGCCGTCCGTGGTTGAGAAGGGTGTGAGGGCTTGGGTTCCCATATTTGGGTCGGCGAAGTATTTATGGATTCCGACTTCTTCTTCGGTGATGTAGACAAAGCCCAGTTCGTCGTCGGCGACGAAACCTTCGACGGTATTGCTGTTGTATTCGAGATCGCGCACGGGGGTGACGGTGATTTCTGTGACGGCGCTGTCGCTTTGGATGTGATATTGTCTGAGTTGGCCGGTGGTTTTGGGTCGTTCGAAGACGAAGAGGGTGTTATCAGATGGTCGTTTATAGAGACAGAATCCGTAGCTATCGTTTTGGATGTCATTGTTGGCGCTGTTGACGTTGGCGATTTGAATGAGGACATCGGATCCGGAGTAGTTGGGATTGACTTTGAAAACCGCCAATTTGCCAGCATCCCTGAGGTTGGCAGCGACGATGTCCACGGTTTGTCCGCTGAGAGACACGTTTTGTCTGACGTCGACGTTTTTGAGGGTGGTTCCTTGTGGGATATTTTGCAATTCATTTCCGTTCATATCCCAGACGTAGATTCCAGCAATTTTATCGGTGCCGATGATGACGCTCCTGCCGGGGTCCGTGGGGTGGATCCAGATTGCCGGGTCGTCTGCATTTTCGGGCGTGGGATTTATGTTTGTCGTAGGTGAAACCACAATTTCCGGGATCGGGATCACACCGATTCCATTCAAGGTGACGTCCAATGTCGTGGCACTGGTATCGTTGCTTTCAAAGCGCAGCCGTGTCTCTTTTAAGCCTTCGGAATTGGGCTTGAATTGAACGACAACCTCCTGTGAATCGCCGTGCAACAGGGTAAACGGCGCGACCCAATTGACTAAGTCGAAATCAAGCGTATCCAGGCTTGCAAACACGATATTGCTTACCGACAGATCTTTTGCTCCGCTATTCGATACTACAAAAGACTTGGAGACGCTGTCGCCGATCACGATTTCTCCAAAATCGTGCGAGGATGGTTGGACATCAATGGTCGGGGAAGCCCGAAGTGCTGCGTTTGCAGAAAAGTGAATCGGTGAGCCGGCCAAACCTTTAGCCGTTGCCGTTACGTTGATCCGGCCCGGGTTGAGACCAAGAGTAAGCGTAAAACCTGCTTGGCCGTTTATAGCCGTGGAGAGTGTGTCTTCTTCAATTAGATTATCACCAAAAAAAGTAGAAAAGGTTACCGGAAAATCTTGTACCGGCATGCCTTTGTGCGTTTCGTACCTCCACAACCAGTGGCTCAGGCAGCGTGTCGCCAATGACACCGATTTGTTCGTCACCGGAAATCTTCGAGATTTCAGTGGCTGAGACCCGAGCGTCTCCTTTTACGAGAGTAAAGTAATCCTGTACCACACCGTCGGATGCGATAAACTTCGCGTCAAGTTGATTTCCGTCGATGTCCAGGACCACCGAACCCAGCGCTTCCCTATAGATAGGCATGACAGGATGGTCAAAGGTTCCGCTATCCACTTTGCCCGAACTCCCGCATACAACATAAACCGCGCCTTCGTGAGGCGCGGTTCCTGATGAAGGCTTGGTGTAAACTCCGTCTCCGTCGAGTCGTCCGTCGCCGTCATCGATGATCATACTGTCGGCCAGGGTTGGAGACAGGTCATAATGTCCGTCGATTAAGTAGGAGCGTTCGTAGGAATGGCTGTGTCCTGCCAGAACGAGATCAACCCCACCCGATTCCAGAATCGGCAACGCTCTCTCCCGCATCTCTATCAGGTCATCTTCGGTGTCGGAGTTGTGCCCCCCCTTACCGTAGGGTGGATGATGCCAATAAGCGATGGTCCAATCCTTGTCATTGGTTGCCAGCTCTTCTTCCAACCAGATCCACATCGCGTTGCCCGCCTCTTGCAAATAGTCTTCGGTGGAGTTGAGGCAGATAAAATGAATGTTTCCGTGGACAAACGAGTAGTACTTCTCGGTTCCGGAAGCGAGTCCGCCGGCTTGCCCATTCGTGGGTAGAGAGAAAATGTCGTAGTAGGGGTAGGGACCAGGCGAGGAATCCGTGTCGTCATCGTGATTCCCTAAGGTTGGCCAGAGCACGGATTTGATGAGCATGTCTTCGTACATGTTCTCAAAAACCGCCTCCTGGAATTCTTCGTCCGACCCGCTTTCATAGGCATTGTCGCCCAGCATCAGCCATAGGTCGGTGTATGTATCAACCGCAAAATTGTAATATGCATCTCGCACCCGTCTCGCGTTGCCAGTTTTCGTTCCGGAGTCACCCAGGATCCAGATGCGAGTAGGTTTTGCCGTACCAGGTGGGGGAGAAGTGACAAAGAAATGATTGGAATCGCCACCTGCCAAGTTCGTTAATTGAGTGCCAATGGAATAAAAGTATTTCGTGTTAGGATTAAGCCCTGTCAAGCTCACCTCATGTTCGGTCGTGCTCGCTGAATTATGGACTGTCGAAGCCAGTTCGTCCGGGGCCGGCCCAAATTCGACTCTGCTTGTGGTTGAAACATCTGTGCGCCACCGTATCACGATGCTGTTTGGGGTTCCAATTTGAAGGTATGGACCACGCAACACCTGCTGAGCTTGCAATGTTTCGCTAACCAGGATGAGCAATGTAAGAAAAATGGGAAAGTAAATTCTTCGGGAATATGGCATGGGTCTCCTTCCCATTATCGGGTTCAAATCAGTTGGTGGACGAAATTCATACGAAATTGTCGGCTTTTCAAATAGTTTATCTTTTATTTTATTCAAGGGTGACTGGTATCTGAAACGAAAACGATGTGTTTAACTTATTTCCCCACAGGGTCTTAAGAGCGAAAAAGCGAGAAGAATTGCAAAGAATTGCGGTTTCCTGTTGTGCCAGGTAATGAGATTGCTTCGCTTCCGTTCGTCGCTTGCAATGACTGCCCTCGCGGAAACTGTTTTTGCCGAAGTCTAAAGCTCGCTATAAATCGTTAAGTTATTTATGAGTCAAAGGTACTTGTTGTGCCGAGCAATTCTTTGGAAGCAGTCGCTTGTCCCTTCAAATTGCATCTCGTTTATACAGTCACATATACAGTCAAAATGTTAAGAATAAGTAAATGATTTTTAAATTTATTCAAGACTGCTTTTGAATAGAGAAAGGAGATCAGTAGGAGCCTAACGAGGGGTCCCAAGACCGAGAAAGGCAAATACTATAAATGAGTTCCCGGGCTGACAAAAGGAGAATTCGTAATTGCCCTGTTAAAGAGAACAATACAGGCTCCGCTGGCAAAGGGTGACCTGTCATCTGTGCCAATTCAGCCCATCCGGAAAAAAGATGGATGAAGCAGCGGAGCCTGTGTTTTATAACCTATTATAAGTCCTACGTTTCAAGTTTGATTTTACAGTCCAAACAAGATGCCCGCGCTAATCATGAAGAAGTTGCTATCCACGTCACGAAACGGTATTTCATCAAAGTCGTAATCCAGGAAAACATAGCGAATATCCCCAGCCAATTTGGTTTTCGAACCCAGGGGCAATTCCACTCCAGCACCAAAGTGCCAACCGAACTCTTGTTTGGTCTCATCAACATCTGCCGCAGCGGTATCGAAATCAAAGGTCGTGTTGTACCAACCTGCACCAACAGCTCCGTAAACAATAGGTAATGGATATAAGAGACCTGTAACCATTACGGGCCAACTGCGGACTGTTAAATTGGGGCCAAAGTCCTCTTGGCGATAATTGATCGATCCCTCGATTCCAAGAGCTTTCGAGAACTTTAAACGCAGGGCTGCTCCAAGCAAAAAGTTGCCATCTTCAGCATCATCGGCCTTTTGGAAGCCAACCTGCGGACCCAGATTCAAGCCCTGGGCTTGCAAATTAGGTATGAGAAAAACTGAAAGTAAAAACATCAGCAAGAAAAGTGTTTTGTTCATGTTCACCATAACCTCCGTATTGTCATCGTTTTTCATGATGGTAAAGTTAAAGAGCCACTTTTAAATCGTTATTTATGAGCGGTTTGTTCTATCTCCTTCAGAGTGTTTTCGAGTGTTTGCATGATTTCATCTAGTTCAGTCTTAATTTCTTTCCAACCCTCTTCACCTGTGGACTTCATTTTCTTAAGCTTTCGTTCTGCATCTGCTCTTAGTGCCTTCAAGTTCTCAGTCTTCTTGTTCATTTCAGCACCGGCTTCACTTGCCGTTTCTTCAGCCTTTGTTGTTACGTCTTTTATCTCTTTTTCCAATTCTTTTAACTTTGCGGATATTTTCCTCTCATATTTCTGCTTTTCTTGCTCAACTTCTTCAGTTTGCTTCTCACATGAGATTATAAAGACGCACGCCATTAGGGCTATGAATGAAAACGTCAAGAAGTGTTTCATGGGCCTTTCCCCGATTTCGAATGATGATCCATTCATTTGAGATCGTCTGGTTGAGCTCATATCAGCACCTTTGTGGTCATGATTCTAAAGTCTGTCCCTTAATAAAATCGTGTGGCTACCTAAATCAGAATCTTAAACCAAATCCGATGACGAAATCCTCACTTTCAGATAAGATAATTTTCGCCTGCACATAAGGTATAACGGAACCCGTGGGAAAACCCGCTCCGAAAAGCAGGTTCAGACCGGCGTCCGTTTCGCTATCCCGATTGCCCTCAGGGTCGAAAAAGGCAAGAGCAAACCCCCCGCCAACCCAAAAGTAATTTCGCCCTGCGGTTGGGAAATCAAAGTGTAGATCTCCGTTAAAAGTCAGGAAGGTCGCATTGTCGACAAATATATATTCAACATTTGGGTTAAGATATATCCGGGGCGCAAGTTGGGTTAGAAACTCTCCACCCAGAAAGACCTCTTCAGCATCCGTATAATAACCTCCGCGCACCCCAAGATGACCGGATTGAGCATTCGAGCTACTTGAAGAAATGAGTAAGAAGCAAAACATCAGAATAATGCCATTTGAAAAGTATTTGAGTTTCATACCGTTACCTCCTAATTTAGTCTGTCGATTTTATTAGCAAATGCCAAATTTTTGTCATTAATCTCCTGGCTGTGCCGTTTCTAAGATGATCGGGATGATATTCTTTAGTACCTAACCTCCTCAATCTTTTAACCTTCATCTGACACCCTACTTGTCCGATCTTTACTGTTTACAAACGTTTTTAGTGGTTCCTTAAAAGTAAGAGTACGGTACGGAAAGGGTATCTCGATTCCTGCATTATCAAGCGCACGCTTCACCGCCGCTACGACTTGATCTTTTGATCTACGCACGTCAACCGGTCGAGAACCGGTCCACCATGTCACTTCAAAATCGATGCTGCTCGATCCAAATTCTTTGGCAAAAATCTGCACGGATTTTTCCCTGTCAACGGTTTCCAATCCCTCCACAGCCTTACGAATGATTTCACGTGCATGGTCAACATCTTCACCATAGGCTATGCCGCAAATAATCATGACACGTCGGCGGTCCAGATCTGTCCGCACGGTGACGGGTTGTTTAAATAACATCGCATTTGGCAACACTACCAACTGGCCATCAGGCTGCCGGATGTAAGTGTCACGGATGGTTATCTCTTCTACCGTACCTTCATTGGATTGACACTCAATGAAATCCCCAAGCTGGAACGGCTCTCGAATTAGTATTAAAATGCCGGCCATAAAATTTTCAAAAATGTCTTTAAACGCAAATCCAATCGCAACCGAACCCAAGCCGACGACCGTAAGTAACTTGCCGGGGGTTAATCCCGGGAAAATGATCGTAGATGCGATCACCAATCCGAGCAGCCAGACTCCGATAAAAAGCAATTTTTGAAATAGCTCATCCAATGACTTTCGCAAACGCAAACGTGTCGCAAACGTTGACCATCCTTTCTGCAAAATGCGTGTAGCCATCCATGTCAAGAGCAGCACCGTGACACCGGCTGCTATCTGGGGCACATGTGCCAGAAAGCCTTGGAAAATTGTGCGTAAACTTTCTAAAACGATGTTGAGTGCTCGCATTTGATGAAGTTCTTTTACTAAATTTAAGTTATCTTCCTAAAAGAATGAGAATTCCGGCCGCCAACGCAAGAAGCGCCATGATCACGTGCAAGTGATTCACATGGATATTAAGTAATGGTACCAAACCCGTGAGCACGAACCAGATGCCAGCCAATAGCATACCGATATTTCTCCCTTTCATGACTTTTCCCTCCTAATCTATGAGTTTGATGGTTAATTCTCTCTCTCAGATTCTGTCAGATCTTAACGAAACCTCACTTGCAATGGACTCATTGTGATTCTTCACGTAGTGCTGCCACTTTCATGAGTCCTGTCTACAGACAACAGGACACGTGCAACGGAGTTAGTCCTCCATACTCGTTACCTGTAGGGACACCCGTCATCTCGTGACAAGTTCCCACGAGTCGATGAATTTGGAAAATACATGAGACAAAGGTAAGGCCGCGAGATTATAACTATATAATTCACAAATGTCAAGGAAAACAAGAATATTTGAGTCAAAGAACCGCCAGTCAAAACTCACGGCCTGGTTGAATTGAAAGTACAGGCATAGTTTCTTGAGGAGGCCATTCCACAAGAATTCTGCTCCCCTTTCTCTTAAAAAATAGATGACGTTCCATTTCAAAAAAAGATAATCATGGTTCCACCAAACCACTGCTTTGGAATGGAGCCGTAATTCTTGGACTGCTTTTACTTAGCTTTAAGCCAAATCGCTTTCTTTTTTCCTGCCTCGTTTCGACTCTCCGGTTTGCGATGATTCGGTTTCCGGTTCTTTTCAAAATAGTATGGGCTTTTTTCTCTGCTCTCTTCGTATGAAGCTTCTTCTTCCTCGCGGGATGATGAGCCATAGTAAGAAACTTCTTCTTCCTTTTGCTTCTTTATGTG
>JABAHS010130583.1_pt1 | contig 10657 bp, 6 predicted proteins | sample 7062111 | NCBI WGS metagenome assembly JABAHS01 (sample SAMN14534600, study PRJNA622989) | marine sediment metagenome | biome: marine biome [ENVO:00000428]; feature: marine pelagic biome [ENVO:01000023]; material: deep marine sediment [ENVO:00002113]; isolation source: pool of 4 deep marine... | reverse complement strand
ATTCCTGGTAAAGCTCGCCCGGTGCCCGCTCAGTGTCTATCCTTTTTTCGATAGCGGTCCAGAGACGCTTGAGATACTTCAAATCGTTTTGTATGTCCCTTTTGGAGCAGCCCTGCCCCGCCGTTCTGATGATAAATCCGATCCCTTTTGGCGGTTTACTCTGGGTGAGAATCTGACGGAGTCTCTTTCGCTCATCTTCATCCTCAATCTTGTGTGAAATCCCGTGCTTTTGCATCCAGGGCATCATAACCAGGTACTTGCCGGGCAAAGCAAGATATGTGCTAAGTGTGGGCCCTTTTGTCTTTACCCCTTCCTTTGTTACCTGAACGACGAGCTCCTGTCCCTTACGAAGGCAATCCTGAATCGGCGGCCTCTGCTTCAGGGATTTTCTCCGTCCGATGTTGTCGGCACGCCCACCACCGGGCTTTGAAAAATATCGAGGGTGCAGGTCACTGATGTGAAGGAAACCATTTCTACCTATCCCAAAATCAATAAAAGCGGCCTGTATCCCGGCTTCAATATTTGCCACCTTTCCCTTATACACATTGCCGACGTGGCTGCCGATACTCGCTCTTTCCACGTACAGTTCTTCAAGGGAACCTCCCTCAACAACCGCAACCCTGCACTCCTCGCTCTCAGCTACATTTATAAGCATTTCTCTTGACATTACTTTCCCTCGTATCTCGTTTCTCGACTCACGATTAATTAACCTTCCATTTCACGTTCGTGCGTCTAATCGGCGCTATTAACTTGTCCGGTTCGAGCTCCAGCAGTTTTAGAATCTCGTCAACTCTTACCGTACCTGTCGAACTGATTTTACATTCAACTACTATTGCTTTAATACCTGTTTCGATTGACTTCAAAAAAGGCCTGACGTCTACATTTTTGAATTTCGAATGTTTCGTATCTACACTGCGCTGCAGATTTAAATTTTCACTTGCGAGCAAACGCTCAATCACAGCCTTTAGCTTGTCGTTAATAGACTCAGGCGATACAGAAAAAATATATGTGGCTGAGTCAGGTTGGTAAGAGGTATTTGCCACCGTGGTCTCGACAGAAAGCAATTCACACTCCTTCGGTAACTGGCCGGAGAGCCTGTCCTTGATTCGTGACTCGTAATCGGTACCCTGCGGCCCGTTTGGATCTCGATTTACCCGAAGGCAGAGTAAATCATCATCCGAGGCAACTGCGACAGTTCTTGGCAGGGGCAGGGACAGTTTCGGACGAGGATTGAAACCCCCGCTATATCGCATGTTGATACCGGCGCGAACGCAGGCCCGTTGAAAAAGCTTGATCGTTTCAGCGNNGCGAACGCAGGCCAGTTGAAAAAGCTTGACCGTTTCAGCGTGTGAGAGGAACCTTAGGCTCCCTCCTACCTTGAATTTTATTAGCAACAGGATAGTTTCGTTCGACACCGTTATGTGCTTATCCCCTTATTCTGTTTTCAGGGCTGTCCTGATAACAATCCACAGCCTTTTATCCGGGCCTCCAGAGGCAATACGGTACATCTGGTAAGCCTTTTGAGCATTATGCCTATCTTTACATTAAAAACAAGCATTTTTTCTTAAAACTGTATTCCCGAGGCCGTATTTTCGGCTTATGGCGTATATTAGGCATGGGCTTTAACGGGCAGAAGAGATGAATTTGCTTTTGCTTTTGCCTTTTTTACTTTAGAATTAGCTAATGGTCTATCTTTGGGTAATCTTATTGATTCTGGTCAATGCACTTTGCCTTGTGCTTGTGCTTTTTGCCCTGCCGGGCAACTGGCTAATCGTCATATTGACCTGCCTGTTTGCGTGGTGGCATGAGGGAATTTTCTCCATCTACACGCTGATTGCAATAGCGGTTCTGGCTACGCTTGGTGAACTGTTCGAATTCTTCGGGGGTATGGGAGGCGCCAGAAAAGCCGGCGCACAGTGGTGGGGCTCATTTGGAGCACTTGGAGGCGCTATATCCGGTGCGGTTCTTGGCACATTTCTTATCCCCATTCTTTTTTTGGGAACGCTTATCGGCGCCTGTGTGGGAGCAGGTATCGGAGCATGGCTATTTGAACTGGCGGCCGGCCGACAAATGAAAGATTCTGCCCGTTCGGGCCTTGGGGCCGGGATAGGTGAACTGCTTGGTATCACCATCAAAATCACTCTTGGCTTTATCATCTGGGCAATTATAGCCGTCGCGGCCTTTTGGCCGTAAAGACATATCAATCGTGAAAACATCGCGTCAGAGCCCTTTTTCTCTTGAAATTTTACGATAATCTGATATGCTATTTTTATGTGTTTTTCGGCTGTCCGGAAGGAGGATGCCCAAAAAGCAATTTTTTTGGAATTTCCCGGAGTTGCTCTACGTTTAACGAGAATTAACAATGCTTGAAACGGAGAAATAATTAATAATTTCAAGAGGTAATAAATGGTAGAGATTACAAATCTCAAAAAAGTCATTTTCGTCTCAGTATTATCGGCGGCAGTAATTTCTCGCATTGCTGCGGGAGCGATTATTTATGTCGACGATGATACACCGCCGGGTGGTAACGGCCAGAATTGGTCAACGGCTTACAAGTATCTACAAGATGCGCTAGTGGCGGCTGCTAACGGCGATGAGATTCGCGTCGCCCAGGGTACCTACAAGCCTGATAGCAATTCAACCGATCCTAACGGCAGCGGCGACCGCTTTGCAACATTCCAGCTAAAAAATGGCGTCGTTGTTAAAGGAGGTTACGTCGGATTTGGTGAGCCGGACCCTAACGCCCGTGATATTCAATTATACGAGACCATCCTGAGCGGCGATTTAAACGGCGATGATGTTGAAGTTCAGGATCCTCTGGACTTGCTGTTAGAACCCACGCGCAGCGAAAACAGTTACCACGTCGTGACTGGCAGTGGAACGGATGAAACAACAGTCCTGGATGGGTTCACGATTACAAAAGGCAGCGGTTGGATCGCTGGCGGCGGAATGTACAACATTAACGGCAGTTCAACATTGATCCGGTGTACTTTCCGCGCCAACTCCGTCTTTTGGGACGGAGGAAGTGGCGGGGGGATGTTGAACAGCAATAGCCACCCAACCTTGACCAACTGCAGCTTCATCGGCAACGCCGGCTATGAAGGCGCTGGAATGTTCAACTACAATAGCAGCCCGACGTTAATCAACTGTGCCTTCATCGCCAACAAATCCGGCGGCCCGGAGTGGGGCGTCGCCGGTGCAATGGGAAACTGGGAGAGTTGCAGCCCAACGCTGATCAACTGTATGTTAATCGGTAATTCAGCCAGTGACTATGGGGGCACGATCAGGAGCGGCGGAAATTATACACACACCGTCAGCAATCCAACGCTCATTAATTGCACAATTGTCGGTAACTCGGCTGGAATACGTGGTGGCGCGTTTGAACAGGAAAGCGGAACCCTGACACTGACAAACTGCATCTTATGGAACAATACGGCCCCAATCGGCTCTATGGTGTATTTAGACCAGGGATACCAGGTTAATGCAATAGTCAACATCAACTACAGTGACATTGAAGGATGGCAAAGTGGATTTTATATTGAAGGCGGGTGCACGCTAAACTGGGGAGAAGGTAACATCGATGCTGATCCACGCTTTGCTTTGCCCGGGTACTGGGGCAATGTCAATGATCCAAATATAATTGTTGAGCCGGATGACCCAAACGCTATTTGGATTGATGGTGATTATCATTTAAAATCGGAAGCGGGCAGATGGGATGCGAATAGCCAAACCTGGGTAAAGGATTTGGTGATAAGTCCCTGTATCGACACCGGGAATCCCGATTCGGATTGGACAACGGAACCATGGCCACATGGCAAACGAATAAATATGGGAGTTTATGGCGGGACTCCTGAAGCAAGCATGTTAGGCAATATTGCAGACTTAAATATTGACGGAGTGTCAGATGACAGGGACATGAAGCTGCTCTTAGACAATTGGCTTTATGAAGACCTCCTACTGCCTGAAGACTTAAGCAAAGATGGGATAGTCAATTTCACCGATTTTTCCATTTTTGCCAACATTTTGGGGCTTCCCAGTCCGGCACTTTATCCGAATCCGGCTGACGATGCAACAACTGTGAACATAACCGCTTATTTGAGTTGGACGGCCGGGTCTTGTGCCACGTCGCATGATGTTTACTTTGGAACGAGCAGTCCGCCGCCATTTATATGCAACCAGACTACTACAACATTTGACCCCGGCACGATGGCTTATTACACGACGTACTACTGGCGTATCGATGAAGTCAATCCCCTGGGCACGACCACTGGTACTATCTGGAATTTCACGACCATACAATCCCCACCGCCATAAGTGGTTTGTCACAATGTCATCCTAAAATAAAACGGCCTTGAGGATTACTATTGCGGCCTTTTGGCCGTAAAGACATTCCAATTGTGAAAACATCGCACCAGGGCTCTTTTTCTCTTGCAATTTTGCGAAAATCCGGTATATTATTTCTTTGCATTCTTCGGCTGTCCGGCAGGAGGATGCCCAAAATGCAATTCTTTTGGAATTTCCCTGAATTGCCATATTGCCGGTGAAGGATTACAATACTGAAATGCAAAGTAAGCTCATTTTAGAGAACTAAAAATGGGTGGAAAAACAAATCTGAAAACGTTTCTGGTAATGGCGGTATTATCAGTGGGGATTCACTGTGCAACCGCTTTGGGTGGTAAATTCATCTACGTTGACTCATCGAGAAACGGCGATGGTTCGAGCTGGCAGAAGGCCCATAAGTATCTTCAGGATGGGCTGGCTAATGCCAAGACTTCTGAAAAACCGGTAGAAATAAGAGTGGCGGAAGGCACTTATACCCCGGATTGTAATTCAGATGATCCCAACGGCAGCGGGGACCGTAATGCCACGTTCAAACTCTTCAGTGGAGTGATTATTAAAGGCGGATATGCCGGAGCCCGCCGGTCGGATCCCAATCTCCAAGATATTGAACTGTACGAGACTATACTTAGCGGCGACCTGAAACTTGACGATGGTCCCGACTTCGCCAACAACGACGAGAACAGCTACCATGTTGTAACAGCAAAAGGTACCGATTCAACGTGCGTTCTCTACGGTTGTACAATCGCCTGCGGCAACGCAAACACAAGTGACAACGACCGCGGCGGGGGAATGTATATACTATCCAGCATACCGGCTGTTTCCGACTGCACTTTCAGACAAAACTCGGCCCATTACGGCGGGGGAATGTACAACAACGACAGCATTTCGACAGTGACCAAATGCACGTTCAGAGGAAATTTTGCCCAATATGGTGGTGGAATTCGCAACGATTACAGTTCTATAACACTGCTCAATTGCACGTTCATTGGGAACATGGCAACAAAAGAAGAGTATGGCAGCGGTCATGGCGGTGCGGTATACAATGCAGACTCTATCGACCTGAGACTGACCAACTGCACGTTCATCGAAAACACGGCAACAGGCCAACTCGGTCGGGGTGGCGGGATATATAACTTTTCCAGCACCCCAATATTTCTCACCAACAGTACCTTCACCGGCAATTCAGCTATGCACCGCGGAGGTGGGATATATGGCCGGCATGGAGACATAACTTTGTTCAACTGCACATTCAGCGGAAATTCTGCTCTTTGGGGCGGCGGGATGTGGAACTTCTACGACAACCTGACACTGATTAACTGCACCTTCACAGGCAACTGGGCAAAAGATGGGGGTGGAATTTTCAACGAGGCCGACACCGGCCATACCGTAACCAATTGCATCTTCTGGGACAATGGCGCTGAGCAAATTTCAGGGAATGCAAACGTGTCGTACAGCGATGTTGAAGGAGGCCGGCCGGGTGGATACAATATTAACGCCGAACCGCTGTTCATAGACGCCGACGGAGTTGATAACATAGCCGGAACACAGGATGACAACCTGCGCTTGCTGGCAGGTTCTCCCTGTCTGAACGTGGGTGACAATTCGAATATCCCGACATCGCTTACTACCGATCTCGATGGAAATCCACGTATCGTGGATATTATTGTCGACATGGGAGCCTATGAGGGGCCAAAGCAGGGCTTCCTGCTGAGCACAGATTCTGTCACGGTCCCGGAAGGAGGTACCGCAACATTTACGGTTGCCCTGGCGATGCCCCCGCCCGGTGCGGTTTGGGTAACCGTAGTTCACCATTCCGGCGATCCTAACATTACGGTCGAATCCGGATCGGTATTAATATTCAATCCATCCAACTACAAGCAGCCGCAGACAGTTACACTTTCAGCCGCCGAGGATGAGGACAATGTCGAGGGGACAGCTCTAATCCGGATTAGCGCCGCTGACTTCTTTAGTGTGAGCGTTACCGCTACCGAAGAGGAGAACGAGCCTATTTTTACTGTTGTATATGTTGATGCCAACGCCACCGGTGCAAATGACGGCACGAGTTGGCCGAACGCTTACAACCACCTTCAGGATGGTCTGGCGGATGCGAATTTTACCGGGGTACGAAAAGAAATCCGGGTAGGTTCCGGCATATATACACCTGATAGTAATTCGAGCCATCCCAATGGTACCGGCAACCGATATGCCACATTCAAGCTCGTCAACGGCGTGGCTGTTAAAGGTGGTTATGCAGGTTTCGGCGCACCAAATCCCAACGTTAGGGATATCAAGCTTTACAAGACAATCCTTAGCGGCGACTTAGCGAATAATGACAGAGACGTGAATGAGATTCGCCAGTTGCCCAACGACCCATGCCGGGCTGAAAATAGCTATCATGTCGTAACCGGCAGCAGAGTTTACCATCATGCAGTGCTCGACGGTTTCACTATCATGGGGGGCAACGCTAATGATACGGCGGTCGAATCTCCATACCGCGCCGGCGGTGGGATGTACAATTTCATTGGTAAACCGATAGTAACCAACTGCACTTTCAGTGGTAACGGGGCCCGGGAAGGAGGAGGAATGTTTAATTTCGGAAGCAGCACGACTGTTTCCAACTGTATCTTCAGCAGAAACTCCGCCCTCTCCGGCGGCGGGATGAGCAATGTTGAAAGCGGTACGACATTAACCGACTGCATATTCAGCTTTAATCATGCTGACGCCAATGGCGGCGGGATGTTAAACTTCGAGAGCAGTTTAACAATCGGCAACTGTACTTTCAGCGGAAATTCAGCTAATTGGGGCGGTGGAATGAACAACGCTGAAAGCAGCACAATACTGACCTATTGCATATTCCGTATTAACCGGGCAGATGCGAACGGCGGCGGGATATTAAACAAACAACACAGCCATACTACGCTGAGTCACTGCGTATTTTCTGACAATTCAGCGACCAACGGAAACTCTATATCCTGTGAGTCTTACAATCAGCAACATCCGAGCCAGATCCAGGCAAACAATTGCATCTTCTGGAGCGACGGTAACGAAATATGGAACAACGACAATTCGGTTATCACTATTACCTATAGCGACGTACACGGAAACTGGCCCGGACAAGGCAACATCGATGCTGATCCCTGTTTTGCAGATGCGGATAACAGCAATTATCACTTGAAATCGGAAGCGGGCAGATGGGATGTAAGCGTCCAAACGTGGGTCCAGGATACGGTGACAAGCCCCTGTATTGACGCCGGCAATCCTGATTCAGATTGGAAAAAAGAATTATGGCCTAACGGCGAACGCATAAATATGGGAATCTATGGGGGAACAGCAGAAGCAAGCATGTCATTGTCGGATGTCGGCAATATTGCAGACTTGAACATTGACGGGCAGGTAGACTACAGGGATATGAGGCTGCTCACAGACAAATGGCCTCATAAAAACCTCCTCATGCCTGAAGACCTGAGCAGAGATGGAATTGCAAATTTCATCGATTTCGCCATTTTCGCCCGCATTTTGGAGCTTCTGGCGAGTAATCCGAATCCAAACCATTACGCAATGGGTGTAAGATTGGACGCTGATTTGAGCTGGACGTCTGGGCGCGGCGCCATATCACACGATTTTTACTTCGGCACAAGTAATCCACCACCATTCATACGAAACCAGACTGCCACAACTTTCGACCCGGGGACGCTGGCTCAGGGTACTCGGTACTACTGGCGCATCGATGAGGTCAATCCGTCCGGCACAACCAGGGGATCGGTATGGACTTTCTGGACCATGATACTCCCCCCGCCGTAAGCGGTTTACCACCATGCCAAACTAAGTTCAAGCTGCCTTGCGCGATACGCTTATGGCCCCCTGGCCATAAAGATAACACTTATTATTACCAGAATGACACTTGTTACTCGACAAGAGAAGTGAGAAAACTGATAGTCACTCACAATTATTATAGCTCATGGAAATAATTCTCTTGCTTTTTGGGGACAAATACGTCATAATTTTTGTTTAGACATGGAGGTATGGATCAAACTCGGGCTTCTGTATCAAACTAAATCTAAGTAGGAGGTGTGCTGTTTTAAAAGTTTAACAATCCTAATGTTCTGGAAAGAAAATGGGTGTAAATTCAGTTCACAGTACGATATTAGTTTTGTGTCGGAAGAATATCAATATTGTGTTTATCATTTAATTCGGAGGTTTACAAAATGATTGGTTTGAGAAAACTCTTAATTGTCTGCTTTTTTGTGTTGGCGAGTTTTATAATAGCACCCCTTGAAACATTTGCCTTGAGTGTATCTGCCGCCGGAGGCTGCAGCGTCCCAAATGTTCATCCTGACGGAACTGGATTCTATTACCAAGTTAAAAGTTTCCCGAACTGGTATGGACATTATTACGCTAATGATTATTACTGCAGAGAAAGACACTATAAAAGAAAGGATTTAGGAGGTTTAAACAACAATTTTATTGACCGTAGCGACATCCATTATCACGTCGGTCATGGAGCTGTTCGATGGGATGGGCATTACGACAAGTACCTCACGGCCATTATTTTTGAAAACGGCGGCATCCTGCTTCCGAGCGAGGCCAGGGGAGCATGGGGCGAGATTGACATTGAATGGATTGGTTTCCGTAACTGCAAAATGTTGGATGAAAACTCGCGGAGCTATTGGGCCAGAGCGATGAATGGAATCCGTTTGATATTGGGTTTTAAGACGAGCTGTCACACGCACGATAAGTTCGGTCAACAATGGGCCCAAAAAATGCAGAGCAAAAAAAAATACAGCAAGGACAAAGTCAACGTATATGTCTATCCCGGTCAGACAATTACACAGGCGTGGTTTAGCACCACAGACTGGACCCAGCCCAGCGGTACAACAGCCTGTGTCATTGCAGAATATTATCCTCACTATGGCGACCATCTTTGGGGCAATGGTTCAACTTCCCCTCAAGATCCGGTTCCCAATAATCTCAAGCACTATTGGGACCATCCGGTGCCCTATCCTCCGGAACTAAGGGTCAATAGTCTCAGTACGATGAACGTATACGAGATTGTCCCACGTGATGTGAATGAGCAATATGTTCGACAAATCGGAACAGCGTTTGGCCTGGCCCCGGAGCATGTAGTCGAGATGTGTGACTCATTCGTAATGGCCGATCTTAGTGACTCGAACAATCCTAAGATTTTGGAAGTATCCAAGATGACCGGACACTTTAATTATCACGAGGATGGCAAACTGTTCGCTGCTGACCCGAATATGGGACATTGCCCCGAGGAGCTAGCGCACGAACTGGCAGAATCTTTCCTGACCGACCGCGGACTTCTCCCGGATGACGCCGACACGACAGTTTATGGTGTAGGATTTGACACCATAACGAAGGAAAATCTGGATACGGGTGAAATTGTGCAAACTCTTTTCCAGAATACCAATATCGCTTATGCCCGCCGGATTTTCGCAGATTCAAGAGAAACAACAAAGGTGTCCGTAGCCGGCGCCGGGGCGAGACTGAATGTCTATATCGCCGAAGATGAGAGTATTATGGGGGCCAGAGGTAACTGGCGGAAAATCCAAAAAACGAGTGAGATTGCGGTTAATAACGCGGAGGCAACATGGTCATTCTTTGATACCTATGGGGAGAAGGTTGCCATTGAACCGGTCCTTGTAGAATACGACGAGGCGACAACAGATTATGCAAACGCCATCCAGCTTTATTATGAATATTCAAGTCATAGACAGCAAACAGAGCTTATACCATGCTGGATGTTTGAAGTAGATTACTACCTTAACGATGAACTGGTTCTGACAGCAAACACTTTCATACCCGCAGCGCAGAGTTATATGCCACCTGTTGTAGAGATAATCAATGGAGAATTTAAAACTGTTGATCATGGAGACAGCATCGATTTCGACTGCCAGGTAGTAGCCGGATTTGGAACACCACCTTATACCTACGATTGGGAGTCCAGCGTTGACGGATTTTTGTCCAATCAGAAAAGCTTCCAGACCAACCAGCTCAGTATAAACTGTCCGGACGAGTCTTTGGATTGCACCCCCCTGCCTCACGCTATCACCGTGACTGTAACGGATGCCAAAGGTTTTCAAGCCACCGATACAATTATGATAACGATCAACGGGTCTTGCGACGAATGTGCTGATCCTGCCGATTTGGACCACAGTGGCACTGTAGATATGATAGACCTTGCTCACTGGGCTAACCGCTACCTAACTCAAACAGGCCATACTGCTCCAAGATGATAGAAGTCATCCCAAAACCCTCCGAAGGAGGATAACGATACAGCCGAGTTGAATCATGGCAA
>JABAHS010128400.1_pt1 | contig 10663 bp, 9 predicted proteins | sample 7062111 | NCBI WGS metagenome assembly JABAHS01 (sample SAMN14534600, study PRJNA622989) | marine sediment metagenome | biome: marine biome [ENVO:00000428]; feature: marine pelagic biome [ENVO:01000023]; material: deep marine sediment [ENVO:00002113]; isolation source: pool of 4 deep marine... | reverse complement strand
GTCAGGTAAGGCAAGCACACCGGGAAAATTAAGCTCATCCACCACTGTGCGAAGCGCCGCAGATGTTTGATGTTGAAGAATTTGTATCTGGGCCTTTGTCAGCGGCTGCCATGCCGGACGGGGATCCCAGAGGTCAAACTGGCGGCAGTCAATCGACAGGTCCCCAATGTGCAGGTGTTCCTCGTCGGCAGTAACCGGCGACTGCAGTGAGACAGCCTCCTGGTAATCCCCAGCGCTGACCACCAACGAGAAGGGACTATTCCCGATGGTAGGTGAGGAGATCGAAAGCACCCTGGCATCCTGATTAACCAGGTTGATCACCTGATCGAAAAGATGCAGCAGATGTGCCTGCTTGGTGGTGTTAATCCATTCTACTGCCCTGGGGGCAGCGCTCAGTGCGGTGAGTTTCATCGGTTCCAACATTATACACAAATCAAGAGCAAACCTGTAAGAGGTGGGACGCAGAGCCAATGACATGCCATATTAAAACAAATCTCCTGAAGATGACTTCAGGAGATTGTCTTGTGTTTTATAAATTCGAGTCGAAAACGAACCGGCTATTCTTCAGTTTCTTGAGCCAGTTCCCATAAGCGGTTCGGGCTGAGCGGGATTTCCCTGACCTCAAGCGGATAAAGGCCTTCCAGGGCATCCTCAACTGCCTGGGCGAAGAGCGGCCCGGTGGGAATAGCACCCGCCTCTCCGGCACCTTTCACACCCAGTGGATTGAGCGGAGAGGGCGTTTCCTGGTGGCCGACCTCGATGCGCGGGACATCTAACGAGGTAGGCAGCAGGTAATCCATCAGTGAGGCATTGAGGATTTGACCCGACTCGTCGAAAATCACCTGCTCGTAAAAGGAGTTTCCGATTCCCTGAGCAACGCCGCCGTGTATCTGCCCATCGAGGATCAAGGGGTTAATCACCTTGCCGCAGTCGTGGACCACCACATAGCGTTTGATCTCGACCAGCATCGTTTCGGGGTCCACCTCGACGATCATCGCATGCGCCCCGGCAGATGTGGCCCCCATTTCCGGCCCAAAATAATCGGTCGCTTCCAGACCGGGTTCGGTGCCCGGTTTGACTGCACCCCTCAGGGGATTGGCACGGTTCGCCAATTCTCCCAGCGGGATGGCCTTGGACGGCACACCTCGAACCCGCACTTCCCCATCGGAGATTTCCAGGTCTTCCTCCGCGGCCTCAAAGATATCGGATGCCACTCTCAAAATCTTCTTGCGCACCCCCTTGGCCGCAGCATGGATCGCGTTGCCCGCCACCACCGCGCCGCGGCTGGCGAAGGTGCCGGCGCCCCAGTGGAACTGGTCGGTGTCGCCGGTGACGATATCCACATCAGTGACATCTACCCCCAACTGGTCGGCCACAATCTGCGCAAAGCTGGTAAAGTGTCCCTGGCCCTGGGTGCCGATCCCGGTCGCCACACTGACCCGGCCGTTGGCCTGCACCTGAACGCGCGAGCCTTCATAAGGGCCAATTCCGGTGCCTTCCACGTAGCACACCAATCCCAACCCGACATGTTTCCCCTCGGCTTCAGCTTTAGGTTTTATGGTCTGGTAAAAATCATCGTAGCCGATCAGCTTCATGGCTTCGTCGAGAACCGGCTCGTAATTACCGCTGTCGTACGTCAGCTCGGTAAAATCCTGGTAGATAATCTGGTGATTGTGGGGGAAATCCTCCGGCGGGATGAAATTCTTGCGGCGGATTTCGGTTTTATCGATTCCCAGTTCTTTCGCCGCGATGTCCAGCAGGCGTTCCATCACAAACACGCCGTGCTGGCGCCCAGCCCCGCGGTACGGGGTGACGATAGGTTTATTAGTAAAGGTCGCGGTGAATTCAGTGTAATAGTTGGGGACATCGTACATACCCAGCAAGGTGCACTGGGAATTAATCGGCACCGTCAGTCCATAAGGATCGTAAGCGCCGTTATCATGCCAGAAGACATCTTTCACCCCCAAAATTCTCCCGTCTTTCGTCAGGGCAATCTCGGATTCGTGAATCTGGCCGCGCTCCTGGCTGGTGGCGAAAAAGTTTTCATTGCGGTCTTCGATCCACTTGATGGGGCGATCGAGCTGCATTGCAAGCCAGGGCAGCAGCATCTCCTCGGGGTAGAACATCAGGATCTTGGGCCCGAAACCGCCGCCGATGAAGGGGGCGATCACCCGCACCTGGTTCTCCGAAAGTCCGAGCATCCCCGCCAGACCGTTGCGGATGATCACCGGGGCCTGAGTGGTGTCCCAGACAGTCAGCTTTCCGGCTTTGGAATCCCATTCGGCGACAATCCCGCGGTTTTCCATCGCGGCCGCAATCCCGTGGTCGTAGAACAGGTCACGCGAGATGACCACATCCGCTTGAGCCTTGGCCTGCTCGTAATTGCCTTTCTCCTGGACGACGTGCGCGGCAACGTTGTTTTCCAGGTCATCATGGATCAGGGAGGCACCCTCTTCGAGGGCTTCTTTCGGGTCGACATTTACCGGCAGCGGTTCAAAGCTGACCTGGATGTCACTCAGCGCGTCTTCGGCAATATAACGGCTTTCGGCCACAACGCAAACCACCGCCTCACCCACATGACGGACTTTATCTTTAGCAAGGATGGGGTGCAGCCGGGCGTTGAAAATGCTGTTCTCGATCGGCGGCGGAGTGACATTCAGGACCCCGGTGCGCCAGTAATCCCCCAGGTCGGCAGCGGCATAAACGGCCACCACCCCTTCGCGCTCCCGCGCTGCGGAGGTATCGACGCTCTTGATACGCGCGTGGGCATATGGGCTGCGGTAGAAGGCGACATGCAGCATGCCCGGCAGGTTTACATCATCGACATACAGGGCATTTCCGGTCAGAAGCCGCGGGTCTTCATTGCGTTTTATGCGTTTGCCAAAGAATTTGGTTGCCATAGTTTTCTCCAGTACAGGCTCAGCATCCGGTGATGATTTTTATGAACAAGATGATTATCAATAATTGCAGGGGGGAGAAGGGTGGGAATAATCCCGCCCCTCTCCCTGAATTTTGTCAGGTTAATCGACCAGCGCAAAAGCACGGCAAAAGGCCGCTTCGCCGCCTTTGAATTTCCAGGGAACAGCGCCAATCGTCAGCCGTTTATTGTGCAGTTCCGGGTTACCCATCTCGCCGCCGAGGTTTTCGACATGCACGCAGTCATGAGGGAAGAGGGCGTTGTGGGTCAGCTGGTAGGCTTCGGTCGGGAAAAGCTCATCCACTTTATCCGAGCCGCCGAACTTTTCCTCTACCTGATTGCGGACTTTCTGCCAGTGCTCCAGCCCGCCTTTCCCCAGGAAGCGCCCGATGGGCAGGTTCATCGGGTGGTCGGTGGAGATCATGTCCACGCCCCATAGATGGATTTTCTTATCAAGCAGCCATTCGCAGATGCTGTGGTGCGGGCCGGGATGGCGGTGGATGTATTTTTCTTCGTCGCCATCGGGGGCTAAAAAGCTGTACTTGTGCCAGCCGGTGTTGATGAAAAGAATGTCGCCATCCTGAACATCCACGCGTTCTTCGATCATCTCAGGCGTGAAAATATCCAGTTCGTCGAGCACATCGCTCAGGTCAACGATCAAGCCGGGGCCCAACAGCCATTCCAGGGGCAGTTCGTCGATGGTCTTGCCGTTGGTGACAAAATGGCGGGGGGCATCCAGGTGGGTGCCCATGTGGTTGGAGGTCTGGATATACTGGGCATTAACACCGTGTTCAGATTTTCGCTTAAAGTATTTCACCTCGAAGGGCGGGTAAAAAGGCCAGAAGGAACAATCTTGGTTGAGGGGTTGAGATAGATCATAAATTTTCATCGGAAATCTCCTTTAGGATAGATATTTTTGAGCAAATGCAACCAGGGCATCTTCGAATACAGACATCGGGGGGCGCACCAAGCCAGCGCCAACCTGGCCGACGCCGGCATCCTTGTGTGCAATCCCGGTATTAATGCGGGGCGTGATTCCTAATTCAACCACTTTGCGGATGTCGACGCCGGTCGGCGTACCGCGGAAATCGAGCGCCGGGATGGTAAAGGCGCTGTGTTCTTCCACGGTGATCTCGTACATCTCCAGGGTGGCGTTGATGGCATCTTTCGGGGTGCCGCTGATAAAGGTGACGATCGCCGGGGCGGTCGCCATGGCAAAAGCGCCAATCCCGGCCGTTTCGGTAATCGTGCTGTCGCCGATATCACCGCTGGCATCCTCTGCAGTAAACCCGGGGAAATACAACCCGTCCGGCTGGCCGACCGGGCCGGTGAACCATTGGTCGCCCAGGCCGCTGACCCGGATGCCGAGGTCAGTCCCGTTGCGGGCCATAATGGTCATCACGGAACTGCCCTCAACGCCATGTCCTGCGTCTGCCATCGCTTTGCAGGCGGCCATCACCGGGTTGAGCACGCTGAGCGCATTATCATAGAGGAACTGGATCATCTCGGCGGCTTTTCCCTGGTCTGGCGTCACCTTGACGATCCAGGGAGCAAGCTTGGCAGTGTAAATAATCGACCCGGCTTTATTGCGGTTATGGCCTTCATCGCCCATATGGAGCGATTCAGCCAGCAGGGCGCGGATATCCATCCCATCCGGGTTGGCTTCCAGCGCATCCGCCAGGGCAACGCCGAGCACATCGTTCATCCAGTGCAATTTGTCAATCACTTCCTGGCTGTAAGCGCCGTAGCGGAGCACCTTGCCATAGCCTTCGTTCAGGTTGGAAAAAGCCTTGTTTCCATGGGTCTCGTTTTCCAGCACATACACTTTCATCGAGGCCGTGGTCACGCCTGCCATCGGTCCGACACAGGCATGGTGGTGGCAGGGATCAAACTCGACTTCACCGCTTTCCACCATCCCGACGGCTTCTTTTTCATCTTTCGCCAGGCCTTCAAAAATCAGACCGCCAATCACAGCGCCGCGCATCGGGCCGGACATGCGCTCCCACTCTATCGGAGGCCCAGCATGCAGTATCAAGTTGTCTTTCATCCCCGGCATCACATCACGGGCGGTGGCAACCCCTCTGAGGATCGGGCGAGCCGACATCATTCTCTCAACAGCTGTTTGGTTTGCCTTATCAAAATCCATAAACTCCTCTCTTTTCATTTCATTACAATTAGATCATCAAATAAGAGAAAGCCAGGCATTCTCGTGAATGGAAAGCTTCTCATAAATTACAGCCTGTCATGCAGGCTGTATCTATCGCATTTTTTCTGCTGCCAGCAGCACGGCATCCACGATGTGCTGGTAGCCGGTGCAGCGGCATAAATTGCCCGAAAGCGCTTCGCGCACTTCTGCTTCAGTGGGGGACGGGTGCGCTTCCAGGAAAGGCACCATCGTCATCAAAATCCCCGGGGTGCAAAAACCGCATTGCAAGCCGTGTGCTTCGCGAAAGGATTCTTGCAGCGGGTGGAGCTTTTCGAGGCTTTCGGCCAAACTTTCGACTGTTCTGATCTCGTGCCCGTCCGCCTGCGCGGCAAACATCAGGCAGGAACGCACAGCTTTGCCGTCCACCAGGATGGTGCAGGCCCCGCAGGCACCGTGCTCGCAGCCCACATGGGTCCCGGTGAGTTTTGCTTCAGCGCGCAAATAATCGACGAGAAGCATTCGTGGTTCCACCGATGCCGTGTGCGATTCTCCGTTTAAATTAAAGTTGATCTCTACATAGTTGCTCATGGGTATTCCTCTAGCTTCCCGATGTTTTCGTTTGGGCTCTTTCGAACGCCGTCTGCAATGCGCGGCGGGTGAGTACCCGCGCCAGGTGCCGCTGGTATTCAGGTGTGGCATGGACGCTTCCAAAAGGATCAATTTCCTGCTCGCTGGCGGTCTGGGCTGCCGCTTCAATCACCTCGGGGGTCAGCGTTTCTCCCACCAGGGAAGCGGCTGCCTGTTGGGCGTCCATGGCTTTATCGCCAACATTCAAATAGACCAGGCGGGCATGCTGGCAGACGGATTCTGCATCCAGCGTAACCAGTGCGGCAACCCCAGCCATGGCATAATCCCCGGCCCGCCGGGCAACCTCGAGGAAAGCCCAGCCGGTATCTTCCGGAAATGCCGGGAAGGCGATTTCTGTCAGGACTTCATCCGGTTCCAGCGCAGTGGTGAACATGGTGATGAAAAATTCGTCAGCATCAATCCAGCGTTCCCCACGCTGGGATTGTGCTTTGAAGCGGGCATTGAGGGTCGTCGCCACCACAGGCAGTTCAGAGGCCGGGTCGGCATGCACCAGACTGCCGCCTACCGTGCCGCGGTTGCGAATCTGCGGGTGGGCAATATTAGGCATCGTCTCATAAAGCAGCGGTTGGGTGTCCGCCACCAGTGAACTGGCGGCTGTCACCGCTTGAGTCGTCATCGCCCCAATCCTCAATTCCCCATCCTCTGATCTGATAAAACGCAATTCATCAATTTTATTCAGATCAATCAGGATACTGGGTTGGGAAACCCGAAAATTCATCGCCGGAATCAGGCTTTGTCCGCCGGCAAGCGGCTTTGCCTCATCACCACCTTCTGCTTTGTACTCTAATACTTGTTCTAAGGATATCGGAGAATGGTATTCAAAGGGAGCAGGTTTCATAGATGGATCCTCTTGTAATCCAATGATATTTGATTGGTGAAAAATACTCGAAGTTATCTCTCATAAAATTGTTCACGATGACGCATACATTGTATAATATCGGAGTTGGGATTACAAGTAAATAAAATGTAAAGGTCAAAGGAGCCTAAATGTCCGATCAGGAAAATGCTTCGCAACAAAACCAACAGCGTACGCACGAGGCGTTGATTAAAGAACTCCAACAACAACAGAAAAAAGCCCGCATGGGGGGCGGTCAGGCGCGCATCGATGCCCAGCATGCCAAAGGCAAACTGACCGCCAGAGAACGTGTCGAGCAGTTAGTGGATGAGGGCACCTTTCAGGAGATCGATTCCTACTGGACCCACCGCCACCAAGATTTCGGCCTGGATGAAAAGAAGATCGCCGGCGACAGTGTTGTCGTCGGGTTCGGAAAAATTGATGGGCGGGTGGTCTGCGTCTACTCGCAAGACTTTACCGTCATGGGCGGATCGTTCTCCGAAGTTCAGGGTCAGAAGGTATCGAAAATTTTCGATCTGGCGATGGATGCCGGTGTGCCGGTGATCGGACTGATGGATTCGGTAGGTGCCCGCATTCAGGAAGGAGTGTACAGCCTGGCAGCCTTCTCGGAACTGTTTTACAGAAATACCCAGGCCTCCGGCGTCGTGCCCCAGATCAGCGTGATGCTCGGGCCGTGCGCTGGCGGTTCGGTGTACTCTCCCGGCCTGACAGACTTTGTGATCATGACCCAGGATGTCAGCCACATGTTCATCACCGGACCAAAAGTAATTGAAACGGTAACCGGAGAGCAGGTGGAACAAGAAACACTGGGCGGTGCGGTGGTCCACAACACGGTCAGCGGTGTGGCACATTTTCTCGCTGCCGATGAGCAAGATGCGATGCAGACGGCGCGCAGGCTGGTCGGGTATTTGCCTTCTAACAACGTCGAACCCGCCCCGGCAGCACCTCTCACGGACGATCCTTGGCGCGCCGAAAACAGATTGAATACCATTATCCCCATTGACCCCTCCGAGTCTTACGACATGGTTGAGGTGATTGAACTCATCTTTGACCAGGGGACTTTTATGCAGGTGCACGAGCATTTCGCCAAGAATGCGGTGGTAGGCTTCGCCCGCTTGCACGGTCAGACGGTGGGCGTGGTCGCCAGCCAGCCGATGCACCTGGCGGGCGTGCTGGATATCGACTCGTCGGATAAAATCGCCCGCTTCATCCGCTTCTGCGATGCCTTCAACATCCCATTGTTCACGTTCATCGACACCCCGGGATTTTTGCCGGGGGTCAAGCAGGAGCATGGGGGCATTATCCGCCATGGGGCCAAAATCGTTTATGCGTATTCCGAGGCGACCGTGCCGAAAATTGCAATCATCACCCGTAAGGCTTATGGCGGGGCATATATCGTGATGAGCAGCAAATATATCCGCACCGATCTGGTGCTGGCATGGCCCACAGCAGAAGTGGCGGTGATGGGCGCAGACGGCGCGATCAACATCCTGTATTCCAAACAATTAAGCAAAAGCGATGACCCAGACCAGGAACGAGAGAGCCTGACGAGGGAATATCAGGACAAATTCTCCAGCCCCTATGTGACTGCTGCCAGCGGGCATATTGATGACATCATCGCTCCGGCGGATACCCGCCAGCGCCTGATTGCAGCATTGGAACTGCTGCGCGATAAGCGGTCCGTGAGCCCTGATAAAAAACACGGCAATATCCCCCTTTAGGAGAGTACATGGAGGCAGTCAATCTAGGGATACAGCTAAGCATCTACGGGATCGTAATTACCTTTCTATCATTGGGGGCTTTGATCCTGGTGATCCTCCTGCTGCGGATGGTGTTTCCCTCACCGCAGGAAAAAGAAGCGGCTCGGGCGGGCACAGAATTCCCAAGTGATGATTCGAGTGAAGATCAAAACGCGCGGCTGGCGGCACTCACCGCGGCATGGTGGTACTGGCAGAAAAAGCGGTCGTCAAGCCTGGGCAAGCAGCTGGAACAAGGCCCAGGGAAAAGATGGCGTAAATCCGATAAAGCATAACAGAGAGCAAAATGAGCGCATCAAAGAAGAAGGAATTTTCAATCATTATCGACGGGCAAACCTACCATGTGAAAGTGGAGGAGCTTGCCGGGGGCGAGCTAGAAGTGGAACTGGATGGCAAAATCCACCGGGTGAGCATGGCAGAAGTGGCTTCCTTGGACTCCCCTCCGGTACCAAAGCGGTCAGCAAAACCAGCGGTACCGGTACCCGCTGTCCCCACCTCGGGACCAGAGAAAATGGGCACAGGAGGCACTGGTAGCCTGCACGCCCCCATGCCCGGGGATATCGTGCAGATTATGGTACAAGTTGGAGATCAAGTGAACCCCGGCCAGGAAGTGTGCGTGCTGGAAGCGATGAAAATGAAAAATATGCTGCGGGCTTCCCGGCCCGGAGTCGTGAAAAGCATCGAGGTGTCCATCGGTCAATCGGTCAATTACGGCGATGTTTTGATCCGCTTTGACTCATAGGTTGAGCTTCTGATGAACCTAGACGCACTTTTAGAACTGTTTTCCGCTGTTGGTCTCCTGACCTGGAAAAGCCTGCTGATGATGGTTGTCGGCGGGGTGCTGCTGTATCTCGGGATCGTAAAAGATTACGAACCCGTGCTGCTGATCCCGATAGGTTTCGGTGCTATCCTCACCAACCTGCCCCTGACCGGGATCGCAGACCCGGAAACCCATGGTTTTTTGGCTGTCTTGTTCGACGCCGGAATCCGCAATGAGCTTTTTCCCCTCCTGATCTTCATCGGGATTGGCGCCATGACCGATTTTGGCCCCCTGCTGGAAAAGCCTTTCATGGCGCTGCTAGGGGCTGCCGGGCAGGTGGGCATCTTCGGCACGCTGCTGCTGGCCCTGGCATTAGGATTCGATCTTAACGAAGCGGCTTCCATCGGGATCATTGGGGCCATCGATGGCCCGACTGCTATATATGTATCCTCCAATCTGGCGCCGCACTTGCTCGGTCCGATCGCGGTGGCCGCGTACAGCTATATGTCGCTGGTGCCGATCATCCAGCCCCCGGTGATGCGCCTGCTGACCACCGAAAAAGAACGCAAAGTACGCATGCCGTATTCCCAGCGCGAGATTTCGAAGGCCGTGCGGGTGATGTTCCCGATCAGCGTGACGCTGGTGGTCTCTCTGCTTTCACCCCAGGCGTCTCCTCTGATCGCCACGCTGATGTTCGGCAACCTGCTGCGCGAGTCTGGTGTGGTGGAGCGCCTGCAGAAATCGGCCGAAAACGAGATTGCCAACGTGACCACCATCTTTTTAGGCCTGGCGATCGGCAGCACGATGACCGGTGATAGTTTCATCCAAACGGATTCACTCTTGATCTTAGGCATGGGCCTGCTGGCGTTCATCATCGATACCGCCGGCGGTGTGCTGTTTGGCAAACTGCTGTACATCATCACAGGGAAGAAGTTCAACCCCCTGATCGGCGCGGCCGGAATCAGCGCCTTCCCGATGTCGGCGCGCATCGTCCAGCGTGTGGGGCAGGAAGACGATCACCAGAACTTCTTATTAATGCACGCTATGGGGGCCAACACCGCCGGCCAGTTGGGAAGCGTGGTGGCGGGTGGCGTAGTGCTGACTCTGTTATCCGGCCTGTTATAACCCCGGCACAGACCTTTTCAATCACAAGAGGGCTCGATTTGATTATGATCGTGCCCTCTATATTGTTGAATTTATGCTAAAAAATCTATTCAGCCGTCTGCTTGCCCTAATAGTGGAGAATATTTTCGGCCTGCATATTGCTGGCGAACAGGCGTCCGGTCAACCTCGGTGCTGAGAATCTCTGCCAGGCCTTCCAGGCTGGCGAGGTTGTGAGCCGGCAGGAAGCGGTCGATGTGGGGTAAAGCCGCCCGCATCCCCCGGGTGAGCGGCTGGTAATCGGGTGAGCCCAGCAGGGGGTTGAGCCAGATCAGCTGGTGAGCGCAGCGCTGCAGGTGGGCGATCTCGCGCTTCAGGTCCGCCGGGCTGCCCCGGTCCCAGCCGTCGCTGATCAGCAAAACCACGGCGTTGTTGGCATTCACCCTCCAGGCCCAATCAATATTGAAAGTGCGCAGAG
>JABAHS010029930.1_pt1 | contig 10664 bp, 10 predicted proteins | sample 7062111 | NCBI WGS metagenome assembly JABAHS01 (sample SAMN14534600, study PRJNA622989) | marine sediment metagenome | biome: marine biome [ENVO:00000428]; feature: marine pelagic biome [ENVO:01000023]; material: deep marine sediment [ENVO:00002113]; isolation source: pool of 4 deep marine... | reverse complement strand
CGTCCTTCTCGAGCTTGTACTTGTTTACGCCAACGATGACGTCCTCGCCCCTCTCGACTCTGGCCTGGCGGCGCGCCGAAGCCTCCTCGATGCGCTGCTTGGGCATGCCGGCCACCACCGCCTTGGTCATGCCGCCCATGGCCTCGACCTCGTCGATGATCTCCCGGGCCGCCTCCACGATGGAGTTGGTGAGGCTTTCCACGTAGTAGCTGCCGCCCAGGGGATCGACCGTTCGGGTCATCTGGGACTCTTCGGCGATGATGATCTGGGTGTTGCGGGCAATGCGCGCGGAGAACGGGGTGGGCAGCGCGATGGCCTCGTCGAAGGCGTTGGTGTGCAGGCTCTGGGTGCCGCCGAGCACGGCCGCCATGGCCTCGATCGTCGTCCGGACCACGTTGTTGTAGGGGTCGTGCTCCTGTAACGACACGCCGGAGGTCTGACAGTGCGTGCGCAGCATCAGCGAAGCCGGGTTCTTCGGCTTGAACTGGCTCATCAGCTCGTGCCAGAGAACGCGCGCCGCGCGCAGCTTGGCGATCTCCATGAAGAAGTTCATCCCGATGCAGAAGAAGAACGACAGCCGCGGCGCGAACGCGTCGATTTCCTGCCCTGTCGCCAGAGCGGCGCGGACGTACTCGATCCCATCCGCCAGAGTGAAGGCTACCTCCTGGACCGCGTTGGCCCCCGCCTCCTGCATGTGATAGCCGGAGATGGAGATGGAGTTGAAGCGCGGCATGTGCTCGGCGGTGTAGCCGATGATGTCCGCCACGATGCGCATGCTCGGCTCGGGCGGGTAGATGTACGTGTTCCGGACCATGAACTCCTTGAGGATGTCGTTCTGGATGGTGCCGGACAGCTCCTCGTGGGCCACCCCCTGCTCCTCGGCGGCGACGATGTAGCCGGCCATGACGGGGAGCACGGCACCGTTCATGGTCATGGACACTGACATCTGGTCCAGCGGTATCCCGTCGAAGAGAATCTTCATATCCTCAACGGAGTCGATGGCGACCCCCGCCATGCCAACGTCACCTACCACGCGCGGATGGTCTGAGTCGAAGCCACGATGGGTGGCCAGATCGAAAGCCACCGACAGGCCCTTCTGCCCCGCCGCCAGGTTCTGACGGTAAAAGGCATTGGATTCTTCGGCCGTGGAGAAGCCCGCGTACTGGCGGAGGGTCCAAGGACGGTTGGTGTACATGGTCGCGCGCGGCCCGCGCACGAAAGGCTCGAGCCCGGGAAACGAGCCCAGGTGCTCGATTTCTTCCAGATCCGCTTCGGTGTACAGCGGCTTGATCGGGATGCCCTCGGGGCTCACCCAGGTGAGCTCGTCGAGCGGCTTGCCGCGCAGCTCCTTCGCGGCCAGCTCTTCCCAGGTTGCACCGTCTTTTCCCGCAGGATCGCCTTTGCGTGTCGGGTTTTCTGCCATGGTTCCTACCTCGAGCCTCAGAAGTCGCGCCCAGCGCGAAAACGGCGGGCGATTATAGCAACGTCCGGCCCGGCGGGGACCGGCTCTCGGCGCGATCAGCGAATGACGCCGTACACGCGTTCCGGATGAATTCTAAGGATTACCCGCTGCTGGGCTTCCAACCAACCTTCCAGATCATCCGGCTCGACGAAGCCCGTACCCTCTATGTTCTCGAAGACCAGCCGGGTGTTGCGGACCAGATCTTCGGTCTCGACGTCTACCCGTCCCTCCACCGACACGAAATTGAACGGCTCCTGATTGGTGATCACGCAGAGCGTGGCGCGCCCGTCGCGGCCGGCCGAACGAGCCTTGAAGGTCGTGCCGGGCGTGCTGACCACCAGCGTGTCGCCATCACGCGCGTAAGCCACGACCGAGCTGACCGGCTGGCCGTCACGACGCAGCGTGGTCAGCACGGCCCAGCGATGATCGGTGATGAACTGATCCTGATCGGCGTTGTCGGTAATCAAGGCATTTCTCCCCATGCGCTCCCGTCCAGACCCTCGACGATAGCCCAACGCCGACCGGCGACCAAGGGGCTCACCGCGCGCCCTCAGAGAAGGATGTCCACGATACGCTCGTAGACGTGGTCGGACGCCGCGGTGGGTTCATCATCCACGACCTCGCGCGAGCGGGCGAAATCCACCTCGAACACCTTAGCGCGCAGCGACTCCACGATCCCGGGATCTGACGTCGCCACGTTGACTTCTTTGTTTATGCGCAGGCTCAGCCTGTCGAAGTTGGCGGTTCCGAAGCAAGCCCAGCCGTCGTAGATGGCCGCTTTCACGTGCGACATCCCGGGGTAGAGATAGACGCGAACCCCGAAGCGTCTGAGGGTGTTGATGGCCAGGGCATTGCTGCGTCGCACGAGCTCGCTGTCCGGCCGCGCGGGCAGGATCACGCGCACGTCGACCCCCCGGCGCCGGGCCTTGGCAAGCTCGTAGATGACCGTGTCGTCACCCAGATAGGCGTTCTGCACGAAGATGTGCCTTTGCGCCCTGCGGATGGCTTCGAGCTGCGCGCGGTAAATCTGCGCATCGTGAGGGCGGGTACGCAGCAGACGCAGCTGTGCGCCCCTCGTCGCGTCTGCCGGGCGGGCGCGGCGGGCGCGGGGCGAAAGCAGGGCGAGATCGCCAAGCCGATCTTCCCGGGCCGCCTGCTCGCCGGCGCTTGCCAGCTCGTCCACCACAGGCCCGGTCAGCTCGACCATGATGTCGTGCCAGTCGTAACGGTACTCCCGGCCGATGTTCATGCCGCCCAGAAAGGCCACCCGTTGGTCGAAGATGTACGTCTTGGTGTGGTCGCCCATGAACCACGTGTTGCCGAGGATCTGCAGGCGCACGCCCGATCCTTCCTCGAGGTAGGTACGCATGGATGCCGGCACGACGTAGTCGGCTGGCTGGGAATCTGCCGTGGCCAGGGTGCCCCCGATGGTCCCAAGACCGTCGGCCATCACCGTCACCCGGATCTCGCGGGAGCGCCACCGGAGCAGATCCGCGATGGCGACGGCGAAATCGTCGTTGTCGAAGATGTAGGTCCGGATCTCGATGGACTCTCGCGCTGAGGCGATCTCGGCAATCAGCCTGCTGAAAAAAGCCTCTCCATCTACCAGCAAGGCGGCCGTCCCGCGGATGCGCTCGGTTCCCGTGATGACGTCCAGATCGCGTTCCCATTCATCGAGATCCATCCCGGGCGACGAAGACAGCGGGCGCAGCGGCTTGGCCGCCAGCCGGGGCACCAGGACGAAGTCGAGGGCAAGCTCCTTCACAATACCAGTCACCCCGGTTAACGTGGCCGCAATGAGGTTGCCCACCGAGGTCAGCGGACGTCTGACGAAGTCCCGGGTATGGCTGCGCGCCACGTGGGCGGTGAGTTGAAGGCCGGCGGCGATCCGCGGGTCGGGTGCTTCGTCCGGGAACGCCTCCACGGCCGAGCCGGAAACAACGGGCATCTTGGCCGCTCGCCCTCCGTCGACCCCCGCATGGGCATCGTGGCAAAGGAGGGTTGCGCACACCAGGGCCGGCAGAGTCCACTTCTGTATCACCTCGAAATCTCCTCACAGCTCAGATTTCCGAGGGTCAACCCTAAGGGCGGCGGCGCGGCCCGGCCTGAGGGCGCGAGAAAAGAATGATTTGGCTTTCTTAGGGATGCTTAGGCGACGCAACCGCGGGGCGCAGGCGAGGCGCCGAGGGGCACGGGCACGGTTTCGTTGCGTCCACGACGACGGGCAGAACGAAAAAAGCCCACGCTCGGTGGGCTTTGCTGTAATGGCGTCCCCTAGGGGAGTCGAACCCCTGTTGCCAGGATGAAAACCTGGAGTCCTAGGCCTCTAGACGAAGGGGACGCAGAAGGCGCGAAATTCTATGAAGGCGCCCTACCCCAGTCAAGCAATGCCGGCTGGAAACGGATATCTCCCGGCCGGCATCGTCGAACCGGCTCAGAACTTGACGCCAACCCCGACACTGTAGGTGACGTCCGTCTTCTCGCTTCCGTCCGGCGGGTCGGTCTCGTGCTGGAGATCTACCCGGAAGTTGCTGTCCACCCGGTCGTTGATCGCCAGGCGCAGCCCGGTGGAGGAGTCGAAGACCTCGCCGCGATCGGGTATCACGAGCACGGAGTGATTGTGGAAGACCTCGGCCCGCTTGCTCCAGAGATGGCGATTGAACTTGAGCGCCCAGCGGAACGCGGGGTTGTCCTCTTTCTCGCCGAATAGTTCCTCGAACACCCAGTTGCCGCCGGCTTCCACCGAGAGAGCGCCGAAGCTGTTGTCCCAGAACTGATAACCCACGCCCGCACCGGTGGTCACCCGGTAGTCGATACCCTTCAGGCCGTCTTCGAAATACTCGACGTTGCCGGAGCCGAACCACTTCTCTGCAAAGAAACGCTTGTAGCCGTACTTGACGTCGAACTGATCCTTGGTTTTCTCGTTCTCCGACTCCTCGCTGCTGATGCGGGCGTACAGGCCGTGCTCGGACCGCCCGCGGGTCAGCTTGGACTCCAGAACCGTGTTGAACGACTCGGTCTCCGAGTTACCCGTGGAGATCGCGGCGGCAAGATCGAGCCGGGTTGACCAGTCGCTGCCGAGATTCACGAACGCGATGTTATCCTGGCCCGCAGACTTGATTTCCTCGAGCACGACCGGCAGCGGCGCCTGCGCCTCGGCCTCGATGGTCTGGGACCCGGCGTCCACCGCGAAGCGGCCGGTCGTCTTGGTTCCGCTCTTAAGCTTCACGTCGAAGCTTTCCTCGGTCTCGATGCTCTCCACGGAGCTCATCTTCAGCACCACCTTCCCGGCAACGTCGGTCTGCAGAACGACGCGCTTGCCGTCGATACTGTCCACCGTGCCGCTCAGCCGGTCGCCATTCTTCAGATGCACCACGTCGGCCACCAGCGGCACTGGCCCCAAAAGCCACAATAATCCCAAGGCAATAGCTGCCCCGATCTTTCGATCATCTAGAAGGTTCACGAGATCCCCTTGTTAATTGCTGTTTATGATGAGCCGGCCAATCCAGTGACGCGCAAAGTGCTGCGCCGTTCGGCCACTTCTCACCCCGCGGGCAAGCGCCCAGCGCAGGGCTTCTGCTCGCACCTCGTCGTCCCACTCGAGCTCGGCGTCATGCTCGCTTGCGAGCCTGCCCAGCCAGTGCCGGACGACATCGAGGTAGGCGTTCTGTTTGAAAGGATAAAAGGACAGCCACAGTCCGAAGCGGTCGGATAGAGAGATCTTCTCTTCGACCGCTTCGGACTGATGCAGTTCGCCGTCGACGAATCCGCTCTGGGCGTTGTCGGACATGTACTCGGGCAACAGGTGCCGCCGGTTCGACGTGGCGTAGATCAGGACGTTGCTGGAAGCCTTGAAAACCGAACCTTCCAGCGCGCTCTTCAGCTCCTTGTAGCTCGCGTCGTCCGCCTCGAAGGAAAGGTCGTCACAGAACAGCACGAACCGGAACGGCTCCGCAGCGAGCCGCAGGACGATCTCCGGCAGGCCGGACAAGCGCGTTCGGCTCACTTCGACGAGCCTCAGCCCCTGGGGGTGATAACGGTTCAGCAGGCCATGGATGAGCGACGACTTGCCCGTCCCGCGGGCGCCCCACAACAGCACGTTGTTGGCCGGCACCCCGGCAAGGAACTGCTGGGTGTTGAGCTCCAGGGCGGCTTTCTGGTCGTCGACGCACAGCAGATCTTCCAGCCGGATGTCGTCCAGCTCGGAGTGGGCGGCGAATCCCGGACCCCACGCAGTCTCACGCCAGGTGGCGGCCAGGGTGTTCTCCCAGTCCACGATGGGCTGCGCCGGGACGAGCTGCAACGCCCGGCGGGCCAGCTCGCGGGCGTCGGCGACGAGTTCCTCAAGGATTCTGCTCACGGAAAGTCCAGGGTTTCGGGCGGCCGCAATTGTAACCACAAACCGCGTGGAATCTGACCACCTGCCGTGAGGCATGTGCCCATCCATGTTAGAATCGGCCGCCCTAGTGACCGAGTCGTACGGCCCAGGTCCTAGCGAGCACAACGAGAGCAATCGAACTGCGTAGTGATGGGCGAACGCACCGGAGAGGATCAGCGCAAAGGGCCGAAGAATCGGCGCACGGCCACCCAGGACCGTCGTAACGCCGAGCGCGTGGCTGAGGACCTGAACCCGCGACGCGACCCCGAACGACCGGGCCGCCGTGCCGGGGACTGACTGCAGAAATCCGCTCGAAAGTCAGCCGCGCCTGCGCAGCGGCACCACGTTGGTGCGCTCCTTGACGTAGATCCGACGCTCGCGGCCGGGCCCGTCAATGCCGATCTTGCCCTCGTCGAAAAAACGGATCTCGTAGCGTGCTGAGCTGTCGGCGCCGGTCGGGCTCATCTGGAGCGTATGCCCCACCAGGGTCCAGCTGCCGGTCTCTTCAGCATCGCTTTCCACCAGCCGGTAAGTCCCAACGCTCAGGTCGCCGCTCAGCTCAAGGCTTCCCCGTACGCCCGGATCCGTGGCCTCGGACGGCTGCCAGTGCCACAGGCCGGGAAGGTCCAGGCGTTCCAGCCAGCGCTGCCGGTTCTTTCGGGCCCCTTTGACCCAGAGCACGACGACGCACGCGATACCAATGACGACCAGCAGAGAAGCCATCGGTCAATGCTGCGCCAAGCCCCGCGCCGGATCAACACCGCAGCGCGTGAATAGCCGACTCCAGGCAGCCGCATGGCCCATCCGGGCAGCAGCGAGCCGGGACCACTCGCTCGCCTGGTCGCCGGCGGCAAGCACCAGGTCATACCACCCGGCGAACTCTCGAGGCAGATCGTCACCGCCCAGCTCGACAAGCGCGGCGAGAGCGGCGACGGCGTCCCGATCCGCCGCATGTCGCTGGGCGATCGCCGGCTGCAGGCCGTCGACGTAGTAACGCTGAAAGACGTTGACGAGCGCGCGGCTCTTCGGCGTCGGCGCGCCGGTTCGGCACACCCCTTCTGACGCATCCGTCAGCGCCCGCGAGACGGCGTCGAGATGACGCCTCTCCAGATCCCAAGCCCGCCTGGCCGGAGCCAGCCAGGGGTTGGCGCCCAACGCGCCGAGCACGCGTTCGAAAGCATCGAGGTCGAAGCGGGCGGAGGCAACCGTCGCGTAGGCATCAGCCAGCTCCCGCAGCAGGTACCCTACACCCGGGCCCCCAGAAACGCCCGATGCGCCGAGCAGCCGGGCAAACTCCTCCCCCGCAAACGTCGCGTTCCAGAACACGGCCGGAACGGCCGCCTGCTTCTTAGCGATCAGGGGTTCCAGCCACTCCATCCCGTCGGCTGCGCAGGCTCGCGCCCCGGCCAGCCAGACCGATTCGTACCCAAGGCGCTGGCTGGGCCGCTGCACGCGCCCGAGCGGGCTGTTGCGATACCCCACCGCAGCGGCCAGGTCACAGTCGTGCAGCTCGACGAAGTCCAGAACGTCGATGCTCAGTGACGGCACGGCGCGACGCAGAAGGCCGCGATTCGGATAGCGGGGCAGGCGTTGCTCCACGGCGACGGAAACCTCCGTACCCAGCAGCCGCTGAACGCGGCCGAGGTACTCGGCGAAGGCGTTGTCGGGCGGGGGGCTGCACTGGACGCTGGCCAGCACGCACCCGGCCAGCGCGATGCGCCTACACCAGCCAGCGACGACGGACGTCCACAAGGTCGGCATCGACGCTGAGACTCAGGCTGCGCTCGATCTCGGCAAGGCTCTTCTCCACAACGGCCCGGCTGCTGGCCGACGCCACGAAGGACCACTCCGCTCGCTGCAGCGAGTCCTGGTGGGCGCTTTCGCACACGGCCACGTTCGTGCTTCGCCCGAACCGGTCCCGAATGCCCTTCAGACGCCGGCGCTTTTCCTTCAGAGAGCGGCACCCGCTGAGATAGAAAACCACCTGAAGCAGCGCGACGCTCACCCCGCTGACGCAAACACTTCGCGGGTCAGCGAGTAGAAGACGGTGTCCAGACCGTGGTGCTTGCGCCGTTCCTCGAAGCTCATGCCGAGTCGCTGCAGGACCCGAACCGAGCGCTGGTTGGGCGTCTCGGTGGCCGCGATCACCCGGTGGATGCCACAGGACTCGAAGCCGTGCCGCAGCACTTCCGTTGCCGCTTCCGTACCGAACCCTTCACCCCAGAATTCGGGAACGATACCGAACAGCAGCTCCACCTGCTCCCCGTCCTCGAATTCCCGATGGCCGCAGAACCCCACCAGGGCGCCGGGGTTGGCCGCGGCCTCGATGGCGAAGAAGCCAGTCCCAAGGGCTTCGAAACAATCGGCGCTGTCCGCCACGATCTGAGCCACGGCGTCGCGCGACATGATCTGGTCCTCCCAGAGGTAGCGGCGCACCTCCGGATCGTTCCAGAACTCGTGCAGATCGGAGATGTCCGAGCATTCCAGCGGCCGGAGCACGAGCCGCTCGGTCGTCAGCGTCGGCATTTAGGTTCCTTCCTTCCTCGTTTGAGTTTGCCATAGCCCGGGACATAAGCGAACATCCCGGCCCTTCCAGGGAGACTCAATGAGCGATATAGCCCCGGCCGCACCCTCGGCCACCATCCTCATGCTGCGGGACGGCCCCCAGGGGCTGGAGGTGTTCATGGTGGTTCGCCACCACGAGATCGACTTCGCCTCCGGCGCGCTCGTTTTTCCCGGAGGCAAGGCTGATCCGGGCGATTTCGACGACGGCCTGGTGGCGAGACTTGACGGCGCTGAGGCAGACCCCACCCTGCGCGGCATTCAGGTTGCAGCCATCCGCGAAGCCTTCGAGGAGTGCGGCATCCTGCTCGCCAGGGCGACGGGAGAGACTGCGCTGATCGACGGGGACAGGCTCGGCGAGCTGGAGCCCTATCGCAACGCCCTTCATGCGGGAGAGCTATCGATGCTCGAGTTTGCAGTGCGTGAAGATCTGCACCTCGCCTGCGACGAGCTCACGCACTACGCCCACTGGATTACCCCGGAGAACCTGCCGAAGCGGTTCGACACGCACTTCTACCTGGCGAAGGCGCCCGCCGATCACCTCGCACTGCACGACGGGCACGAGTCCGTGGACTCTGTCTGGATCACCCCGGCTCAGGCCATGGCGGATGCGGAAAGTGGCCAGCGTACAGTTATCTTTCCCACCGTACGCAACCTGGCAAAACTGGGCCTGAGCGCCACCACCGAAGACGCAGTTTCCAGAGCCGCCCAGGCGGACGTCGTTGCCGTGCTTCCCCACATCGAGCAACGCGAGGACGGCCCCTACATCTGCATTCCTCCAGAAGCGGGCTACGACATCTCGGAAATGCCGGTCCCCAGACCGCCAAAGTAGGCCCGGGGCGCCTCCTTCAGGGAACACCCCGGATCGCGGTCACTCAGTCGGTGGCCGATAGGCTATATCGAGCCGTGGCCGGACCAGCAGGGTCCCCATCGACTCCACGGTGGCGCGGCGCTCATCTTAGTGCCGGGTTGCCACTGCGAGGCCTAACGATTAGTTTGGGCCCGTCACGAATCATCCGGGGGAACATCCATGGCAACGCCTGCCAACAAGGTCGATACTGACGAGGTGCTCTACGACGTCTCGGAGCACGTGGCCGCCATCACCATCAACCGGCCGGACGCGCAGAACACCATCTCAGGCCCGATGCTGGACGCGCTGACCCGGCGCCTGCTCGAAGCCGACGCGGACAACGATGTTCGGGCGATCATCGTGACGGGAAGCGGTCGCTTCTTCTGCGCGGGTCTGGACCTGCGTGGCGGCGGCATCGCCGGTGGGCTCTCCTCTCAAGGCTCGAGCCCTGCCAACCTGGACCTTCGCAACACGCCCCCCACGGTTCTGCACAGCCTGGACACGCCGACCATCTGCGCGCTGAACGGCTCCGCGGCCGGCTACGGCATGGACCTGGCGCTCGGCTGCGACATCCGCATCATGGCGGACACCGCCAAGCTGGCCGCCGCTTTCACCGCGCGCGGCGTGGTGCCGGAATCAGGCGGGACCTGGATCCTGCCGCGCCTGCTGGGCTGGTCGAAAGCGGCCGAGATCATCTTCACGGGAAGGACGCTGCTGGCCGAGGAGTGCAAGGAGCTGGGGCTGGTCTCCCACGTGGTGCCCACCGACGAGATAGCGGGCGCGGCGCGCAGTCTCGCCCAGGAGATCGCCTCCAACGCGCCGCTGGCCGTGCAGGCATCCAAGCGGATGATGCGGATGGGCATGAACGAGACGTTCAACGATCACGTCCACCACGTTTACCTGCAGCTGCTGCCACTGTTTCGCTCCGAGGACTTCCGCGAAGGTATGGCGTCCTTCATGGAAAAGCGCAAGGCCGAGTTCAAGGGACAGTAGCCGAATTGCCCCAGGGCCCCAGCACAGGTTCTCTTCGATGCGGGCAAAGGCCCCGAATTGGGGCTTCGCAGGACGCAAACGGCTCGCTTTGACGCCTTCTACCCTTCGGTTATCATTGCGCGCCCTACGGCAAAGCATCGCTAGCTTCGGAACGCGATGGGGCCAGACAGACAAATCCAGACCTTTCGGGGCGTAGCGCAGTCTGGTAGCGCACTTGACTGGGGGTCAAGTGGTCGCAGGTTCAAATCCTGCCGTCCCGACCAATAACACCCCTGACCGACACCGCAACCGATACCAATGAATTTCGGTGGTTGATGCCCTCCGGACCGCGACCGACACCCTCTCCCGCCGACTTCCTATACTCTCAGCGCCTCAGATAACGCATCATTCCCATGCGCCACCTGCCGTAACGCATAGCA
>JABAHS010040468.1_pt2 | contig 10666 bp, 11 predicted proteins | sample 7062111 | NCBI WGS metagenome assembly JABAHS01 (sample SAMN14534600, study PRJNA622989) | marine sediment metagenome | biome: marine biome [ENVO:00000428]; feature: marine pelagic biome [ENVO:01000023]; material: deep marine sediment [ENVO:00002113]; isolation source: pool of 4 deep marine... | reverse complement strand
CTTTGGAAAAATAATAATCATTGCCTGATCTATCCATCAGTATTGCCAGCGTCAGATGCGTGGCGCTGCCCTGAGCGTATTGAAAGGAAAGATATTTGTCGTTACCGGAGATATCATAAAGCGCGCCAAGTCCATACCAGTATGATGCCCCCTGCCCGAAGATATCGGAGATATAGGTATCATGACCTGCCGAATCGATCAGGAGCGCCACTCCGCCGGACATACGCGGCCTGAATCCAAATGCAAAACCTTGTGCTTGTGACAGTGAGATGTAATGGTCCTCGTATCGCAGAAAGTCTTTGTATTTTCCGCCTGCGTAATATGAATCATTGCCATTGTGTTCAACAATCGACCCGAAGCCCTGCACACCGGCATATGCCTGGCTGAAAAGCGCGGCCTTGTAATCATCGTTTCCGGATTGATCTATCAGCATACCGATTCCGAATGTCCCCGCTCCCTGTGTATGCGTATCTCCTAGATATGTATCATTGCCATCCTTATCTATAAGAAAGCCTGCTCCGAATAAGCCCGAGCCGAGGGCAAAATTTCTCGCATTGTAAATATCATCGCCTGCATGGTCGTACAATATACCGAGACTGAAGAAGCCTGAGCCGAGGCAGTGGTCTTCTCTCGCTATATATAAGTCATCACCATCGAGGTCGATTATAATCTGTGTGCTGTCGTTATGATCAAGGAGGTATCTATCATTGCCGCCAAAATCGAGTATGAATTGATATTTACCTTCATACTGATTCTCTCCCCATCCGCCCACAGCAATCTTACCCCGCAGGGTTTCCTTCTCGACCTGCCATTCTTTTGAGTCAAAGAGCTCATAATATTCGGCATTATTATCAAGCATAGTCTCGAGCAGAAAAGTAAAATTTACCAGGTAAACTGCATATTTTGAAAAAAGTCCGGTTAGCTCCAAATCTTCGCAGACAGGAATAGCTCGTTTTGAGAGCTCCTCCTCGAATTTCTGAAGGCTGTCGAGCTCCTCCAGAGGCCTGAATTCATCCTTTTCATCTTCAAGAATCAGAATTGGAAATGAGTCTCTCAAAAATATAAATTGCTCTCTTTCAAGCCCGCCTGTGAAGAATCTTGACCGGCGCAGGGAATCAATGACTGGATTATCATGACCCCAGCCGTATAGATATTCATATATCTGCAGAAAAATCTGATCCAGGGATACGATATCAATTTCCGACACGTCGTCGGGATAATCCACATTCGGCGGAGTTATATGAGAACTGCGTGAAGGTGAACCGGCCAGGTTGACATTGAGGACCAATTCGTACAAGACCTCTTTAATATTTTCAGGGGGCCTGATAATGACATCCGCCGCTTCTATGAAGTAATTGTCGATTTCGTTGCTGTCATTGAAAAAGAAATCCGCGAAATATTTTGTCTTATCCGCCATTGCCAGAGGATTCTCGGTCANNGTCAATCTCTACATAATCCGTCCTGAAGCTCATGTCACCGGCTGTCATCTTGATACCCGAAAGGGCATCATTAATCGCCTCAGTCGGAATCAGCGGGTATTCACGCTCTGGTATTGAGTCGGCTGCTGTATCCTCCTTCGCCTCGAGCTGAATGGTAAAAAGAAACAGCAGTGGGCAAAATAGTGAAATAATCAATCTTTTTTTCAAGAATCCTCTCCCTGGTTTAGCTAAAGCTTAACTTTAAAGTATGAAACTGTTATTAATAAAAGTCAATGATTTTTGAGAATTCCGTGATGAATGGCGTCAGACCACAATCCGCCGGGAGCGGATCAGGATCTGACGCAACTGAATCGGATTTGGGCTGGAGGCCAAAAAGAAAGGGCGCCCCCCTCTCAGGGGCCGCCCTTCCGTGTCAACTATGCGGCAATTTTAGCCTGTCAAGTCGTTCGAGGTATGGAGTATCGTACCATCCTGGTCGATCGTCCATGTATCCGGGGTAGCGTCATCGTCAATACCCGGAGCCGCCCAGTCAGCCTGAGCTGTGAAAGTGGTCTGGTCGGCAGCAAGCACCGAATAAGTATACTTGGCGTTAGGCGGAACCTCTACACCGATGGCGTTCAGGTCAGCAGAATATGTATCGAACTGCTGTTTGTAGGTACGCTCCATGGTGTAGATTTGCTTCAAGACCAGCTGGGCCTCGGATGTTTTCGACTTGGCCGAAGCCTTCATGAAACGCGGAATAGCCAGAGCGGCCAGAATGCCGATAATGACGACCACGATCATGAGCTCGATCAGTGTGAAACCTTTTCTGTTCTTCTGGAACTTCTGAAACATCTTAAAACCTCCTACCGAAGTTTTTTGGGTTTATACCTTCTAAGTTTTCTTTTCATCTTTGCCGTTTCTTTAATTGCAATCCGTTTGCCGTTGTCCTGATATTTATTCTTCTTTTTTTGAACAAGGGCTAACTTCTACTCCTTTCATTTCTTAACTTAAGTTCTTTTGCTTGTCTGCTTTTCAATTCCTCGCTTCAATTGCTCTTTCAAACTCGTGGTTTACCACAGTACTCTTGCATTTTGCAATTAATCGGCCGTGTCATCGATCACCCTCAAGAGGATGCCGTCCTGATCAATAGACCAGGTATCGATAGTAGCATCAGCATCCAGATTGGCTGTGGCCGTGGCCGTGAACGAAACTGCGTCTCCCTGAATTACATATTCATACAGCGCCCCGCCGATGACATCCACCCAGATCGGCGCAAAGGCGAAGGGATTGGAGGCCGAGGCCACTTCTCCGGTTATAAAATACTGGGAATTTGCCTGAAAATAGGTCTCCTCATTAGTATAGATCTGCTTTAAGATCAGCTTGGCCTCAGACTGCTTCGATCTCTCCGACGCTTTCCACCAGCGGGGGATCGCCATTGCAGCAAGAATACCAATGATTACGACCACGATCATCAGTTCGATGAGCGTGAATCCCCTGGAATTTACTCTGCCCTGTATTTTCCTTGAATTTTTCATAGCGCTTTTTTATTTCCGCAAGGCTGATGCCAAACTCGTGTTTAAAAATAAGCAGTCGATGGCTCAAGGATTTAGGTGGGAAGTTATAAATGACCCCTGGATTCACAGATAGAATTCATAGACAATCGCAAGATTCATCTTGCAGATTGCAAGAAACTCTGATGAAGTTATCAAATCTCTTGATTATAAATTAGATAAGTGAGGTATTCAGAAAAAGCGCAAAAAGCTGGGGATAAATCCCGAGCAGCAAAGTACCGCCCATACTGATTACCAGAGCGGCAATTATCCCGGTTGCGAAATTGATTGGACGATATTCCAGCTCCGGCTCGACCATAAACATGACAACAACAACCCGCAGATAGTAATAGACTGAAACAAGGCTATTGATTACAGCCAGCACAACCAAAACTATCAAAGATGTCGAACCAGTATCGATAGCCGCTTTAAAAACCAGGAATTTGCCCATAAATCCGGCCGTAGGCGGGAATCCGGCAAGCGATATCATGAAGATTGTCAACAAGATTCCCAGAAACGGATATCTTCTGGCCATGCCCGCAAATGAGGAGAAATTGGTATCGGAATTCTCGCGCGCCTCGACCATAATCAGAATAGTAAATGCACCAATATTCATAACCGTATAACAGAGCAGATAATACAGTCCCGCCGTAGTGGCGGCCGGGGTAAATGCCACCAGCGCAATCAGAACGTATCCGGCATGCGAGATCGATGAATAGGCCAGCATGCGTTTAACATCATTTTGAGTGATTGCCAGGATATTTCCCAAAGTCATTGTAAGGGCTGAAAGTATCCATAACACCACCTCCAGCTCGTTCTGCAGGGGTCTGAGCGCCACGATAAAGACCTGGAAGAATGCTGCAAAGGCGGCCGCCTTGGGCCCGGCGGACATGAATGCCGTAACATTTGTTATAGAACCCGTGTAGACGTCCGGAATCCACATATGAAACGGTACTGCACCGATCTTAAATCCCAGGCCGATCATGACCATGGCTGCGCCGATCATGAGATAAGTGTTTGAAAGAATTTCGGATGACTGTATTACATCTATGATTGATGTTGTACCGGTTGCACCGTAGATGAAGGCGATCCCAAAGATCAGGAACCCTGAGGCAAACGCTCCCATAAGGAAATACTTTAATGAAGCCTCATTGGCATATACGCTTCGCCGCAGTATTCCCGCCAGGACGTATAAAGACAGGGACATAATCTCAAGTCCGATAAACAGAACGATCAGGTCTCCGGCGCTGGCCATATTCATCATTCCAAATGTGGCAAAGAGAATCAGGGAATAGAACTCTCCGTCAGGCACATCCTTGAATTTCAGGAAATTGCTTGAGATGAATACAGTCAATAGAGACCCGATCAGAAATATCGCCTTGAATAATAAGGAATAGCTGTCGATCCTGTAGGCATCGGCAAACTGCAGTGAAGTCAGATTCGGCTGTGAAGTCAGGATGAAATAAATCGATACCAAAGCGGCAACAATAGACAGCCAGGCTAAATGCATGACCACTTTCTTGTTATCACCTTTAAGAAACGGCTCCACAATCATGGTGATAAGCGCCATGCCGCAGATGATGATCTCCGGCATGAGCGCCACCAGATCGATATTCAGCGAGAAATTTTCAAGTATCGTTTTAACTGTTTCCTGCATGGTAAACTACCACGTTACTCCTTAGAAATCTCAGCCGCCGTCAGGCGCAACCTTCACATCGCCATCACGGACCACAATCGGCACCATCCGTCTCCCGCCGGAAAATGTCAGCGCCTCCTGCATGGCCTCCGATGACGAGTGCACGTCAATTTCCTTGTAATCAACGCCTTCGCTGTTCAAGGATTCTCTCATGGCTGCGCAATAAGGACAGCCAACCTTGGTAAATAATTTAATCTCGGACATCTGCATGCTCCTCTGCTTGGGGTTCATGCGGATTGTATGGTACATAGGCTTCCGCCTCATTATCTATCTCAGTATGCCTCACATATTTGGTAACATCGCCGATCAGTTTCTCTACCGAGTTCTTCATCGGATTTAAGAAGGTTGACGGATAAATGCCGATCCAGAAAATCATGATAATAAACGGTACCAGAACAAGCTTTTCAAACGTCTTCAGATCCGTTAAATTCTTATTAGCATCTTTGGTCAACTCGCCGAACAACACCCGCTTGATCATCCAGAGCATATAGCAGGCGGCCAGGATAACTCCGGTGGCGCCCAGGATCGCATAGACCGGAGCCACTCCGAATGTGCCGGTCAGGATCAGGAATTCACCCACAAAACCGTTTGTGAATGGCAATCCTATTGATGACAGCGCTACGATTATAAAGAAGGTGGACCAGATCGGCATTGATTTGAATACACCTCCAAATTCAGCAATCATCCTCGTATGCCTGCGTTCATAGATCATTCCCACGATCATGAACAGAGCGCCGGTGGAGATACCATGATTGAGCATCTGCAGGATTGCCCCCTGCATGCCCTGCATATTGAGCGCGGTCAGTCCCAGCATAATAAAGCCCATGTGCGAGACCGATGAAAACGCCACCAGCGATTTAACATCTTTCTGTACCATGGCCACCATCGCGCCATAAATAATTCCGATAACCGCCAGGACAGCGATGGCCGGAATAAATTGCTCAAATGCCTCCGGGAACATAGGCATACAAAAACGCAGGAAACCGTAAGTTCCCATCTTCAAAAGCACCCCTGCCAGAATAACCGAACCGGCTGTCGGAGCCTGCACATGAGCATCAGGCAGCCATGTATGGAACGGGAACATGGGTACCTTGATTGCAAACGCCAGCCCGAAGGCCGCAAAGAGCCACATCTGTGTTGATACGGGAAGAGTGACGCAGAATTGGGTCAGTTCCGAGATGCTGAATGTTGTCCCGCCCGATTTGAAATAGATAAACAGTATTGCCACTAACATCAACAGCGAACCCAGCATGGTGAACAGGACAAACTTTATGGTAGCGTATATCTTTCTGGGACCACCCCAGATACCGATCAGGAAATACATCGGGATCAGCATCACTTCCCAGAATACATAGAACAGGAACAGGTCCATCGAGACAAACACTCCCAGCATGCCTGTCTGCAGAACCAGTAAAGAAATCATGTATCCTTTGAGGCGGTCCTTGACAGCAGTCCAGGATGACCATACAGCAAGCCATCCCAGAAACGTAGTTAGTATAACCAGCCAGAGAGAAATACCGTCTATTCCGACGGCATAGCGTATGCCGAAATGGCTGATCCATGGAATATTGTATACAAATTGAAATCCGCTCTCGGCCATATCAAACCTGAGATAGATATAGAGTGAGAGCACGAAATCTATAAAAGTCACCGTCCAGGCAATATACTTGATCGTGCGGTGATTATCCTTGCCTGTCAGCCAGATCAAAATCAGGCCCACTATGGGCAGGAACGTGATAATTGTCAAAATCGAACTATCCATATTATTTCAACACTACATAAGCCATATAAATCACTACACCCAGCACAAAGATCAGAAGATAATTTCTAAGAAAGCCGGTCTGGATTTTTCTTCCTCCTGATGAAAATGATTTAATCATATATGCCAGACCATTTGCCAGACCATCTATCACGACAATATCAAATACTTTCCAGAAAAAGAATGACAAACCGACCAGCGGCTTCACCACCGCGCCCTGATAAAATTCATCCACGTAATATTTGTTATATACGACCTTGTGCAGCCCCGAGAATTTCTCGCGCAGTCTGGTAGATATCTCGGGTTTTCTTCTATACAATGTGTATGCAACGAATATCGAGATCAGCACCAGCACCACACTGGCGGCCATGAGTATATATTCCAATGTGAAGCCCTCGGGATGGTGCCCGTGCGCCATGATCTGCTCGCCCTGCGCAAAGACCGGATGCAAAAACTCCTCGAACCATGCCCCTCCTCCCAATGCTGGTGGTATGCCGACCCATCCCCCTACAACCGCCAGGAATGCAAGGATCATTAAGGGAACCGTCATAACTTTTGGAGATTCATGAATATGATGCTGGACATCATCAGGCGCCCTGTTCTTGCCGTAGAAGGTCATATAGATCAGACGGAACATATAGAAAGCGGTTATGCCGGCCGTAACAAGGCCAATTATCCAGAAGACAATTCCGCCGTAATCAGATGAGAACGATTTCCACAAAATCTCATCTTTGGAGAAAAATCCTGAGAATAGCGGTATGCCTGATATTGCCAGAGTCGCAAGGAGCATGGTAATAAATGTCACTGGCATTTTCGATTTCAAACCGCCCATCTGGCGCATGTCTTGAATCTCGCTCATTCCGTGTATAACGGAACCGGCCGCAAGGAACAGGAGCGCCTTGAAGAAAGCGTGCGTCATAAGATGAAATATCCCTGCTCCGAACGCTGCAACTCCGCATGCAAGAAACATGTATCCCAACTGTGATACGGTAGAATATGCAAGTACACGTTTAATATCGTTTTGCGCCACACCCATAGTGGCCGCGAAGAATGCCGTAGCTGCTCCAATTATGGCCACCAGCATCAATGTGTCCGGCGCCAAAAGATACAGTACATTGCAGCGTGCCACCATGTACACACCGGCTGTCACCATTGTTGCGGCATGGATCAATGCGCTGACAGGAGTGGGGCCTTCCATAGCATCAGGCAGCCACACATATAACGGTATCTGTGCTGATTTACCGGTTGCGCCTATGAATAGGAATATCGTTATCAAAGTGAATGTGCCCATGCCAAGACCCAAAATGTCTCTTAAAACAACCTCTTCACCACCGGTGCCATGCATCGATTGGAAGAATCCGAAAGCTGAACCGAAAACTTCATGGAAATTCAGCGATCCGAAAGTCCAGAAGATCAGCATAATTCCCAGGAGGAATCCAAAGTCGCCGATTCGATTCACTATGAATGCTTTCATGCCCGCATTCGCTGCCGATTGACGGGTGTACCAGAATCCGATCAACAGGTATGAGCAGAGACCGACTCCCTCCCACCCGACAAAGAGCAGAAGGAAGTTGTTGGCCAGCACCAGTAAAAGCATAGAGCCTGTAAACAGATTCATGTATGTAAAGAACCTGGCGTAGTCTTTATCATGCGCCATATAACCGATGGAATAGACATGAATCAGAAATCCCACACCAGTGACTACCAGAGCCATGACAGCTGAGAGCGGATCAAACAGGAATCCGATTTCAATATCCAGAGCACCCGATGGAATCCATTTAAACAGGCTGTATATTTCATGGTAGCGGTGATGCGGATCGAGCTGCAGGAGCTCGAAAAATGCGATAACTGACATCACAAGAGAAACAAAGACAGTTCCGCAGCCTATAAGCGAAACCACAGGTCTGGAGAATCGCCTCCCTAAGAGGCCATTCACCAGAAATCCCAGAAGGGGCATCAGGACTATGAGCCAGATATAATCAAGCATAAACAATAGCTACCACTTCATGACATTAAAGTCATCGAGGTTAATCGTATCCTTATTTCTAAATAGTGCGATAATAATAGCAAGTCCGACCGCCGCCTCTGCTGCCGCCACAGCCATGACAATAAAGACGAAAACATGCCCGCTGGGATCGGCAAACTGCCTTGCAAAAGAAATCAGCGCCAGGTTGGCGGCGTTAAGCATCAATTCAATCGACATAAATACAATTATTATATTGCGGGAAATAACCACACCTGAGACACCAATAGTGAAAATTATTCCGCTTAAAATCAGATAATATTCTAAAGGCACCATCCTACTTCTCCCCCTGCCTTCTTTTCCCCAGCACAACCGCCCCGATAATGGCGACAATTAAAAGGATCGATGTCAACTCAAATGGGAAAACATATTTCGTGAAAAGGGTGGTGGCCACCTGTTCGACATTGCCAAATTCCGTGCCGGCTCTCTCAACACTCTCGCTCTGAGATACTCCGCGTGCGATGACGATTATCAACTCGGCAACCAGGACAATTCCGAATATTCTGGTCAGCCATCCCTGGATCGGATGTTTTTCCGGTCCGAAGTCATCACGCCTCAGATTAAGTAGCATGATCACGAATAGGAATAAGACCATAATTGCGCCGGCATATACAACTATCTGCAGGACAGCCACAAAAAGCGCCGAAAGCTGAATATAAAGAATAGCCTGGGCAACAAAGGCCATGATCAAAAAGATCACCGAGGCCACAGGGTTCTTCTGTGAAATCACCAGCAATGCACATACAATTGCCACCAGAGCGCTGGCGAAGAAGATTACATATTCCAAAGTCATCCTACCGCTTTCTTATAATTCATTTCAGTACACATCAGGACGTTTGGTCCTTCGAATAAATTTTACAGGTGATGGTTTCTTGCGCGGCCACGGAACCAGTAAGTCATCCTTGGTATAAATGAACTTATCCCTGTGATCTGTCGAGAACTCGTATTCTTTACCCAGGAAGATCGCCTCCTCCGGGCAGGCTTCCTCACAGTAGCCGCAGAAGATACACCTTAGCTCGTTTATCTCATATACTTTGGCATACCTCTCCCCTTTTTCGTTTTCAGCTCCTTCCATGTAGATGCAGTCCGCCGGGCAGGCCGCAGCGCACAATCCGCAGCATACACAACGTTCGGAGCCGTCGTGATCATACCGCTCCAGGAAATGCAATCCCCGGTAACGCGGGTACATGGGCGGTTTGATTTTGGGGTACTGGATTGTAACCGGCCTTCTAAAAAAATTCTTCATGGTTGTATACAATCCAACCGGAATTGCCACAAATATCTGTTTCAGTACTCTAAACATTTATTTCCACTATATAATAAGCACCACTGCCGATGTAACCAGCACGTTCAGAATCGCCAGCGGCAGAAGCACCTTCCATCCAAAGTTCATAAGTTGATCGTAACGGAACCGCGGCAGGGTAGCGCGCAACCAGAGATATAAAAACAGGAAAATGAAAACCTTAATTGCAAACCAGAGCATGGATAATATGCCTGAATCTCCCGGTCCCTGCCATCCGCCCAGGAAGAGGGTTGTAGCCATTGCGGAAACAGTGATCATATTGGCATATTCGCCCACGAAAAACATGCCAAATTTCATGGCCGAGTATTCTGTGTGATAGCCAGCAACCAGTTCGGATTCCGCCTCAGGAAGATCGAATGGTGCGCGGTTTGTCTCCGCTATTCCGCAAACCAGAAAGATCATGAAAGCCACCGGTTGCGAGAATATGTGCCAGAGATTTTCCTGATGCGCTACTATCGTATTCAAATTCAAACTGCCGGAAACCAGCACCACGCTCACAACCGCCAGACCCATGCTGACTTCGTAGGAGATCATCTGGGCCGATGACCTGATCGAGCCGAGAAGTGAATATTTGCTATTGGATGACCAGCCCGAGAGAATAATACTGTAAACACCGATCGATGTTATTGCAAATACATAAAGTACACCTACATTCAAATCGGACAGCACCAGGTCGATCTCGCGGCCGAATATAGTTATTGATGATCCGAACGGTATCACTACAATTGAGAGAGTTGCCGGAATAAACGCTGCCATGGGGGCGATGACATATATCTTCTTATCAACATGTTCTGGAATTATATCTTCTTTAAATAAAAGCTTTACAAGGTCGGCGACCGGCTGAAGCAGTCCATTAGGGCCTGTATAAATCGGACCGAGACGCGTCTGGAAACGTGCCACCACCCTGCGCTCGA
>JABAHS010018431.1_pt2 | contig 10667 bp, 12 predicted proteins | sample 7062111 | NCBI WGS metagenome assembly JABAHS01 (sample SAMN14534600, study PRJNA622989) | marine sediment metagenome | biome: marine biome [ENVO:00000428]; feature: marine pelagic biome [ENVO:01000023]; material: deep marine sediment [ENVO:00002113]; isolation source: pool of 4 deep marine... | reverse complement strand
CTATGTCGAAAACGCCGACGCGGACGTCTGGGTAATGCAGCGCGGCGTTTCGAACATGCATATGGCGACGTCGTATGTTTCGGACACCAAGATCGACGAAGTGAGGGACATCGAGGGCGTCGCAACAGTCGACGGGATTCTCTATCTCAATGCAGTGGTCACCGCCGGCGGTAAGAGATGGTTTTCGTTTATCGTCGGTCTCGATGCCGATGCCGCACGGGCCGGCCCGTGGCAGATGTCTTCCGGCAGATCGATTCCCGTCTCCGGCGAAGCCGTAGTCCCCGAGGTTTTCGCAGAGATGACCGGCATTGAATTAGGCGATGTCGTAACAATCACGGATCACGATTTCCGTGTCTCCGGTTTCTCGGCAGGAACCTTTTCCATGGGGAACACCATTATTTTCGTCAGTAAGGATGATCTGGAGGACATCATGGAAGTCCTCGATATCGTCAGCTTCCTGCTGGTCAAAGCGAACCCTGGAATCGATCCGCAGCATCTGGCTGACTCGATCAACGCAAACGTCGACAAGATCCATGCGCTACCGTCGGACCAATTCGTGGTGAATGACCGTGCTATGGTCATGCAAATGGGTGTGGAGACGATCGCCCTGATGACGGCGATTGGGGGAGCCCTCGCCGTTTTACTCGTTGCATTTACGATTTTTTCACTGGTGACGCGGTTGCACCGCGAGCTTGCGGTGATCAAGGCCCTTGGCGTCACCAACGCCTCGCTCTATGCCAGCGTCGCAGCCCAGGCGATATTCATATCATTGTCGGGCATGGTATTTGCCACGGCGTTGGCGCTGTTGCTCATTCCCCTGACCGCAAGCCTGCTGCCACAGGTGACGTTGAGCCTGACGCCCGAGGCGGTCGCGAGAACGGCCGTCGCGAGCGTCGTCGTCGCGCTGATTGCCTCATACATACCGGCACGGCAGGTGGCCGCGGTCGATCCACTATCGGCGTTCCAGGCATGAGGTGCCGGACATGACCAATACAATCCTGCAAGGCGAACACCTGGTTCGGACATTCGGAGCAGGACACACCGAAGTGCGTGCCGTCGACGACGTATCGATACGGATCGAAAGGGGCGAGCTTGTGCTGATCATGGGGCCATCGGGATCGGGCAAGACGACCCTGATCTCGATGCTAGGTGGCCTGCTGAAGCCGACGTCGGGGAGAATCCTGATCGATGGCGCCGAGATCACGGGTCTCGACGAATCCGAACTCCCGCGCATCCGGGCCCGGAGTGTCGGTTTCGTGTTTCAGGCGTTCAATCTTCTCGACGCCCTGACAGTCAGGGAAAATATCCTGTTTCCCGCGCGCCTGTTGCCGGGAGGCGACAGCGGCGCGAAGCAACGCGCCGACGAGTTGGTCGAGCGCCTCGACCTCGCCAGGCGCCAGCATGCGCTGCCACAGACTCTGTCCGGCGGCGAGAAACAAAGGGTTGCCATTGCTCGCGCGCTGATCAATGCGCCACCACTCGTTCTGGCGGATGAGCCGACCGGAAATCTCGACTCCAACAACGGGCAGGAAGTTATGATGATCCTCCACGACATCGCTCGGGATGAAGGGCGCTCCGTCATCCTCGTTACTCATGATCCGCGGGTCGAGGAAGTGGCCGACCGCGTCCTCTGGCTCGAAGACGGGGAATTTCGTGATCGCAAGTCGGAGCAGCACAGCTGGGTGCGCGACCCGGTCTGTGGCATGCGTGTGGACGAATGGACGGCCGTACACCGGGTGTCGCATGGAGACCGGCAGTATGTATTCTGCTCGGAACGGTGCGCACATCGGTTCAGCGAGCATCCCGAAGGGTATCTGGACGGTCTCAGCCGGACCGGCGGATCGCAAGACAGGGAGGCTTCCCGATGAAACGAGACCTGCTGCTGATTGCAATCATCTTCCTGCCAGGCATCGCGCCGGCCGGCCAATCCGTCATCGATCCCGCGCTCGCCCCGGACGCCAAAGGGCGGGCCATCGCGGAAGAGGTCATCCGTCGCGACGACGGGTTTACGGACACAGTAGTCGATCTCCAGATGACGCTCGGCAATGCCGAGGGCCGGGAACGAAAACGAAGCCTGACGTGGAGTATGCTCGAGAGCGACGAACCCGGTGAAGGAGACCGGTCGCTGACGGTATTCCACGAACCTCGAGATATCGCCGGTACGGCATTCCTGAGCCATACCAGGATTGGTTCCGACGACGACCAGTGGCTCTTTCTGCCGTCGCTCAAGCGCGTCAAGCGCATTGCCGCCGCCAACAAATCCAGCGCCTTCGTTGGCAGCGAATTCGCCTATGAGGACCTTTTGTCCGACGAGGTTGAACGATTCGACTACCTGTGGCTCAGGAATGAAGGCTGTGGTGACGAACAATGCTTCGTCATCGAGCGCCGCCCGAAATACGGTGACAGCGGCTACCTGCGGCAGAACGTGTGGATTGACCAGACCGAGTTTCGGCCACAGCAGATCGACTATATCGACCTCAGGGACAGGCTATTGAAAAGTTTGACCTTCCACGACTATCGCTTGTACCTCGATCGATTCTGGCGAGCGCAGGAATTGCGCATGGAGAATGTCAGAAGCGGCAAGTTCACGGTGTTGCAGTTCGGTGAATTCCAGTTTCAGACGGGTCTGACCGAACAGGACTTCGACCCGAGCGCGCTTCGGCGCCTGCGGTGACATCGTGCGGCTTGCTCGATGCGTGGGTCGCGCGTTCGCACTGGCAGCCGTGTCTGTCGGCCCGCCTAGCGCCATTGCCCAGACCGAATTAGCCGGTTTCGTGAGTCTCGAACCCCGGGTCTTCTTCGATGCGCCATTGTTTCCCGAACAACCCGGTTCCGGCCTGTCGCCTTCCGCGGTTCTCGCGCCGGAACTGCACCTGGAATGGAATGATGGCGACAGCCGCTTCTCTTTCTCTCCTTACTTGCGGCTGGACGCGGACGACAGTGAGCGCACGCATTTCGATATCCGGGAAGCCTACTGGCTGCATGTCAAGGGACCTTGGACATGGCAGCTCGGCATCGGCCGGGTCTTCTGGGGGGTCACGGAATCGCGGCACCTGGTCGATATTGTCAATCAGACGGATTTTGTCGAAGACATCGACGAGGAAGACAAACTGGGTCAACCGATGGTGATGCTGGAGCGATGGTCCGAGCAATCGGGCTCGCTCGCATTGTTCCTTCTGCCGGGATTTCGCGAGCGGACATTTCCCGCCGCTGACGCGCGGCTGCGCGGAGCCGTGCCGATCGCCGCGAGCGCCGCGGAATACGAATCCGGGGCCGGCAATCACCGGCTGGACTGGGCGATACGCTGGTCGCAGGTGCTTGGGAACTGGGACATCGGAACTTCGATCTTCCATGGTACGGGGCGCGAACCGAATCTCCTGCCGAGGCTGGACTCCGACGGCGAACCGATCCTGGTGCCCCGTTATGACGTCATCAGCCAGGTCGGGGCGGATATTCAATACACTCGAAATGCATGGCTCCTGAAGCTCGAAGGGCTGTGGCGGAAAGGCCAGGGACAACCGTACTGGGCTTATGTAACGGGCGCCGAATATACGTTATATGGCTTTGGCGGATCCGGCGCCGATCTCGGAGTGCTGGCGGAATATCAATACGACGGCCGCGACGAAGACGCGCCACCTACGTATTACGATGACAACTGGTTTGTCGGCCTGCGTCTGGCTCTCAATGATGCCCAAGACACGTCTCTTGTCACCGGAGCCATCGTGGGATCGTCAGGGACCTTTGCAATCGCCGAAGCCGCGCGTCGCCTCGGCGAAAACTGGAAAGTTGAACTCGAGTTGCGGCTGTTCGCAGACATCGACATGCGGAATCCGTTGTTGGCGGGCTACCAGAACGACAGTTTCGTCGCACTGCGGATTGCGAGGTACCTGTGAGCTGGCTGGAGCAATTTCGGAACCGAAACCGGGTCCCGGCTGGCCTGTACTCGGAAGTATTTGACAATGGTGCCGAACCGACCATCGTGTTCATTCCAGGGCTTGGCGGAACCACGCGATACTGGCTCACATATCCTGGAACCCTGCAAGCGCGCGTTTCTGTGATCCTGGTCGACCTCCTCGGTTTCGGACAGTCGCCGAAACCCTGGACGCAATACACAGTTGCACGTCAGGTACTCGAATTGCAGGCGGTACTTGAGCCATACCGGCGGATCATTCTGGTTGGTCATTCTCTGGGCGCGCTCATCGCTGTGGCGTATGCAGCCAGACATCCTGAGCAAGTTCGCAAAATCGTTATGCTGGGTATGCCGTGCTTTGGAACACAGCAAGCTGCCTACAGGTACTTCCGCGAGGGACCGGTTAAAGGCGGATACATTTTCACCAATGTCGTGCTCGCTATGATTGCGTGCATTCTTACGCGCCGTGTCTTCGGCCGGCTCCTTCCCTATATCATTCGGTATGTTCCCCGGCAAGTGGCTGAAGACCTGGTTAAGCACACCTGGCGCTCGTCGACTTCATCGATGTGGGAAGTCATTTACCGCTACGATGTAATCAATGACCTTAAAAATCTCGCGGAAAATGTCGACGTTCTGTTTATCCACGGCGATCGTGACATCATGGCGCCCGTTTCAGCGATCGAGCGCTTGGTGGCTCAACACCCAGGCTGGCGGCTTCACGTACTTCAAGACGTGGACCATCACCCGTTCCTTCGAGAGCCGGAGGCATGTCTACGCCTGATAAGGGACAACTGCGAAAGTCATGAAGAGGCCTGAGGGGTTCCGAGTATGAATACATCGACACACCATGGTAGCCATATCCCGCAAGGTGATAGCGATGGATTGAGCCTGACAGCATGGCTGACCGGTATCTACTTCATTGTCGAAATGGGCATTGGCGTTTATACGGGCTCTGTCTCCGTGATCTCGGATGCTTTTCATACGTTTTCGGCTGTCGGCGGCGTAGTACTCGCGCTGATTGCGGCGAAGATCGCTCGACGTAAAGCGACGGCAGAACGAAGCTACGGCTACGGACGCGCTGAAATCATCGGTGCAATGATTAATGGCGTGTTCTTGTTTGTAATGGCGCTCATCGTACTGTGGATGGGATACATGCGCCTCCGGGAGCCTATCGAGCTTCCTACGACACCAATGCTGGCCGCAGCGCTGGGCGGACTCGTCGTCGAGGCAATTTCACTTCGTGCGTTATACGTCTCTCAGAAGGGCAGTCTGAATATCAGAGGCGCATTCTGGCACGTCATTCAAACTTTCGTCGGCAGTCTGATTATTATCGTCGCCGTCATTGTCATCAATGTCACGGGATTTCTCGCGATCGATCCGATACTCGGTATGGCATTTGGTGTCGTGTTGCTGGCCGCGTCTTGGGGAATTACCAAAGAGGCACTGATCGTACTGATGGAGGCAACGCCAGCTGACATTGACCTCGCGAAAGTTGGCCAATCCCTATTGGAGATCGACGGGGTCTCCGACGTTCACCACATCCACGCATGGACCATTACGTCCGGCAAGAATGTGTTCTCCAGCCATATCGCGCTCGAGGATGGAGCAAATAGCAGCGCCATATTGGCTGAGGCGCATGACAAGCTCACAGCGGACTTTGGATTCTATTTTTCGACTGTACAGCTTGAAACGCATTGCACGGATCTCGACGAAGTCAAGGAAATGGATGTTACGCGCTTGACGCATTCAAAGGATGCGACTCATGCGGACTAAAAAGCCCAATTGACTACACAAACAGGCAACAGCATATGAAAGGGAATACAGGAAGAATCGCCGTATACATTATCGCAGCGCTGACTACCGCGATTGCAGTGTCGATCACAGTTACTGCGATGCTCGCTCGCGCTGAATCAGCGAGGGACGGCCCGGAGATCATTGTGTACAAGACACCCGCATGCGGATGCTGCGCCAACTGGGTTGAACACCTACGTAACAATGGGCTTGACGCGAAAGTCGTCAATCGGTCCAGTACAGGGCCAGTTCACAAGCGGTTGGGTGTGCCACGCGAGTTGGGTTCTTGCCATACGGCAAAGGTTGGCGATTACTGGGTTGAGGGACACGTCCCTGCGGATCTAGTGCAGCGCCTGATCACCGACCAGCCGGACGATATCAGTGGTATTGCGGTTCCTGGCATGCCGATGGGCTCGCCGGGCATGGAGGGGCCCAATCCGGTTGAATACGAGGTCATTGCGTATGGGACTGATGGAAGCACGTCCGTTTACGCCGTTCGCCAGGGACGCACCGCGCCTCAATGAATCAGGTCCGAGATGTTTCCAGTGGCCAGTAACGCCGCATCGCAAGAAAGGTGAATGATGTAGACCAACCAATGAGCAACAAACCGTTTAGGGCCTCGATCCCGCTGATGACACGCAAATGACCACTTGGAAAGACGTCGCCCAGTCCGAGAGATGTATACATTACGGATGAGTAATACAGGTAATCCATGAAGGCTCCCTCATGAAGACCGCTAAGTTCGCCAACAGGAAGAACGTGCTCCAGCGTCATAAAAGCGCCAGCGTACAAAGTAATCTCGAGCATGTGCGCTCCGAACGCGCCCATGACGACAATGAGCATGCGGCCTCTTCCGGGAGAGCCACAGCGAGGAAGCACCGATGAGGTCCAGCGCAGTACCTCGAAGTGAATGAATATTGTAGTGAGTACCAACAAGATACTGAGGAACATTGCAGTCGGCATGGTCGAAACTCCCCAAATTAGATTGATTGAAGGTTGGAAGGAAAAATGATGAAGATTATCGGAATTTTGGTCTCTATCGCCGTGGTCGGGATTCTTGCTCTGACGGGATATGCACATTCAGGAATGTATGATGTTTCGGCGACTTCACACCACAGCGGTTTCGCACAGTGGTTTCTCTCGACGATGTCCCATGCGTCGATTGAAAAACGGTCGCGTGGGATTGCGGTCCCGGACCTGGATGATGACGAGCTCGTGCTCGCGGGCATCAACGACTTCAATTCGATGTGCATAGGCTGTCACGGCGCGCCAGGCAAGGAGCCAGAGGCGGTGGGCCTGGGGTTACATCCGCCCGCGCCGGATTTGGCACATTCAGCTGAAGAATTGGCTCCGGCCGAGTTGTTTTGGGTAACCAAGCATGGCATCAAAATGACGGGTATGCCTTCCTGGGGCGCGACACATGACGATGACTCAATCTGGCCGGTCGTCGCGTTCATGACAAAGTTGCCAGGGCTGGATAGTGCCGGATATCAGGAGCTGCTGAGTAATGCTGCAGGCCATGGGCATCATGCCGGCGACACTGCTGATGACGGTCACAGCCATGTAGACGGCGAGGATACATCGGAAAGCAATGTACACGTGCACGATGATGGTACAGAACACATCCATGAGACGCCCCCCGAGAAGGAAGCGCAAACTGACGGCAGCAATGATGCGCATATTCACGATAATTAGTAGCAGGAATGATTTCGGGCATTACGACTTGAAGGTGACGACAATGAGAAAACAATACGCAAATGAACTTTCATTACTCTGCTTACTCGCGATATTGGCCCTCCCGGGCCTTCTGGCCGCACAGGAAGATGACGCTGCGAAGCTTATATCAATCATCGATGCAATCGAGAAGGGTTGGGAACAGGGCGACGGCGCTCCATTTAGGCAGCATTATCTCGATTTCGAGGGCGCCAGGTACGTCGAATCTGGAGGGCAGAATGAGGGATTGACCGATCTCGTCGAGCATCATGTCGAGCCAGAAGGTGACGCATTAGTAGATTTTGAACTCTCGCTGACGAATGTCGAAACGCACGTCGAAGGTGACTTTGCCTGGGCCATTGCCGATGTCGAATTCAAGGCGCTGGTCAAAAAAGATAACCGTCAAATCCATAGTCGCGGATACGAGACGTTTCTGTTTCGAAGGATCGGCGGAGACTGGAAGGTCGTTCACACACACAGTTCATCGCGGCCGGTCAAAAGTGAGTAAACGGAGATAATCGGTAAGCTAACTACTTGAGATCATGCAGATTGTGCCAGTGTGGAAATAGATTCGCGGGACCGCCGCCAGTTCAAAACCACTGGATAGCGACGCCACTGAATTGCAGGCACCTGATCGACCGACGAGCGGGTCGGATTCGATGCAGAAAAGGCGCACCCTGATGACTGCCAAGTCATTGCAGATCGCCGGCGCCGGTCCGTCCGGACTGAGCGCCGCACTGTCGGCGAGGGCGAGTGGGCTGGATGTAACCGTGTATGAGAAGCGTCCCGATGTCGGCGCCCGGTTTCACGGTGACTTTCAGGGGCTCGAGAACTGGACGTCGGACACGGATGCGCTGACGGAATTGTCCCAATTCGGCATCGAGTCGAGTTTCATGCACACGCCGATATACGAAATCGTCTGCATGTGTATTGATGGTCCAATACTTACACTGCGGGCCACAGAGCCGGTCTTTTATCTGGTAAGGCGTGGCCGCGACGAGGGAACGCTCGATCAGGCGTTGAAGGCGCAGGCTCTTAAAGCCGGTGTGACAATTCGCTTCGGCGAGCGTCTGCGTCACATCTCGAAAGTTGGTGTTGTCGCCGAAGGCCCGCATCGAGCCGACGTCATTGCAGCCGGTTATGCTTTTGAAACAGACATGGCCAATGGTTGTTACGCCGCTGTGTCCGATGCATTGGCACCGGGAGGATACAGTTACCTGCTGATTGACCAGGGTCGAGGTACGGTCGCGACCTGCCTGTTTCGAGATTTTCATAATGAGCGAATGTATCTGGATGCGACTGTCGACTTCTTTCAGCGGGAAGCAGGCTTACGGTGGCACGTGGCCAGGCGCTTCGGGGGCAGCGGCAATTTTGACAGAGTCGAACGCACGGTCATCAATGATCGGTATTACGTCGGTGAAACAGCCGGATTCCAGGATGCGTTATTTGGATTTGGACTGCGCTACGCGCTCACTTCTGGATTTCTTGCCGGCCAGAGTGCAGCCGGTGGAGCTGACTACGCTCACTCGTGGCGCAAGCGCCTGGGCGAATCGAACAGGGCCAGTTTGTTCAACAGACGTCTTTTCGAGTTCCTTGGGGATCGCGGCAGGCGCTGGACATTGAAATACGCAGTCGCTGGCCGCAACCCACGGCAGATTTTGCATCGTATCTACGCACCTGCGCGGTGGAAGATGATGTTAGCCGCACGATATCCGCAGAAGGGACTTCATAATCACGAGCATGTGCGGGATGACTGTAATTGCACGTGGTGTCGCTGTCAGCACGACATTGGCACAGCTAACGAGGATATTGAGTAAGCCCGCCGACAGATTTTGCCGACTCAAGGGCGAGTATCTGCAATTCTGGGCAATAATTCGCTTTTAGTCATGGCATTTGACTTGTATGCGACGTACAGGTTGTAGGTTACTCACTATCTGTGCCACTCGATGCTGAGAAGAGGACCGATCGAGAGCCTCATGTTCACATTCACTTAGAAGAACACCCATCAACTAGTTGACGGCCATGAACATTGAAATCAATTTTGAACTGACTGAGCCCGACCTCCAGTACTTTAGAAACAGGTTTGAAGAAGCACGTTACAGTACGAAAGAGGTTGATCAACAAGAACTAATAGACTCTGTACGAGCTCTCGTTAATCGTGGACTCGCCGCAAATTCTCCAGAGTTTGTCCTTCGACAAGTTGCTGGATTGGACCGGGTTCTTAACATGCTCGAAGACGAAACATGGCAAATACCCGAAGAAGAACGTAAACGTGTGGAGGACATGCTCGCATATTTTGTTGAACCAAGTGACATCGTGGCCGATGATGTGCCTGTTTTGGGGCTTATTGACGACGCTATTGCCATAAGCCTGGTGCTTCTCGATTTGCAACATCAGATCGAGGCTTACGAAGAATTCGAAGCATATCGGGACGCAGAAATGGAACGTCGTAAGAATCGAGGTCAGCCGACGGATGTGTCAAAAGAAGACTGGCTAGCCGATCGCCGTGCCGCACTTCACTCTCGGATGCGTGAGCGGCATTCACAGTCTCCCTCCGGCTGGCGATATACAACTTTCTGATTGCGAAAGCCGGGAGCCTTTCGGAACGGAGATTGGCGACTTTCGGAAAACTTAAGTGCGATAATCGATCTTTAGTGCAGAAATGGACACTTGGGTCGTCTCATCCGTGTCGTATCGGGCATCATATTGTTTTGTTATGTCGGAAACATGCTTGGTGAATCGCCTCGAGTTCCTCGGAGGCTCGGTTGCTTAGCCTGACTGCGCGATTCTGCGCATTTCCTTCCAATAACTGTCGTCGCAGGTACCGAAACATGCGAAGAGATTCGCTGAAATCCGAGGTCATGTCGAATCGTTCGCAGGTGTCCGATATCGTCCTGCTACAGCCGCGTTCACACGGGGCAACTCTGGGGGCAACTGGCTAAGCGACGAGGAAGAAAGGCTATATTTATCAAGTAGATACGCGTCGGGTTGGATAGTACCCATCACCACCAGCAAAGAAAAAGGGCGCCGCAAGGGCGCCCTTTTTCTTTGCCTTGTGCGGCGAGGCGAATCGGAACCGCCGCAGGTGGTTCACAAAACGCGCCAGCGTTTTGGACGCCGGCTTGCCCGGCGCCCCGAAGGGGCGAGAATCGGCCTACGAAGGTTGTTCGTCATACGGCGGCGTCACCGGCCCATTTCTGGAGATTCAGGAACTCGCGCCGGGTCTTCGGCCCATAGGTCAGGAATTTCGGAT
>JABAHS010059405.1_pt1 | contig 10670 bp, 12 predicted proteins | sample 7062111 | NCBI WGS metagenome assembly JABAHS01 (sample SAMN14534600, study PRJNA622989) | marine sediment metagenome | biome: marine biome [ENVO:00000428]; feature: marine pelagic biome [ENVO:01000023]; material: deep marine sediment [ENVO:00002113]; isolation source: pool of 4 deep marine... | reverse complement strand
CAGGTGCTCGGTGCCGAGTATCGAGGCGGTCAGCGGATCGGCGAATGCCAGCAGTATGAGAATACTGAAGAACGAGCGGCGCTTGCGTTCGAAGTGCTGGCCGAGGTCGTAGCCCTCAGGAATATTGACAGGGAACAGGATGGCTGCAAGCAAACACCACAGCGACACATCGAACAACAGGAAGACGAGCTGCAGGAAGACCCACTCCTCGAGCTCCCGGAGGCTGATGGCCCACCACCAGAAGGCGACCATCATGAGCAGCACGTTGACGGTCCAGATCAAATGATGTGGCTCGACCTTGAGCGCACGGACTTCGCCCATCACGCGGCCGAGGCTGAGCAGCAGGTGGGCGAAACCAATACCCACGATGATAGCGATCAGGACGCTCAGGTATTCAAAGTCGGACATCGAATCCATAGGCAACTGCTTATTCGGGTTGCTCCACAGGGGTCGTGAATGCAAGCGCTGCTGGCGCTCGTACCGTCCTCACCCTGAAGGATAGCATCGTTGCTGGACAGTAATCCGGTCGCGACAAGTACCGAGACAGTCCGTTCGCCAGCAGCATGTTGACGAACACGCCTGCGACAGCTCCTCAGCAGGTATCACCCGCAATCGCTTGCAGAAAGCCGTCTTTGTCGGCGGGCGAGACGAGGATGTACTTGCCGGCTCCATGGCTGATCTTCAAGCGATCGAGTGACAGCGCCGGTGACGACAACGGGTTCCTGGACGGCTCGATCGCGGTGATATCCGCGATTGCGATAGACCAGGCGAAAGGTCCGGACACGATGCGGAGCTTGCCAGCGGACACCGTGTAATGCGTGCGCAGCAACAAGGAGACGACCAGCAGCACGCCCGCGACCAGCAGCGTCGTCACGGTGGCCTTCGCAACGGTCGACAAGCCGGCGGGCCAGGCCGCCCACAGCGCCACGACCTGCCCGGCGACGGCGCCGATCAGGAGTAGCAGTATCCAGCTGTCGATTTTCGAGCGGAATCTCATCTTGTGCTGCTGCGGACGCCGTGTCCCCGTAGCGGACCCCTGGTGGCTATCGATCTGGCAAAAGTATAAGACATGGCCGCTGCGCAGGCGTTTCGGGCGGCCGTCAGCGAATCCGTGGCCGAGAGCACCGGTCAACTGCCCAGCCGGGTGAAAACGCCGACCGCCAGCTCCGCCCACAAGTACAGGAACGCCGCTGCGAACACGATGCCGATGACCGCGCGCCGCCGGCGTGGCGCTCGCCTCGAGACGAACACGAACAGGCTGGCCGTGCCGAAGAGGAGCAGGCCCATGACCATGAAATCCGCGGCATTCCAGTTTACCTCGTCGGTGAACTGCATGGCGATGGCGGGGATCGAGAAGACCAGTGCGGTGCCGAACGCGATCCACTCAAGGACGCGGTTGTGCAACAGCGGGTCGCTGCTACCGGCATTCATCGTTCACCTCTTGTACGAACTGCATGGCTCTCGTGGGCAGTATAAGCCATCGCGATGCCGCTCGAGCGACTGCCCTAGGGGCCCTTACTGCGACCGAGAATGACATCGACCTCGTGCACGAAACCCGCCGTCAGTACACCGCGATGGCGATCGAACGCGCGCCGCCCACCCGCCGAGCCGACAATGCGTTCCACCGACGTTTCGAGCGATCGCCAGTATTCGGCATCGATCGTGTCCATCTGTCGATGCAGCCAGATGGTCTCGACGGAGCGCAGGAACTGCACGATCAGCGTGCCGAAGCGACTTTTCTCCTGGCGAGTCAGCGACGCATAGTCGCCCAGCCCGCGTCGGTACAGCTCATGGAGTTCGGCGTCGCGGACGATCTGGCCGAGCCACTCATCCACGGCCGACGCGGCCTGCGACGCGGCGATGATCTGATCGGAACGCTTGCTGTTCCTGATCTGTGCGGCGAAGTAAATCAGGCTGACAAAAACGGCGCTCGCGCCGACCAATTCAGCAACAGCGCCAATCGCGTCCCAATTCATGGTCTCCTCCGACGGTACTCAAACCGCTCATCCCATCCGCAGGGCATGCACAGCAGCCCGGCGATCACTCGGCGGCCTCCAGGCGCGCGAGGATCTGCTCCGACCGCTGAATGAATTCCCGAACCCAGTACAACACGTCCGACCCGTAGGCAATTTCGGCATTGGCAGCCGCCGCGAATCGCGGATCGCTCCTCAATGCTTCCACTGCGTCAATAATGGCTGTGGCGTCCGCTGCTCCGTTACCGACCCGCCAGTCGTAGAAGGAACGACCGGGCAGGGTCTCGTAGAGCTGGCGCCGATAGTGCCCGATCGGCCGGTCGAAAACAGGCTGGGTCGAGCGGTAGTCGTTCAGGTTGCTGGCGATTGCGCTGCGCAGCGCTGCGTCTCGAAGCAGCGCCAGTCGACCCGAGCTTTCGAGTTCCTCGTACGACTCCGAACGCAGGTCCGGTATCCCAATCCAGGACGAATTGTCGAGTTGCTGCACGAACGCATCAGGGTCGCGCGAGACCGCAGCCTCCAGCCGCATGCCCGGCAAGGCAAAAATAAACTGGACCTTTTGTTCGTAAATCTGATCGTACTGGCGCAAGGTCTCGATATTGGCCTTCGTCTCGTCGATCAAGCGCGACAGGTAAACCTTTTCGAGCCGCCGATCGCTACGCTCCTGGTTCCAGTCTTCCGCCTGGAGAGCGACGAATATTCCGAGCACGACAACTAAAAATTCGATAGCGACTGCGGCCCAGTCCCGCGCTTTAATGGCTGTCGCAATCCGGTTCAGGATCACTCCGCGACCCTCCTGCGCGCGTGCAAGCATGCCAGCGCAAGTTTATGAAGCTGCCCAACCAGGCGCTTTTCCCGTGACGAAGAATAGCAATATCTGCGCTTGCCGTGACCAGCGCTGCCCGGGGACCGGTGCCGAATTTATCGAGGCACCCGATTCCCGCGAGTCGAAATAACCCGTAAGCAAGCTAATAAAACAGGCGATCGCCACGACAAGTCCCGGCAAAAGTTCGGACACACAAGCGACGGGCGCCGGACCACCGAGGCCGCCTGCCGCGGCAACAGAATTAAACAACGCCAACCCCAGTGCGGTGTGCGTCAGCCGAGCTTGCGGATGCCGATCGCGTGCCGGATCTCGGCGATATAGGGCATCGAGATCTCGCGGGCGCGCTCCGCGCCGCGCCTCAGTTCCTGCTCGACGATCGCCGGATCCGCGAGCAGGCGCTCGTATTCTTCGCGCATCGGTTTGATGTGGTCATTCAGATACTCGAACAAAAGCTGCTTCATCTCGCCCCAGGCGATACCGTCGGCGTAGCGCTTTTCGATTTCCTGCACTTCGTCGTCGGTCGCGAATGCGCGGTAGATCTCGTACAGCGTCGAGCCTGCGGTGTCTTTCGGCTCGCCGGGTTCGAGGCTGTTGGTCTTGATCTTCATGATCAGCTTGCGCAGCCGTTTCTCATCGACGAACAGCGGGATCGTATTGTCGTAGCTCTTCGACATCTTGCGTCCATCGAGACCCGATAAGGTCGCCGTGTTCTCGTTGATCTCGGCTTCTGGAATAACGAGGATGTCGCCGTAGCGATGATTGAAACGCTGCGCGATATCCCGTGTCATCTCCATATGCTGTTTCTGATCGCGGCCTACGGGCACCTTCGTCGACTTGAACATCAGGATGTCGGCAGCCATCAGGATCGGGTAGCTGTAGAGCGCCATGATGATGCCCTTGTCGGGATCGCTGCTGCCGCGCTCCTCGTTTGCCTGCANNGCGGTTCATGAGGCCCTTCGCCGTCACCCCGTTCAGGATCCAGGTCAGCTCCAGGATCTCGGGAATGTCGGACTGGCGATAGAAAACCGCGTTGTCGGTGTCGAGCCCGCAGGCAAGCCAGGTTGCCGCAACCGCGAGTCCGGAGCGATGGATGCGGTCCGGCTCCTCGGTCTTGGCGAGCGAATGGTAGTCCGCGAGGAAATAGAAATTCCTGCGCGTCTCGTCCTTGCTCGACGCGACCGCCGGGCGGATCGCGCCGACGTAGTTGCCGATGTGGGGCGTCCCGGTCGTCGTGATGCCGGTGAGGTAGGTTTCCTGGGTCATGCGCTGTCTTCTTTTCTCGACCGGGGCTAGTAGCCGGCGGCCTGGCCGTCCTTCCTGGATTCCGACGCGCCGAAATAAACGCCGGTCAGCGGGTCGCGGATGATCGCCTGGTAGCCGCCCATGGCCGTGCGCCCGTCGGCGACATTGTGGCCCATTGCCTTCAGCGCGTCGCGCACGTCGTCGCCGATACCGCTCTCGAGGTAGACACGGCCGCCGCTGGTCATCTTCTCATCGGTCGGCTGCGACGAGCCGCTGTGCCGCATCCGCGCTGCATCGCCCGCTTCCTGCAGGTTCATGTCGAAGTCGACGAGGTTTACGATGATCTGCGCATGCGCCTGCGGCTGCATCGAGCCGCCCATCACGCCGAAGCTGAGCCAGGGCTTGCCGTCCTTGGTGACGAAAGCGGGGATGATCGTGTGAAAGGGCCGCTTGCCCGGCTCGTAGACGTTGGCGTGTCCTTCCTCGAGGCTGAACAGCTGGCCACGGTTCTGCAGCTGGAAGCCCAGCTCCTCGGGCGTCATGCCGGAGCCCAGATCGCCGTAGTTCGACTGAATCAGCGACACCATATTGCCGTCGGCGTCGGCCACGGTCAGGTAGATCGTATCGCCGTGCTCGAGCTGCGCGTCGCCGGCCGGGTAGCTGTCGGCCGCCTTGTCCGGATCGATCAGCGCGCGACGTTCCTCGGCATACTCCTTGGAGACGAGCCAGTCGACGGGGAAGTTGTAAAAGTCGGGGTCGGCGTAGTATTTCGCGCGGTCCTCATAGGCGAGCTTCTTCGCCTCGATCAGGGCGTGCAGGTACTCGGCGCTGCCATAACCCATGCTGCGGATGTCGAAGCCTTCGAGGATGTTCAGCATCTGCAGCGCGGCGATGCCCTGACCGTTCGGCGGCAGCTCGTAGACCTCGTAGCCGCGGTAACTGGTCGATACCGGTTGCACCCACTCCGAGGTATGCGCCGCCATGTCGTCGTAGCTCAGGAAGCCGCCCTGCTCGGCCATGTAGGCGTCGATCTTCTCGGCGATCTCGCCTTTATAGAAGGCGTCGCGACCGCCCTCGGCGATCATGCGGTAGGTATCGGCGAGGTTCGGATTCCTGAACACGTCACCCGTCCGCGGCGCGGCGCCGCCCGGCATGTAGACCTCCTTGACACCCGGGAAGTCCTTGCGGCTCTCGACATTCTCCTGCCAGAGATCGGCGATGAATTCGGTGACCGGGAAACCTTGCTCGGCGTACTCGATGGATGGCTGCAGGAGCTCCGACATGGGCAGGCGCCCGTAGCGCCCGTGCAGTTCGTACCAGCCGTCGACGGCGCCGGGCACGCTGACTGTCAGTGGACCGAGATACGGAATGCTCTGCATGCCGATATCGCGGAAGTGCTGCAGCGTCAATGACTGTGGCGAGCGGCCGGAGGCATTGAGGCCGGTCAGTTCTTCCTTTTCGGCATCCCAGACGATCGCGAACAGGTCACCGCCGATGCCGCAGCCGGTCGGCTCCATGAGCCCCAGTGCGGCATTTGCGGCGATCGCCGCATCCACGGCGCTGCCTCCCTTTTTCAGGATATCCAGCGCGATCTGGGTCGCGAGTGGCTGGCTCGTGGCCGCCATGCCGTTCATGGCGATGACCTCGGAGCGAGACGCGAATGGCTCGCCGACGGGCCGGTCGAATCCCTGCGCTGCCGCCGTCATGTTAGCGAGCAGCCCCAGGAGGACTGGAATGGCGCGTTTCATACATATCTCCGGACCGGGCTGGAAAACCCCAAATGATGCCTAGAATACCCGCGGATTGAAACTGTCCGGGGTATCGCGCGGACCCGGACGCCCGGTTATGATGCCGCGATGGCAAGCAAGAAGATCGTCGCCGAAGCGACGCTGGCAAAACACTACCCCGGGCACGTCGAAACGCTGATGTCCCGCCACGACGCCGCGCTGGAACGGGCGGGTGCGGGACATGTGATCATATTGTCAGGCGCCCCGAGGACGGTGTTCCTTGACGACTACGACTACCCGTTCAAACCTAACCCGCATTTCGTCAGCTGGCTGCCACTGACCGATCACCCGTTCTGCCACATCGTCTACACGCCCGGACAGCGGCCGAAACTGATCTACTACCAGGCGCGGGATTACTGGCACGTCGTGCCGTCCGACCCCGACGGCTACTGGACGGCCGCTTTTGACATCGTTACCGTGCACTCGCTCGAAGACGTCGCGCGCCATCTGCCGGACGACCGCGACAAGTGCGTTGTGCTCGGCGATGTCACTGATGAGGCACAGGCATACGGCATCGACAGGATCAATCCTGGCACCGTCATGAACTTCCTGCACTTCGAGCGTGGCACCAAGACAGCCTACGAACTCGAGTGCATGCGCGCAGCATCGCGGCGGGCCGTCAAAGGACATCTTGCTGCAGAGCGCGCGTTCCGCTCCGGCAAGTCCGAATTCGACATTCACCTGGCCTACTGTCGCGCCGTTGGCCATACCGAGAATGCGCTGCCTTACGGCAACATCATTGCGCTCAACGAGAACGGCGCCGTGCTCCACTATCAGCACCAGGCGAAGCAGAAACCCGCGGCTTTTCGGTCTTTCCTGATCGACGCGGGCGCCCGATGCAAGGGATATGCGAGTGACATCACCCGAACCTATGCAAAGGAAGACGACGAGTTCGCCGCACTGATCCGGCGCTTCGAAGAACTGCAGCTCGAGCTGGTCAGCGAGGTAAGCGCTGGCGTCGCTTTCGCCGACCTGCACATGTCCTGCCATCTGAAGATCGCAAAATTGCTGGACGAGATCGGCATGGCACGCGGTGACGCGGACACCCTGATCGAGACCGGCGTCACGTCGGCATTCTTCCCGCATGGTCTCGGGCACCTGCTCGGCATCCAGGTTCACGATGTCGGCGGGCGGATGGCTGACGACACCGGGACCGTCGTCGATCCGCCGCGCGGACATCCTTTCCTGCGCATGACGCGCACGCTCGAAAAGGACCACGTCGTGACGATCGAACCCGGCCTGTATGTGATCGACATGCTGATCGACAATCTCGAAGGCAGCGCAGGCTTCGAGCTGATCGACCAGAAGATGCTGGCCTGGCTGAGGCCCTACGGCGGAATCCGTATCGAAGACGACGTTCGGGTTCTGGATGACGGCTGTGAGAACCTGACTCGGGATGCGTTTGCGGCCTGAGGAGCGGTCGCTCGCGCTAATTCGGCTTGCGGTCCTGCCAGACCCACCACTTGAGCAGCTCGGGTTCGTGCGTCTCCTCGCTAGCGTAATAGACGGCACAGCGGAAGACATATAACACGCATCGGTCGATGTTCGCGCCATGGATCAGCTTGAGGCGCTTGAACATCAACTCGGGATCCTGTCCGGCGAGGTCCGCGACCTTGAAGTAGCCGAGGTCGCGGAGGTCCTGTGCCATGCTCGGGCCGATACCGGGGATCGATTGCAGGTCGTCCGTCATGGCCCCGCTCACCTCGACTTTTCCGCTGCCGCCATCTTCGCCTTCAGCTGTCGTTTCACGCGCCGCCCTTTCTTTTCGAGCAGCGGCCGCATGATCCTGCCGATGCCAGGCCACAGGTAGGTCAACATCGTCAGCAGTCCACTGAGCGGCGGCATCGAGCGCTCGCGCTTGCCGTTGATGCACAGGTTCAGAATCTCCTGTGCGACCTCATCCGCCGTGCTGATCGGCTGGGAAAATGTAAGGTCGGTGACGTTGTCGATATTGGCCATGATGAAGCCGGTATCGATAGGGCCGGGCGACACCGCGGCCACCTTGATGTTGGTATCGCGGAGCTCCTCGGCCAGCGCAAACGTGAACGCGCGCATCCCGAATTTGCTCGCAGAATAGGTCGCGGCACCGGGAACCGGCGTACGCCCCGCCAGGGAGGCGACATTGATGATCGCCCCCTCGCCCGCTTCCTGCATTAGCGGAAGCGCGAGCCGACTGAGGACGATCGGCGCCCGGAGATTGACGTCGATCATAGCCGCCAGTTCGTCCGGTGCAATCGAATCGACCGGACCACGTTGATGATAGCCGGCGTTATTGACAAGCACGTGCACGTCGCCGAACTCGTACTGGGCCTTTTTAAAAAGATCTGCGCAGGCGTCCGTGTCGGCGACATCCATGGAGACGATGGCAACCCGGGTTTGGTCGCGCAGGGATTCCGCAACCGCCTCGAGGTTCTTGCGCGTGCGTGCAGCCAGCACCAGGTTGGCGCCGGCATTGGCGAATGCGCGCGCCGTGGCGGCGCCCACCCCTTCCGAGCCGCCGGTGATAACGACGGTCTTGTCTCTGAACTCCATCGCTGGAGTCTAAATAAAAATGCCCCGATGAGGGGCATTTCTTGCTTGCGTTAATTGATCTTTTGTCATGCGTAGATCGGAAACCTGGGCAGTACCCGAAAAGAAAAGGGGCCAGTCGGCCCCTTTGCACGGAATTTGTGATTTCGATCAAAACCCGAGATAGCCGCGGATCTTTCTCCAAAAAGACGATTCCCACCCATACACCTCCAGGATCTGCGAGTCCGCTGGTGTCAAAGGCAGGACCGCAGAGGCAGGACCCGGATCGTTCATCGCCAGTTCCTCGGGCGTCGGCATTTGCATATGCTGGCCCGTGCCGCTGTCCGTCAAACCGTCGACAGCGAGGCTGAGGCGCGGCAGGACGTCATCCTCGACGATATCGTCCATGAATACGGCATCCGGATCGAAGGCTTCCTTCTCCAGGATGACGCAATCGTCGAATGATTCCTTGTTGCTGATGGGTGTTCTCCGGTCGTTTGTGGCATTCACTTTATGACTGCCGTCTCTATAAGGATGTGAGGCCGCTCACAAGACCGAATATCTTCTTTTTTTTACTTTAATTTCAATAAATTAGCCTGATGCAGCCGGTACAAAATTGTCCGCCTGTATCGTTCGCAGCGGTGTTCATACGGACGGCTCCGCCCGGGATTTGACGATAAGACAGATTATGTAAACGCCGGTTCCGGTCCTATATCCAGCCGGGTGCAGAGCCTGCAGAAAGGCATTCGCATGCGCTGCAGGGGTCCGGAGATACGGTCGACGCGGATTGATCTTTTTTGATGCCGTGAAACAAAAAAAGGGCCGCGAGCGGCCCATTCACTATTTGTCGAAATTCGATGTCCCGCGATTATTCGTCGGCACTCTCACCGGCCTCGCCCGCCGGCCCGTCGACGAGCTGGACAATCGCCATGGGCGCGGCGTCGCCCGGGCGCGGCCCCATCTTGAGGATGCGGACATAGCCGCCAGGACGATCCTTGAAGCGCGGCCCGAGATCGGTGAACAACTTGCCGACCGCCGCCTTATCGCGCAGGCGATCGAAAGCGAGGCGCCGATTCGCTACTCCGTCTTCCTTGGCCAGCGTGACGAGCGGCTCGAACACACGGCGCAGCTCTTTGGCCTTCGGCAATGTGGTCTTGATGGTCTCATGGTGCACCAGCGACGCGGCCATGTTGCGGAACATGGCCTTGCGATGCGAGCTGTTGCGGCCTAAACGACGACCGGATTTTCTGTGGCGCATGGTTCTTCCTTACCCTTCTTACAGGTTTACAGACCGAGCTCGTGCTCCGGGCGCAGGCTGGCCGGCGGCCAGTTATCGAGATGCATGCCAAGACCCAGTCCGTGACCTTCCAGGACTTCCTTGATCTCGGTGAGCGACTTCTTGCCGAGGTTCGGCGTGCGCAACAGCTCGACTTCCGTGCGCTGCACGAGGTCGCCAATGTACATGATGTTTTCCGCCTTGAGGCAGTTCGCGGAGCGGACCGTCAGTTCGAGTTCATCGACGGGACGCAGCAGAATCGGATCGACCTGGTGCTCAGCGGCCGCGCCGACGCCTTCGTCCTGCCCCTGCAGGTCGACGAATACCGACAGCTGATCCTTGAGGATGCTGCCCGCGCGGCGGATTGCCTCTTCGGGATCAATGGTGCCGTTCGTCTCGATATCGATGATCAGCTTGTCGAGGTCGGTACGCTGTTCTACGCGAGCCGCTTCGACGTCGTAAGTGACGCGGTGCACCGGGCTGAAAGATGCGTCGAGCTGCAGGCGGCCGATCGGGCCGGACTGCTCCTCGAACGCCGGACGCTGCGTAGCTGCCCGATAACCTCGTCCGCGCTCGACCTTCAGCACCATGTTCAGCTCGCCTTCCTTCGTCAGGTTGGCAATCACGATGTCGGGGTTCATGATCTCGACGTCGTGATCGAGCTGTATGTCGGCGCCGGTGACGACACCCGGACCTTTTTTCGAAATCCTGAGTTCGGCGGTATCTCGGGTGTGCATGCGGACGGCGACCTGCTTCAGGTTCAGCAGAATGTCGACAACGTCTTCCTGCACGCCTTCGATGCTCGTGTATTCGTGGAGCACACCGTCGATCTCGGCCTCCGTAATGGCCGCGCCGGGCATCGACGACAGCAAGATGCGCCGCAGTGCATTGCCGAGCGTATGACCATAACCGCGCTCGAAAGGCTCGATCGTGACCTTCGCGTGAAGATCATTGACGGGCGCGACTTTGACGACTCGCGGCTTCAGAAACTCGTTAACAGATTCCTGCATGGGTGTAACTCCTGGTTATTTCGAGTACAGCTCGACGACGAGGTTTTC
>JABAHS010117441.1_pt3 | contig 10674 bp, 10 predicted proteins | sample 7062111 | NCBI WGS metagenome assembly JABAHS01 (sample SAMN14534600, study PRJNA622989) | marine sediment metagenome | biome: marine biome [ENVO:00000428]; feature: marine pelagic biome [ENVO:01000023]; material: deep marine sediment [ENVO:00002113]; isolation source: pool of 4 deep marine... | reverse complement strand
GGGTCGCCCTTCGTTCTGAGCAAGCCACCGTCCCGCCCGCCGTTCTCGCACGGCGAGTAAAACACGGCATCCGGCCAAGGTTCGGCAATCACCTCGAACGTTTCGAGCACGTGCACGCCGCGATACTGCGGATCGTCATGAGCTCGCGAGTAGGAAAGCGGTGGGCCTACAAACTCGCTCACGAATCAGCCTGCACGTCGATTACTTCGCTGCGCTTCGCGGTGTACTCGTCGACATTGCCGCCGGCCACCAGATAGCGGGCGTTCTCTCGGGAGCTCGATTTCATGTCGCGTTTGATCAAGTCGACCGCGTCTGGCGTTGTTCCGACCTGCCCAACGACGGCAGCGGCATCGGTGTCCGAAAGTCGAATCACTAGAAATGGCATTGTGTTCCTCGCAGGATCGGATGGGCGCGCCGATCGCTCGACAAAGGACGCAAACCCTCAAACCACCGACGCGCCCACCCGACGCTACGACGTAGGCAGTTGGTCAAAGCTTTCGGTCGCCTGTGATGGCACGCCGCGGCCGCGGAAAACACTCGTGCCGATGATGAAAGTGTAGGGAAACGCGTTGATCGTCGCGGTCTCGACGAGCTCGACTTCGAAAAGCCCGGTCGCATCGGTCTGAGATCGGAAGCTTCGTCGGTCGACAACGTGCTCTCCGTGCAGGTACGCATCATTGTGGACGACCACGGGCACGTTCGCGATCGGGTTTTCCTCGGCGTCCGTGACGAAGCCAAACACGATGCACGTCGCGAGATCCGGTTGCACCGCGAAGAAGTCGTACGTTGCGATGTGCTGACTGATCGTCGGCGTCGTATCACCGTCGCCCGCTTGAAGAACCGCGCGCATTTGCACGAACGCGCCCGCCGACAGATCAAGCGTTGCAACGTTGTCGTTGATCTCTTGTAGCGTGTTCGCCTGCAGAAACGTCGAATCGGACGAGACCCAGGCGTTTCCGTCGTACCAGCGCAAGAGCCCACCAACGATCACGATCCACAGCACTTGATCGGACGCGCCGGGCAGGTCAACCGTCTCAGCGAGCGATAGTAGTGCGTCCGTCTGAAAGCTTGCGTTCGGTGTGATGTGGTTCGCAATGATCAGCCCATCGGATCCGAGCTGAAACGGGTAGAGCGTTAGGCCGATCGCGACGTACGAAAACGCAGACGTTAACATCGTCGACCAACTCGCGAGCGCAAGGCAGTCGAACTGCTGATTACCTTCGGCGCTCGAGGCGTCGAGCGAGCCAACCGCGATGGTGCTCGCCGGGTTGCGGTTGCCGCTGACACCCGTGTTTTGCGCGACGCGCAAACCGTCGAGGTAGAGATTCAGCGTATCGATCGTGAGATCAAAGCTCACCTCGATCTCGTAGACCTGCGAGCTATTCAGGCTGACACCGTTCGCAATCGCGCCACCAATGACGGCGCCGGAGTTGCTGCGCATTGTCGCGGTCAAGCGCCCGTCGCTTAGATGCCGCACGCTGACTTCGTTGCGGCTCGGCGTTCCGTCTGCACCGCGCAGATAGCCAAAGCGCTGATCCGCGGCTGGGAACCCGTCATAGTTCGGCCGGATCAACATGCGAAGCGTGCCCGCATCGGTGTCGACCGTCGAGCGCTCCCATTCAATCCGGGTTTCCTGCGAGACGCCCCGAAACTGCGCTTCGCTGTTCGTCAGCGGCACGCTGCCTTCAATGGCGCCGAGCGTCGAGCCTGACGAAACCTCCGCGGTGATGCCGCGCATGGTCGCGAAAAATTCGGCACCTTGCCAATTGCGAATCAGACGCGCATTGCCGTCGAGCGTCGACACTTCGACGATGTTGGCGTCGAACGCGAAGTTTCCCGGTGTGTCGTAGGTTGTGATCTGCTGGAGGGACATCGCTAGGTCCGTTTGTTGTCCGCGGGCACCGGCGTCACCGCAAAGATCGTATCATTGCCGATCGTGGCAAACAGGCTACTCGAACCCGTCGTAACCACAAACGGCTGGATTTCGTCGCCACTGTCGAGGTTGATCCAAGTCACGAGCGTCGAAACGCGCCGGCTCGCTGGGTCAGAATCCATCTCAGGCCCGGTTTCGAAAATGCCGGCCCCCACGCGGCTGAGCGCTGCCTGGAACGTGTCGACGTTTGCATTGGAGTCGCCCTCCGTGACTGCAAGCAGAACAGCGTACAGACCATCCGCCGGTGCGGTAAAGCTATCGGTCGAAGTGTCAAAGCCACCGTCGCCCGCCGCATCCGATCCGTAGATGTACGTACCAAAGTTCAGCTTCTCAGCGCTCGCGCTCATCGTCTGATCGACTGCTTGCCTGATGCGAAACGCCTTGCGGATGTTTGCGTGCAAGTGCTCGCGGTTGACTCCCTCGACCAGCGCCGACACCTCGGCGGATACCGGGCCCCGCTGGCCCTGACTCGCGACCGGAAACGCCTTGTAATAGTACGGAATCTCGATCGCGACGCGGGTGTCGACAAACTTGTTTGCACGCGCGTATCCGATCAGTGTCGTTGCATCCGGCGTAAACGCTGCCGATGTCGATCGGTGCACCTCGTATCCATCCCAGAGGAAATCGTCTGAGCGGGGCAGGTCGAGCTCGGCAGACAGTGCATCGACGTTGACCGAGAACGCTTTGACGTCGACCGGGCCGCTTTCCCGCTTTGGCTGCGCGCTGCCGGGTTTCACTTCGCGGTCGAGGTGAGAGACGAAGCGCGCAACGGGCTTGCCGGCGAGATTGAGCAACGTCCAAAAGCCCCCGTCCTGGCGCAGCTCGTGACGGTACGCGCGCACGGCCAGATCAAGGTCCGTGTCGTAGAATTCGCCAGCCTTGAACGTATAGTAATCGCGGAGCTCGACCGGCCAGAAAAACGGGAGCGTGTTCGTCTGTAGCGCTGTCGGCGTCGCGAGATCCGCAAGCAGTGCGTTGGCGAGAGCGCTGGCTTCTGAGAGCGAGTCAAGTTGCGCGGTGGACGCCTCGGCGATCTCCATCCATCGGCGTCCAAACTTGTCGATAGACGCGGTGTCGGATGCCTCGACGCTCTTGCGCTTCGGCACACCGTTGTTGTCGAGGTCGCCCGAGTCTGAGTACCAGATCTGCACCACGTTCCGCACGCGTTGCAGGTCGAGCTGGATCCCGCCGAACTGCGAGATCAACGCTTCGTTGAAGTCGCGCGCGGTCGTTGTTACGGCGCGGTCAGGCTCGAACAGGCGCAGTTTCCACGTACCGCTGCCTTCGTCGTAGACGCTCCGCACTTCCCAGCCGATGAGACCCACAAGCGTTTCAAGCGCAGAAAGCACGCTCTCGCGCCGTTGCTCGTAGGGGAGAATCCCGAAACCCGGCGACACCGGAACGTCCAGCACGATAAACGACAAGCCGTTGTCGTCGAGGATCGACTGAATAACCGTTTCGATTGGCGTGCCAGGCGACGCCACCCCGTACTCGCGTTCGAGCTCGATGAACGCATCTTGTAGCGTGCGGCCGATGGTCTCTCTGCACCGCAGTTCGATGTTGTCGCCAGCGATTCGCCACGAGTCGATGTTGCCTCGGAACATCTCTCGCCAGCCGAACGCGCCGAGATCTTCGGGCGGCTTCGTGCCCATCGGAACCACCGCGGCCTCGATCACAATCTCTCGTCCGATGTCGAGCGAATCCGAAAGAGCGCCGGTTGCAAAAAGCGGGGAAAGTTTGAAGTCGAACGCTTGCCTGCGGAGCGTGACGATGGCGTCCATAACTGGCGTATCGACGTTCTCGCCCCATTGGGCGCTAACAAGCCAGTTTTCGCCCCGCAGGCCTGGGATGAAAAAGGGCGGCTGCACCGCACCGTTGACTTTCCCACCGTCGTAGCTGACGAGCGCGCCAGTATCGTCAGCGATCCACACACGCGCCCAGTCAGAACGCGCCTGCGTGCGGAGGATCGCATCGTCGAGGTTTGGAATCGTGCGCACGCGCCGGCCTCTCTACGGGTGCGCTTCGTCGAGTCGGCTACGCCAGTCGGCCCGCTCGGTGTCGTCTGCTTGGTCGCCTTGGCCCGCGGCAGTCACAACTCGACGCTCAGCACACTTCAGATACTCGGAGAGCATGCGGACATCCAACCGCGCTTGCTCGACCGCGTCAGCGTCTGCCTGCGTCTCAAGCGCGTCAAAGTGCGCCTCGAGCACGTTTAGAGCCGCTTGTGTGAGTGCCATAAAAGTTGCTCCTTTACGCGGGCACTTCGCCCTTTTCCCACATGATTTGCTGCCGCGTGGTCGCGTTCTGATCGTTGATGTGCAGCCACGCCTGCGTGTCAGACGCAGCGCTTTCCTGACGCACCTTCGGGGATTTCGACGTGTGCCAGATCCGCAGATACTTCAGTTTGCCGAGGTTGATGTTGGCCACCGTGCCGCGGTTGATGCTGCCCCATACCGGCATTTTGGCCGGTTTGACGATCGGACCCGTGGAGTTGACCGAAATCGAGCCAAGCGAGATCGGCGTTCGAACCGGGTTCCAGTCGAAGTTACTGGTACGAACGACACTTGAATACGACGTAACCGCCGACGACCCGGCAAACCAATCGTTCGCAGCCACGCCGGTCGTTGGAGCTTCCGGCGAACCCAGAAGCCACCCAAGACCATCTCGACCGCGGGTGAAGTCGTCGACATCGTCCGGGCTGTAGATCTTCCCAGCGTGCCAGCCGAAATCGTAGAACACGTTCCCCGGGTCTGTGATGATGAGCGCGAGCGCGTCGACCGCTTCGATCAGCTCGTATTTGCTGCCGGCGCTAACACCGAGACCGGTTAGGCTCTGCACTTTCCAATCCGGCGCCACCGCGTTCGCAGTCTGATCTGTTTCGCCAGACCAAGATCCTGTGATTCCGCCGGGCTTTGCGGCGATGTTGCCGCTGACGTTGATTGAACCTGTAGGCTCGATTCCGGTCACAAAGTTGCCGGCACCGTCGCGACGCAGCGAGATCTGCCAATTGGTGGGACCGAGCGGATCCGGGTCGGCCAACGGTTTGAGCACAAGACCTTCGTCCGAGTCCGAAAACTGCACAGAGAAATGGGTCCACGTGTGCGCGATCAACGCAGCAATTAAACCCGCCATGTCGTTCGTGCCAGGAAAGAGCTGCGTGCGAACAAATTCAGATACGGCCATCGGTCAAACCTCGTTCCATGAGGAGCCCGGCATTTGAATCTTGCCCGCGGGCGGATTGCCGGCCCCTTCGTTTTCGACGCTCGGCGAGTACGGTGGCGCGTCGACTTCTGTGACACCGGCATAGTCGCTCATCGTCACGCCGGGCACGAAGATTTCGACGACCGGGTCAGCATCTCCGGTCGGCGACGCGCGAAATCCTCCGCCCGTTTCCTGTAACAGAAACTGCGCGCGATAGAACTGCGTAGCGCCTGGCGTTGGTACATCGGTCGAGCTTTGCCAATTGCCGAGAGCTTCGACCGGACCATCAGGGATGCCATCACCGTCGATCTGAAGCCGCGGCAGATCGGAGTATGGAACCGACTGCGGCCATGTGTCGCCCTGTTCGTCGATGATGGCGTAAGGGAGCGTCACTAAATCGTCGTACCACCCATTGAATGGGCCCGAATTGTCAGCGAGAACGACGTTACCCTCTGAGGTAACGGTCAACTCGGTGGTTGGCTCTGCGTCGTTGCGCACGCCATCTCGCCACTTGCGCCCGTCGCTCGTAACGATGATGTGATGCCAGTCTAGAAACGACTCGTCGCGCCAGTATGCGACCGTCCACGGCGCGCCCGTGCCAAACGCAGTCTCAAACGTGACATCCTGGAACGCTTCGAGAAAGAACCCGAACTTGCCACCGTTCGCAAAGCCAAATTGCCCAGAGAGGATGCCGAGACCGCGGGATCCGTATTGGCTGTCACCCTCGAAATCCCAATGCTGACCGTCGCCTTGGATCACGTGCCGAAGCGCATCGCGCACGGCCGCGGTAATTGGCGGAGTCGTGCCGCTGTAGCCCGAATGCTGAGAGCGGGTGTCGAGGAATATCGACCCATCAAACTGCCGCGCGCGTGCCTCTACGTCGTCCCGTGAGTCGTTCCACGACTCGACGAACACAGGCACCGCCCATCCGTTGATTTCGAGAAACGCCACTAGGAACCGATCTCCCTGCCGAGGTAGCGCGCGAACGTTGGCACACTACCTGTTGAACGGAAACGATCCCAAGCGCCATCGTCGATGATCGACTGCTCGAGCGATTCGAGGTCTGAGACGCTCGAGCCCTGAATGAACAGATTTTCAATCATGATGCCCGTCGCGCCGCCGCTCGGCGCCTGCATCCCAAAGAAACCCGTGGCCATGCCGACCGACGCGGGTTGCGGCGCGCCGAAACCAGCCGTCGCACGGAAAGCAGCAAGCGCCAGTTTGACGCCGCTTGGCACGTTCGTGAGCGAGCGAGAGATCTCGTCGTTCAGCTTTTTGAGGTTCGAGCCAACGTCAGCGAGCCCGACGAAAGACTCCTGCATTGCAGCGCCGAGCGCGATGATTCCGTCTGCAGCTTGCGCGCGCTGACGAGCTCGACGGTTGGCTTCGCGGAACGTCATTTTGTCGATGCGATCTTGAGCCGCGTCGATCGTGTCGTCGAGCGTTTCGAGCCCTTCGCGGAATTTATTGAACCGGTCGCTCGTCGCGCGCAGATCCGCAGCCACTCCGGCCAGAGCATCGATGCCAAAGAATTCGGCAACTTCGTTGATGGTCTCAACCAGCGACGCAAAGACGTCTGTGAGAAGCGCCGGCAAGAACGTGATTCCGCGCACGAGCTTGACCAGGTTTTCTCCAACTTCGAGAAGGATTTTTGCAAGAAACCGAGTCGCCGCGAACAGATCGCGCGCGATCACTTGGAAGACATCGCCCCCAAACAGTTTGGTCAGCGGCTCGAACGACTCGACGAGCGCTGCGAGCAACTCGGCCGTTGGTCCTGCCGCGGCCGCCAGACGATCGCCGAAGTCGTCAAAGTTGCCGAAGGTCTCCTCAAACGCGGATCCGACGCGGGTTGTGATGCGCTGAAAAGCCTTCGTTTCGGCAGCGAGCGTGACGAGCGACGTACCAGCCGCGAGCAAACCGCCCGCGAGAGCGCCTGCGGGCCCGCCTACGGCCGCGCCTTGGATTGCACCGCCGATGATGCTCGACGCGGCGTCAACGACCGCAGAAGCGCCGAGAGCGTTTCCGATGGCCGTTCCGAGACCTGCGAGCCCATCCGTCACGACACCGCGAAACCCCTCGACTTGCTCGCGCCCTTTCTGGAATTCGCGCATCGCGATTTCACGGTTTCGCAGTCGCGCTTCGTCGATAGCCTTGGTCTCTCGCTCGATCGCTGCGGTTTCTTCTTTGAAGATCGCCAGCCCGAGCCGGTCAAGCTCTTTGGCCAGCGCGCGCTCTTGCTTCTCCGCTCTTTCTAGAACGTCGTCAAACGTTCCAAACTCGCTCGCCAACTTGTTGAGGATCGGATCGAGCTTCGGCAGGTCCTTTGCGAGCTTGTTCGTCTTTTTGTTCGTCTTGTCAGTTTGGTCGCCTAGTTTGGCCATCGCGACCGACGTCAGAAACGCGGAGTTGTCCACGTTTTTGAGCTCGGTCACTCCCTTCTCGAGCGCGCCGGTTAAGGTCGAAGTCGTGCCGGACACCGCAGCGATCTGGTCGTCGAGGCTGGAAAACACCTCGTCAACATCCATCAGATCGTCCGCGATCGATTTCGTCGATTCGTCGAGGTCGAGAAATTCGCCAGCAAGGTTAACGATGTCGAGACCGAGACCGGTAACCTGCTTTCCCGCCGCGTCGAGCTGCGCAGCCAAGCCCTTCTGACCGAGTGCGGCCGCGGCTTGCGCGCCCGCTTCGATCATGGTTCCAAGCCCGGTGACGATCAGACCGATCGGCCCAGTCACAAGACCGACGAGCACGCGACCGAACGCAATGACGGTTTTCGCGAGGATGCTCGTCACGTTGAACATGATGCGGAACGAACCCGCTAGACCGAGCACAGCAGGCGAGACCGCTTCGATCGTCTTCAAAAACGAGATCGTCGCTTCGGCGCCTGAGATCGTGATGTTGCGGAACGTATTCAGCGCTTTGCCACTCTTGAATGACGTCTGAGTCATTCGCTGCAGCACCTTCACCACTTCGCGCACGATGGGAGACAGTGTCTGGCCGAACGCGATCGCGACCGTTTCGATCGTTCCCTTGAAGATCTTGAACTGGCTTCCCAGCGTCGAAAGTTGCCGCTTTTCCATCTCGCGCGCCGCGCCGCCCGCTTCGACGAGCTCGCCCTTCAACTTTTTGAGACCATCGACACCTTTGACGAGCAGAGCGGCGAGCGTCGGCCCGCTCCGTTGGCCGAAGATTTCGACGAAGTCGCCAGCGTCTGCTCCCGCTTTTTCGAGCGCGCCCATGATTTCGATAAAGTCGCGCATCCTCCCGTCAGAGCCTTTCGTGCGAACTCCCAGGCGCGCGAGCGCTTCCGAAACCTGCTTGGTTGGCTTTGCCAGCCGCGCAAACGCCACCTTCAACGCCGTGCCGCCCTCTTCGGCCTTGAATCCAGCGTCAGCCAAAACGCTAAGGGTGGCGACGGTTGTACGGAAATCCTGATTAAGGACCTTCGCAATCGGGCCCGCTTTCCGAAGCGCTTGGCCAAGCTCGCTCGCTGTCTGGTTGGCGCTCGTGAATGCTTTCACGAGCACATCGTTCACAAAGCCCAACTCGGTCGCGGCAAACCCATATCCACGCATCGCAACTGCTGAAATGTCCGCGGCCTCGGCAATGGACAGCATCCCCGCTTGCGCAAGTTGCAAAACGCCAGGAAGTGCGGCAGTCGCCTCCCGAATTCCAAGGCCCGCAGTTGCCAAGATGTCCAAACCGTCTGCGGCTTGCTGCGCAGAGAACGCGGTAGCTAGACCGGCCTCAATCGCTGCCTGCGCAAATTGCTGCTGCGCCGCCCCGAATTGGCTTGTTTTGCTTGCCGCGTTCGCGATCGACTGCTCGAAATCAGCAGCCAACCGCGTCGCCTCCGCGAGACCAGAAAACGCAACGCCAGCGGCACCGATGGCAGCACCAACACCCGCAGCAGCGACGGCAGCGGCCGCAAACCCTTTGCCGAGTTTGCCGATCGTGCCTTGAACGTTCTGCATTGCAGCGGTGAAACCCGCTGTCTCGGCCTCTAGCGCAACTGTGAGTTTTTCGAGCTCAGCCACGAGTGCGCGCCTTGTGGGCTAGGATCGCCAGATATTCGCGGTGCAAATCATACCACGTGCGCCCCTTGTCGCCACGTTGCTGAGGGTTTGGCCGCATCCGGTCGAGTAGCAGCATGTAGGCGTGCATCTCGTCGAGGCGCCACGGTGGTTGCTCCTCTAACTCCCACGGTGGCAGATGGTAGGCGTGCGCTACGTGGTAGAGTTTGAAGCGTCGGGCGCTGAGTCGGAGTTTCCCATCGCTTGTTCATCGTCGCCGAGCAGATCAGACGCGGCTTTTCGAAGCGTCGAGTACCACCCGCCATAGGGACCGGAGCGAAGATCGTCGCCCGACTCGAACACGCGCTCGTCAGATCCAGGGACCATCGTGCATTTGCGGATCAGAATCTCGATCCCTTCGTGCATGTTCTGTTTGCTGACACCGTTCGGGCCGATCGTCGTCGTCTGCGAGAGGATCGATTCGAACTCGGCCTCGGTTGGCGCGCGCATCTCTACGACGACTCCGCCAGGTAGCTCGACCGGCGTGCGCTCGCTCTTCTTCTGACGTGCGAATAGGGCCGCGCGAATCGCATCGCGCGCTGTTTTCTCTGCCATTGGTTGCGTCCTTTTTGGCGTTGGGTGGGATGTGCGGGCTAGGTGAGTGCTCCATAACCCCAAACGTGCGCACCAGGTGAGAGGTGCGACGGTTGCAGGGAGTAAGAGTTGGTAACGATTGCGTCAAACGCGGCGGTCGGATTCAGGCTCTCGAGCTTCACCCAGGCGCGATACCCGTTTGTGCCACCGTCTGGCGAGTACTCGAGGATCAGCGGCGTGCCGTTGCGCACGACTTCGCCGAACGTGAGCGTGCCACCGCCGGTGTCGATGTCGGTGTTTCCGATGTCGAGCGATTCGATCGTGCCCGTGACCGTCTCGAGCAGTGCAAGCATGCTGCGCGCATCGTCGCCGATGATGGTTTTGTCTTCCTGTTCGCGCGTGAACGTCGGATCGATGCTGCGCGCTTCGGCGATGGAGAACACCGGCAGAAACGAACCCGTCAGCGTGATGGTTTCGCCGGTGCGGTTCGTCGTGAAGGTGATTTCGCCGAAGAGCTCGTCAACCTCATAGAGCGACGGATCGACCGGCACACCGCCCGACTCGACGACGATGGCAACCCGCGGATCGAGGATGCGCCGCGCCGCGTCCGTGACTTGGAACAGAAAGCCAGTCACTTCGGTGCAGGCTTCGTCGACCATCGCGGTTGCGGTTATTCCCGCCTTGATCGTTACTGCGTGGCCAGGCAGCGCCATTTAGGCCCCCGTTCGGTTACGGCAGGATCGTCCAGTCGCCGTTGTTCTGCATGGTGTACGTCTCGAATACAACACCGTCGAACGCGGCGGGCGTGTTGATGCTCTCGCAAAGAACCTGCCCTTTGTACCCGTTCGTGCCGTCGAACAGCAGACGGATATAGAACGACGTTCCGGCGCGGCAGTTGGCGCGGATGGTGTCCTGCTGCGCGTCGGTCGGGTC
>JABAHS010002539.1_pt1 | contig 10686 bp, 9 predicted proteins | sample 7062111 | NCBI WGS metagenome assembly JABAHS01 (sample SAMN14534600, study PRJNA622989) | marine sediment metagenome | biome: marine biome [ENVO:00000428]; feature: marine pelagic biome [ENVO:01000023]; material: deep marine sediment [ENVO:00002113]; isolation source: pool of 4 deep marine... | reverse complement strand
GGTCCTCACCCCGAACGGGTCGCTCTACCTCCATCTCGACCACCACGCCGTCCACCACGCGCGGTTCATGCTCGATGAGATCTTCGGTGGCGACCGCTTCTTGAACGAGATCGTCTGGGCGTACGACTTCGGGGGCCGCCATCGCGACCGGTGGCCCCGCAAGCACGACTCCATTCTTTGGTATGCGAAAGGTGAGCGGTGGACGTTCAACCGGGATGCCATCGACCGCGTCCCCTACATGGCGCCGGATCTGGTCGGTCCTGAGAAGGCAGCCAGAGGGAAGCTGCCTACCGACGTCTGGTGGATGACGATCGTCCCCACCAACAGCCGGGAGAGAACGGGATACCCTACCCAGAAGCCGCTGGGCCTGGCTCGCCGCATCGTGAGTGCTTCTTCGAATCCGGGTGAGGTGGTGGCCGACTTCTTTTGCGGGTCCGGCACCGTCGGTGTGGCCGCCCAGGAACTGGATCGAGCGTATCTGCTGGTCGACGACAATCCGGAGGCCATCGCCATCACCAGGCAGCGCCTCGGCCGTCGCGACGGCTGATACGCTTCGCCGCCGGAGGTGTCATGTCCGTTTTCGATCTCAGCTCACGTCTCGTCGACGAGATTGCCGCCCTCTCGCCGGTCGCGGCCACCGCGATGGGGATTCCCGGCTACGACCACCTGTGGCCGGACTACAGCCCGGCCGGTGTGGAAGCCGCCGGTGATGCGCTCGGCCGGTACAGGGTCGAGGCAGAAGAGCTTCCCACACACGAGGATGAGTGGGAGCAACTGGCCGGTCGCGTACTGACCGACTTCCTCGATCAATCCATCGAGCGCATCGATCAGGGAGAGCACTTCCGGGACCTGAACAACACCGCTTCGCCACTGCAGTCGATCGTCCAGATTTTCGATCTCATGGATACCGGCACAAATGACGGCCGGCACGCCGTGCTCGAGAGATTGGCCACTCTCGATGTGGCGCTCGATTCCTACCGGGCTGCACTGGAAGAGGGCATCACCCGGGGGACTCCCGTCGCCCGCCGCCAGGTGCAGGCGGCAGTCGAGGAGTGCCGGGCGTACGCTGCCGACGGATCGTTCGTCGATGGCCTCCTAGAAAGGCTCGACCGTGCGGGAGTCGACCGGGCCGACGTCGTGGCGGCGGCCGCGAAGGCTCGACGCGCCTTCAACGATCTGGCGTCCTGGCTGGAGGAAGACTATTCGCCTGTGGCCGCCGAGCGGGATGCGGTCGGAGAGGAGCGGTATGTTCGATCGGCGGCGCGCTTTCTCGGGGCGAGCATCGACCCGGCCGAGACCTACGCCTGGGGATGGTCTGAGGTACGACAGATCTGGGACCGGATGCATCGGGTGGCGGCGGAGATCTCTTCGAACACTCCGGTGGCGGAGGTGCTTCATGTGCTCAAGACCGACCCGGAACGATGCGTGGCCGACGAGGAAGCGTTCCTGAGGCTGATGAAGTCCCGACAGCAGGATGCGGTCGAGCGTCTCGCCGGAACCCACTTCGACATCCCCGACGCCATTCGCAGCGTCGACGTGAAGCTCGCTCCACCCGGCAGTGCTCTCGGCGCCTACTACCACCAGCCGTCGGAGGACTTCGAGCGGCCGGGTGCGGTGTTCTACGCACTGGGAGACAGGCGGCCGATCCCCGTCTACGACGAGGTCAGCACCACCTATCACGAAGGGTTCCCCGGGCACCATCTCCAGGTCGGTCTCCAGGTGGGCCTCGCCGGACGGCTGAGCCGGCTACACCGGATGGTGGTCTGGTATCCCGGGTACGGCGAGGGATGGGCCCTCTATGCCGAGCAGTTGATGGACGAGTTGGGGTTCTATGAGAAGGCCGATTACGTCATGGGGCTCCTGATCAACCAGATGCATCGAGCCTGCCGGGTGGTCATCGACATCGGCAGTCATCTCGAGTACCCGATACCGGACGACTCCGGGTTTCACCCCGGCGAACCGTGGTCGTTCGATCTCGCCGTCGAGATGCTCGAGTCCCGGGCGTTCCTCGAGCCGGCATATGCCAGGTCGGAGGTCTTGCGCTATCTCGGGTGGCCCGGCCAGGCGATCTCCTACAAGGTCGGCGAGCGCGTCATTCTCGATCTACGGCGAGAGCTGCAGCGCCTTGGAGACTTCGACATGAAGGCGTTCCACAGCCGGATTCTGGGCTACGGCCCGCTGGGGTTGGACCATTTGCGCGAGGTGATGGCTTTCTAGGTCGGAGGACGAGGTACGAAGTACGGAGTACCTACCGGCAGGCGTCTTCGAGATACGGGTACGGGTTGATGGGCCCGCCGTCGTTGGGATGGATCTCGAAGTGAACGTGCGGTCGCGAACCCTTGGCGTTGCCGGAGTCGCCGACCGTTCCGACGACCGTGCCGGCCGCCACCCGTCCCGATGCTCCGAAGCTGTCCATGTGCGACCCGATGTAGGTTGCGCCGTCGTCGCCGTACAGGGTGAACTGCATGCCGCCGATCGAACCGATGACGAACTCGACCCGCCCGGCCACAGGGGCAACCACCGGCGTTCCCCGCGGGGCGAAGAGGTCGGTGCCTTCATGGAAACGCCCGCCCGAGCGCGGGAAGCCGTAGTCGTTGAAGAAGCTCGCTCCGGCGACCGGGCACAGCCATCCTCCGCCGGGAACGGTCAGCACCTGCCCGACGAAGATCAGATCGGGATTCGACAGGCCGTTCATCTCCACCAGCTGCCCGATCGTCGTTCCGTGACGCGCCGCGATCTTCCCGAGGGTGTCCCCTCTGACCACCACGTAGCTTCCGCCGGCCCCGGCGCCCGGGCTGAAGTCGGGCGGTTCGGAGGAGAGGGTCAGCCGGGTGCCCAGGTAGATCACATTGGTGTTGGTGATGCCGTTGGCGGCGGCGAGTTGCTCAACGGTGAGCCCGTACTTGGCGGCGATGGTCGACAGTGACTCGCCGGGTCCCACGACGTGTGTGGCGGCCACGGGGGTCGATCCACCGCCCCCGCTACCGGGGATCTTCAGCGTTTGGCCGACGTAGATGCGGTTGGGATTGGAGAGCCCGTTCGCGTCGACGAGTGCGCTCACACTGGTGCCGTGGTCGGCAGCGATCTCCGAGAGGGTGTCGCCCGGTCGGACGGTATAGGTAGCGGCGGTGGCAACGACGAACAGAATGACTGCTGCGACCGCAATCGTCCGCCGTGCCGTCTGTGACGCGGGCATGCATCCTCCAGGTGCTCCGCCCGCTCCATCGCCAAAACTATCTCTTCGGTGGCTCATGTCAACCCCAGCGCGGGGAGCCACGAGCAAGGAATCGGCGCAATGATAGGGCGGCTTGAGGGTTTCCGGAACCTACCCGGCGGTAGACCGGCGAGCCCGCAACTGCCCACACGCGGCGTCGATGTCGGCGCCGCGCGTGTCGCGGACCGTCACGTTGACATCGAGTGACCGCAGATGACCGACGAACCTGTCGATGGCGTCGTGTCCCGAAGGGCGATCGGCGCTGAGCGGCGTGGCGTTGAGCGGGATGACGTTCACGTGAGCTCCGAGGCGCCGGGCGATCGGTGCCAGTGCCGCCGCCTGTGCGATGGTGTCGTTCACCCCGTCGATGAGTGTCCACTCGATAGAGATCCGGCGGCCGGTGCGGGTGAAGAAGTAGGCGGCGGCCGCTTCCACCGCCTCCAGCGGGTAGCGGCGGTTGATGGGAACCAGCCTGCTGCGGAGGTCGTCGTCGGCGGCATGCAGGCTGACGGCCAGATTCAAGGGCCAGGGTTCTTCTGCGAGTCGGCGCATCCCGGGAACGAGTCCGACGGTCGAAACCGTGAGCCGTCGGGGAGACATCCCCATCTCTTCGACCATTCTGCGGATGGCTTCCCTGACGCCGTCGTAGTTGGCGAGCGGCTCGCCCATACCCATGAACACCACGTTGGTGAGCCGGTTCGGGCCGCGAGAGAGCCCGACATCTCGCAGGTGAGCACGGGCATACGCCACCTGTGCCACGATCTCTCCTGCCTGCAGGTGGCGTTCGAAACCGAACTGCCCCGTCGCGCAAAACGAGCAGGCGAGTGCGCAACCGACCTGGCTCGAAATGCAGAGGGTTGCTCGATCGGTGTACCCCATCAACACCGCCTCGATGGCGGCGCCGTCCGGAGCGCGAAAGAGCCACTTCACCGTTGCGCCCCGGTCCGCTGTCTGCTCGGTGTCGACCGAGAAGGGCCAGAGGCGGTGCCGGATCGAATCCCGCAGATCTGGAGGGAGGTCGGTCATCGAATCGACCGAGAGAGCCGGTTTCCGGTAGAGCCAGTCGCGCAACTGCCGCGCCCGGAAGGGGGGTTCGTCGGGGCACAGCGAATGCAGCTCATCAGGATGGAGGAGGTAGGGCACGGCCCCAGGGTACCCGCCGGCTCGCGCTGTCGAGCGGCGCTGATGTTCCTCTCTAGACTGCGCCGGTGGCCCACCGCACCTGGCTCTCGACATCATCGTCCGAACCGATCGGATCGTATGAGCGCGTCTTCGGAGCTGCGGAGTTCGCGGTGCTGGCGGCGTCGGTGGCCTTCGGCACGCCGGCGCTGGTCGCCGGCCTCGATCTGCTGGGAGGTGGGGACGGGGCCGGCCTGACCGTGTCACAGCTGATTCTCGCTGCGCCCGTCGGCATCGTCTTCGCCACGATCCTGCTGGTGGCAGCTGCCTGGTCGGCTGCCGACAACGGCGTCCCGGTCGGGCTCCTGTTGCGACCATCCCTCGGAGTCGCCGGGTCTTGGGCTGCGACCGCACTGCTGGTGGCGTTCCTGATCGGTTGGATCGGGCTGCAACTCGAGTTCGCAGGAGCGGCGTTGAACTCTGCCCTGGAACAGCTCGGGGTTGGGGACCTGCCGGATGCCGTCCCGATCGTGATCCTTGCGATCGCAGCAGGAGGCTTCATGATCATCGGCCTCGCCTGGGTGACGCAGGTATGGCTGTACCGCTTCGCGTTCTGGGGAGCATTGCTGCTCGTCGCGCTTCTCGCCTGGCAGTATCTCACCGGCGTCGACTTCGATCCACTGCTGGACGTGACACCGCTCCCCACGAACTTCTGGCCCGGTGTCGATGCGATCGTCGCGCTCGGGATCATCTGGTTCCCGATCGTGGCCGACACGGCACGATTTGCGGCAACACCCTCCGCCGCCGCCTCCGGCGCGGGGACCGGCTTCAGTGTCCCGGCGTTGATGCTGGTCTTCGTCGGGGGCCTTCGCGCCGCAGCCGCCGGTGTTGCCGACGATCCGGCGACGCTCTTGCTCGATGCCGGGACGACCGTGACGCTGCTGATCCTCGCCGGATGGCTTGTCATCGGGGGGATCAACCAGACGTTCATGTTTGGATTCAGCGCTGCGACGGGTCTGTCGACGGTCAGTGACTGGTTCGCCGGCCGGATTCAGGCGATCGTGCTCATAGCGGTCGGGGCTGCGGTTGCGCTCTGGGTCCCGGGCGAGGTCGTCGCCGATATCGCTGCGCTCATTGTGGTGTTCATTGCCCAGTTGCTGGCGGTGTTGCTCTCGGACTTCTTCGTCGTCCGCCGTCGCTACTACGAAACCGACGAGTTGTACCGCCGGAAGGGGACGTACTCGGGGGTCAATCTGTACGGCCTCGTTTCCGTGCTGGTCGGATTCATCACGGCAACCGTGCTCCGTCCGGTCGGCCCCGGGTCATGGGTGTCGTTCGTCGATGGGATCATCCCTGGTGACGTCCCGATCGCCGAGTCGGCCGGGCTTCCGGCGTTGCTCATCTCGATGGCGGTGGCCTTCGCGGTGTACATGGGGCTGGGCCGGTGGAAGATCCACGAACGCGTGATGGTGTCGAAGATCCGCGTGTGATCAGGGCGGCGGCGTGACGCCGTCAGGCCATTCGCGCCTTCGCCTGGTCGATCCAATCCTGCACTCTCGCCGGCGAGGTGTCGATGGCTCCGGCCAGTTCGTCGGCCGGGGCGGCCGCCAGCGCCGCGAACGTCGTGATGCCGCGGTCGGCGAGTCTGGTGGCGAAGACCGGGCCGATCCCGTTGATCTCTTCGAGGTCGTCCTGGCCGACCTCGGGGGTCGCCGGACTCGTCGCGGAGGGTGTCGGCGCATACGCATGGGGGCGATGGGGAACGTGCGGGTGTTCCGACGGGTCCCGGAAGGCGGGCGGTTGCGGTTCACGGGGCAGGGCCAGCGATATGAACCGGTCTCTCATTGCCCAGATGATCGCCGCCACACCGGCGAGGAACGAGAGCACACGGACGAAACGCTTCATACGCCGAGTGTAGAAGATCCGGCGTGACTCGTCCCGTCGCCCGGTGGTCCTCCTACAGGGCGCCGTACTTGGCCTGCAGGCGGGCGAGGCCGTTCGTGTCGGCCGGCATCGTGAGGGTGACGCTCACGACTCCCGAGCTGATGCCACCGATGGCTTCCATGGCGGCCCTCGACAGGTCGATGCACCGGGTGGTGTGACGGGTCTTGAGATCCGGCATGTACGGACCGCGATCGTTGACGCGAACCTGAACCGAAGCACCGGTGTCGGCTCGCGTGACGGTGATGATTGTTCCGAAGTCGACGAAGTGGGTCGCCGCAGTGAATGCATTCGGATCGAAGATCTCGCCGTTGGCCGTCGTCTTGCCGGCGAACGCGTCGCCGTAGTAGGAGGCCTTGCATGGGCCGACCGAACCGGTGGCGACCGTCGATCCGTCGCCGGCGACCGTCGTCGACGTCGTCGGAGCGGGCGGAGCGGTGGTCGTGGTGGTGGTCGGAGCGGGCGGAGCGGTGGTCGTAGTCGTCGGCGGGGCAGTGGTCGTGGTGGTCGTCGGGATCACCAGCGGCGGCTGCAGTCGCGCATACACCTCGAGTTCGGCGGTCTCGGAGATCTCGACTACTCCGGGGCCCCGGCTCACGATCGGCTGCTGTGAGAACGCCTGCGCTGCGACGAGGCCGGCCACCTGACCGCGCGCGTCATCGACACCCGACACCGGTTCCGACGACGCGGCCTGGACGGCAGCCGCCGGTTCAGAGGTTTCGGGGGAGAAGGCTGCAAAACCGGCCACCGCCAGGAGGGCGACACCAGCCCATGCAACCACCGCGATCAAACGAACAAGTCGCATTCAATAACTCCGCCTCTATGTGTTCCCGCGAGTCAGCACGCTCGTGAAGTTGGGAACGAGCGAAAGGCTAGGGGTTTGTGAGCGACTGTGCAAGCCCTGCCGGTGCCGGCTCGATGTGGTGTATGGTCATCAGCCGTAGAAGGGGAGATCCGCGTGTCTCGCCAGGCCGGTCAGATGACCGACGTCGTTGTAGGAAAGCAGCAGCGGTCCCGGCAATGCGAAGGTGCTGATGCCGGTGTTGGCCATCGCTCCCATGGGCCCGGTGTAGACATTGGTGTCGTAGGGAATCCCGACCGTCCAACGAAGGATCTGAATGATGGGACCGCCGTGTGCGAAGACGGCCAGCAGGCGCCCGTCGTGTTCGGCGAGTTCCTGCGCAGCGGCGACGGAGCGATGTCCTACGTCGGCCCAGCTCTCGCCTCCGGGCCTCAACACATCCTCTCCCTGCTGGTATCGATGCCACAGATCGGGCCAGCCGGCTTCGACGTCGTCGGGCATCCGATCTTCCCACTCCCCGTTGTCGATCTCGCGAAATCTCGGTTCCGGGATGATCTCCTGGCCGAGCAGTCCGGCGAGCGGTTCGGCCGTCTGCATGGTGCGAGGGAGGTCGCTGGCAATGATGCGATCGATGGGTAGATCGGCCAGTCGCCGCGCGACGGCCTCTGCCTGCCGGCGTCCCCAGTCGGAGAGAGGCGCGTTGGTCTGGCCGATCAGCCTGCCTTCCCGGTTTCCCTCGGCCTCACCGTGGCGAATCAGGAGCACGTAGATCATCGAACACCAACCGACGTCGTATCGACGCGTGGATCGGGTGCGCCCGTGCGAAGGCCCTCTTCGTCGACGGCGATTGCCGACACGGGGCCCCATCCCTCTTCGAAGTCGCGTCCAATCGAGACGGCGTGGCCGCGCGCTTCGAGATCGATCCGGATGTGTTCGGACATACGCGCCTCGACCGAGATCTGTGATGACCCGGACAGCGAATCGGTGGTCCATCGAGGCCGGACCTGGGCGAGTCCGGGTGAGTCACCGGCGGCATAGTGATTGGCCGCCACCTGCAGGAGCAGTTGCGGTTGCAGGTGGCCACCCCGGGTGCCGAGCAGGAGATCGAGGCGACCGTCCCTGGTCCAGAGCGACGGCGACAGGGTGTGCAGCGGACGTTTCCCCGGCGCCAGTTCGTTCGGGTGGCCCTCGATCAGGTTGAAGCCGGCTCCTCGATTGTGGAGGAAGAACCCTCGATCGCCGGCGGCGATGCCGTTTCCGAGGCCCATGTAGTTCGATTGGATGAGCGAGATGCCGAGTCCCCGGGCATCGAGCGCGCAGAGGTACGTCGTTCCGCCGGGGACGCGCGACATGCCCGGCCACACTGCTGCCCGATCACCGATGAGCCGCGACCGTTCGACGAGCGGGCCTGCGGCAAGAAGGTCGGCGGCGGGTGTCGGTGCGTACTCCGGATCTGCGACGAGTGCGTCCCGCTCCCAGGCAACCGAACGATACGCCTCGATCAGGGAGTGCACGTAGGCGGGATCATCCGGTTCGGCCCCGGTCGTCAGCTCCTCGAAGACCCGGGCTGCCGCCAGCGTGAGGTACCCCTGCGAGTTGGGTGGGATCGTCCATCCGGTCACTCCGAACACCTGGACGCAAGCCGGGTCTATCCAGTCGGCGTGTCCCGGTCGAAGATCCTCGGCCGTGACGATGTTGCCGGTGGCAGCGGAGATGGCCCGCCCGGGGGCGCCTTCGTAGAAGGCCTGCCTCCCGCCCCCGGCGATGGCCCGGAGCGTTCCTGCCAGGTCGGGTCGGCGGATGCGGGCTCCTCGCGTGGGCTCGCCGTCGTGGTAGAGGGTCCGCGCCGACTCCTGGCGACGAAAAGATCGGTCTCGCCGTCGGAGTGCCCGGGCGAGTTCCGAAGAAGTGGGAAACCCCACCTCCGCCAGCCGGATGGCCGGGGCGAGGACCTCGCCGAGCGGCATCGATCCGAACTCGCCGGCGAGCGCCGACCATCCGTCGACACATCCGGGAACGGTGGCGGTGACGGGATGGTCCCAGGGGATGGCGTCGATGCCGGTGTCCCGGAGCACACCCGGATCTGCTCCCGAACCGGCGCGCCCCGAAGCGTTGAGCGCAGCGGGCGCCCGCATCCCCGGTTGCCACAGGAGGGCGAAGAGATCTCCGCCGATCCCGCAGGTGTGAGGTTCGCAGACGCCGAGGACGGCGTTGGCGGCGATGGCGGCATCGACGGCGTTCCCGCCGGAGGCGAGGATCTCGAGAGCGCTCTGTGTGGCGAGGCCGTGCGCCGTGACGACAACGTCGTCGAACGTCTGGGCTTCGATCGACGGTCGCACGTCCGCTAACGCCTGAAGCCCGGCACCACGCGGTTCACGGCATCGAGGACGGCCCGGACGGCCGCCTGCGCTTCGTTGGACCCGACGAGTGCCGAGCCGACCAGGACTCGCTCTTCACCGCCGGTCACGATGACGATCTGCGCCACCGCGACCCGCCGCGACCCCACGGTTGGAGTCTCGAGTGCGGCGAGGGCAACGGCGATGTCGTCTCCGATTGCCTGTTCGAGCGCCGCCACGGTTGCCTCGCCGACGGAGCGCAGCCGCGTACTGGTGGCGCTGGGCCCGCTGGCGACGCCACTGATCATCTCGTTCTGCCAGGCAAGTGTGACCGTGACGGTCAGTCGCGAACCGACCGGTTCTTCGAGGATATCGACGATGGCCGGTCGGTCGCTGCGGCCTATCTCCTCGTTCTCGATCTGGACGACGGAGATCACCCGGCGGTCCACGGTCAGGCCGAACTGGGCCATCGCCAGCGATTGAACGTCACGTACGACCTGCTTGGGTGCCTTGCCCGGAGTGCCGAGGATGTGGATCTCTCTGATGGTCCCGTTCTCGCCGACGACCCTGGCGGCCTCGACCGTGGGGAGCCTGCAGAGAGTCTCTTCGAGTTCCTGGTACCGCATCACCGCACAATGTAGCGTGCCCGCCACACACAGATTGTTATTGAGAACCGTCGGGGGTGGCTGGTAGAGTCCCGTCATCGCTTGTCGCGATAGACGGCGGCCGGGTGTGCTGGTTTGGTTGCCGTCGACTGGGGCCGGGCAACTCGGGAGCCTCGTGAACTGAATTGCAGATCCACCCGGCGGTACCGCCGGGGGAGGGAGAGTGCCCGGATAGAGCGATCGGCCAGGAACTACACATAGCGAAGCGGATCCCTGCAAGGCCATGAGCGGCCGTGCAACTAATCCCTCGGGGTGATAGCTCCTATGAAGGCCAAGGTGGCCCGATTCATTGCAGTTGCAGGCAGCCTGGCGGCGTTCCTCGCTGCCGGTGCCGCTACTTGGAAAGTTGGCTGATTACTCCGTCCGGGCATTCCTCAACTAGGGGCGAAATGTGAGGACCCGGCGTCTGATACGCATACGCATGGCGGTGGTCTACGTGGCCATCGGCGCTGCGGTCCTGTCAGCACTTGGCGTTGTCCAGGAATTCCCGAGCCCCTCGCTTTGGATCCCATTCGCTCTCGCTTTCGTGTACCTGGAGTGGCGCGCCGTCGAGGTCAACGATCAGTTGATGGTCAGTTCCACGATCATGGTGGCCCTCACCGGTGGCAC
>JABAHS010091026.1_pt4 | contig 10688 bp, 12 predicted proteins | sample 7062111 | NCBI WGS metagenome assembly JABAHS01 (sample SAMN14534600, study PRJNA622989) | marine sediment metagenome | biome: marine biome [ENVO:00000428]; feature: marine pelagic biome [ENVO:01000023]; material: deep marine sediment [ENVO:00002113]; isolation source: pool of 4 deep marine... | reverse complement strand
GATGATCCTTTGGTGGTGAAACACGCACCCGTGCTCAAAAACAGTGTGACATTCGGCTTCACCGATGAAGCCAAGGTTATCGGCAAGCGTCTGCAGCCCGATAAGTCGGGATTTCCCACAATGGAGGTCGAAGGAGAGGCGATTACCCTGAATCTACTTGGTGACCACAATTTGTCCAATGCGCTCGCCGCCGTGGCCGTGGGCTTAGAATTCGGAGTGGCCATCAAAGAGATCAAGTCCGCACTGGAGCACGTCAACATACCCGGCAAACGCATGGAGATCATCCGCCAGAACAACATTTTAATTTTGAATGACAGTTACAATGCCAATCCCGACTCAACGCTGACAGCGCTAAGGATTTTGCAGCAGGCTGCCTGCCAAGGCAAACGCATTCTCGCGTTCGGCGACATGCTGGAATTGGGAGACGCCGCACCAAGCGAGCACGCCCGAATTGGCGAAGCCTTAAGAGATTACGACGTCGACGTCTTTTTCGCGTTCGGACCGCAGTGCGAGCATGCCGTGAAGCGTTCCCAAGAGAAATTTGGGAATGAGATATCGGCGAAGCATTTCGAGGACAAGGCGAAACTGACCTCGGAATTAAGTGCGCTGCTCAAGGACGGGGACGTTCTGCTGGTCAAGGGGTCGCGGGGCATGAAGATGGAGGAGGTCATTGAGGGTTTGGTTTGAAACGCTGCTTACACCGGTTCCCAAATGGAAATTTGGGAACGAGCTTAAATTTGGGAACGAGCCAATGGCATTCACATGAACGGTTGTTTTTTCTTGACTTTTGTTACAATATATAGTATTTTAAACTACAACTTAACCCAATATATCGAAAAATGTTCTACTATTTACTGTTTCCGCTTCGCGAGTTCATCTCGGGCTTCAATCTGTTTCGCTACATCACGTTCCGGTCGGCGTGGGCGGCCATCACGGCTCTGTTCATCAGCTTTGTGGTGGGTCCATACATCATTCGAAAGTTGCGCCAGCACCAGATCGGTGAAGAAATCCGCAGCGACGGGCCACAAAGCCATCTGAAAAAGGCCGGGACGCCAACCATGGGCGGGCTCATCATTTTGGCCTCCGTCGTGATACCGACTCTGCTCTGGGCAAGGGTCGCCAACATCTACATTCTTTTGATTCTGTTGGCCACTGTTTGGATGGGAATCGTGGGATTTTTAGATGATTATTTGAAAACGGTCAAAAAGGTACCGAAAGGCTTGATTGCGAGATACAAGCTGTTCGGACAACTCAGTCTCGGTCTCATTATCGGCTCCATTCTCTATCTCGCCCCGCAATTTGAGGAATTCAATACGTTGAGCACGGTACCGTTTTTCAAGAACTACGAAATTGATTTTGGCATGTTCTACATTCCGATGGTGGTTGTTGTGATCATTGCCACCTCCAATGCCGTGAATCTGACGGATGGATTGGATGGCCTGGCAATTGGACTGGTGGGCATTTCAGCGCTGGCGTGGGCTGCCATAGCCTACGTCTCCGGCCGGGTGGATTTTAGCGACTATTTGAATATCATCTATCTCCCGGGAACCGGAGAATTGACGGTATTCTGTGCGGCTCTGGTGGGCGGGGCACTCGGATTTCTTTGGTACAATTCATATCCGGCGCAAGTGTTTATGGGCGACACCGGGGCTCTTGCTCTCGGCGGCGCCCTGGGGACTCTGGCCATACTCGTAAAAAAAGAGTTGCTGCTGATCATCATCGGCGGTGTCTTTGTGGCTGAAAGTCTTTCGGTCATCATTCAGGTTCTGTACTACAAACGCACCAGGAAACGCATCTTCAAAATGGCACCCATCCACCACCATTTTGAATTGCTCGGATGGCCAGAATCCAAAGTGGTGGTGCGATTTTGGATCATCGCTATTCTGTTGGTCCTCTTTAGCTTGAGCACGTTTAAGATTCGTTAAAATGCCTAAAGATAGATTCGCATTCGACTCGACGCTGTTCATTGTGGTTATCGTGCTGCTGGTATTTGGGGTAGTCATGGTGTACAGCGCCAGTTCATTCAAAGCCCAGGAGGAACGTGGGGACAATCATTTTTACTTGAAAAACCATTTTTATAAAGTTGGGATTGCGTTTTTGCTGATGTTGGTTGTCGCCAAAATAAAATACACCTTCTGGTTGAAGATGTCGCCGTATATACTGTTTCTGAGTTTCTGTGCCTTAATCTTCCTGTTGGTGTCACCAACGGTTGAGGCCATTCGAGGCAGCCGACGCTGGATTATTTTAGGGCCGGTACAATTCCAGCCCTCGGACTTCGCACGCATGGCGCTGGTGCTGTTTCTGAGCCATTCCCTGGGCCGAAATGATTTTAAGACCAAAGAAGATGACAACCATTTTTACAAAATGCTCGCCGTGGTGGGACTCATTGCCTTGCCGGTGCTATTGCAGCCGGATATCGGCACGGCGGGTTTGCTTGTTCTCATTGCGGTGACCCTGATATTTTTGTCTGGAGAGAAATTGCGGCATTTACTGCTATTGCCGCTCATTTCAACCCCGCTGTTTCTTCTGTATTTGCAGCACAGCGACTATCAACGGCAGCGGGTTCTGCAATACATTGCCTCGCTAAAGGGAGAGGAACTTTCCTGGCAAACGCAGCAGTCGCTGATCGCACTGGGCAACGGCAGCTTTTTCGGGCTTGGTTTGGGCAGCGGCAGACAAAAATACCACTTCCTTCCGGACCCGTTTACGGATTTCATCTACGCCATTATCGGAGAGGAATTCGGGGTTTTAGGTACGGTCGCCATACTCGCGTTGTTCGCGGTGTTGATTTGGCGAGGATTCAAAATCGCGCTGCGGGCACTGGATTCGAAGGCCCGACTGCTGGGAGTCGGCATCGTGCTCAATATTGCTGTGTACGTAATTGCCAATGCCGGTGTGGTCACGAATCTTCTGCCAACAACGGGCATCCCCATGCCGTTTTTGAGCTACGGGGGATCGGCTTTGTTGGTCAATCTCTTTGGAGTGGGGATCTTGTTAAACATCTCCGCGCAGAACCGAGCGAACCGTCGCGTCAATGCGGTGAGCAATATTTACAGAAGAGGACAAAACATTCGTAGATATGGCCGCTCCCGAACCTATTAAAATCATCATTGCAGGAGGCGGAACGGGAGGCCATCTCTACCCGGGAATCGCGTTGGCGCAGGAATTTCAAAAACGAAGAAAAGCGGAAATCATGTTTATCGGCACAGCCTATGGCATCGAAAGCCGAGTATTGCCAAAGCTGCCGTATGGCTTTAAGAAAATTTGGATGCGAGGATTGCAACGAAAGCTAAGCATCGGGAATATGTTGTTCCCGCTGCGATTGATGGTGAGCATCTTTCAGTGCGCTTATTTGATACTCACGTTTCGACCCAATGTGGTCATTGGCACCGGTGGCTATGTCAGCGGACCAGCCCTGATGACGGCCATCGTATTGGGTGTGCCCACGGTCATTCAAGAGCAAAACAGCTATCCGGGTCTGGTCAACCGACTGCTGGGCAATCGAGTCAAACAGATGCATTTGACTTATGAGGAAACCTTGAAGTACTTCAAAAAACAGGCAAATATCTACGTGAGTGGCAATCCGGTTCGCTCAGCACTCGGAGGTCAAGACAAACAAATGGCCATGAAAAAGTTTAACTTGCAAGAAAACAAGACGACCTTGTTCATTTTTGGCGGCAGCCAGGGTGCTCGTGCCATTAATCAGAAGGTCATGAGCTGTGTTGATCGATTGATGTCACTGAACGACTTGCAGATTCTTTGGGCGACGGGTTCCTATGATTTTGATGTGATCGAGTCCGAATGTCGACGCTACGCAGAGGACATCTCGATTCAGCCATTTATTGAGGACATGCCCTCAGCTTATGCTGCCGCGGACTTCGTTCTCTGTCGCGCCGGCGCCTCTACCCTATCGGAAATCACGGCTTGTGGTCTGCCGGCTATTCTGGTTCCGTATCCGTACTCCACGGCCGGTCACCAGGAATTCAACGCCAGAACGTTGGAAAAGGCAGGGGCGGCATTCGTGATTTTAGAACAATCTCTTGTTGAGTCAGTGCTGATAGAGGCAATTTCAGAATTGCTAACAAATCCGGAAAAGAGAAAGGCCATGTCTCAAGCTGCCTGCAAGCTTTCGAAGCCAAAGGCAGCGGCGGAAATTGTGGGCAAGATTGAAACGCTTTTGGTTTAGTAGATAAAAATTATTCAATTATTAAATACAGATTCTCGGCAATATAACAAATATAAGCATTTAATAATTTAGTCTGAATTATTCACCAAAAGGCTGAAAGTTGCCATTTCCGAGTCGCGAAAGCGGGAATCTATTAAAAGCAGTTGGTCAGGAATGTATTGGATGCCCGCCTTCTCGGGCATGACATTCAAACAAATTCGCGCTTGAGCAACGATCTCATGAATAATGCGGGGTTAGCAATTTGATGCAATTGTTTCGGTAGCCCCGGATTTCAAAAATTCAAAGAGCAACCGTATGTTAACTTATTCAAGATACAGCACAGACACCAGGAAAGGTAGCGCGAAATTTTTCTCAGCATGGCAAATAGGCTGGGTCCTGTTCATCGGCACATCGGCGATTCTGGCGATTCTGCTTCTGGTGAATTGGCTGATTGCGAATGAGGTACTGAGATTGAAGAATGTGCACGTCGAAGGGTTGCATTTCATGAAGAAAAAAGAAGTTCTCGAGCTGGCGAACCTGGATTCCACAAAGAACGTCTATGAATTCAATTTCGGCGACATTGAAGATAGAATTAAGAACCATGACCTGGTCAGAGACGCGAAGGTCAGCATGAGTCTACCATCCACTATCAAGATCCAAGTTCTCGAAAAAGAACCGCTGGCCCTTTGGCTCAATACAAAGCTCGTCGCGATCGATGAGTTCGGAAACCTCTTTCCGGAACTCGAACATCAATTGTTTCACGATTATCCGATTATCACGAATTTGCCGTTGCCGAAAGACACAACGGACGCTTACCACAAAGTCGTCAACTTTCTGAGAACCGTGCGAAGTCAGAGCTTTGCATTGTATAGCGAAATATCGGAAATCTCCTATTCTGAGAATATCGGGATCTACTTCTTTTTAACAGAGGGCGCGATTCCGGTGTTCATGGGAGAAGGCGGCATAAGTCAAAAAGGGACAAATCTCATGAAAGTGTATGAAATCCTCGACAGCGAAAACGGCCTGGCAAATATTGAATACCTCGACTTGAGGTTTGAGGATCAAGTCGTGGTGAAAGAACTTAATTAAACGTGTCTGAACGAAGACAATCTGTCTGCAGTCGTTTCGCTACCGAGTTACAATCTTTCGTTTTCGTTCAGTCCAAACTAGCAAATATGTACCAACTAAGGTCCAAAGGAGGAGCACGACATCATGCCAGAGTATATTGCCGGCCTTGATATTGGTACGACCAAGATTGGGGCTATCATTGCCGAAGTAGACGGCAGCCACATGGAGCCCACAATTGTGGGCGTCGGTACCAGCCCTTCAGACGGGTTGAGACGGGGGGTTGTGGTCAATCTCGACAAAACCGTGCGTTCGATAGAAACGGCGTTGGAGGAAGCGGAACAAATGGCGGGAGTGCAGGTCAATGAGGTTTTTGCAGGAATTGCGGGCGATCACATCCGCAGCATAAACGGCCGCGGTGTGGTTGCGGTTGCAGGGCCGAACAACGAGATCACGCAAGCGGACGTACGACGCGTCATCGATGCGGCCAAGGCAGTCGCGCTTCCCATTGACCGGGAGATTCTGCACATTTTGCCACAAGAGTTTACCGTTGACGACCAACACGGCATCAAGGATCCGGTGGGGATGTCGGGAGTACGCCTGGAAGCGGAAGTTCATATCGTCACGGGCGCCATCACCTCGGCGCAGAACATTTACCGCAGCATCGGCCGCGCTGACATGCGGGTACTGGATCTGGTGCTGGAACCGCTGGCCTCAAGCTATGCCGTGCTGGGAAACGATGAAAAGGAGCTGGGGGTCATCGTCATGGACCTCGGCGGCGGTACCATCGATATCGCCATGTTCTTTGAAGGGTGCGTGCGCCACACGGCTGTGGTCGGACTCGGTGGCAAGAACGTGACCAACGACATCGCCATTGGTCTGCGCACGCCCGTGGATCAGGCGGAACAAATCAAAATCAACCACGGCCACGCCATCCACCGTGACGAAGACAGAAATGAAACCATCGAAGTGCCGGACGTGGGCGGACGTTCTCCGCGGAGAATATCCAAAGCATATCTGATCGACATCATTCAACCACGCATGGAAGAAATTTTGAGTCTCGCCTATCGTGAGGTCAAAAAGTCCAATTACGTTCACCTCATGACCTCTGGATTGGTCTTGACCGGGGGTGGTTCCATGCTTAACGGCACCGTCGAACTGGCGGAAGAAATCTTCGATATGCCTGTCAAATTAGGCATCCCGGAACGATTTAACGGACTCAGGGATCTGGTTCGAAGTCCCATCCACGCCACCGGAGTCGGCTTGATTCACTACGGCATCCATCATAAGTTTGACGCAAACGATTTCCTGGGTCATGACGAACATGGCATGTTTTATTGGGTGGTAAACCGGATGCGACGCTGGTTCAGCGGCGTCCATCGTTACGGACATTAAATCGAATTATCGAAAAAAATTAGGAGTGCGCTATGAATTTACGATTTGCATTTGATGAGAACAACACCTCAACCGCCAAAATGAAAGTTGTTGGCGTCGGAGGAGCAGGCGGCAATGCGATCAACCGCATGATCGACGGCAAGCTCAATGGCGTCGAATTTGTCGCCCTGAATACCGACCTTCAAGCATTAAATATCTGCAAGGCCACCTGCCGGGTTCAAATTGGTCGAGCACTTACACACGGCCTGGGCGCCGGGGCCAATCCGGAAACGGGCCGAAAAGCCATCGAAGAGGACAAAGAGTCCGTCTACGAAGCCCTGTCCGATGCGGATATGATTTTCGTTACGGCAGGAATGGGTGGTGGCACCGGAACCGGCGCTGCGCCCATCGTCGCCGAGATTGCCAAAGATCTCGGTGCACTCACCGTCGGCATCGTAACCAAACCGTTCTCCTTCGAAGGCCCGAAACGCATGCGACGCGCCGAAGCCGGAATCGCGGAATTGAAGGAATGTGTGGACACGCTGATTGTCATTCCCAATCAGCGGCTCCTCTCGGTCGTGCCAAAAGACACGCCGATTAACTCGGCATTCAAAATTGCGGACGAGGTGTTGCTGCACGCCACCAAAGGCATCTCGGATTTGATTGCCATTCCCGGCCTCATCAATTTGGATTTCGCGGATGTGCGCACGGTCATGTCTGAAATGGGCGACGCTCTCATGGGCTCCGGTATTGCTTCGGGAGACAGCCGTTCGCTTGAAGCGGCTCAACAGGCGATTGCCAGTCCCCTACTCGAAGACGTGTCCATCCAGGGAGCGCTTGGCGTGCTGGTGAATGTCACGGGCGGTGAGAACATGACCCTGCACGAAGTGAACGACGCAACTTCCGTGATCTCGGAAGCTGCAGGCGCTGAAGCGAACATCATTTTCGGGGCGGTCATCGATCCACATCTAGACGAGGATCTTCGTGTCACGGTGATTGCCACGGGCTTCAACCGCAACGGAAAGTACAGTGCAATGAGCAACGTTCGGCACCGAATTCTAGAGATTCCCGATTTCGATCACACGGATCGCGAAATCCCTACATTTAAGCGTGTGAAAGATACGTCCAAACCAAGTCCAAAAATTGATGAAAAGAACTGGGATAACAATGGCGATGAGGATTATGAGGTGCCTGCCTACTTGAGACGTCGCGGGGATTAATTAAAATGAGGAAGGCTAAGGGAAGTCAAGAATCGGGATAATGAAACAGTCTATCTTAAACAGTGTTCCATTATCCCCTATTTGCTCTAGCTGTTCGGAATTATTATTCTGCTGCCGAAGCTCGCACCTGTGGAGCTTTGGTCACCCTGCCAGACTTGATGCACTTCGTGCAAACCCGAATTCTTTTTACCTGTCCGTCGACGAGTGCACGAACACGTTTCAAATTTGGCAACCAGCGTCGTTTGGTCAGATTGTGGGCGTGACTGACATTGTGCCCTACCACAGGCCCTTTCCCACAGATTTCACATCGTTTTGCCATTTATCTTACCTCCTATCTCAATTTCCTGGGTTCGTTTTCAAAGATTTGGAGTTTACGAAAAAAAGCCCAAAAATGCAAGCAATTACGTGCAAAAATATAAGTCTTTCCTTATGCTGGTGCAAGGGCCGCTTCCCTTAGTTATCCCCGCATCTATTTTTTTCATTAAGAATCCAAAGCGAAGAGCGTTGAACGTGAAGCGAACAATCTTTGCCACGCTTCTCACTCAAGATCGAGGCTGTCCAAAAAGTCAGAGGCGAGCAGTCCCTTCATGCTGAGCGGAGCCGAAGCATGAATATTTTTTTCCGAGCTTAGGTCACCCTTCGATCCCGCTCAGGTTGAAGATTATGGACTTTTTGGACAGCCTGGGAAAATGGTTTTTTGGATATTCATCCCAACGAAAGTCAAGACCAGGGGCAAGAACCGCTTCATAAACTGAGTGGCGGGGACAAATGTCCGATTGATTTCTTGCGATATGAAGCGTTACGGCTTGAGGAGATTGTGCTCCCGCAAAGCGCGGGTCCCGCTTAGGACGAACGTCCCAACAACCAAGTTTTACACACAACCTGGGCAGGACTTACTCCTTGTCGTCCAATTTCGTTCCGATGATCAACTTCTTTACGCCGGTCTCTTTGGCAATGTCCATGACTCGGACCACAATGCCATGAGTGGCGTCTTGATCCGCCTTCAAAATCAAAGCGCCATCTTTCATATTTGGTAGAGCTTCCGTCAGCCTTTCTTCGAGATTTTCGGTAAGCACCTCATCTTGATTCAAATACAGCTTGCCTTCTTTGTTTATAAACAGAACATATTCTTTCTGCTCGGTCACGACGGCGCTCTCAGCCTTTGGCAACTCCAGCTTTATACCCGGCTGCTCAAGAAATGTTGAGGAGATCATGAAGAAGATGAGCAAAAGAAACAGCACATCAATGAGTGATGTGATGTTGATGAAGACTTTTCTTCTTTTTTGTTTAGCTTGAAACTGCATCGACTGCCACCCTATCCCTATCTGAAAATTGAAACGACGTGACCTTTTTTAAGAGAGTTGAAGAATGTTTTTCGATCTCCAACACGAGGTCTTCCGCTTTGTCCGTGAAGAAATTGTAAACAACCACTGCCGGAATGCCGATGGAGAGTCCGACAATCGTGGTGATCAGTGCCTCCGAAATACCTCCTGACAGAGCCGCCGCTTGTCCGACGCCTAACTTGGAGATGACATTAAACACTTTCAAAATTCCGATGACCGTACCCAACAGTCCTAACAACGGCGCAATTCCGGCGACGGTCTCTAATATCACCAACCCACGCTCCAGATTTCGCACCTCCTGTCGCCCCTGATCGGTCAAAGCCTCTTTGATTTCGTCCTTGGGTTGATTTCGATATTCTAACCCGGTCCGAATGACATTAGCGAAAGGACCCTCATGTTTCTCACAAATGGACATGGCCAGACCCACATCGTCCGGGCCTTTGATATTGTCCAATACATTTACAATTTCAGGAACGATCACTTTCTTTCGGCGCAACGAAAATGCTTTTTCAATGACAACCGCAAGCGCCAGGATCGAACACAGCGCCAACGGGATCATGATGATCCCGCCTTTAACCAGGAATTGCCACACTTCTACCATTTTTTTCCTTTCCGTTTATTTACACACTATCTGCGTTTGCGAATAAAATAATTGAATCTTGCCGTCACCTCTAAATATTGCTCTGGGAAATTCGACGGCAGTTCTTCATACGGAGCCGAAATCTCGATCGCGCGAAGACTCGTCTCCATCAACGTCTTGTGTCCGTTGTAATCCAACAATTCTAAATCTCTCATCTCTCCATTTGGATAAATCTTAAATCTCAACAGCGTTTGACCGCTAATTATGCCCATCCGAACGAAAGCCGGAGGCGGAAAGATGTTCCGCTGTACTTTCTTTTTCAACCTCAACATGTACGGCGCAAATTCCCACTCATATGTATTAAATGAAAAACTGCCGGTCAGGGGCGCCCGTGATGCCTGATTGTCAAAATCCACGTTCGACAGTTTTTCTTGTGGAACCCCTACTTTCTCGGCGGTCCTTTCATTCGTGAGATATTCGCGACTGAATTGTTCATTCCGCGCATACGCTTCCGATGACCTGGCATCCAGCATATCTTGTGTGGACGGCCTTCTTTCCTCACTGGCCTCATTCTCCGCGGGTATGCCCATTTCACCCTGCGGCATGGGGTTTGTGGGAAGCTCTCTTACCTGAAAATCCCCCCGTGAAAAAGGTTCCCCGAGATCCGCGTCCGGGTCCGTTTCTGAATTCTGAGCCAATGCGTTCTTATCCGAAGCCAATTCAGCCTCTTTCTGAAATTCTTCGGTTGCGGCATCTTCCGGCGTCTCTACGACCTCTGTGGGACGATTCCTTTGGATGTCCTGTAGTTCGAAAACAAGCGGCGAATCATTTACCTTTGAATCCTCGTATTCTTCGGCAAAGACCTGAAGCTCCACAAGTCCCCAAATCAGAAAAAACAGCAGAACATGCAGCAAAATCGAAAAAAAGATGTATTTGCGATA
>JABAHS010003521.1_pt1 | contig 10690 bp, 8 predicted proteins | sample 7062111 | NCBI WGS metagenome assembly JABAHS01 (sample SAMN14534600, study PRJNA622989) | marine sediment metagenome | biome: marine biome [ENVO:00000428]; feature: marine pelagic biome [ENVO:01000023]; material: deep marine sediment [ENVO:00002113]; isolation source: pool of 4 deep marine... | reverse complement strand
CCGGTCACCTACAAGGGTCGCGTTCCTGCTCGATCGGTCGTCGTTCCGGGGACGAGACCGAAGGAGTTCCCGGCCGGCACGGTCGACCTCCAATGTGCCTACATCATCGGCCATCGGTCGGAGTCGACCGACGACCGCACGTCGTTGAATGATGCCCTCCGCACCTTCGGGCTGACGGTATGAGCCTGCTCGACACCCTCACCTGGCTGGTCGACACACCCTCCGAACTGGGAGACGAGGCACGGCTGTGTACCGGGGTGATCGAGCGAATGAGCGGTGCCTACGAAGGCGACGCCATCATTCGGATCGGGAACAGCGCCGTGGTCGGCCGTCGCACCGGCAAGCCACTGTTGCTGCTGGTCGGGCACGTCGACACCGTGCCCTCTCAGGGACAACCGCCGGCGTACGTCGAAAACGGGATGCTCTACGGACTCGGGACCTCGGACATGAAAGCCGGGGTGGCGGTGATGATCCACTTGCTGGAAGATCCCGACGTGCGCAGCGGTCCGTACGACGTGGTCGGCGTCTTCTACGACGGTGAGGAGGGACCAGCCGACGGCAACAACCTCGAACGCGTCCTCCGGGAGGTGCCCTGGCTGAAGGAGGCCGTGTTCGGCGTGGTGATGGAACCGACGGATCTGCGTCTGGAGGTCGGCTGCAACGGCGCCATCAATGCCACCGTCCGCTTCACCGGCAAATCGGCGCACAGCGCCCGGCCCTGGCTGGGTGAGAACGCCGTGACGAAAGCCGGCGCCTGGCTGGCCGAACTCCACACCAGAGAGCCCGAAGTCTTCGACATCGACGGCCTCGAATACCGCGAGGTGTTCTCGGTCACGAGGGCGAGCGGAGGCATCGCCAACAACATCCTTCCGCCGGTGTTCGAGGTCAACCTCAACTACCGGTTTCCGCCGATCTTCACCGTCGAGGAGGCCGTGGGCCGCTTGCGACTCCTCGCCCTCGCCGCCGACGAGGTGGAGATCGTCGACCGGGCGCCGGCCGCCCCGGTACCCGAAGGGAATGCGCACCTGGACCGCCTCGTCGAGACAACGGCGGCCGAACGGGCGGCCAAGCAAGGATGGACCGATGTGGCCCGCCTGGCCGCCAACGGCATCCCGGCGGTGAACTACGGTCCGGGGATCGTTGCCCAGGCTCATCAGGTCCACGAACACGTACCGGTCGCCAACCTCGAGATTGCCTTCGAGAAGCTGAAGTCGTTCCTGAGCTGAGCAACGGACCGCCGTCCGGATTCCTGGTCCGATAGGGTGGCTAGCGAACCTGCAGGGGAGGTCCGGCACGTCGCTCGATTTCGACCCGGCCACGGCATACCGGTTGATGGCGCGGATGCGCCTCGTCGACGAGGCGTTGGTGGGCGCCTGGCACGACGGTCTGGTTCCCGGCGAGTATCACTCCGGCATCGGTGAGGAGGGCATCAATGCCGGAGTCGTCATGCATCTCGTCGACAACGATGCCATGGCACTCGACCACCGCAATACCGCCCCGCTCATCGGGCGCGGTGCCGATCCGGTGGCGCTGATGCTCGAAGTCTTCGGTTCGGAGGAGGGCATGAATCGTGGCCGGGCCGGACACATGCACCTGCTCGCACCGGAACTGAACGCCATGGCCGACGGGATCGTCGGCTCGTCCGCGCCGCTCGCCGTTGGCAGCGCGGTCGCCAACGCACACTTGCATCCGGGACGAGTGTCGGTCGCCTTCCACGGCGAGGCGGCGATGAATCAGGGGATGTTGTTGGAGGCCTACAACATGGCCGTGGCGTGGCATCTTCCTGTGGTGTTCGTCTGCAAGGACAACAAATGGTCGATCACCACGTACTCGGCGGACGTCACCGGCGGTGATCTCGTCGCCAGGGCGGCGTCGTTCGGGCTTGCCATCGAGACGGCGAGGGGCCACAAGGTCGAAGAGGTGGCGGCCGCGGCCGGGAGGCTCATCGAGAGGGCGCGATCCGGCAACGGACCCGGCTTCCTGCACGCAACCTGCCATCGGCCCGGCGGCCACTTCGAAGGTGACCCGATCCTTCGGCTGCTCCAACGCCCCCGGCGTCAGGCCGCCGAATGGGGACCCGGCATCCGCGGAGGTCTCATGTCGACCTCAGGTGGGACCCGGCGCGAGCGACTACGAGCGTTGAACGTTTTGACCCGGCGCGGAGTTCGGGCGATGGCGGACTGGAGCGTGCGCGCACGTCGTGACCCGCTGCATCGAGCCCGGAAGCTGCTCGATGAAGCGACGACGGCAGCGATCGATGAGGAAGAGGGCATTGCCGTCGAGGAGGCAATGGCGGCGGCCCGCTCAGCCCTCGGCGCACGACGGACGTTCGGAGGGAGCCGATGAGTCTCGTACGCTACGACGAAGCAGTCGACCTCGCCCTCGGGCAGGCGATGGGGGACGACGACCGGATCGTGGTTTGGGGCGAGGACGTGCAATTGATCCGCAGGGATCTGCTCGCCAGATTCGGCCCGGCCAGAGTGCGGGACACCCCGATCAGCGAGTCGGCGTTCCTGTACGCGGGCGTCGGTGCGGCGATGGGTGGACTACGGCCGGTCGTCGAGCTGTACATGATCGACTTCGCCGCCGTCGGATGGTCGAGCATCATCAACGGCGCCTCCAAGTTCGGCGCCTTCTCCGGCGGACGATGGAACGTCCCTCTGGTCATTCGAGCCGGTTGCGGCGGTTGGTACTCGGACGGTGGGCAGCACGCACAGACGCTCTGGGGTCAGCTCGCCGCCCATCCCGGTATCACGGTGCTGTGTCCGTCGACCCCGTCGGACGCAGCGGGATTGATGCTATCTGCGCTCACGGACGAAGGGTTCGTGGTGTTTCTCACGCCGAAACTGCTCGACGGTCAGATGCTCGATTACCTGGCCGGTGACGGTCGGAGTACGGTCGACTTCAGCCATCTCGTTCCGGCGTCCGGCGCAGCCGGTGAGGTTGAGCTTCCGGTTCGTAGGGTTCCCATCGGTGCGGCCGCCCTGCGGAGGGAAGGGCACGACGTGTCTCTGGTGAGTGCCGGTGTCGGAGTGCATCGCTCCCTCGAGGCTGCCGAGATGCTCGCCGCGGACGGCATCGAGGCATCGGTGCTCGACCTTCGCACGATCGCTCCACTCGACACCCAAGCGATTCTGGACCTGGCCGCCCGCACGAATCGTGTTGTGGTCGTCGACGAGGACTACCGGCGCGGTGGGCTGTCGGGCGAGATCGCAGCGATACTGCTCGAAGCAGGCATCTCCCCTTCATACGCCCGGGTCACAGTCGAGGATGTCATACCCTTCGCTCCGCACCTCGAATACGAAGCCCTACCGAACGCCGAACGAATCGTGCACGCCGTGCGACGTCTGGTGTGACCACAGCAGTGGATTTCCCGGCCGTCAGTCTCCTTCGATGGCGAAGATCCAGGCCCCGTCTTCGGTGATGCCGACCCGCATTCCGATGTAGCCGCCGAAATCCCTGAACAAGTCGATGTCTTCCTCGTTGTAGACGTCGGCGAGGTCCTGCCAGTCCTCCTCGGTGGGGTCCTCCCTGAACGCAGACGGCCATACATACAGGCGCCGGCCGTCGAGATCCTCGACGATGTAGCGCAGTGCCAGCACGTCCACGATGCGTGCAAGCGTTCCGTATCCCCGCTGCTCGGCCAGGCGCCAGAACCGGTTCGGAGTGCCGGCAGGAGCGAAGCTCCATGAGAAGGAATCGCCGGTGAGGGCGGCGAGCGCATCGACGTCACAGTCGGTCGCCGCCGCCACGATTGCATCCCGGGTGGCGGCGACCGCCTCGGGAAGCCCGCCCTGCGGCTCCGGGGTAGAAGGCAGACCCGACGCCGAACAGGTGCCGGCGAAGGGACGAATGCCACCCAGGAAGGTCCCCGCGCCGAGATCCACAGGTTCGCTCGCGATCACCAGGCTCGTGACCTCCTCCGGAAGCGGCTGCGTGGCGGTGCCGCCACCCCTCAACGACAGCGTCGTGTAGCCGTCGGTGCCGGTGGCGATCACGGTGCCTCCATCGAAATCGATCGCGGACACCGGGCCGGTCGACCACTCGGCGAGCCGGTCGCCGGTTTCGACGTCCACGACGAAGATGCGCTGCCCGTCTGCCATCGCCAGCCGGGCACCGTCCGGAGACAGTTCCATGTGTGTGACGTCTGTTTCGCCGCACGTTGCCGGCACAGGACCGAACGTCGGGTCTCCGGCGGTGTCCAGCACCTCGACGTAGCTGCAGGATGCTTCGATGTCCCCGTAGTGCCAGATGACGGCGATGGACTCCTCCGACAGCGAACCATCGGTGATCGAGGTCGGAGTGACCCCTGCCCGTCCGGGAGCTGCACCCGGATCGACGGCAACCGCCACTTCCGGGGCTCCGCCGAGCAGGTCGGCGATCATCAGCGAGTCGAAATCGGCGTCCGCCGGGCCCTCGAGGTACAACAGCTTGGTGCGTCCATCGATCTCGGCGACGTCGGTGAGTTGCACCTGCCGGCCGGGATCGGCAGCCAGGACGATCGTGGGCGTCGTACCTCCGGCGGTGATCCGCAGGATGCTGTGCGTCCCGTACTCCTCCGGCGTGGTCTCGTACTGGTAGACGACACCTCCGGCGCGGTCGTCGAACGCAGCGGTGACGGCGTAGTCGGCGTCACCTTCGAGGTGGACGATGTCTCCGTTCACGATCAGGTCGATCCCGCGACGTCCGGCGCCGATCAGAGGAACCTCCGTCTCGCCGGCCCGGGTGGTCGATACCGCCGGAGTCGTGGTGACCGGCGTCGGGGTCGACGTGGTCGTCGAAGTGGTCACCGTCGACGACGTGCCGTCGTCCGGGCCGGCGTCGCCGCAGGAAGCGGCGAGCAAGACGAGGACGAGGAGCATCCAGAGGTTCCTCATACCCATTCTCACGTCAGACAATGCTGTTTCGTTCCCGGCGATAGGTCGCCGCCTGCTCGTAGGTGGCGAGGTAGTGCTGGGCGGCAGCGCCCCAGGAGAGATCCGTGAGCATGCCGTTGCGCTGCAGGCGCCGGTATTCCGCCCTCGACTGCCGGAAGATGCGCATGGCACGCCGGACCGTCTTGACGAGTTCCTCGGTTCGGAAATCGCGGAAGCCGAAGCCGGTGGCATCCCACGGGCTCTCGTCGAGGTCGATCACCGTGTCGTTGAGGCCTCCGGTGAACCGGACGACGGGCGGGGCTCCGTAGCGCATGGCGTACATCTGTCCGATCCCGCACGGCTCGAAACGTGACGGCATCAGATAGAAATCTACGCCGGCCGATACCACACGGGCCAGGCGCTCCTCATAGGGATGGTGCCATACGGCATGCGGGTGGCGTTCCGCCCACCCGTCCACCATTGGATTCAGTTCGCCGTCGCCCACGAGCACCAGCCGCAGACCCTCCTCGATCAGCAGGTCGATCGACGGGTCGAGCAGGTGCAGACCCTTCTGCTCGGTCATACGGCCGACGTTTCCGAAGACCACCCCGTCCGAGAGCCCTGCTTCGGCCAGCAGTGACTCTCTGGTGGCTTTGCGGGCGAACGGCCGGTTGGGCGTGAACGGAGCGGCGAGGATCGGATCGCTGCGAGGGTTCCACTCATCCGGGTTGAGTCCGTTCACGATGCCGGCGAGGGGGTGTGGCAGTGAGCGGATCACGCCGTCGAGGCCACCCGAGATCGATCCGTCCTCCCGGAGCTGGATGGCGAACGACGGACTCACGGTGGTGACCCGGTCGGCGGCTGCGATGCCTGCTTTGAGGAAGCTCGCTTCGCCCCACCACTCGAGTGCCGCTTCCGGTGCGCCGTGGCGCGGGTGCACGCCCAGCAACTCGATCGTCTCTTGCAGCGGGCCGTATATCCCGTAGGCGGAGTTGTGGATCGTGAACACCGTCGGGACCGGATTGTCCAGTGCGGCCGGTCCGGCGTGCGCGTCGTGCAGGTGAACGAGATCGAAGTCGGAGGAGAGCCCGCGAACCGTCGCCGAGTAGCGCCCGAATCGCCACCACTGATCGTTGTAGCCCTCACCCGGACGATCGCCGTAGATTCCGGCGCGGTCGAATGCCGCCGGGTCGTCGATCAGGATCACCTCGACGCCTCCCGTCATGTGCCGGTAGGTGGCCTGTGCCGGGCCCATCGGATCTCCGATCGTGCCGAGGTCGGTCAGATGGCGGTAGCGGGGCAGGGCGACCGAGACTTCGTGTCCTGCAGCGACGAGGGCGCGGGCGATCCCGGCGACGGCTTCGCCCAGGCCGCCGGTTCGGGCGAGCGGTGAGAACTCCGAGGATGCGAGAAGGACCTTCACGTAGCGTTGGCCTCCGTTGCGGGCCCGTCGGCCGCTTCTTGTTTGGTCACGTCGAGCACCTCCACGGTCATTCGATACCGGCCACTGTGTGGCCGGACCCAGTGTGGCCACAAGAGAACTCCCTGCTGTAGTTCCTCTCGGCCGGCTTCCATCCTGTTCTCAGTGGTGAGCGGCAGCACGAACAGCTCTCCAGGTTGTCGCAGGTCTAGCAGAATCTCGGCGCTCCGGCCTTCGTGGCGGAAGCGGAATCTGTGGCCCGCCAGTGCCATCGGCATGTCGACCGCTTGCCAGGGACCACCGTCGACCCGGAGCATCCCCGCACCCTGCCACACCGCAACGGGGAACTCGACGCCGATGCGGCAGTCGGGGAGGTCGTCGAGTTCGAAGGTGAGGTCGAAGCTGCGGTCCTCGGCGCGGACGGTTCGACGCACCCGTCCGCCGTGGGAGGTGGAGGTCACGATGACCGCCCCCTTGGCCGCTTCGGTCTCTTCGAGCACGAACGGGGCCGGTTCGACGACGTCCGCTCCTCCTGAAGCCAGTCTCCCGGCGGACGCCTCGACGGGCAACGTGCGGGTGGTCATCCAGCGATGCACCCGACCGGCAATGCGCTCTTCGTGGTAATCCTCGACGTGCGACGCCACGACGTCCGGCACCATCCATTGCGACGGCTTGTCGTCGTAGTAGGCGAGGGCACCGTCGTCGAGATCGAGCACCCACGACTGGTCGGGTAGCTCGACGTGGATCTCGTCTCGCCCGTCCATGTCCCAATCGAGCCGTTCGAGCTTCGTCCAGGACCGGCCCGAACGCCCGGCGTCGTCGATGGTCAGGCGGGAGGCGAGCAGACGGCGATGTGCCTCGGCGCGGAGGTGGGGGAGGTAGAGCCCTCCGAATGCGCCGTGCCAGTAGGGGTCGTTTCCCTGGCCGCGGAGAACCTCGGTGAGCGCGTCCGGAGGTGCTTTGTCGCGACGCGCCCGCTCCGAGGCCATCAGCATCTTCCGGTAGAGGACGTCTGCCTCCTCGTAGCGGTCGAGGAAGTGTTCCCAGCGTCCGTCCGACCAGTTGGTCATCTCCTGGTAGGAGCCCGGCGGCAGTGATGCCCGTGTCGTCGCCGGACGGTTCTCCATATGGGCGCCGAAGGTCGTCGACGTGATCCACGCGGTGCCGGCCACTGCGGTGAAGAAGCGATCGAGCCACCCGTCCGGGCCGTACACCCGGCGATGACTGCCGGGCCACATTCCGAACTTCTCGCCGTCGTCGGCGAGAACGGCGACGGCCTCCGGGTTGTGGTCGTGGAGGTGCCACATACTGTCCACCAGGATCTCAGGATCTTCGGTGGGAGCCGCGTAGCGCAGGTCGACCGAGATCGGGTAGGCCGTGATCATCCGATCGAGGTGGTGCACCAGGTAGGACCGGTCGAGCCGCTCGATCCCTGCCCGCTCGAAGTGCACGTCGTCGAGAGCCACGGCCCGGTAGCCGGCGTCGGCGTATGCGTCGACGAGCGCCGGTTCCCACACCCGCTCCGGCACCCAGGCGGCCGGCGGCTCCTGGCCGAAGCGGGCAACGACGTCGGCTCGCGCACGCTCGAGATGCTCCTTCCGATCCCTCAGCGGGATGGCGGGAAGGATCGGTTCGTACATGGCACCGCCCATCCACTCGATCTGATCGCTCGTCGCGGCGAGTCGCTCGATCAGTTCGGGTCGATGGGCATCGAGTAGTTCGAGCAGTGTTCCGGAGTAGTGGGCGTTGATCTTGACGGTCGGATGCCGTTCCAGCACGTCGAGGAACGGGAGGTAGGCCCGTTCGATCGCCCGCTCGAGCACGTCCTCGAGCTGCCCGAAGGGCTGGTGGCAATGGATGGCGAATATCAGCTGCACGGCGACGCTCCTCGTTCATCCTTCACGCTAGTTGCCGCCGGACCTCGCATCGGCACATCGACGTCCTGCGGCGCCCCCTGGGTCGAATGTCACTTCTTTTTCCGTCGCACGCGCCTGGAACTTCCGATCGGAAAGACGCACACTGGATGTGAGAGGTGTTCCGATGGAACAGTTCAGCGCCACGCGAACCGAGCTGCTGGCCCGCAAGGCTCAGATCAGGCTGGCGTCGCAGGGTAGGGATCTCCTGATGGACAAACGCGACCAGTTGCTCGAGGAGTTCCGCAGAACCGCCGAGGTGGTGTTGGGCGGGGCGGCGGCGCTCGAGGATTCGGCGGTCGTCGGGCGACGGTTGCTCGCCGAAGCCGAAATCGAACTGGGCGCCGAGTTGGTCCGATCGGCCGGTTTGGCCACGCGGCGGGACCTGCCGATCCGGACGACTGCCACGAGCATCATGGGAGTCCGGGTGGTGCGCGTCGAGCATGAGCCGGTCGGACGCACCGCGCTCGATCGTGGCTACAGCATGGCGGCGACCGATCCACGCATCGATTCGGTCGCCGATGCCTACGAATCGCAGCTCGAGCTCGTGCTCGAGGTGGCCGCCAGCGAGTTGCGACTGCGGCGTCTGGCCGAAGAGATCGGGAAGTCGACGCGCCGGGTCAACGCGCTCGAGTACGCGGTCATTCCCCGTCTCATCTCGGACCGGGCGAGGATCCAGACGGTGCTCGAGGAACGGGAGCGCCAGGACCACTTCCGGCTCAAGCGGGTGAAACAGCGTAAAGCGCGCCGGGAGGGTGCCCATGGCCGGTGAGTCGCCGCTGCTCGCCATCAAAGATGCCGAACGCGCCGCCGCCGAGCGGATCGAGGAGGTCCGGGAGGAGGTCGAGCGCGAGGTCGACGCGGCGCTCGTCCGGGCAGAGGAGATGGTTGCCGAGGCCGAGGAGCGGGGCCGCAGGAGGGCGTCGGCGCACTATCGCTCGATCGTTGATGCGGCCGGTCGGGAGGCAGAAGAGATAAAGAGCAAGGGAACGGTGGCCGCCGATCGGGTCGGCGAACTGATCGCGCCTCGCTTCGATCGCATCGTCGACGCCCTGGTGCACATCGTCCTGCCGCAGGAAGAGGCCTGAGATGCAGGTTCCGATGACGAAGATCGAGATCATCGGACATCGGTCGGAACTCGACACCACCCTGGAAGTACTTCACCGCTGTCGATCGGTGCAGCTGATCGACGTCGCCACAGTGGCCGGTGTCGGCGTTCCGCCTCTCTCCGTGGACCCGGCGCATCAGGCGGAACTCGAAGAGCTCAGATTCCTTCGGGTGCGCCTCGACGCCGTTCTCGACTTGATTCCCGATCCCGGCGAAGAAGTGATTGCGGTACCGCTCGACAGAGCGGAGCTGTCCGACCTTCGGGCGCGACTCGACGAGATCGCGCCACAGGTCGAGGAACTGGTGGGAACGATCGACCGCCTGGATCAGGAGAAGGCGGTGCTCCCACGCTACGTTCGGTCGCTGCGCAGCCTGCTGCCCCTGGTTCCCGGTCTGCCTCAGCTCGGCGGCTATGAGACGACCGCCCTGCTCATCGAGAGCCGTCACGCGCATGTGATCGGGGAGTTGCACATGCGCCTTGCCGAGGTGACCGACAATCGTTTCGAGCTCATCACCGAGCAGGTCGATGCGGACACCGTCGGGGCAGTGCTGATCTTCCCGCGCAGCGTCGCGCGCAACGTGTTCGATCTGCTCGGGCGCGAGCAGGTGAGCCGGGTCCGGCTGCCCGAGCGATTCGAGGGCATGCCGTTTCGTGAGGCGGTTGCCGCCATGGAACGCCGGATTTCGGAGATCCCGGTGGAGCGCGACGAGACCGGCCGGATGTTGGGGGAACTCGTGAAGCCGATGGGCGAGTGGCGAGCCGTCCGAGCTGGGATCGTCTCTCGAATCGATCAGCTCGAGGCGATTCGTCATCTGGGAACGACACAACACACGTTCGTCGCCGTCGGCTGGATGCCGCACGGACGGCTGGAGCAATTCACATGCACGCTGGCGGAGAACGTTGGCTCACGGGTCGTCGTGGAAGAGATCGGTATCGAGGCAGGAGATCACCCTCCGGTACTGCTCGAAAACCCGAAGCCGGCACGCCCCTTTGAGTTCCTGGTGCGTTTGCTGTCTGTTCCGGCCTACGGCTCCATCGATCCGACCACGTTGATGACGTTCTTCCTGCCGCTGTTCTTCGGCATCATGCTCGGCGACATCGTCTACGGAACCGTGCTGCTGGCACTGGCCCTCTGGGCCCGACACCACTGGCGCCGCCGCTCCGCAGTGGTGGCGGACCTCAGCCGTATCTTCATCTACGGTTCGCTGTGGTCCATCGTCTGGGGCGTCGTCTACGGTGAGTTCCTCGGCAACCTCGGACACACCTGGCTCGGGCTCGAGCCCATCTGGATCAACCGGGAAGAGGCCATCGAACCGCTGCTGCTGTTCTCCCTCGCCCTCGGGGCGGCTCACATCACACTCGGCCTCGTGCTCGGGATCTGGTCGGCGATTCG
>JABAHS010133705.1_pt1 | contig 10692 bp, 6 predicted proteins | sample 7062111 | NCBI WGS metagenome assembly JABAHS01 (sample SAMN14534600, study PRJNA622989) | marine sediment metagenome | biome: marine biome [ENVO:00000428]; feature: marine pelagic biome [ENVO:01000023]; material: deep marine sediment [ENVO:00002113]; isolation source: pool of 4 deep marine... | reverse complement strand
TTTACCGTCACCCCATTGGCCTTGATTACCACCGATGTAAATAATCACATCATAAAGGGCAAAGGTGATATCTGATACCGTCATGTCGAATATCGCCGTCCAGTCATAGGGATCTTCGGTGCCGTTGGCATGACCATCCATCATATCCCCATCACCGTCACCAAGCAGGGTGGTACGTGTCTGGGTCCACCAGTAAGGGCTGCCGTTACGACAATCATTCAGGGTGAATGTCGCCGTAGACCCTAAAGTGCTTGTTATTGTCACCGGGTCTGCCGGCGAGCTAAGCCCCCAGGGAATCTGGTAATTCTCCCAGCCGGTTGTATACCAGACACCGACACCGGCAGACTGATCCGATTCCATAGTTACAGTTTCGCGCCATGATGTCTGATCCCAGTAATCAGCCCCTCCTTTACCGTATGCATAAAAATTTATGCTGAAAATATCCGACTCGGCCTGCAGCGCTGGGGTAAATGTCAGCATGACACCAATCACTAAAAACAACATCGTCGTCTTCTTCATTTCTGCTCTCCTTAAAATAAAGCTTCAGGGTATTTAAGCGAACCGGGCAACATACCCGATACTAAAATACCCTATCCAGTTACTTATAAACGGCGAAGTAAAAGTATCCCACCCGAGCAAGTGCAACCAAAACACCTCAAGAATCTTTCAAACCCCAAGCTCCCTCAGGTATATAGACGAAGATGGCGTGTTATCTCTCAACTCCATACCCCCAGACCATTATCGATTTTGCATCCTGGAAGGCACTGAACATAAAGTATGCCGGTTTGCCGGCAACAGTTTTTCAGCCATCCTCTGTATCAAGCCAAAACCAAATTAAGGCCAATTACTTGATTAATAGCATATTACGGACGCCAGGTGTGTCAACACAAAAAAAAGATTTTATGGGATTTATAGAAGATGTTTATAAGTCAAAGCTGTAAATACAGTTATGCGCAGCAGGATTCTGTTAATCATGGAAATTGAATATTTATCATTGAAAAGAACTCACCATCAAACCGTTTATCCATTCTCACTTCACGCTTCAAAATTCCCCTTAGCCACATTTCTACGAGCACCAGGGAAATATCAGGCCGACCGAGGGCGTGCGGACAAGAAAATGGAAATACGCCAGGTTTCCAAAGAAGATTCCGGTGTATGAGCAGTTGTTTGACTTGTCGAAGGATCCCAATGAATTGAAGGACCTGTCGCGAGATGACGATCATGAGGCGATGCTCAGGCGTCTTCGCCATCGCTGTGACGTCTACCGGCGGGAGTTCGTGTAGGAGTGAGAACTTATTATCAATAGTGTTAATCTCGTTCTCTCTGGAACCAGGCCGTTGCGAAGGATATTGAAAGCCCTCACTAATTTTGACTTTTCGTAACTACCTTATAAAACGTAGTTTACGATAAAAGTTTTTTGCAGAATTGGTCGTTAATAGGTTCTATGGTTGTAGGTTGGTTGTAGGTGCGCCGAGACAAAAAAGCTGAGATCACTTCAGTTCAGAAATATCCAGTCAAAGGTCTTGAGCAGAGTTCCTGCAATATTACGAAGCCGGTTTTTTAATAGCAAATTGTGTGCTATAATATCTTCTTAGTATGTATGCCGTGGATTAACCAACAACATGGAGATTCAATTATGAATACGAATTATCGATTCCGAATAATGCTCGCACTTGTCTTCTTTTCATTCACTATGTCGGTTGTGATGGCCCAGTCTCAGAGCCAGCAAGCCGAGCGAATTCTGGATGCCACCGGCGTAAAAGGAGGCCTTATTGTTCATATAGGCTGCGGTGACGGAAAACTAACGGCCGCTCTGCGCGCAAGTAAGAGCTATTTAGTACATGCCCTGGATGCAAACGTGAAGAACGTTGAGCAGGCTCGCAAGCATATCAGGTCACTTGGTCTGTATGGTCCCGTTTCGGCGCAGTTTTTTGAAGGAGAGTGGCTGCCTTACATAGACAACTTGGTAAATCTGCTTGTGTCCGAAGATATCGGTGATATCCCTTCGAGCGAGGTGATGCGTGTGCTGTGTCCACGTGGTGTGGCTTATATAAAGAAAAATGGAACGTGGCAGAAAACCGTAAAACCGTGGCCAAATAATATCGATGAATGGACTCACTACCTGCATGATTCCAGCAACAACGCTGTGGCTCATGATAAGGCCATTGGTCCCTTGAGACATCTCCAGTGGGAAGGGAGTCCTCGCTACTCTCGGCACCATGAGTTTACATCGAGTATAGCCGGGGTGGTTTCCGCGCAAGGCAGGTTGTTTTCCATTATGGACATGGGAAGTCGTGCTTCGATCCATATGCCATCCAAGTGGCGACTAACGGCCCGCGATGCATTCAACGGCATTGTGCTGTGGGAACGGCCTGTAAAATCCTGGTTCAATCACCTATGGCCCCTCAAGGATGGTCCCGCACAGCCTCCAAGACGTCTCGTGGCGACAGGGGATTATGTATACGTTGCCCTCGATTTAGACGCTCCGGTCAGTCGGTTGGATGCAGCTACGGGAGAGACTCTGCACACCTACAATGGTACACAGTTCACCGAAGAGATATTGTACTCAGACGGTACTCTGTTTCTGCTGAAGAACGACAAGTCCATGAATCCGAAAGACTATCATCCCAAACTTATGGTATGTTGGGACGAGAAGAATCGGACGATGAAAAGTTCGGAAGGCTTTCTACTAAAGCCTGAGAAGCATGACATCATTGCCGTCAACGCTAAGACGGGAAAAGTGCTCTGGAAAGCAGAGCATCCGGTTGAGCCCTTAACCCTGGCGGTTGATGATCAGAGTGCATATTTCCACGACTGGACCAGGGTCCGGTGCCTTGATCGGAAGACGGGCAAACAAAAGTGGCAGTCGGAAACCGTGGCTCCGAGGGAAAGTATGGGTTACGTCTACGGGCCCACTTTAGTTGCGTATGATGACGTAATTCTATTCGCCGACGGCAGATTGAAGCGTAAGATCAGCGCCTTGTCCAAAACAGACGGCAAGTTGCTGTGGGAGGCCCCCCACTATCCCGCCGGTCACGCGGGCTCACCGGAAGACCTGATGGTAGTGGACGGCCTTGTTTGGTGTGGAAAGATTGCCGGAGGGAACCAATCGGGAGTATTTACAGGCAGGGATCCCAGAACCGGTGAAGTCAAGCGAGAATTCACACCTAACGTCAAGACTTACTGGTTCCATCATCGCTGTCATCGTGCCAAGGCTACGGATCAGTACATCCTCACTTCACGCACAGGTATAGAATTCGTGGACATTCGTGCGAACACATGGGAAACCCATCACTGGGTCCGTGGTGCCTGCACCTACGGGATTCTACCCTGCAACGGATTAATTTATGCCCCACCGCACCCATGTGCCTGCTACCTTGAGTCTAAGCTCAGCGGCTTTTGTGCGCTGGCACCGGCCTCACAGCGGAAACTAAACGGAATTGCTCCTCCCGAAGATCGTCTGCTCAAAGGACCAGCATATGGTGTCAAACTCAGGCCTGAGGTCAAGCAAGTAAACCAGTGGCCCACTTACCGTCACGACTCGGCTCGAAGCGGGGCGACGAAGGCGACGGTGAATCTCCCGCTGTCCAGGAGATGGCGTATAAATGTGGCCGGAAAATTGACCAGCCCGGTGGTCTCTGATGGCCGGATTTATGTTGGTTCACAAGACACACACACCCTGTATGCTCTGAACGCTGAGGATGGTGGACAGGTGTGGAAGCTTACAGTCAACGGGAGGATAGATTCGCCCCCTACCGTGTATCGTGGACTTGTGATCTTTGGCTGCGCAGACGGCAAAGTTTATTGCCTGAGAGCATCAGACGGAGCGCCGGTATGGTCGTTCAGGGCAGCACCACTGGATATGAGATTGCTATCGTATGGTCAACTGGAGTCGGTCTGGCCGGTCCACGGCAGCGTTCTGGTGGAAAATGAGGTGGTTTATTGTGTTGCGGGCCGATCCACTTATCTTGATGGAGGGCTGCATTTCTATCGCCTGGACGCAGCGACGGGGCGGATGCTTTCCGAGAGTGTTCTCAACGATCAACGGAATCCTCAAAGGAACGTAAAAGTACTAAACATGCCCACGGCTCTGACGGATATCCTCTCCAGCGATGGGAAAATGGTCTACATGCGTTCCCAGGCGTTTGATATGGAGGGCAAGCATGTTCAAACTATAGATCCAACCTCAGAACCCTTTGAACGGGCGACCCAACAGTTGGGAGAGGGAGTTCATTTGTTCAGTCCCACGGGCTTTCTGGAAGATGATGCCTGGCACAGGTCCTACTGGGTATATGGCAGGGCCTTCTCATCCGGCTGCAACTGGTGGTTCAGGGCCGGGCGATATGCTCCTGCGGGCCGAATGTTGGTCTTCGACTCTGACCATGTATATGGTTTCGGTCGTGAACCGGGCCTTTTCGTGTGGTCACACGTGCTGGAGAACCACCTGTTCTGCTCGGCTATACAAGCCGATACTGAGGCCATTTCCCGTGTAAAAGAGTGGAGTGGGAAATCGGGACGTCCAGCCGTGTTCGACCGTCAATTTACGCGACATGCCGCATTAGAAGATCGTCTGGCGCCGAAGCTGCACTGGTCCGTCACGCAACCACCTCTCCACGTACGGGCCATGATCCTCGCCGGCCAGACGCTGTTTATTGCCGGGCCGCGGGACGTGTTGAACGAGGATGAGACGTTTAAGAGCCCCTTCAATGAGAAGGTCATGGCTAAAGTCCTTGAGCAAGATGCAGCCTACAATGGCAAACAGGGCGCCTTACTGATGGGCATCTCCAAGTCGGAAGGCAAGACGGTCTTTCAAGCGGATCTGCCTGCTCTGCCTGTCTGGGATGGTATGGCTGCAACGGGCGGTAGATTGTACATTACAACTGTTGACGGGTACCTGCAGTGTATGGGCTCGAAGAATTAACGTGTCAAAAGGAGGTAGTTATGCATTCTATCGGGCAGTTAGGCACTAGGTCAGCAGAGAGAAGTTGGAGAAATGTTCGGGAATGGAGCACCTTTGAACGCTGATTTTTCTAAGGAGATTCAATAAGATGTCAGCGGTTTTAGTGCGTTAATGCTGGAAGAACATCTACATGGCAAATCCCGGATTACAGAGACATACCGGGCCCGGCCCACTAAACTGCATCAGCCAAGACCCAAGTGAGCAGAAGGAGCATGACATAAAGACTCGGATACTGTGGCCGTTTAAGGGCCGCATCCTGCTTTCTGCAGTATTACTGTTTCTTTGCAGTGTACGAGACCGGTCTGTATACTCGCAGCCAGCCGACAAGCAGATCCCCTGGCAGCCCCTCGGCCTGTCCGGCGGTGGTGGCATGTTTGCACCTGCGATCTCCTCTGCCGATCCCAATCTGATGATGATAAATTGCGATATGAGCGCAGCCTATATCTCCTACGACGGCGGACGAAACTGGCGAATGATCAACCATGCCCAGCTCCGATCCGATACAAGATGCAAACCAGGATTCCATCCCCGTGATCCTGATGTCATCTACACCTCATCGGGCGGACGCTTGCGAATCAGCCGTGACCGGGGCAAAACCTTCTCGCCCATCGGCGCTCTCAGGGAATCCCTCTACGGTGAAATAGCAATATGCCCGTCGGATCCGGATCTGATGCTCGTCGGAACACGCAACGGCAAATGTCGGATCTCACGCGATGCGGGCCAAACGTGGACTCCATGCGCCGGGCCCAATGGGCAGATCATAGGCTTTCACTTTGATCGCACACGCCCGGGACGTGTCATGTTCGCCGCCACAGGGGAAGGCATCTGGCGATCCGATGACGGCGGAGACACATGGCTTGAGAAGACCAACGGCCTACCGTGGAAGGAGATTCAGGGATTCGCCGGTGCTTCCAATTATAGTAAGAGCATCGTCATGCTCTACTGCACTATCCGCAGCAAGAACGAAGGAGGTACCTTCACCGGCGGCGTCTACAACTCCAGCGACCGCGGTCAGACCTGGCAGTCGGCTATGGGCGCCGGCCTAAACACCGACACGAAGAAAGCCGACCAATGGGCCTACGATTCGATCGCTCAGTACGCGCAGCTCCTTGCCACTGATACGAATCCTCTGACTGTCTATGTTCTCAACACGAGCACTGGGTTTCATCCTCCCCATCATGAGACCGTCTATCGCAGTGACGATGGAGGGCGAACATGTCGTGATACGTTTTTCATCGATCCGCGTTTCAAGGAATACAATGTTGCCCCCAACTACTTCACCGCCTCGACAGGCCAATCCTACAAGGGAGGCGGCACACCTTTCGGAGTCGCTGTATCCAACGCTGATCCCGACAGGCTTATCCTTGTTTGGAGCCAATGCTATATCACGCACAACGGGGGTGATACATGGTTCAACGGACATACCTACCCCGCAGCAGGGCACAAGCCGCGACCGGGCTCGCCGTGGGTATGCAATGGTTTGGTCGTCACAACAACGTGGAATTACTACATCGACCCCTTTGAGAACAACCGTCACTACATTGCCTACACCGACATCGGATTCGCGCGGTCAAAAGATACCGGCAACACATGGATATGGTGGGACAAGCGTTCCTGAGCTCCATGGCGAAACACCTGCTATGAGATCGCATTTGACCCGGACATCCCCGGCAAAATATGGGGCGCCTTCTCCAATGTGCACGACATTCCCAACGACAACATCATTTCCGAACACCACGGCCACAACGGACCCGGCGGTGTCTGCATCTCCAGTGATTTTGGCGCTTCCTGGAAGCATGAAGCTCAGGGTATTCCAGCCAGGCCGGTTACCTCGATCGTACTCGATCATACGAGCCCAAAGAATGCACGCACCCTGTACGCAGGAGTCTTCATGGAGGGCGTCTACAAATCCACCGACGATGGTAAAACCTGGACTCTCAAAAGTAACGGCCTGGGCCACCCGAAAAACATGCGAGTCTACCGCGTAATCCTGCACAGGGACGGGACCCTCTTTTCGATAATCTGCGCCAAGCGGCCGGCATATGGGAAGCCGTTAATGAGCGAGGGTGTCGGCTTGTATCGTTCCAGAAACGGTGCGCGGAACTGGGAGAAGGTCAATACCTCTCAACTGTTTCTCTACCCAAAGGATTTCACCGTTCATCCTGAAAACAGTGATATTATACTCGTGGGTGCCTGCGATGCGAACTGGCAAGACAAGTCAGGTGGCCTGTACCGCACTGACGACGCTGGCAAGACCTGGAAACGGATAGGCCGCCAGGGACATCAGACGTTCGGAGGCTATTTCCATCCCAAACACTCCGGATGGATCTACATGACCCTCACCGAGGGAGCCCCGGGCCCCGGCCTGTGGCTCACACGAGACAACAGCGAAACATGGGAGCCGTTTCAGAACCTGCCGTTCTCAAACATCCAGCGCGTCGTCTTCCATCCGTCCGATGACGCCCTTATGTACGTCACAACGTTCGGCGGCAGCATCTGGCGAGGCCCTATCGTGCCCCGCAGCAGACCGAATCCCGAATAAAGAGATATCGCGGGGTGTAGTCAATCATTTTGGCCAATTTTACTCGATTGGGTAGACAATTAGTCACCGTTCAACAGTCATGACATCCGCCCAGTCCATCTGCCGGTCCCGAAGGGATATCTCCAAAAAACAGTTCCAGGTGCCTTTTCTCATCCTGCTCATTTTTGTTGTTCGTCTTTTCTTCGTAAGTGAATCGACCAGGCCGAGGCGCCATTGGCGCTGGAATTGCGCGTGTCGAAACGGATACCTCGCAGCCACTCGAACTCGAACAGCTTCGAGAAGTCATTGCGGATGGTCTCCTCTTTTACTCGTGGCGGTCCGCCGCGTCTGTCATCGACGTCGCTGCCAGCCAAGATCAATGCTCGAGTCTCCCTGTGTAACAAACGGCGTAAAGTCTCCACGTATCCTGCCGAATTATACTGGCAAATATGGTGATAACACCCACGGTCAAAGACAAGATCGAAGGCTTCAAGCTTCGGCAGTGCCAACACATCTGCCAATAACCAATTGACTTTTACGCCCGCCTTGCGCGCCTTGTTCGCTGCGATAGTCAGCGCCGATGGGGCGACATCAACCGCGGTGACCTCGAATCCCTTGCCAGCCAAGTAGATCGCGTTCGTTCCCGATCCGCAACCGAACACGATCGCCCGGCCCGGCCGGAACGTCCCGTCTTCCACGGCCTTAACCAGATGGCTGCAAGGCTGTCCAACATCCCAGCCTGGAAGCCGGTCTCGGCGATATGGGGCGTCCCAGCGTTCCAGAAGGCGGGCACCCTCCGGGCCGTGAGGCAATATACCGGATGGTAGAAGACGGCTTGGTAAAAGCATCCTTCCATTTGTCGTGCCCACTTCGATCTTACCGGCCGATGAACTTCCATATGGCAGCTTCAACCGGAACACCTGCTCGTACGCAGTGACCGTTAATTCCATCTGCTTGTCACCCTTTATCACAGTCGAACGTGCGCGGGCCCCGTGCCCGGCGGTCCCCCCGAGATCGAACACATGGAGGAACCTGACCTCATTCGATGCCCGCTTTGGTGCTACTTCAACGCGAAATTCCATCGGTCGGTTGTCTCCACCAGAGCGGGAATTCGTTTTCATACTCGCGTTTGCCGGCAGCAGACTCTCACCTAAGATTTCCGTGTCGGCTTTGACCAAACGAATCCGCCCACCCTCGATCTTCGGCTCCTCTGCACTTCGCAGCAGCCATCGGAACGGCCTTTTTTCATCCGGGGCACGTACCAGATCCTCCACAACAACGATCGAGGGCTTTAGCAGAAAGAACCGCCGAATACGCCACATACTTCTCTGAGAGCCGCCGACGCCTTTCGAATCGCGTCCGCCAGACATATCTGCCAGTGCATAGACAAAAAGACGGTTCTCTTCGAAGGCCAATATCTGTCCCCCACCTGACCACCTGCCACTGAAAGCGTGTCGCCGAACCAGTTGGAGCGATTCTTCGAGCGGTTCCGCTGCCCCGCAGCGCTTTTTGAGTGCCACTAGGTCGGCAGCAGTCAGCGATGCAACGGGGCCTCTGCGCCGAGTGCTCGTCCCACTCGCTGCTGTCACGGCTACAGCCAACACCAGAGCCAACGTTACGACAGCGGCCAACCAGAGCCTCGCTGCCCCGTGAAAATGTAAGAACAAATTTCGAGGAACTGAGCCCCACGGTTCTTTCCGATATTCGCTGAACATCCGATGATCCTCCCTTGTCGGTCTTTTGTAAGAGTGGTATGCAGAACCACGCATCGCCACAGTCAAATCACTCTGATTATACTCGCACAGCCGACGTTTTGCAAAGCTGGAGGTGAAAAGATAAGCATTTATTCTGAAGTAGGTTATGGAAAGGTAAAAATATTTTTTCAATCGGCCATCGAATCTCTATATAGTCAGGCCTGTCAAGCACATAACTTAAGGTTTAGTTCTTCTATTACTCATCTGTTTTGACATCTATGGAGTCAAAACGGAGTCACGAATTTCCTGACCTTTTGCAATTCTTGAGAAAGTTACTATGTCGTTGAAATTTCAGTAATTGTGTTCGAAAGAAGGTTTTGATATTATCATAGTATTGATAAGGTTTAGGGGCATAACCAAGCCTTCAATGTGGAAAATACTGGTCTGTTATGAAACGACGTAGAAGAATCCGAAAAGCTTTAAAGTTTATCCTTCCGGTGCTGGCGGCTATTGTTATAGTCCTAGTAGCTGTGTTTGCGTTTACTGCTGATATCCAGTTCAATGATTTGAGATCTCTGGTTACAGTAAGGAAGGCAGACGACTATCCCCTCTATGTGATGAGATTTTATGGGGATTATGGCTTCACGGACCTCCAGACCGGTCGGGGCCTTAAAGGCTTACGGAAATGGGCCTACGAACAACTCAAACCGCAAAGTGCAGGTCCTATGTGCACTTGTTTTTCAGTTATTAGCGAACAAACAGATCGAATCTTTGGACGCAACTTTGACTGGCGGAACACTGAAGCCGCATTGCTTTTGTTCACAGATCCACCTGACAAATATGCTTCGGTTTCTATGGTTGATGTTACCTATTTTAGATTCGACCCCGTTAAAACCGGTTTGCTTGATTATCTTGTTTTACTCGGCTCACCTTATCTGCCTACCGAAGGCATGAATGAGTGCGGCGTTGCCGTGGCGGCATTGCAAGTGCCACAGGCCGACGGTGGTAACGATCCCAATAAGGAAACCGTTGGTATTTCATGTCTTATGCGGCAGATCCTGGACAATGCAGGCAGTGTCGATGAAGCAATCGCACTGATAGAGCAATATAACGTTGTCTTCACTTATGGTCCGCCGTCTCATCTTTTAATCAGCGATTCATCCGGTAATTCAGCCGTCATTGAATTTTTAGACGGTTCGCCAACTGTCCTGAAGAGTACCGAATCCTTCCAGCCGTGCACCAACTTTATTATATCCGGCCGGAGCATTGAGCAGGCTCTGAATTCCTGTTGGAGATACAAAACGGCTTACACAACGCTGCAGGAATTACAGGGCCGTGTGAGCAGCGAACAGGCAATGGAGATTCTGAAGAATGCCTCTTGGGGCAATACTGTTTGGTCTGCGGTATATGGTCAGTCCACCGGAAAGATCCAACTTGCCATGGATAAAGATTACGAACGTATCTATGAATTTTCCCTCAGGATGAAGGACAGGAAAGGAACCAGAACGAGGATTGAT
>JABAHS010075688.1_pt3 | contig 10693 bp, 11 predicted proteins | sample 7062111 | NCBI WGS metagenome assembly JABAHS01 (sample SAMN14534600, study PRJNA622989) | marine sediment metagenome | biome: marine biome [ENVO:00000428]; feature: marine pelagic biome [ENVO:01000023]; material: deep marine sediment [ENVO:00002113]; isolation source: pool of 4 deep marine... | reverse complement strand
CCGGCGCCGACCATGTCATCGTCCACGTCGAGCACGAAGCCCGTCACGACGTCGAGTGGACGCTGAACCTGATCAAGAGTCACAGCAAACGGGCAGGATTGGCGCTGAACCCCGCCACGCCGGCGTCGCGGGTCAAACCATTCCTCGATCTGGTCGATGAACTGCTCGTCATGACCGTCAACCCCGGGTTCGGTGGGCAGGCGTTCATGGCGGACATGCTCCCGAAAATCTCCGACCTGCGCGCCGCGGCTCCCGACGTCGATATCGTGGTCGATGGCGGGATCGACACCGAGACCGGTCCGCGTTGTTTTGAAGCCGGGGCCAACGTGCTCGTGGCCGGCACCTCGTTGTTCCGTCACCAACACCACGATATCGCCGGCGCCATGAAGGTGCTCAGGGAAAACTGTCAGTGACCAGTATCCAGTTCGGGACCGATGGCTGGCGGGGTGTCATCGCCGACGATTTTACGTTCGAGAACGTCCGCCGCGTGGCCCAGGCCACCGCGCGATACTGGAAACAGCAACGCCACCGCCGGCCGGCCACCATCATCGGCTACGATAACCGGTTCATGTCCGAGACCTATGCCCGCCTGGTCGGCGAGGTGTTTGCCGCCAATGGGATCAAGGTGAGCTACCCGCCCGAACCGGTGCCCACGCCGGCGATCAGTTACGCCGTGCGCCGCCGCCGGCTCGTCGGTGCGGTCATGATCACCGCCAGCCATAATCCGCCCCAGTTCAACGGCTACAAGGTCAAGGCCCATTACGGCGGCCCGGCCGATCCGGAACTGTGCCGCGCCATTGAGCAGCTGGTCGACCAATCCCGCGTCCGGAGCGTTCCGTTCGATGACGCGGTGGCCGATCGCCGGATCGTTATCGAGGATCCCCGACCCGCCCACGTCGCTGCGATCAAGAAACTCGTCAGTCTCCCCCGCATCCGCAAGGCCCGGTTGCGGGTCGTGATCGATTCAATGCACGGCTGTGGCGGACGGTTTCTCGAACAGATGATTGGCGGCCAGACGATCCGCGCCGACCGCAACCCGCTCTTTGGCGGGGTCAACCCCGAACCGATCGGCAAAAACCTCGGCCCGCTCTGCGCCGCGGTCAAGAAAGCCGGTGCCCAGATCGGCCTGGCAACCGATGGTGATGCTGACCGGCTGGGCATCGTCGATGATCGCGGCCGGTACGTGTCCATCCAGCTCGTGTTCGCGATGTTGTTGCTGCATCTGATCCGCAATCGCAACCAGGCCGCCGGGCGGGTGGTCCGATCCAGTAATTGCACGGTGTTGATCGACCGGATCTGCCAGGTCCACGGGTTGGAATGCAAGGAAGTGCCGGTCGGGTTCAAGTATATCTGCTCCGAGATGCTCCAGCAGGATGTCCTCATCGGCGGCGAAGAAAGCGGCGGGATCGGGTTCCGCGGACACATACCGGAGCGGGACGGGATCCTGGCCTGCTTGATGTTGCTCGAGATGCTCGCGGGGACCGGCAAGAACGTCTCGCAGTTGGTGGACGAGATCCAGGCCGAGTTCGGTCGCAGCGCCTATGACCGGATCGACATGCATTATCCGCTCGCCAAGCGCCAGCTACTCATCCGCGCCCTGCGTCGCGAACCGCCTGCCGACCTGGCCGGGTCGCCCGTCATCGAGGTGAAAACGTTCGACGGCGTCAAGTATCTCGCCGCGGACGGGGCCTGGTTGATGTTTCGCACCTCTGGCACCGAGCCGATCATTCGCATCTACAGCGAAGCGCGGACCGCCGGTCGGGTCAAAAAGCTGCTTGCCTGGGGGCGGCAACGTGCCGTGCAAATTGGAACCTAACCGGCCCGGCGTCGTGCGCGGCCGTCCGGAGCGAAAGGACCGGGAGATACGGCTCACCGCCGCTGATCTGCCACCAGTTCCCACTCGTTGCCCGCGTGGCCGCGTCCGTGAAGCGGTACTCTCGGAGCGTCGCCCGCAGATAACGCGGGGGACCGTCCGGGAACGGATTGGTCTCCAGTAACCGCAGGACCGCGGGCTCGCCTTCAAGCAGGCGGGCACAGAATCGCATGAACCAGGGATGTGGCCGGCCCGGCGGGCGGAGGGCCTCGAACCACATCTGCCAATCGATGCGCGGTTGATGCGGAGCCGCCCACCGCGGCCGTCGCGCCGGGTCGCCCGGCTGGTATCGGAACCGGTAGGGATGCCAGGTGACTCCGTCCTGGCTGCCTTCCAGCAGGATCTCTTTGCGTTCCGGGGTCATCACAGCGAACAAGCCGTAGCGGTTGATCGAACGCAACGGTTGTACGGTTTGGATCGTGGCCGCCTCCGCCCGGCTCACGAAACCGGGCCACGAAATCGGCAGGCCGCACAGCTGTGTTTGATGCGGGACGGTTGCCAGCAACACCACCGCGGCGTAGGCCCAGGCCATTACCTGCCCTGCGCGGCGGGACACGCCGCGGGCGGGTGGTGCGCTGGCTGGGGTTTCTGCCGGCAGCCAGCGCGCCAGGCGCAGTCGCCGGAGCCAACCGCTCAGCACGGCGTCGTCAAGCAACAACACGCACAGCAACGCCGTCAGCAGGTTAAAGAAACAATAATTGCCGGTCAGCGCGATCAACAACATCAAGAAACAAAAACCTGTCGCCGCCACGCACCGCGGACCTCGCGGCAGGAAGACCAAAAACGGTAACCCGAGTTCGATCACGAACATCGCGCCGCAGCAAAACGTCAACACCGCGGCCGGCAACTGGTGAGCATACCACCCCAACACCGTCGGCAGTGGTTGGGTCTCGAAATGTACCTGTAACGCCGCCAGGCGCGACCAGAGCTCGTCGCCGCTGGCCAGCTTGGTCGCGCCCGAACTGAACATCAGGCGGAACAGCAGCCAGCGTCCCATGAAAAGCAGCAACGGCGACGGCGCCGGGTCCTGGGCGGGTGTCCGGCGCCGGCGCCAGGGCGCGAACAGGGTGGCGAGCAAACCGATCTCGACCAGCAGGGTGTCCCACTGGTACCCGAGAAACACCCCGGCCACGGTTGAGAGCGAGAGATAGATCGTCCACAAACCGAGCAGGGCCGGCCCGAAAGCGATGCCGGCCACGACCAGCCCGGCCAGGACTATCCCGGCGGCGCACAGGGTGTGAAGCAACGTGTCGGTGCTGTCCAGCCAGCAAACGGTCGGGCTGAGCCAGTATGCCATCCAGCCGTTTTCCGGGACTGACTGGGTGCGTAGCAGTTCCATCGTCTCCGCAGCGGGAAGAATACCGCGGCTGCCGATCAACCCCGGTAGTTGTGTCCAGAACGACAGGATTGCCATCAGGTAGATCAGCCCCAGCCCGCGCAGGAACACCGCGCGGGTCAACTGGTAGCGTGGCGCCTCGGCATGGGTACCCCACAACAGGCGGCTGACGAAGGAGAATCGCGGGCGATGGCGGGCTACGAACCGGTACGCGGTTTCGCAGACCGCGGCCAGGCCCGGAACGCGACGGTACAGGAACCAGCCGAACGAGCGACGTCTACCATGATGCAGCGCGTGGAACACCGCGGCGGCGCCGGTACGGACGGTGCCGTCGGGTTCGACCAGGTGCACGGCTTGTTCCAGGGCGGCGCGGGAGAGTTCGGGAAACGCGTCGGTGATGGTGGGGTCCTGGAATGGTTGGAAGTCGACCGNNCCCTGCCAGCGTGTGATCCACTGGCGACAAAACCTGCAATCGCCGTCGTAGATCATCAGGGCACGGCCTGGTGGCTGGGCAACTCTCACCCCCCAGTTGTACCCTGCCATCCCTGTTCCCGTGAAGACTTCATCTTTCGCATCTCGCATTACCTCTTGCGATCGCAAGACAAAATGCGAGACCGGTACCGGGTCCGGTGGTGGGATAGAGGCGCAGGTGGAGTGCGGCCGGACGGAGGCCGGCGCTAGTCGCCGGCGATGGACTCGACCTGATAGCCAGCCGCTTCAATCGCTTGGCGGATCCTCGCCCGGTCGAGGTCTTTGCCGGCGATCCGGACACGGCCGCTGACCAGATCCACGTCCACCGAAACGGCATCCGCGTTGTCGACGAGCGCCTGACGAATGCTGGTGGCGCAGTGGCTACAAGTCATCCCTCCAACTGTCACCTCGAGGCGGTCCGAGATGTCGCCCTCGACTGCCGCGGTCCGGGTGGAGCGTGGGTGGGGCCAGAGCGCCACGACCAGCAAGGCCAGCAACGCCACGCCACTAGCATGACCGAACAAGCCAGGATGGTGATGATGGATTGTGACGGCGGCTTCGATGCCAAGATCGATTGCGAACCAATCAAGCAGCCAGCCAAACCCGAGCGCGCTGACCGCTACCACGCCCAGGTAAACCAACGCGATCCGCTGGCCGAGAATGCGCCAGATGGTGGTGATCGCCGCCGCGTTGGTGGCCGGTCCGGCAATCAGGAATACCAACGCCGCACCGGGCGAAATCCCCTTGGCGATCAGGGCGGCAGCCACCGGCACCGAGGCGGTGGCACAGACATACAGCGGAATGCTCAGCGCCATCATCGCCAGTTTGGATAGCCACCCGCTGCCGAGAGCACCACTGAAGGTTTCGGGCGGGACAACCACCGCGATCAGGCCAGCCACGATCAGCCCAACAACCAGGGCGCGGCCGATATCGCGGGGTAAAGTCACGAAACCGTAGATCCAGGCACGGCGGAGCCACGAACCCTCCACTCGTTCCTCATGGGAATGAGCATCAAGGGCCGGGGCGGGACGAGGCGCCGAACCGGCCGATGCTTCGGTCGGTTCCAAGCGATTGACAAGGAACCCGCCGACCAGGCCGGTCAACAGCGCGATCACCGGCCGAAAAATGGCGAGCAACGGCCCGAGCAAACTCCAGGTGACCAGGATGCTGTCTACCCCCGTCTGAGGGGTGGACAACAAAAACGAGGTGGTCGCGCCGCGACTGGCGCCGTGGCGGCGAAGAGACGCGGCGACCGGCAGCACGCCGCAGGAACAAAGCGGCAACGGCATGCCGAACAACGCGGCCTTGGCAACCGCCCCGCCGTGGCGCGCGCCGAGATGGCGGTCGACGGTTTCCGGCGAGATCCATACCGATAACAGGCCGGCCGCGGCGAATCCGAGCAGGAGGTACGGTGCCATGGTGGTGAGCACCTCCCAGAACTCGGTGGCAAAGGCAGCGATGAGTTGGGTCATGGAACCTTCAGTAACTCTGGGAAGATAACCGGTCGCGACCGGGGCTGCAACTGCAAGCTCTCACCGGCGGCGATGAACGAGCTATCTATACGATCTGGATCCGGCGGCGACAGGCGCCGCATTTGACCTGGGGCGCCCGGAACGCCGGACTGAGTTGCACGGTCCGGCCGCAGCGACAGCGAAACGATTCCCAACCGGCCCCGGTGCGGGTGTAGCTGAGCGGGGGCTCCGAACCGGCCGGCAACACCGGCGGTGGCTGGCGGGTGGCCTGGGCATTGGCCTGGGCGAACGCCGCATCGACAACTTCCTGGACCGCGGGCAGCGGCAGCACCGAGCCGCAACGGACGCAATGGATATCGTTGCGTTCGTAGCGTTCCGGTACGGACATCTCGAGCCCACAATCGCACCGCAGTTGGATGTACCCGTACGAACGGTAAACGATCTCGCGGGCATCCTTGCGGGTAGCGACAGGCCGCTTTTCCGATGCCGCTCGGATAGTGCTGGCTTGTGCCTCGCCGAGGCTGCGCGAACCGATCACGCCCTTGCCGGTCGATTCACGGAAAGACTGCTCGTAATCCGCCAACGACGCACCGGCCATGCGTCGCAGGACGCGGATCCGTTGTTCGGTTGGTGGATGGGTGGAGAACAGGCCGGCGCGGCCGGCGCCGCGGCCGGCGAGCGGGTTGACGATGAACATGGGAGCGGTGACCCGGCTGGCAAACGATCCGCTGCCGCGGGAGGCGACGATTTTCTCGAGCGCCGCGGCGAGTCCTTCGGGATAGCGGGTGAACTGGGCCGCGGAGGCATCGGCCAGGTATTCGCGTTTCCGGGAACAGGCGAAGTACAGCAACTGCGCCATCACTGGACCGAGGATGACAAACAGCAAAGCGACGATCATGAGAATGGCCTGGGCCTGCCCGCCTCCGCCTCCGCCGCGGGAATCTGATCGGCGTGGGCCGCGGCCGCCACCAAACCACATCATGCGCCGGAACAGATCGGACAGCACAATGATCGACCCGAGCAACACGGCGGCGAGGGTCATGAACTGGACGTCGCGGTTGCGAAGATGACCGATTTCGTGGGCCACAACGCCCTGGAGTTCGTCCCGGTTCAGGCGGTGCATCAGGCCGGTGGTGACGGCGATCCCGCTGGTTTCGGGCTTGCGCCCGAACGCGAACGCATTGGGGGACGATTCATCGATGAGATAGATCCGCGGGGTGAACGGCAGGCCGGAAGCGATTTTCATCTCGTCCACGATATTAAACAGGCGGGGACTGTCTTCCCGCTGGATTGGTCGGGCGCCGGCGCTGCGCAGGAGGATCGACTCGGCGGCGGTGTAGTAGACGCCCATCAACACCCCCCAGATCACGAGGGCCAGGCCGAGACCGATGATCCCGCCGCCGGCGCCGATCAACAGCTCCCCGCCGGCATACCCGATCAGCAACAGCACGCCGACCATACCGCTGATCAGCAGTGCGGAACGTCGTCGGTTGGCTTGAATTTGTTCCCACATAGGCAGTTGACGCCTACCGACCCATCCGGCGGCCGGGCGTTACCGGGGATTGGTGGTTCATCGCCGGCGGCGCTAGAACTTGACGTCCGGCGCGTTGCGTTCGGCCTCGGCCTCGGTCTCGAAAAACTCGGCTTTCTTGAAGTTGAAGGTGCCGGCGATGAGGTTCACGGGGAACGATTCGATGCGGGTGTTAAATCCCATGGTGGTGTCGTTGTAGAACTGGCGGGCGAACGCGATCTTGTTCTCGGTGGAGGTGAGCTCTTCCTGGAGCGGGAGGAAGTTCTGGTTGGCCTTCAGATCCGGGTAGGCTTCCGAGACGGCAAACAGGGATTTGAGAGCGCCGGTGAGGAAGTTCTCTGCCTGGGCCTGCTCGGCGACGCCCTTGGCGTTGATGGCCATGTTGCGGGCCTGGATAACTTTTTCCAGCGTCTCGCGTTCGTGGGTGGCGTAGCCTTTGACGGTCTCGACGAGATTCGGGATCAGGTCGTAGCGGCGCTTGAGCTGGACATCGATCTGGGCCCAGGCGTTCTTGAGCTGGTTGCGCAGGCGAACGAGCCCGTTGTAGACGCCGATCAACCAGGCGATCAGGGCGACCACGACAATGCCAAGCACCACGGCGAGGCCGATCAGGGACGTGACGACGAATGAACTGTTCGTGCTCATGGGTTGGGGGTATCTCCTTTGTTGTTCATCGATGGTTTGCGGAAGAATTGGTTAAGATGGTCAATCGCGCGGGCGGCACCGGTCTCGGCTGGGAACGTGGCGAGCAGGTGACGAAGCTCGCCCTCGTCAAACCAGATCCCGTGATGTTCCGGGCATCGTTCCAGGGCGAGGGTTTCCCGGCGGATCTGGTCCAGTTTCCCGTCGCAGCGCGGGCAGAGATAATTGGTGGGATGGACGTCCGTGGTTGCCAGGCCAAGGTCCGCGACAAACCGCTCATCCGCGTGGCCGTCGCTGACCTGGAGCAGCTCCTCCAATTCGCCCTCGTCCAGCCAAAGTCCGTGACATTGATCGCAGACATCGATCTCAACATCGTGGAGGCGCAGCACGATCAAGGCGCGATCACATTTCGGGCAGACAGGTACCATGACCGGGTTTCTAATATCGTAAATCGGCAAAAATTGCGATAAGGGATTGCGGATGGATGCTGACCGGTCAGATGTATCGACCATCGATTGGGAACGCTGGGAACCAACCGAGCGGGCGAACCTGTGTTTCGTGTTGCGCGACGGGCAGGTGTTGTTGATCCACAAGAAACGCGGGTTGGGGAGTGGTAAGGTGAATGGACCCGGGGGACGGAATGAACCCGGCGAGACACCGCAAGAGGGTGCGGTGCGCGAATGCCGCGAGGAAATCGGGGTGACACCGACGGGTTTGGAGGCAGTCGGTGAACTTTTTTTCCAGTTTCGGGACGGCTACAAACTTCACGTAACGGTCTTTGCGGCGCGGGACTGTGTTGGGGAACCGGTAGAAACCGAGGAAGCAGATCCATTCTGGGTCAACCAGGCAGAAATTCCGTATGAAAACATGTGGCAAGATGACCCACACTGGTTGCCGTTGTTGTTGGCGCGCAAGCAGTTCCGTGGATTTTTCTGTTTTGATGGGGAAACCTTGCTGAGTCATCGGGTTGATCGGCTCTGAAATATGTATTATGTTTGTGCTGAACAACTTGCAAAAAATGTAATCTTTAAGCCACTCAGCCTTGTAATTCGATCAGGGGCGTAGTATAAGAGTTGTTCACTTGGGATACAGGTAATCCATGAAAGCACGCGCGAAGAAAACGAAGAAATCAAAGCGTCGGGTCTCGCCGTTACGGGCCGGTTCGAGCAAATTGCGCGCTCGCAGCAAGAAGAAAGCAAAAGAACCGTCCTTGCTGGAGGAAATCCAGCGGGTTACCGACGAACTTCAGCAACTACGCAGTCGATTGGCCAACGCTGGCGAGGACCTGCCGGCGATTGGCACGCACCGGATCAGTGCGCTTGAGTCCGAACTCGAGGAGTTGTGGGAACGTCGTCGACGTGAACAAGCAGCTCCGCTTCGCGCGACGGCACTGACGGATGAAGAAGAAAAGGTCCTGGCGTTTCCCGGCGGCTCGCGGTCGCGGGGTGTCTAGCGTCGCAGGGTTTTGTTCCGCTGGTGGGGGCGAGACCGATGGGTCTCGCCTCTACCAGAATCCTGCCTGGTCTTACCGTTTGATTCCTTGATGCCTGCCATGCCCGTGTCGACAACCAACCTGTCGCGTTTGCTGGAGATCATGCAACGGTTGCGTGGTCCGGACGGGTGTCCCTGGGACCGCGAACAGGATCATCGTTCCATCCGCCACAACCTGATCGAGGAAGCCTACGAGGTGCTCGAGGCGTTGGACGCGTTGCCCGGGGAGAGTGATGCGGACACGGACGAAGCCGTAGGGGCGCGGGCAGCGTTCTGTGACGAGCTCGGTGACCTGTTGTTACAGGTTGTATTCCACGCGCAGATGTCGGCCGAGGCCGGTCAGTTCGATTTCGATGACGTGGCCCGATCGATTGCGGACAAGCTAATCCGGCGTCACCCGCACGTGTTTGGGAACGTCCAAGCGGCCAACAGCGCCGAAGTCCTGCACCAGTGGGAACAGATCAAGCGCGCGGAGACAAACGGTGACGATGCGGACTCGGGGGTGGCTTCGATTTACGGGTCGATCCCGGCCAGTTTGCCGGCGCTAGTGAAGGCCGACAAGGTCCAGCGCAAGGCGGCGCGGGTGGGGTTTGACTGGCCGGACGAAGCGGGCGTGCTGGCGAAGATCGAGGAAGAGGTGGCGGAACTGAAACGGGCCCTGGCGGCGGGCGACGACCGGGCGGTGGCCGACGAGCTCGGCGACCTGTTGTTCGCGGTGGTGAACCTGGCACGTTACCGCGCGCTGCACGCCGAGGAGTTATTGAATCGGTCGACGACCAAGTTTATCGACCGGTTTCGTGAACTGGAACNNTTGCCGAACTGGATGCGATCTGGGAGGCGGTGAAAAACGGTCGTCATCCGGGCGGCTGACGCGCACAGCACACAAGCACCCGCTCGGCGGGCGGGTGACCGCTGATCCGCCGTGCGATTCGTCTTAACTCTTCACCGCGGCCCGTCGTCAGACGTGGCAGGCATCATGCTCGCAGAAGCACTGCTCGATGGTGCAACGACTGGCGCAGATCCGGTTACAGAACACCAGGTTCCCTTTGCGGAAGCCTTTGCTGACATCGACAGTGCAAACACAGCTGGCGCAGGCGCATTTGACCCGGCGTGAACGACGGCCGGAGGCTTTCTTCGCGACTTTCTTGGCGACCTTTTTGGTCGTTTTCTTTTTCGCTTTCTTGGCGGGTGCCATCGCACGCCCTCCTTCCGCCAATAATATAATCGTCCGGTGCAACGCTGGCAACCAATAGAAATCCGGTGCGGCCGGATCTGGTTTGGTTCCGCAGCCGGGACAATGTGAGCTACGCGGCGTGGAGACCGCGGTAGACGCGGCGCACGCGGGCGCTCTTGGTGATCCCGCAGAGGACCTCCCACGGGATGGTGTTCGCCCAACGGGCGACCTCCAGCGCGGTAATCTCCTCGTTGCCCTGGCGACCGATGAAGACCACCTCATCACCCACGGCGGTATCTCCCAGGCCGGTAATATCGACCATGATCTGGTCCATGGTGACGCGTCCGACCACCGGACAGCGGCGTCCGTTAACCAGCACCTGGGCATGGTTGGAAAGATTACGGCTAAACCCGTCGCCATACCCGGCTGCGACGGTGGCGATGGTCATCGGTGATGGAGCGATGAAGGTCTGACCGTAACTGATGGTGCGGCCGGGCGTGACATTTTTTACGAAGGCAACGCGGGCCTTGAATGACAGCACCGGTGAAAAATCGCCGTGGCGCGGGCCGCCAGCGGCGGGGTTTGCCGGTGGCTGAATGCCGTACAGGATCAGGCCCGGCCGAACGAGGTCGAGGACGGTTTCCGGCAACGAAAGCAACGCGGCGCTGTTGGCGGCATGACAGGCACCGACCTCGATTTCGCC